>Ga0129306_1001619_pt1 | contig 24291 bp, 11 predicted proteins | sample P827metagenome_FD_94438 | JGI IMG/M metagenome (GOLD analysis project Ga0129306, IMG submission 94438) | Capybara group fecal microbial communities from Wisconsin, USA - P827 metagenome | ecosystem: Host-associated > Mammals > Digestive system > Large intestine > Fecal | place: USA: Wisconsin... | reverse complement strand
TGAACTTCATACCATACTTCTAAAGAATAGTCATAACAGATTTTCTCTCAATAAAGCCATTGAAATAAAAGACGCTGCCATGAATACCTTCGGGATAAAAATAGCACAGGAAGCATTTTCCTTCCAGCTAAAAATGCTATTAGAACGGCTAAAACTCCTTAACGAACAGCTTAAAGACTTAGATGAAATGATCATATCCCTTTACAATCAGTTCGATTGTTACCTTCATACAATACCAAGCATAACGCCTATATCTGCCGCTTGTATACTCGCCGAGATCGGAGATATACGTAGGTTTAAGAACTCTTCTTCACTTGTTGCATATGCAGGCATTGATCCAACTGTTCGACAATCTGGCGAATATTGCTCTGTCCATAACCGAATGTCCAAACGCGGATCCTCTCATCTAAGGCATACTTTATTTCTCGCAGCAAGTTGTTGTGTTTTTCATAACAGTCCATTTAATGAATATTATCTTAAAAAACGAAGCCACGGCAAACATCACCTGGTAGCTGTCGGCGCAGTATCAAGAAAACTCACTACAGTTGTATACGCAATACTTAAAAGCGGAAAGCCGTATGAGCCGGTAAAATTTGTATAAAATGTATCAGGCTAAATTTTAAAATTAGTCATATCTATTCAAGCCTGCCTGTCGGGAGGCTTAGTTGTGATACGCATTTTTTCATCTATACTATATTCACATTCTCCTAGTAAACATTTCTTAAAAAATATCCATTCATTTTTGCTAATTATCTCCTCTCCACTTGCATAATGTTTCAAAGAAAAAAATACATCCGTTAGCAACACATCATCTGATTCATATATCTTTTCAATATCAAAAGAATAAATTAAATATTTTTCAAGATTCTTTTTTGCAATTTTTTCATTTAATATTTTTTCAATAATCTGTATAAATTCATTATAATACATAACCATTAATGCCCCTTGTTTATTATTTGACCTGATGAAATCCTTACAGCATCAAAGTCTCGATGAATAATGTATCCATCAGCGTTTGTCACCTCATGAATCATATATTTTGTTCCATATTCATCGCTGTATCTATAAACAATTGAAGTCCCTCCTTCAGTGGATGCTCTTGAACTCATTATGCTTTTATTTAAACGTGAAAAATCTTCCCCTCTCGCCTCAATCTGTCCTATTTCATCAATTATCTTTTTATCTGCATAATATTTCCCATTTATATTCTCAATATCTTTCAAATAATCTAATGTATTTTTGTAATTTATACTTGACTTTCCATAGCTGGTCTCACTTGATCCAGTAGTATTTTTAACCGTAGGAGAAGTGGTTTTTACGCTCGACTCAATTTGTGGGCTTTCCTCGGAAACCACTGCCGGAACCGGTTCTTCAACTTCCAATTGAGTTGTTACCGTACTTGCTGAACCACAGCTCTTACTATTTACATATTCCTCAACCGCAGGAGTTGCCTTTCCGGCGGCATATCCAACTACAAAAGCCGCTAAACCTACTACGGAATCTCCAACCATTTCAGGAATATCAAATGCACTTTTTACAGCCTCGTTTTTATTCTTGGTTTGTTTATATGTGGCTACTCCCCTACTTATTGAGCCTGTTGCAACATATAAACCAACTATTCCGGCACATCTGACAACAACACTTCCAGCCTTTGAAACTCCCTTTACGACCAACCCAGAAACCGCTCCAACACCTGTTCCTACAGCAGTCGACTTAGCCACTTCTTTAGCCGATTTTGTTTCATTCAAGGCACTCATCATTCCACCAGCCGCTCCAGCAGCTGCACCTGTCGCAACAAAGCTTCCCGTAGCGCCATACGTCGCGCCACCAGCCATTCCAGCGACAGTTCCAGTTGTAACACTATTAACGATATTTGTTTTCTTTTCCTGACTAGTGTATTTTGTTGCAGTACCTTTACCCGCCTTATAACTATTAACTGCATTTTTAACCACTCCAGCTACAGCTCCCACTGCAGCTCCTGCCACAGAACCTATTAATGCTTCAACTAAAACACTGTTTCCAGATGGATCATTATAGTAGTTTGGATTGTTACGGGCGTAGATATATCTGTTATTCTGTAATGGAGTTCCTATCTCTGTAGATATCACATCTTTTGAGTCGAAACGTCCACTCTCAGGATTATAGTATCTCGCTCTTAAGTATTGGAGATTTGTAACCGGGTTGGTTTCTTCGCCATTGTAGCCATAGAAACTGGAATACTCTGGGGATCCTTCAATCACAGAACCATATGGATCATAGATATAGAATTCTTTTACCGATTCAGCTAAGTTATAGACTTGAGCAACTGAACCTTGCCCATCATATAGATAATAGTCGCGTACTTCATTAACGACATCACAAGAAGATATACGGTTATTGCCATATATATAGTCATTCAGAACACCTTCGTCATTGTAGGTCTGTAGGACTTCAGTGTTATCTCTATTTATATCATTCACATAATATGTAAGTGTATACTCTATTTTTTTATCATCTTCAACTATGCTTGGTAATAGTAATTCTTCAGCTTCATCATCATCTAAACCTGTGTTTTGTAAGTAATTGAAGCTATTATCATCGTATGGTTGACTATCCTCAAAGATTCTTGCCAGCAAGAAGCCCTCATTATTCCATTTTTCTTTTAGCCAATCAGCCAGAAGAAAGCCCTCTGTAGAATTCAAGCCATTACCAAACAGAGTAGTTCCAATAGAAAAGCCGTACCAAAACAAAGATTTGTCCTTCTTTGGCAGGCTATCCTCCTCTTCAGACCCACCTGATTCGTTATCAATATCTTTTAGTTTACTATCTTCCTCTTTTTTCTTTTTATGAAGACTATGAAGAAATCCTTCATCATCTCCATTACCTTCATTATTCCTGTTATTATCTCTTTTCTTTTCCTTGTATTCAGACTCTATTCTGGATGCAGTAAAAACTCTATCCCCATCGCCGTCATAGCAGGCCGCCATGAGGACGCTTCCTCCTTCCCGGACAATTGACAGCCTTTTTTCAACAGTATACTCATATGTTCTGACACAGTCTTCATTTTCTTCAGATATCAGACTACCATTGGAGTCATATTTATAATCCGTTGTTCCATATAGGCTACTGCTACTTGAAATCATTTGATTGGATGCATTATATTGATAATCAATTATCTCATCTTTATCACATCCGCTTATTTCGAGTCTGGTACGATTACCACACTTATCATAAGTATATTTGTACTCTAGTTTTCCTTCATCATTGTTTTCTATAAATGATAATAACTCTCCAACGCTATTATATGTATATTCACGAGTACACTCTTCATAGTCGTTATCAGTATTCAGTTTCTCGGTTTCTTCCTTAATAATATATCCATTATTATCATATGTATAAGAGAAAGAAGATAATAAAGCCCCCTCAGAATCTACTGTTTTAAGTGTTTTTAAGCTATGATTCTTACCATAGCTGAAATCTGTTTCCGTTCCGTCCGGTCTAGTTACTTTTGTAACCCTATCTAAAGCATCATAAGAATACTCTGTATTCCCTTCACCTGAAATAACAGACTTAATATTATCATCTTTGTCATATTCGTATTTAACAGAGCTCCCATCAGAATAATCTATCTCATTGATTCTTCCTTCAATATCATATGAATAGCTTATAGTTTTGTCATTACCATTAGTATATGATGTCACTCTACCAAGAAGATCATACTCATATGATGAATCACCGGTCTGATCCTCCATGGATACTCTTTCACCATAGGAATTATATCCATACAGAACACTTTCTGTTTCATTATTATTTTCTTCTTGGAAATCCTTTTCAACAAGTTGATTTATTTTATTATAGTCATAGATTATTTCACTTCCATCCGGAAAGACAAGCGACTTAAGATTACCCACTAAATCATAAGTCATCTTTTCCTTATTACCATCTGGGCTAATGATTCCAGTCACATTATGTTCTTTATCATATTCATATTCTGTAATATTACCTATCGCATCAGTTTCAGATACAAGATTTCCAACCTTGTCATACTGATATTTTGTCTCACTTTTATCTGGCGACGTTACCTTAACCAGTTGATCCTTTAAGTCATAAGTATAACCAGTTTTCTCTCCACATTTATCAACAATGCTGATTACATTATCATGCGAATCATAATTAAAGCTTTCTTCATGATTTGCTGTATCCTTCGCCTTTGTTACTCTACCAAGCTTATCATATTGATAACTTGTTTTATCTCCTATTGCATCTTTTATGTTTATCAGATTATTAACAGAATCATACTTGTACTCTGTTTTATTTCCATTTGGCGAAGTATAACCAACTATATTGTTATTTGCATCATAATTATAAACAGATTTACGATTACCGGCTTCTGTTATAGACAGAATATTTCCAACTGCATCATATTGATACTCGGTTCTGGCATTATACGGATCTATGGCACTTATCATGCGATTATTCATATCATAACCATATGATGTTTTCGCACCATTACATTCTGTGACACATTTAAGATTATTAAATGCATCATATTCGTAGTATGTTTTTCTTCCTTCCGCGTCAGTAAGCTCAGTAAGATTGTGCATCTGATCATATTTATATTGAGTAGTTCTTTTCATATTGTCAGATGTCTGACTCACATTGTCTTTTTCATCATATTTGCACTTAACATCATAGCCGTTAGGCGTCTTTACTTCTATAAGTCTGTTAACCACATCATATGAATAACTGTATTCTGATCCATCCTCTTGTGTATACTTTGTAACCAGGTCATTCAAATTCAAATCATATTTTTTTGAATTATCAAGTGCATCTACTATTTCAATCAGGTTTGAATGCTTATCATATTTGTACTCAGTTTTTGCACCTCTGTCTGTTATTTGAGAGGTTACATTTCCATAGATATCATATGTCATTTTAACAATATGATTCTCCGGGTCTTTATAGGCAACCATATTTCCTAACAAATCATAATTATATTCTGTATAGGAGTTATTTGGTTGAACCTCCTTTGTCAACCTATACAATGCATCATAATCATAACTATACTTATTTCCATTTCCATCAACATATTTGACTAGATTATCCTCTGAGTCATAATCATACTTATATGATGTCCCATTACCATCTACGTATTCAGTAATATTTCCATATGCATCAAAACTGTACTTCGAAACATTTCCTTCGGCATCTATCGCTTTAGTCATATTTCCAAGTTTGTTATATTCATATTTTTCAATCTGTGTTTTGGAGCCAGAGCCAGACCTTGATACTTGGGTTACACGCCCTACTTCATCATATGAGTACTGTTCTTTAACTCCGTTAACTATATTTTTCTCTATAACCCGTCCGAGTTCATCATATTTGTAGGTTGTTTGGATTGTATCTATCCCTACAGTTTTGCCGAGTTCCGAATAAATGTTATAAGAATAGGTTTCCGCCCTTGATAGAGCATCCTTCTTACTAACAAGCCTTCCATAACTATCATACTTATAGCTATATTTATTTCCGGCATTATCAGATTCATTTATTATATTTCCAACCGAATCATATTTATAATCTGTTTTTAACCCTGCCGCGTCGGTTTTTGATACAATCTGTCCCATGCTATCATAGGAAATACTAGTTTTATCGCCATTAGTCAGCTTTATTTCAACCGGATATCCCAAGGTACTATACTCTGTAGTAAGCTTATTGCCTAATGCGTCTATTACTTCAGTTATCTGACCGGAATAATCATATGAATATTCAGTTTTTCCACCCATAGGATCTACTGAAAGAATTAACTGACTCATAAAATCGTATCTATAATTAGTCACATTCCCCAGAGTGTCCTTATAGGATAAAAGCTCACCTATAGAACTATATGAGTATTCTGACTTATTATTCTTCTTGTCAACCTTTTCAATAATATTTCCATTTAGATCATAAGAACTGCAGCTTAGATATCCTTCAGCATCTTTTTCAGAAAGAATATCCCCCATTTCATTATAGGTATATTCAAATACAGAACCATCCTCGTAGACTACCTTCTTACAGTTTCCTACCTCATCATATTCATAGGATATATAATCATCCGAAGGATTATACTCTTTAGTAATATTTCCTACATTGTCATAAGAATACTTATACTCTCTACTGCCTCTTTTGTAATCAATCAGGTTTCCAACACCATCATATTCGTACGATGACTTAAGTCCTGTTTTATCGATATATTCAGAAATCCATCCTCTTTCACTATAGGTAAATTTATCACTTGTGCCATTAGGATATTTTATCTCTATAGTATTACCTATCGCGTCTAATATATATTCCGTCTTATAACCTAATGAATTAGTTTCAGATAACAGTTCATCCAGGCTTTCATCATAAGTATACGTTGTTATACTTCCATCCGATTCAGTTATGGAAATAATGTTATCATGATCATCATATTCATATGTTGTTTTTATCTTCTTTTCGTCAGAATCTTTTATCTGGCATATCATTCTGTTTCTAGAATCATATACGTAATCTGTACAATAACCATTTTTATCGTACTCTTTTACTACATTTCCATTATTATCATAGCTATATCGGAGGCTATTTCCATCTGAATCAGTTGTCTTAATAATATTATTATTTGGATCATAGAATATCTTTGAAACATATCCCATAGGGTCTTTTATTTCTGTTACATTATCTGACTTATCAAATGTATAGGAAATATACCCACCATTTTTCAAAGTTTGACCAATAATGTTGCCCGCTGCAGAATACATAGTCCTTTCACTTGTATCATCTGGATATGTTGTTGTAATGAGTCTATTCATATTGTCATATGAATATTTTGTAGAAACGCCACTGAAGTTTGTATGTTCAGTAAGATTTGCCCCTGTATAGCTAAAGCTTTCCTTATCACCATTTTCATTAGTATGGCTTGTTAACTGATGATAGTTATTATAGCTATAGCTTTCTTTACTTCCATCTGAATAAATAGTTTCTATAAGGTCACTTTTTCCAGAATATTTATAAATGGTTATAACATCGTTATAATCTTTAATAGAGGAGATGTTATTATTAGTATCATATGTGAAACTTTTTGTTTTCCCATCCTTTCTTGTTTTAGTAAGTAGATTTCCATTCGCATCATAAGAATACACATATCTATCATCTGATGCCAGATTATTAGATGTATCATATGTCATTTTTTTAGAATAACCATCCGGATAGATAATACGAGTCGTTCTATGGTTATTGTCATATTCGTATGTAGTTTTATTACCATTTGCATCAGTTGCTACCGTTTTTCCAGAAGTATATACAAATGAAGCAACCCCACCATTAGCATCTGTTTGAGAAACAACCCTACCAAGTGAATCATAGCTATTCTGAATAACCCTATTACCGTTTCCATCATACCAGTTAATCATATGATGTTTATTATTATAGATGTATCTGACAACATTACCATCCGGATTAGTATATTTTGTCAAATCTCCATTAGAACTGTATTCGTATTTTAATGAACTTGAATTGGGAAGCTTGATTTCTGTTACTCTTCCCTCAACGTCATGAATAAATGAATATACTTTCCCAGAAGGAGACTTTACTGATTTCAGAAGGAAATTATCGTCATAGACTAAACTCGTCTTTAGACCATCATTGTTAACTTCAGAAAGAAGCCCCCATGTATTAAACGATTTAACTACATTATCCTTATCTGTAATTATGTATTCATATGTTATGTACGCATCTTCTCCTGTTCCTTTAGTTACCTTTTTTCTTGTTAGATCATAGTAGTATCCTGCCGGAGACGAGTAACTTTCAGTACCCGTTTTCTTAAAATCGAGAATTTTACCATCACCTGTGCTATAAGAAATATCACCATTTTCTTTCAATGTCAGATATTCTTCGAAATTAAAGGACCATTTCCTTCCGAAATTAGATGAGGTATTAAGAGCCTCGGAATTATATGTTCTTTCTATAGAAAACTCTCCACCCAGATCTTCAATTGAAATATCTTTTGAACTATAGTAAAAATTACCGGTATTTAGATTAACCGGTTCATAACCGTATTCACAATGTAGCCCACGTCCCATGAGAGAACTGTCTATACTTCTTTTCTCATCTTCACTTAGTTCATCAGGAGTGTAGCTTTTCTCTGTCTGAGGATTTCTAATAAAGATGGTGTTATTTTCAATAACAAGTGTATCCTGTACACGATTATCCCTCATAATTGTATTAAGAGGTACACCATAATAATTAGCAATATAAGGAAATGTATCTGTCTGTTTTACCTTATATATTAAAAATGAGTCACTTTTCTTCTTGCTGCTGGATATTCCATTTTTTTCAGCAACGGCAGTAAAAGAATATTTTTTATCAAGGGAAAAACCACTATATAATGCACTCTGCCAGTTTGAAACCTTATCTTTATATTTGGTTCCATCAGAATATATGTTTTTAAACACAGAAGTATCAGGATATTTATAACTGGAACTTGCGGTAGTTGTTTTTTCGGATATATTCCCTAGTTTTGGCTCAACATTATATGTAACAGTTGATTTTGGAGTTGCTATTCCATCTGAAAATACCGCATCAAATTTAAGCTTTCCAGATATGTTTTTTTCTGTAACTGGTCTTACATTTACAGTCAATGAATCCAGAGGATAATTTTCATCTACAGGATCGGGAATTGACCATTCTATTGTAAGTTTTGGTTTATATACACCATTTTTATTATAGAAGACCTCACATTGCATATTCCTTTCGTTTTCAGCTTTAACAACAAATCCGTTATTATCGCTTATTCCCGTTACCCAGTCATTTACGATATCTTTTACATCCCAGTTAATATAACCAGCAGTGCTATTTGCATACTGATACTCAATGAATGTATGGTTACTCGACTCTTGACTATTCCACGTAAGAGTCGAAGGATCCCACTCATCATCTGCACTATACAATCCGAAGTTTGTATAACCTCCACTATAAGCCGTGTAATGATATAAACTAAACGTCGCACTATCAATCCTTGCCTCATCATCTATGCTTGTAAAATCATAATCTATATCAACATATGTTCTTGTCATAAGATGAGCTTTTCCGTAAAGACTTATATTTTGTGTTGCTATACCATCATCATATCCTGAATAAGGATAATTATTATCACCAACTATAATATCAGGGGATCCCTGTTCTACACCATATAATCCAATACTATATGAATCTACATTAACAGTTGGATCTATACGAACTGGATAGGCTCTATCCTCCTCATTTAACCATTTATCATCTACTGTGATTGTCGCAATAAACCCCTCTTCATTTTCTTCTAATGTTAAAAAAACACCGTTCGATACTTCTCCTGACGCATCAATCATTTCAGGTGCAACAATGTTAAAGATAACTTCCTTGGTATCTTTATCTGAAATACAGATTACACCTTCTTCATATTCAGCAATACATTCTTCTGAGGAGATAGAAAATCTATAGCTTTCAATGTCAACCGGCTTATTTAAAACTATATCTTCTTTTACCATATCTCCTAGTATAGTGTATTGATAGTCTACTCCATCAAATACGTCACAATATAGAATAGCATTATCTTTAATCGAAGAATTTGAAAAGTCACCATCAAGAGGGGTTAATTCAACAGAATAATCGCCTTTTGATATAATTACTCCATTGTTTTCAGTTATACAAGCAGGAAGATTAATTCCAAATTCTCCAGATTTATTCTCGTATGTATTTGTAGCTGTACTATCCTCAGACTCCACAAGTGTGTTATCAACAAGCTCATAGTTACCTTCATCATTTGAATAAACCTTTTTTGTACCACCAATTTCCGTAATAAAATGCTTTTCATCCTTCTGATAAGTTACTGACTCTTCTGAGGCAGAAACAATTTCTCCATCACATTCTTCCTCTTCATAATAATTCTGAGGTTCTTTTTCTAAAGATTTTTCTCCATTTTCATCATATGTCATATCCTGACTAGCTGGATCATGATTGAAAACTGATGCATCTGTTGGTGTCGACTTCAAATCGGCAACAAAAATACCATCAGATGCATAAACATCTGATGGTATAAGCTGTATGATAATTCCTAAGATTAATAAACAAGCTATTGATTTCTTTGTGATTGCTTTAATTGTTTTCATATGTATCTCCAGTTATAGAAATATCTTAAATGATTTCACCATATATCTGGCCGAGGCAGACTCCTCCGTCTCCGGCAGGAACCTGGTTGTTGATGAATACTTTGTAGCCAAGACGCTCGAGGGAGCTTCCAAGTCCATCGAGAAGAAGTCGGTTGTACATGCTACCACCGGTTATAGCGATATGATGGATGTAGTCTCTACTACAAACTTTATCGCAAATATAAACTGTCGAATCTATGATCGCGGCATGGAACTCGAAGGCGAGTTCATCTATCTTCTCTTTGTATTCTTCATCACTAAGACCCATCTCGTAAACTGCCACCATCTTCTCCATCAGGTCAGCAATCAGAGTAGCCTGGTCCATTCTGTAAATCTCTTCTTCACTCTTTGGTTCGATAACACGGAGCTTCAGATCTTCAGCCACAATATCCTGAAGCATAATCTTCTTTCTTCTGTAGCCTCTGGTTGCAGCCTCTTCAAGAGCCATTGGGCTCTCACCGCCAAATGTATTCTTGGACTTAATTCCAAGAAGGGCTGCGACTGCATCAAACAGACGTCCCATACAAGCCGAGTAATAAATGTTGATATCAGCTTTAAGGCAGGCGGAGATAACTCCGTAGTCTCCTCTGTCAATTCCGAGTATCTTAAACACCTTATCTATAATAGTAGGAGAAACCAGCTGTCTCTCTTCTACTGAGCGAATGTAACCACAAAGAGTTGTCTTTACGTCTCTCGCCGACTGCTCTCCGCCCATAAGCTTAATAGGCATAAGCGCACCTGAACGAAGGATCTTAGGACGGGTCTCAACCGTCGCACCGGTCTCATCCACTTCTTCAATAGATTCGTTCAGCATGCATGAGAAAAGCTCACTGCCCCAGATGGTATCATCCAGACCATAGCCCGTTCCATCGTATGCGATTCCGAGAACTCGGCCAGTAAGACCATGCTCTGCAGCAACTGAAAGAACATGAGACGCATGATGCTGTCTTCTCTGAACTCTCTGTGGAATTCCATCTATATATGTTTCCATAGCACGCTTGTCTGCGTCCTTGGAGGAAATATAATCCGGATTGAGATCACCCAGGAATAGCTTAGGCTTAATTCCCAGCAGATCTTCCATACGCTCAACCGCCTTGGAACGAACCTCGTTAACGCTTCCATTTGTCATGTTGCCATAGTACTCAGAAAGATAGATGGCATTTTTTACACCAAGTGCGAAGGATGATTCATAATCAGTACCACCTGCAAATGTTTCCTTAGGAAGTTCAATATCCAGCATAATTGGCTGAGGAATGTAACCTCTTGCACGGCGGATTATCTGAGGGAGTCTTCTCTTCATCTTTCCAGAATGGATTCTTGCAACCTGTACAATAGAATCATCAAGAGGTGCTAGTATCTCTCTGGTATTGGTTAACATAAAATCTAGACAGATTTCTTCTTCGTTTTCTTCTAAGTACTCTACAGTCTCAGACCTATGAGTTAAGCCATCAGCAAAATCAACTGCTGATACTTCTTCATGGGTAAGGGATGAACTATCAACACGTGGAAGATACATTATCATATCTTTGTCTTTAGTGATGATTGGCTCGCCACCCTTATTACCACTTGTCATAACAAGCGGTCCGCATGCATCTGAAAGAATTATCTGAAGTGGATCAAAAGGCAGCATTGCACCAATATGGGTTGCACCCATAAGAACTTCTGGCACAAAATCATCCACACCTTCCTTCTTAGCAAGGATAACTACTGGTCTTGCATTTGAGGTAAGGAGTTCTTCTTCTACTTCGGATACGTAGCAATATTTCTTTATTGTTTCTAAATCTGGGAAAAGTAGTCCGAATGGTTTATACTGCTTATCCTTAAAAGCACGGAGCTTTCTGATAGCAGCCTCATTTGTAGGCACACAAACAAAATGGAATCCGCCGAGACTCTTAATAGCTCCTATCTTTCCAGCCTTTAGATTCTCGATGGTCTTATCCAGCATCTCGTCCTGTTCCATCTGAATCTCATCTACAAGACGATTCTCATAATATCTAAGTTTTGGTCCGCAGTCAGAACAACCTATGTTCTGATCAAAGCGGCGTCTGTTGCCTGGCTCATGATAATCTCTGGCACAGTCCTGGCACATATGGAATGGTGCCATCGTACTGTTCTCTCTATCATAAGGCACGGACTTCATGATTGAATATCTAGGTCCACAAGCTGAACAGCTTATGAATGGATAACGATATCTTCTATTAGTTGGGTCCAGAAGTTCAGCCCTGCAAGCATCACATGTCGCAAGGTCAGTTGGCAGGAAACGCATTCCCTCTTCAAAGCCTTCGCTCTTAATGATACGGAAACTGTCATCCAGCTCACGGCCGTACTCATCAAGTACAATGCCTTCGGTCACATTTCCCTCGTCATCGCTGGCACCAACTTCACTGCTAAATGCAGGCTCCTCTGAAGCCTTTTGTTTTTCTTTTTCTTCAGCCTCTTTTCTCTTAGCTTCTTCTTCGGCCTGTTTCTTCTTGTCCTCAGCAAACCAAGAGCGGCTGTTCATATATTCATCTTCTTCCTGCTCGGCGGCATACATCTTCCTTGCCGACTCTTCCAGTTCTTTGCTGATTTCGGAAGTCTCGTCGTCATAAAAGATATCCTTGACAGGCTTTACTATAATATTGTCAACACGTCCACCCGCTGGGCAGTTGTATCTTAGATGATATGTCAGCTTACCGATTTCTATCTCGTCACATTCTACGTAGAGCTTTACAACGCCGCCAGCATTATGAATACTGCCGACCAGTCCATTCTTCTCTGCATATTCAGCAACGAAAGGTCTGAAACCGATTCCCTGAACCAACCCCATAACCGTAATTTCGTATGCACTCATTGTAAGTAACCTCCCCATAACTGATTAATTACTTAAGTGTATAACCGATCTTTTCACTCAAAATTAGTATGTTAATTCCAGCTTAGTTTGCATCCTAGGTATGGAATAACTTCTTTGTCTGATAACGTGGTTCGCAAGTAAGATTTACCCCAAGCTTCTTAAATACGCCCACATCAACCTGCGAAAGAATGACTGAAGAATGTGCTTCAAGTCCCGCAAGGTTAGGAAGCTGTGCATATGCAGCCTTTGCTTCCGGATTTGTATTTGCCTCTATTGAAAGAGCAATAAGAATTTCATCTATATGCAGGAGCGGATTGTGATTACCAAGGTAATTAACCTTCAGCTCCATAATAGGCTCGATGTTCTGTGGAGATATCAGCTTAACGCTGTCATCTATTCCTGCAAGCACCTTGAGTGCATTCAGGATAAGAGCAGACGATGAACCAAGGAGAGATGATGTTTTTCCAGTGATAACTGTTCCATCTGGCATTTCCATTGCTGCTGCAGGATTTCCCGTCTCTTCTGCACGGATGTTTGCAGCTGCAACAACAGGACGGTCAGCAACAGTAATCTCTGCCTTTTTCATAAGAAGCTCTATCTTCTGAATTGCGCTGTCGCCTGCATCTCCCTTTCTCTTATCACAAAGGGCCTGATAATATCTTCTGATTATTTCCTGCTTTGAAGCTTCTCTTGTTGCCTCATCATCGATGATGCAATGACCTGCCATGTTAACGCCCATATCTGTAGGTGACTTGTAAGGGCACTCTCCTGAGATTTTCTCGAACATTGCATTAAGAACTGGGAAAACCTCAACGTCTCTGTTGTAGTTAACAACTGTCTCGCCATAAGCCTCAAGATGGAATGGGTCGATCATGTTGATGTCATTTAAATCAGCAGTAGCTGCTTCATATGCAAGATTTACTGGATGGTTAAGTGGAATGTTCCAGATAGGGAATGTCTCGAACTTAGCATAGCCTGCCTTTGTACCTCTCTTCTGCTCATGGTAGAGCTGGCTGAGGCAGGTTGCCATCTTACCGCTTCCTGGTCCAGGAGCTGTTACAACAACAAGTGGTCTGGTTGTTTCAATATAATCATTACGTCCAAAACCTTCGTCGCTAACAATCTTTGGAATATCAGAAGGGTAACCCTCGATTGGATAATGTCTATAAACTTTAAGGCCAAGTGCCTTTAATTTCTTTTCATAAGCAACAGCAGATGGCTGTTCCTTGAACTGTGTAAGAACAACAGAACCTACGAAGAGTCCATTGTTTGTGAATGCATCTATAAGTCTAAGTACATCCATATCGTATGTGATACCGATGTCACCACGAACCTTGTTCTTTTCAATATCACCAGCCTTGATTGCGATTACTATCTCAGTCTGGTCCTTAAGCTGCTTCAGCATTCTAATCTTAGAATCTGGCTTGAAACCTGGGAGCACTCTTGATGCATGATAATCATCAAACAGCTTACCACCAAATTCCAGGTACAGCTTTCCTCCAAATTTACCTATTCTTTCCTTGATGTGCTTCGATTGCATATCAAGATATTTGTCGTTGTCAAAACCTATCTTGTTCATTTTCCCCTTTTCCTTTTTTCGAATCAAAAATATGTAATTATGATACCACTTTCTCGAACTTGGTACAATAAAAAATAAGTCACCAGGGACAGATCTGTCCCTAGTGACTTAATATTATGTCAACTAAGATTATGCAAGTTTCATGTCTCCATCTTTTACCCATCCAATCTTACGGAAGATTTTGTCAAAGATAAGTGAAAGAACAGCTGGAAGTACGATCGAAATAAGAATGAGTCCAAGCCAGTCGAACCATGTGATAGCTGACTTTGTTCCAGCTGCCACATCATTTACCCAGCCAGTATAAACTCCGATCTGTCCAACGAATCCGCAAGTACCCATACCAGATGAGATAGGCGCACCATTCATCTCCATGTGGAATACACATGTTGCAAGTGGACCTGTAATTGCAGATGCAAGTGTAGGTGCAAGCCAAATGCGAGGATTCTTTACAATATTACCCATCTGAAGCATTGAAGTTCCGATACCCTGTGAAACAAGGCCGCCCCATTTATTCTCTTTAAATGATGTAACAGCGAAACCAACCATCTGAGCTGAGCATCCGGCTACTGCCGCTCCACCAGCAAGTCCTGTAAGTGTAAGTGCTGCACAGATAGCTGCTGATGATATAGGAAGTGTAAGAGCGATACCTACAACAACAGAAACAAGTATTCCCATAAGGAATGGCTGCTGTTCTGTTGCCCACATGATCACACTACCAACCTTCATAGCTGCTTTACCAATATATGGTGCAATGAGCCATGAAAGGAAAATACCAATACCGATAGTTACAAGTGGAGTAACAAGTATATCAACCTTTGTTTCTTTTGAGATTGCCTTACCAAACTCAGATGCAATGATGGCGATGAAAAGAACCGCAAGAGGACCACCAGCTCCGCCGAGGGCATTTGCTGCAAATCCGACTGTTATCATTGAAAACATAACAAGTGGTGGACATTTAAGTGCATAGGCGATAGCCACTGCCATAGCAGGACCACTCATAGCCATTGCAAGTCCGCCGACTGTATAGTCAACACCGGAAACTGTTGCTACTACCTGATTCAGAAAACCGATATGGAACTGTGTTCCGATAGTATTGATGATAGTTCCGATCAGAAGTGAACAGAAAAGTCCCTGTGCCATAGCACCGAGGGCATCGATACCATAACGCTTAAGAGAAATCTCAATATCCTTTCTCTTGAGGAAAGCCTTGAAACCTTTTTCCTTCTTCTCTTCTGTTGCTTTTGTTTCTTCTTTAACTACTTCTTTTACTTCTTCTTTTGTCTCTTCAACTTTTACGTCTTCGTTTTTCTTTTCGTTTGCCATAATCTTCCTCTTTTTTAATTAATCTACGATCAAATAGTTTCCAAAGGTGTCTTGACACCTGTCAAAACACAAATGACGTGACACATTATAGTATCACGCCATATAAATGTCAATGTGAAAAACACCCAATAATTTTTACAAAAGAATCCCTAATTCCTTCAATTTGTCAATTGCCCGATCAATCTGTTCTTCGGAATTTGCACTTACAGTATGTAAATGTATTCCTTCCGTAAGAGCTGAAAGAGGTGTAGCTTTTTCTTCTTTTGATTTCCTGATAAATTCATCCACATCATATCTGCTAGATATTCTGAGCTTTCCAATCAGCTGTCCATATATTGGATGTTCAACTATTACATCCTCAACAGTACATCCCTCATCCACGAGAGTATAAAGTTCTGTTTGAGTTTCCTCAGCAGAATGATTCACCGCTATCCGCTTTGTTGCATTCTTCTCTTTTGGTGCAGCAACATAACCTCTCGGAGTTGATAAAATATCATTTCCCTCTGCGCGCAGCAACGCAACATCACCAACGATGATCTGTCTGCTTACGCCCATCTCCTTTGATAAACTAGAAGCACTAACCGGAGAAGTACTATTTTGAATTTTCTCAAGAATCTTATTTCTTCTATCGTGGTTATCCATTATCTTCCCTTACTCACCTAAATTATGTAAACCTTTTTGCATGTTTAATCATATATAGAAATATTACAAGCTTTATTCATCAATTATAGTATGTTCTGTCTTGATGATAGCACGTTGAATGGAATCCTTGGAGTTCTTCCAGTCAGCTTCTTTGTTTCTGTAATCGTGCTTATCTATAAACCAGGAAACATCACCGTTAACTCTTTCCATATTGTCGAAGTAAACCTGATTCAGCACTTTTATAAATTCCTCGTATTGAGACTGGTTCAGATTCTCGGCCCCCTTCTCATAAAGCACGCCGTAGTGGTATGTGCAGAAGCCTTTACACTTCTCAAGTTTCTCTTTAAACTCGCTATCCTTCTTCCACATATGGAAGATAGTATGTACATATCTATCAAAGACCGGCTCGATCCTCTGGCACACAAAACAGTTAGATTCAAGTTCCTCTATATATTTAACCACTGGAGATTTGTCGCCACCCTTCGAGAAAAGCCCTCCTGTTTTTCTGGCCAGCACTCCCGCAGCCTGAGGTGAGTCCTTTTCCGCCAGTGCTTTCATCTCACGAATAGTTTTATTCATATGAGTATTCAGCATCAGCGCCACACCAAGCTTGTTCTTATCTGCATACATCATCTTGATGTGCTTTGGACAAAAGCCCAGCTTATCCGTTATCTCACGATTGTCATCCTCCATATAGCTAGGCCCCATCGTGAATTCGATTGCATTTTGCTCCAGTTCCTTAGCCATGAGGCACAGTGGGCATTCGCAGTCAGCGTCAAATGCATCGTTCACCGGAATTGTATATAATTGCTCACCCATTCTTCTTCTCCTTTATTTAACCATGCAAAATGTATTCTTATTTCTTAAATCTTATTTAAATCAACACTCATAGAATATCATTATTATCAATATGTTTCCACATCTTATTGAAATCCGCAAATAAACAATACAACTCATTGTTTTCTTCAAAACTTTACAAAAATACGATATAATAAAGTATGGGTATTTTTTATGGGGAAGCTACCCAAATCTAAATACGAGGGGGTTGCTTATGTTTTGTAATAATTGCGGAAAGCAGATTCCTGACGATGCGAAGTTCTGTGACTACTGTGGAACTCCTATCATCAAAAACAATATGAGCTACAGCGACCAGTCCGGTCAACTTCAGGGTGAACAATTCGACCAGAACACACAGCCACAGAAGCAAGGCGGAAACGGCGGACTTATTGCAGTTATCATCACACTCACAGCTTTAATTATTATCGCCATTCTGTGCGTACTGCTCTTCATCACATCTGGTTGGTTAAAGAATGATGACAATTCTTCTAGAAGGCGTAGAGATAAAACAACCGAGGCTACATCTGAGGTTACAACTGAAGTAACTACTGAGACCACAACTCAGGCAACTACTCAGGCCACAACAGAGGCTACAACCGAAGCCACTACTGCAACTACCGAAGCCACAACAGAGGCCACTACACAGACGCCTCCACAGGAGCAGCCTACCACTCAGGCTCAGTTAACTGGAAACAAAACTACAGATGCCATCCTTGCGAAAGCAAAGGCCTGGGCCGGAACCAATAGTGCTGTAGTTGATGGTGCTGAAGGGGATTCGATTATTATAAGATGTTATGATGATATGGGCGACCATCAAGCCACATCTAACTATCTCACCATTGATCCAGGTGATCTGACAGGATATGATTTCTATGGTAATCCAGTTGATCTGAATCCATACTAAAACTAATTAAAACTAAAAATGCAAAATAAAGAAAACTTGGTCTTACGAATAATAAGACCAAGTTTTTTTGTTTCTAATACATCAAATTATGTAAACCAAGATTAAATAATATAGAACCAGTTTTCATCTGGATCAGACTTGGTAAATGCCTCTCCATCGAACTTAAGCTCCTGGTTTGCAACGTGAACTTTTGTATTAGGTGGAACAGACTTCGTGAGGAATACATTACCTCCGATAACCGAACCCTCTCCTATTACAGTATCACCGCCTAAGATAGATGCTCCCGAATAAATTGTCACATTATCTTCAATGGTTGGGTGACGTTTCTTATCTATAAGACCGCGTCCACCTCTTGTAGAAAGAGCCCCAAGAGTAACGCCCTGATAAATCTTTACATTCTCACCGATTACTGTCGTCTCACCAACAACCACACCAGTACCGTGATCGATAAAGAAATACTTTCCAATGGTAGCACCTGGGTTAATATCAATACCCGTCTTACTGTGAGCAATCTCAGTCATAACACGAGGAAGCATAGGGACACCAAGCTGATACAGTACGTGTGCATATCTCTGAACAGAAATAGCAAAGAGACCTGGATATGCAATGATAATCGCATCTTTAGACTCAGCCGCAGGGTCGCCAACGAAAAGAGCTTCGATATCTGTGTCCAAGTAAGCTCTCACTTCAGGAATCTTCTTCATAAACTGAACTGTATAATCCTCTGCGACGCATCTTATCTCTTCCTCAGATTTGCCCTCAAGTCTTTTATCAAAATGAAGTGCAAGAGCAATCTGCTTGTTAAGATTGTAGGCCACATCTTCTGTAAGTGAAGCAATGGTTGTGCTGATATTGTAAATCCTGTAAGTTCTATCCACATAATAACCAGCATAAACAATGTGGTTCAGCTTGTAGATTATCTCCTTAACAGTATCACGATCAGGCTGACCGAAAATATCCTGTTTATCTATAGGACGTCCATTCTCATAGTCAGCTACAATATCATTTATGATTTCTGAAATATTGTCGCAAATTAGTTTTCCCATACTTCTATCCTCTTCCTTAAAACTCCTTAAATTATCACACAGTATGATAAACCATGCAAGATAAAAATAAGTCAGGAGATCGGATCTCCTGACTTATAGATGTGTCCCTCTTGACTTATTTTACATACTCCCTAAGAGTGTCAACAAGTTCAGGAATAGTTGCTTCGAAGTCAACTCCATACCATGGCTTATCTGGATTCTCAAGAGTAACTGCAATAGTCTTTGCTGTATAATCAGCAGCAATCTTGAATGCAGTATTCATATCAAGACCTCTTGTGATAGCACCAATTGAAACGCTGGCGAAGATATCACCTGTTCCGTGGAATGCTGCATCAATACGGTCATTCTCGTAAACAATCTTCTCACCTGTTACAGTGTCGAGACCGTAAACGCCAGTCTTACCATCATTAAATGCAATACCTGTAAGAACAACCTTCTTAGCACCGAGCTTTGCAAGCTTGCCAAGAAGTTCTTCAATATACTCTCTATCGTAATCTTCTCTATATTCTGTATCAGTCATGAAACAAGCTTCTGTAAGATTTGGAACAATAACATCTGCCTCACCGCAGAGACCTGCATTTAGCTTTGCATATTCCATATCAAATGCAGGATAAAGTTTTCCGTTATCGGCCATAACTGGATCGATGAAGATAAGGGTGTCATCACCGCCGAATTCAGCAAAGATCTTCTTTGCAATCTCTATCTCCTCCGCGGATCCAAGATAACCTGTGTAGATTGCATCAAACTTAACTCCCTGACTCTTCCAATGGTGTGTAATTGGAATGAGCTGATCTGTTAAGTCCTTAACTGTAAAGTCAGGAAACATAGTATGAGTTGACAGAACAGCTGTAGGAAGAATGGTTGTCTCAACTCCCATAGCTGAAATGATTGGAAGTGCTACCGTTATTGAGCACTTTCCTAGACATGAGATATCCTGGATTGTAAGTATTCGCTTCATAATAAAACCTCCTTTGAAGATCCAATGTTGCACTTAGGATTTTTATCGAACACACTAATACTATATCTGGTCTGACCATTTTAAAATATCCAATTTCGTTATTTTTTATAAGGTCAGTAATCTTAGTAAAATGTATGTTTTTTATTGACCTTAGCGAGAATATGCGTTTTAATAGATTCAATAAGGTCAGTAAAGAAAGGATATTATCATGCTTTCATATTCATTTTCGGATAATAAAACCACACCGCTTTATGAGCAGTTATATCAGATGATACGTGATGACATTTTGAGTGGAAGACTACACAGCTTTGAACCTCTGCCATCCAAAAGAAGTATCGCCAATCAATTATCTATTAGTGTTATTACGGTTGAAAATGCCTATAATCAGCTGATGTCAGAGGGGTATATTGAGTCTATTCCCAGAAAAGGATTCTATGTTAGCGATATAAACCAGATAGAACTTAGACCTGATAACACCGTGTATGGATTAAAAAACACAACCTTCATAAATACTACATCAAATAATTATTCAACTGATATAAGTTCACCTAATTATTTTGCTGATTTTACATCTAATGCCACCGATCCAGAATCATTTCCATTCACTATCTGGGCTAAGATTAACAGACATATACTATCGGAAGAGCAGGAGAAGCTGATGACAAATCCTCCATCCAACGGTATGCGCGAGTTGAGAATAGCCATTGCTCAAAATCTGAGTTCGTTCCGTGGAATTAATGTCAACCCAGATAATATAATCATCGGAGCCGGGACAGATACCATCTATTCCATTCTGATACAACTGCTGGGATTCGACATTATGTATGGTACAGAGGATCCAGGATACGACAAGATATCTCTTGCACTGAACGCTAATAATGTAGCAAACGTCCGAATCCCTATAGATGATTCCGGTATTATAATTAGTGAACTCAGAAAAAATATGGTTGACATAATTCATACTACGCCATTCCATCACTTCCCTACAGGGATCACCATGCCCATTAAGAGAAGATATGAATTACTGAACTGGGCTGTAACACCAAATAGACATCTTGGTTTACATAATCTAAAATACATCATTGAAGATGATTATGACAGTGAGTTCCGTTTTACCGGACTTCCTATTCCATCTCTTTTCAGCATTGATAATAACGAACGGGTTATCTATATGAATACATTTACCAAGAGTCTGGCTTCAACTATTCGAATCAGCTATATGGTGCTGCCTGATCATTTGATGAATGAATATAGGGAACGACTGTCTTTCTACTCCTGCCCTGTTTCGACATTTGAGCAGCTGACTCTTGCTAGGTTTATAAGCGAAGGGTTCTACGAAAAGCATATAAATAGGATGCGTACCTCATCACGCAAAAAGAGAGATACACTCCTTAAAGCTATCAAAAGTTGTAAGCTGGGAGATATTTCCGAGATTAAAGAAGAACAGGCCGGACTACATTTTATACTTAAGTTAGACGCATCTGTAAGTGATGAATCATTTATTTTGAAATGTAAAAAAGATGGAGTCAATATATCCTCCATCTCTGAACATAGCTTTATGATCAACTACTCCTCAGTTCCACTTGATAGGATAAAGGACGCAGTTGGAGTGTTAGAAACGGCATCTTCGTCTAGTTTAGCATAAAAAAGATGCAGGGGCGAAACCCTGCATCTTTTTAATTAGCTTAACTAGAACTCATATCTCATCTTTCTCTTACGAATAATAACTATGATAGTAGCTATAAGTGAGATAATCATCACTGCTATAATAGGAATAACATTCATGTGATCACCAGTATCAACCTTAGTTGTATCCTTATTAGGAGTACCTGGCTTAGTTGTGATTGTTGTATCCTTTTCTTCCTTACTTGGTGTCTCGTCCTTTGAAGTATCAGATGTTGCAATAAGTGCTACATGCTCTGCAACCTCGCCAGTCTTAACTGTAACTGTCTCAGTCTTACCAACTGTTACCTTGTAACCATCTGGAACCTTAGTTACTGTAATCTTGTAATCACCAGGTGTAAGTCCTTCTGTAAGTTTATATTCCTTACCGTCCTTACCTGTGTACTTTGTAACCTGACCATTAGAATCAGTTACTACTGTAATCTTTGTAGAACCATCTGGGAATGTTGTTCCCTCTGGTGCTTCAACCTCAACTGTTGCGTTAGGTACAACTCTCTTAGTACCTTCCTCGAGAACTGTGATCTTGAGACCACCCTTGTCGGTTGTTACCTTGATAGGGTCATCATCAAACTCTATAGCATCCTTCTGTTCATTATATGATCCAGGACCTTCAAGAGTTGTTACTACCGGTGTAGTTCCATTAAATGTAAGTTCAAACTTATAAAGGTCTGATCTCTTCTCATATCCGGTAGGTGCTACAAGTTCCTTGATAGCATATTTACCTTCTACAAGCTTAAATGTGTAAACCTGAGTATCTGATGAAGTCCACTTCTTATAGATACCACCATTTGCTTCTGATATCTGATTACCATTATCATCGATGCTGTAAAGTTCAAGTGTACATCCTGCAAGTTCCTGTCTACCAGTTGCATCAACCTTAGTAAACTTGAATTCGTGACTAGTCTTAGCATCATCAAACATTGTAACAGTATAAGTACCGTTATTATCTTGAGTCACATTTGTTGATGCAGTACTTCCTGTAGGTGTTACAACAGTATTTAATACGTCAAATGTAATAGTTGTTGCAATATCATATCCATATGGAGCTACAACCTCTGTTAATGTGTAACTTCCATCAGGCAGATCACTAATTGTCGAATCTGAATCGCCTGAGATAAATACTAACGAACTACCTGACGATTCCAATGTTCCACCTCCGCTAAACTGAGAATCTGTAAATGATACTGCAACTCCACTAGTTGTTGTTCCAGTAAGCGTAAGCTTAGCACCACTCAACTCAGATGCTGAAGAACCAGAACCAGTCTTCTTAGAAATCTTTAATGTTGTATTTCTATCATCAGTATAAATATTAGTAATCTGTAAAACACCTGCAGAACTAGATGATACTGTTGTAGAATCAACATCACTCGAGCTATGAGTTAACGAATATTCTGTCTGGGTACCATTAATATAAATAGCAGTGTTGTATTCTGTTACTGTGTACGAACCATCCGGAATACCTGTAAACGTCTTTGAGTATGCTCCTGTTGTAGCATCTTTAATATCGAGCAATGTTATATGTGCCTCGGACTCATTGGCAGTTGTTGTACCATCAGCCTTTAACCACTCATTTGTTGTAGTATTCTTAATCAAGAAGTAAATAGTAGAATTCTCAACTTCTGACGCTTGTATATCACCACCTACAATCTTTGTAAATGTGAGGGTGTTTGGTTGTGGTGTTGTAAATGTGTTGTTTACAGTTACCGTTGTAGTACCTGATGCAATAGTTCCAGATTCATTTGTAATTGAACCAAGTCTATAACCGGCAGTCTGCTGCGTTGAAGATATATCCTCGGTAACAGTGTATCCCACTCCAACCGGAAGATCTTCTATTGATATAGGATTATTTACACTTACCTTAGCATCAGCAACACCACCAGAGAATGTTACACCATTGTAAGTACCACTAATCGAAGTATCAGCCAAAGTAATAGTAACAGCAAACTCTTCGCTATTCTTGTCAGCTGGAGCATTATCGCCTGTAATGCTCTTGTTGATTGTGAGTTTACCTGACTGTCTTGTGTATTTATTTTTAAGTGCTGCTGTTACTGCCGCATCTTTGTTTATAGCAGTTGTTGTTACTTCATGTTCACTGCTTGCATCATATGTATAGCCATTTCCAAATACTGTAGCATAACTTCCTGTCTCAGATACCGTTGCTGTCACTCCTACTGGAAGTCCCTCTATAGTCTTTGAATAACCATTTGTCATTCCGGTTATTGTTGCCACACCATTAGTAAATTCAACACCACTGAATGTTCCATTTACCGTATTATCACTCAGTGTTATCGTTGCATTGAATGTT
>Ga0129306_1001617_pt1 | contig 24313 bp, 12 predicted proteins | sample P827metagenome_FD_94438 | JGI IMG/M metagenome (GOLD analysis project Ga0129306, IMG submission 94438) | Capybara group fecal microbial communities from Wisconsin, USA - P827 metagenome | ecosystem: Host-associated > Mammals > Digestive system > Large intestine > Fecal | place: USA: Wisconsin... | reverse complement strand
GAACTCGTCCCACTTCTGCACCACGAAGAGCCCCTTGCAGACGTCCTCCATCAGGAAGCGGCGGACGTTGGCCGACGAGGCCTCGATGAGGTAGGTGTAGAAGTTGTCCAACCCCGCCGAGGGACACGACATGTGGATGGAGCAATGGCCGAACGACGATATCAGCCTGCTGCCCCGCCCGCAGATGACCAGCGAGGCGCTGATGTCGTTCCGGAGGCCCTCCTGCGCCGCTATGCTGTCGCCGGGGACAGGCATTTCAGCAGCATAACCACCCAGGATGATGCAGGTGGTTATGACTGTAAGCACGATGCCTCTCAGCTGTCTGCGCATGGGGGGAGTTTTTTAGACTTTCAGACTGGACTTGAAAATGAAAAATTAAAAATGAAAAATAAATAGTTATGCCAGCGGAGATGCCGACAGAGGAAAGGAGATTTAGTTTTCGGAGCATTTTATTCTTCATTCTTCATTTTATTCTTCATTCTTCATTCTTCATTTTTCATTTTTCATTTTCATCAGTGCCTTTTTATCGGATAATCCTCTTCTTGCCACCGACAATCAGCTGTCCTTTGGCCTCTTTGCCTACGCGCTGTCCGCAGAGGTTGTAGATGACGTCGTCAGGACGGATGGCCACGGCCTTGATGCCGGTGATGGGGTTCTCGTTGCCCTCCTCATAGAACACGGCGAAGAAGTGGTTCAGGCAGCCGAACTGCTCCCAGTCGGCTTCGGCAGCAGCCTCGGCGGCAGCCAGGTTGTCGGCAGCCTCGGGACCTTCGGAATACTCGTTGGGCGAATCGTGGGTAAGGACAACCTGAATGGCAGGCGAGCTGGTGTAGGTGCGGGGCATCTGGTTTTCTTCGCATTTAGTGTCCAGCTCGGTGTCGTCAGAGTAGGTGATGGGGGCGTCCTTCGTGATGTCGAACTTACCGTCGCCGTCCTCGTCGATGAAGAATCCGGCAAACTGGTAGCCCTCGTTGGGGATGGCATAGAGGTGACAGATTGCCTGGTTACCCTTCGTCTCGATGGTCGCCTTCACGGTGATTTCATCCTCCTCGTAGAGCATCTCGTCAATGTCGTCCCACTCGGTTCCATTCCACTCAGTGGTCAGATAGACGACACCTGCACCTTCGGGAACGCCCGTCAGTGTAACAACATGGTTCTCGTACGTGGCCACGGCCATCGCTTTCTGGGGAACCAGCGCAGCCGTCAGCAGGCCGCACAAGGCAAAAAAGTAAACTTTTTTCATACGCTTTTTTTTTGATTTGTGATTGATGATTAATAATTAATAATGTTTATGGTATATGGTCTATGAAATGGGGGACGCCCTTGGGCGCGTGTTAACCTATTTTTGACGTGTAATGATATATATTAACGACCGGGCCCTCATTCTCCCCTAAGGCATTCGGGGTAAAATCGGGCTGCTGCAGCTGTTTTTTGTTCGGGCGGGCTGACTGAGGCAGGTAGCGGCTCAGGGCGGCGCGCAGCTTGCGTATGGCGATGGTCATCTGCGCCTCGACGGTATTCACCGAGATGCCCATGCGCTCAGCAATCTCGGCGTTCTTCAGATGGTCGCGTCGAGAGAGCAGGAACACCTGGCGGCAGCGGGGCGGGAGGGCGCCGATGGCGTGACAGGCAGCCTTGTTGATGATTTCCCTGTCGCAGGCTGTGGCGGCATCGCTCGCGTCGAGGCTGTCGGGACGGCTGTGAAGGTCGTCGCGAAGCACTTCGTTTACACGCTCGGCATATTCCGACACGTAGAAAAGGTGCTTCAGGTAGTCGAGGCATTTGTTTTTCAGCGATACGGCCATATAGCCCTCGACATTGTCCATCTGCAGCACATGGTCCTTATGTTCCCATACGCTTACGAAAACATCATGGACAATGTTTTCAGCATCCTCCTGGGCGGGGACATAGGTTTTCGCCATCCGAAGCATGCGGGAGTAGTTGCTGACGTATAACTCTGAAAAACGTGTGTTAAACATAGCGATATTCAATTTCTGCTGCAAAGATACTCATTTAATTTTTTCGCGATTTCATTAGTAGGCGAAAAGTAAATATCATTTTTGAATTCATATTATTACTTTGTTGAATATAAGTTGAATATCTTTTTACGTTGTAATCCGTAGAGTAAATTGTTTTGCCTGCCTTCGATTCTACTTTTCCGGCGATTATGGGGCTTGGGGGACGGCTTCTAAAGGTGAAATCCTCTGACGGCACTGGATGACCTGGGAAATCCCCCGGGAAGCGGGCGAACCGACGCTTGTGTGTAAAGCATGTTTTGAACTGTAGCACTGTAGCGGAATCGTGCAGGAATGACCGGCGGCACTCTGCGGGAGGACTCTCGGGGGCTAAAGGGAGTCAACCGTATTCTGGAAAAGACACCTTTTCGATGTCGTTTGCGCTACAGTGCTACAGTGCTACAGTTCAAAATATGGTTATCACATCAGAGTGGAAAAAAATTCTATTATATATATTTTATAATATATATAATAGACCTGATTTTTGGTCCTGTGTGTAAAGCGTCTTGAGAACTGTAGCACTGTAGCACTGTAGCGCTCGGACCGCTAATCGGGGGTGGCGAAAGTGCCACTCATCGGGTGGCGAAAGTGCCGCTCATCGGGTGGCGACAGGGCCGCTCATCGGGGGGACAGTCGCTCGGGCGAGAGTTGTTTTGACCGCCGCTCCAGCGTAGTGGGCTGTGTGAAGGACGTAGTGCGTCGCCCCGCCAGCGCAGTGGGCTGTGGCTGGCGTCGTTGTCGGCCGTCGGATCCCTGTGCGGTCAGGACTTGGCATCGTTGAGGAGGACTTGTTTGTTGTTGATATTATGTTTTATACGTAAAATATATAAAAATTTATGAAAATTATATGTCAAATTATTTGGTCGGTTCAGATTTTTACCGTACCTTTGTACCCGAAATGAAAAGGAGCAGGCGGAGGCCTTTTCATTGGTGCGCAGCTGGGGGCGGTTTGGCGAAGGCGGATTTTTATTCCTGTAGTGTTTAGTGGAAAGCGTGAGGACGGTCGTCATTTATTCAATTAAACCTCAAAAAAACCCACATGTACCTATTTAATAAAGTAAAGGTCAGAATTTCGTCAGTAGTGGCAATGGCTGCGGTCGTGCTGTTTGCGTCGTGCGAGCATGCTGAGGCGGGCTATCCGAGCTACGATGCGTCGAAGCCCATCGTCTGCGAGAGCTTCTACCCGACGGGCGGCCCCATTGCCACCAAGGTGATCCTCACGGGCAGCAACTTCGGAAACAACGCCGACGCCGTCAGCGTCTTTTTCAACCAGAAGGAGGCACCCGTGATCGGAGCGAGCGGCGACCGTCTGCTGGTGCTTGCGCCGAAGCTGCCCGGTGAAAACGTGGTGATAAAGGTCCGGATAGGCGATCAGGAGGCATCGTTCCCAGGCCATTTCGACTACAAGATTCAGACCAACGTGACCACCGTTTGCGGCGGCGATGCAGCCGCGACCGCCAACCCCACAGGCACCATCAGCCTGTCGGAGGCACAGTTCGCCTCGGAGATGAACCAATGTATCTCTGTGGACAAGCGTAAGAACATCTACTTCGAGATCGACACGCACGACAGCAAGTTCTACCGCTACTGTGCCAACGAGGAGGCCGACCAGCTGAAGCTCATCGACGAGCTGGGCATCTTCCTGACGGTGCCCGTCAATGTCTATGACGACGTCCACGACAAGGTCTATCACATTCAGGCGAACATCGGAAACAACGAATACTGGTATTACGACCCGGACAACGACTGGGTTGCCATGAACAAGGGCGAGATCAGCTGGGACAACACCGAGTTCTCCCCCGGCGGCATGGCGTCGTGGGCAGCCCGCCGGACGGCTGCCATGTGCCCCGCCGACGGTAAGTTCTACACCCGTTCCTACGGTGGCTATCTGATTCGTTTCGACCCCGAGACGGCCCTGGGCGAGAACCTCACACAGCTGTACGGCGGCGTGGGCATCGGCAGCACCAGCGGCAGCACGTTCGGCATGGTGTTCGACGGCAGCGACCCGAACATCCTCTATTTCACCGTCGATGAGATGAACCGCATCTATAAGCTCGACTTGGAGGCGCAGACGTGTACAACCCTCTCAGGGGGTTCGGCAGGATTCTTCGACGGCCCCATCAACCAGGCCCAGTTCTCGAATCCCCACCAGATGTGCCGCGACAGCGAAGGCAATCTCTATGTGGCCGACACGGGCAACCATTGCATCCGGAAAATCAACCTGAAGACGGGCTATGTGTCCACCGTTGCCGGCCTGCCCCAGCAGCCGGGCTACGTCAACGGCACGGGCGATGTGGCGAAGTTCAACAGCCCCTACGGTCTGGCTATCGACAGCGACGATGTGCTCTATGTGGGCGACAGTAACAACCATGCCATCAGGCGCGTGGCCGTAGAGTGACAGCGCCGATGGCGCCATTAGGAAAGCAATAAAACGGAAGATTGAAAGATGAATAATAATCGTTTCCTGAAAGTTTGGCTCTTAGCGCTTGGCTGTACGCTTGCTCTGGCGGCAGGGGCACAGGAGAGCTTTGAGGTGAAAGGTATGGTCATCGACGAGACGGGCGAGGCCGTCATCGGGGCTACGGTGACCATCCAGAACAAGCCCGGCATAGGCACCGTCACCGACGTCGATGGCGCGTTCGCCATCAAGGCCGACCTCTACGACGTGCTCATGGTGTCGTACGTGGGCTATTCGTCCGTGACGTACAGACTGGAGAAACGCCAGACGTCAGTGACCATCCAACTGAAAGAGAGCACGAAAGAGGTTGATGAGGTGGTTGTGGTCGGTATGGGCACGCAGCGTAAGATAAGCGTGGCGGGTGCCATCACCACCATTGCGCCCATCGAGCTTGAGAAACCGGCCACGAACATAGTGAACACGCTGGCAGGCCGTGTGGCAGGCATCATCGGCGTGCAGCGCAGCGGCGAGCCCGGGAAGAACATCTCGGAGTTCTGGGTTCGCGGCATCGGCACCTTCGGCGCCAACAGCAGCGCGCTGGTGCTGATTGACGGCCTCGAGGGCGATCTGAGCCAGGTGGAGGCGGCTGACGTGGAGAGCTTCTCGGTGCTGAAGGATGCGGCCGCTACCGCCGTCTATGGCAGCCGCGGCGCCAACGGCGTCGTCATCGTCACCACCAAGCGCGGACTGGACCAGAAGCTGATGATCACGGCGCGGGCCAACTACACCGTGTCGCAGCTGAAACGCCTGCCCGACTATCTGGGTGCCTACGAGTATGCCCAGATGGCCAATGAGGCTGCCGTGGCCACCGGCATGAACCCCATCTACGACAACGTCGAGATGGACATCATCCGCTATGGCCTCGACCCCGACCTCTATCCCAATGTGGACTGGCAGAGAGAACTGCTCAACCCCACCTCGCTCGAGCAGACCTACTACGTCAGCGCGCGCGGCGGCGGCTCCATCGCCCGATACTTCGCCTCGCTCGGCATGTCGAACGAATCGTCGGCCTACAACATGGCGGCCGACTCGCCCTACAAGCGCGGCGTGGGCTACAACACGTACAACTACCGCATGAACCTCGACATCAACCTGACGAAGACGACGAAGGTCTACATCGGCGGCACCAGCTACCTGTCGGTGAACGACCGTCCCAGCATGGGCAGCGGCTACCAGCCGGTGAGCATGACAGGGTGGATATGGAGCTCGCAGGCCAAGACGACGCCCGTGATGTTCCCGCTGCGCTACTCGAACGGCTACCTGCCAGCCACGAACGACGGCGACGACATCTCGCCCTACGTCCTGCTGAACTACACCGGCACCACCCGTCAGCAGAACTTCCGCAACATGATCACCATGAGCCTCGACCAGGACCTCTCGATGGTCACCCCGGGACTGAAGGCCAAGCTGCAGGGCTCGCTCGACACGCAGTCGCTGTTCGGCGAAAGCCGCTACAGGATTCCGTCGCTCTACATGGCCTCCGAGCGCAGCGCCTCGGGCAAGCTCATCCTCTCGCAGCGCGTCAGCGAGGTGTCGGTGGGCTACAGCTCGGCGGCGTGGACCTGGCGCAAGATTTTCTTCAACACCAGCGTCAACTACGACCGCGTGTTCGACGAACACAGCGTGGGCGCACTCCTATATTATTATATTGAGGACACCGCCGAGACGGGTGCCGGCAGCAGCATGTCCGCCATCCCCAAACGCTACCAGAGCCTCTCGGGACGGCTGAACTACGGCTTCCGCGACACCTATTTCATCGACGCCAACTTCGGCCTCAACGGCTCGGAGAACTTCCAGCCCGGCCGCCAGTACGGCTTCTTCCCCTCGATGGCGCTGGCATGGGTGCCCACGAGCTATACGTTCGTCCAGGACAACGTGCCCTGGCTGAGCTTCCTCAAGTTCCGCGCTTCGTACGGCATGGTCGGTAACGACCAGATAGCCAGCACACGCTTCCCCTACCTGACGCTCATCACTGAGAACCCGTCGGCCAGCTCCGTCTGGGGCGGCACGGGCGTCATCACCGAGAGCCAGGTGGGCGCCGACAACCTCGTGTGGGAGAAGGCGAAGAAGATGGACATAGGCATGGACTTCCACCTGTTTGGCGACCGGTTCTCGGCCACCGTCGATTACTTCCTCGACCGCCGCGACGCCATCTTCCAGCAGCGCACACAAGTGCCCGCCTACGTCGGTCTGGTAAGCATGCCCTATGGCAACGTGGGCAGCATGAAGAGCTGGGGCGGCGACGGCAATCTGGAGTATCACCAGAAGGTGTCGAACGACTTCAGCTTTACCCTGCGCGGCAACTTCACCCTCTCGAAAAACAAAATCCTCAACTGGGAGGAGGCCACACAGCCCTACCGCTATCTCGAACGCAACGGCTATGCCAACAACGTGCAGCGCGGATACATCGCCCTCGGCCTCTTCGAGAGCCAGGAGGACATCGACATGAGCCCACCGCAGTTCGGGGCCTTGCGCCCGGGCGACATCAAGTATAAGGACGTCAACGGCGACGGCGTGGTGAACAGCGACGACAAGGTGCCCCTCTTTGCCTATGCCGGCATCCCGCAGCTGATGTACGGCCTCGGCGCCTCGGCCGACTGGAAAGGGTTCACGCTCAATATCCTCTTCCGCGGCACGGGACATAACTACTTCCTCTACGGCGGCAGCGACGGCAGCCTCTTCGACGGATACATGCCCTTCAACAAGGGGTTCCGCGGCAATGTTCTTGCGATTGCTTACAACAAGGAGAATCGTTGGATTTCTGCTGATTACTCTGGTGACCCCCGGACGGAGAACCCCAATGCCCGTTTCCCGCGACTCTACTACGGACAAAACGTCAACAACACGCAGCCTTCCACATGGTGGATGGGCGATGCGCGCTACCTGAGGCTGCAGGAAGTGAGCCTCAATTACCGTTGGAACGCAGCCTTCATGCACAAGGTCGGAGTACAGTCCATCGACCTGCAGCTGATGTGTGAGAACCTCCATGTGTGGGACAGCGTGAAGATCTACGACCCCGAGCAGGCCACCTCCTGCGGACAGGCCTACCCCCTGACCGGACGCTATGCCCTGCAAATGCAACTTAACTTTTAATGGTCTGGTGGTCTATGGTCTATAGTCTATTGCTTTTCGCGGCCTTTGGCCGCCACGCCCAAGGGCGAGCAAATATATCGAATATCGGCTACAGCCTTTTGTCTTCCGCGGCCTTGGCCGCCACGCCCCGGGGCGGGGCGTAAAGAGCAATAGACTATAGACCATAGACCCCAAAAAACAGGTTTAACGAGTTATCTTTATCGTTATCGTTTTCGTTATCGTTTTCGTTTCCGTTTTCGTTTCAGTATGAAGAAAAGTGTTTTTGTTAAGATAATGGCTCTGGCTGTCAGCGCATCTTCCATGGTTGGCTGTGCCGACTACCTGAATGTGGACGAATACTTCGCCGATACTTTCATGGCCGACTCCATCTTTGCCAGCAGCGTCAACATACAGCGCTACTACAACGGTGCCGTCAGTCTGCTGCCTAAGGAGGGACGCCTCTGGTACTACGGCAGCACCCCCGGCCTCACCGGCAGCGACGAGGCCGTGTCGTGCGGCAACTGGAACGGCGGCTTCCTCGAGATACAGTTCTCAGGCACCAGCCTCACCACCGACAACATCACCGCCTCGGCGATGGGCGGATGGGACTGGGACTTCAATGTCTGGGACAACTGCTACCGCATCATCCGCAAGTGCAACACCCTGCTGACCAACATCGACGCCGTGCCCGACATGAACAGCTTCGAGAAGTCCGAGTTCCGTGCCGAGGTGCGCTTCCTGAGAGCATACGCCTACTACTGGATACTGCGCAACCAGGGCCCGATGATTCTCCTGGGCGACGAGATCCTGAACAGCAACGAGGCCCCCGCCTACTACGAGCGTGCCCGTAACACCTTCGACGAGTGTGCCGACTACATCTGCACCGAGTTCGAGGCCGCTGCCCAGAACCTCCCCCGCACACGTCCCGTCGATATGCTCTCTGCCCCCACCGCCGGCGCTGCGCTGGCGCTGTCGGCACGCATCCGTCTGGCCGCCGCCAGCCCGCTGTTCAACGGCGGTGCCGCTGCCCGACGCTTCTTCGGCTCGTTCCTCCGCTCGACCGACAAGGTGCCCTACGTCTCGCTGGAGTACGACGAGCGCAAGTGGGCCGTCGCCGCCGCAGCAGCCCGACGCGTCATCGACCTGGGCCTCTATGACCTCTACACCGTCGAGGCCGACCAGTACACCGCCGCCCTCCCGGCGAATGTCCCCTCTGCCCCCTGGCCCGACGGCGCCGGAGGCATCGACCACTATCGCTCCTATTCCGAGCAGTTCACCGGCGAGGCCGTCGCCGCCACCAACCCCGAGCTCATCTGGGGGACGACGGAGAACATCCTCGACCACCTCGGATACATCTTCCCCCTGCGCTTCGGCGGCAGCAGCTGCGTCAGCGTCCCACAGCGCATGGTCGACTACTTCTACATGGCCGACGGACGCGACATCGCCGACGCCAGCGCCGACTATCCCTACCTCAACCGGCCCTACGACAAGACCTGCATCACCCAGGAGGACAAAATCCTCTCGCGCAACTACACCCTCAAGGCCGGCACGTTCGCTGCCTACGCGGGTCGCGAACCACGCTTCTATGCCAACATCGGCTTCTCGGGCCGCCTCTGGACCATGTCGTCCACCATCGAAACGGGCAAGCACGACGTCGTGGTCGGCTACTACATGGGCGCCAACTGCGGCCCGAACGTCTCTACCAACAACGTCTATAACATCACCGGCTACACCGGCTGCAAGTACGTCCATCCGCGCGATGCCTGCACCGGCAACAACGCCCGCACCATAGCCAAGACGTTCCCCATCATTCGCTATGCCGAGGTGCTGCTCTCGTATGCCGAAGCCCTCAACCACCTGACGAAGGAGTGGGACATCGACGGCATCCGCGTCAGCCGCGACGTCGGCGAGATGCGGAGCGCCTTCAACCGCGTCCGCTTCCGTGCCGGACTGCCGGGCGTCACCGACACCGAGCTGGCCTCCGAGGATGCTTTCGAGGCCGTCATCGAGCGCGAACGCTGCATCGAGCTGTTCCACGAGGGACGCCGATACTACGACATCCGCCGCTGGGGCATCGTCGAGCAGCTCGAAAGCGAGCCCCTGCAGGGACTCTCTGTCAATCAGGCCGAGTGGGCAGGATTCTACCAGCCCACCGTCATCCAGTATTCCACCATCCGCGAACGCGTCTTCAAACCCAAGATGGTGCTGCTGCCCATCCACCTTAGCGAGCTCCGCAAAAACCCCCTTCTCGACCAGAACCCGGGATGGGAAAAGTAAGATAAATGGAGAAGTGACAGTTGATGATTGATAATAAACTATAGACCTTATGAAACATAGTCATTCATTCATAATCAAAGCCATCGTTCTCACCTGCCTGGTGGTGACAGGAATGTCCATCGCCGGCTGCGAAGCCAAGTTCTACGACGAAGAGCAGTACCGCAAGGAGATATACATCGTCAGCGGCTCGGGCAACATCTTCGGCCAGGAATACACCTTCGGCGAAATCTCCGAGGGATGGCTCTCGATATACGCCGGCGGCACCACCCCCATCGACCGTGATGTGACGGTCGAGCTCGAGCACTGGCCCGAGGTGCTGCGTGCCTACAACCGCACCACCTATGGCGAGGCATACGCCAGCTATGCCCAGGAGCTCGATGCCAGGAACTACACTATCGACAGCTATTCCATCCTGTTGCCTGCCTTAGGCAGCAAGCCGTACGTGAAGTTCCCCATCCGTGTCAACGTCAGCACCATCGGCCCCGACGACGTCTATTACATCCCCCTGCGCATCAAGTCCGTGTCCGACTACATGATTTCGCCCGAGAAGCGCGAGGTGCTCTTCCGCATCTACCTGAAGAACGACTACGCCACCACCATGCGCGCCACCTACTACACCATGGACGGCACCGAGCAAAACTTTCGCGAGGCCGACGGCGTGTTCACCGCAGCTGGCGATGCCTCGCTCATCAATGCCACCAAGTTGCTGGTGCCCACGGGCGAACACAGCGTCCGCATCCTGCCGGGCACGTCCTACAGCGTCGCCCCCGCCGTCATCAGCCAGCGCGGCATCGTCGTGACGGTCCATCCCGACCAGCTCATCGACATCCCCGTGCTTGTCGAAGGCGTGCCTACAGGCCAGTTTGTCAGGCATCAGAAGGTGACGATGGCCACATGGGAAGTTTCCAGTCGCTCTGTCGAAGTGGGCGAGGTCGAGGGCAAACCCAGCTATTACGACCCCGAGACGAAGTGCTTCACGCTCAACTACCGCTACAAGCTGCCCTCCGAGGCCATGTGGCACTTCGTCCACGAACAGATGCGCCCCCTTAGCATCACCGCCAACTGAAGAATTATTTAGTTAAGAGTTAAGATTTTTGAGTTTTCGTTTGACGTTTCATGTTTAATGTTTAACAATCTAGCGGCTGTAAATTCGTCTGGACTCCTTAACTTCTATAACATCATCGATGAATTGAGAATTGTAAACTATGAATAATGAACTCTTAAAGCCTCTGGCCTGGATCCTTGGCCTTGGCCTCTTCGCCAGCTGCAACGACTACGATTCTGCTGCCATCGGCTACGACGATGCCCAGGACGAGCCCACCCATGTCACCGTCGAGGAACCCGCCCTCGATGCCGCCTGGCAGCTCGCTCCCGTCATGAACGTCGGTCAGCACAGCGACAACGTGTTTCTCTATCGCGACGAACTCTACAACGCCCTCTTCAGCCGCACCCTCGGCTGGAATGGCGGCGATGTCGTCTCCTCCGCACCGCTCGCCGGCGGTCAGCTGCTATGGCTCGCCCGCGACAGCTATTTCGGCGTTGTCGATGCCGACACCCGTGCCCGTCTCAGCGGCGCCACCGTGCGCAGCAGCATGCTTCTGCAGCGGGCAGGCTCCCTGACGTCACCCGTCACTGCCGACCTCAAGGAACTTAATGCCTTCATTCAGACCTCCGACCCCTCGGCCGACGACTACTATCAGGCTGAGCCGCTTGCCTTGCCCGTATCGACGAAGAGCTATCTTGTGCCTGCGTTGGCGTCCCAGCGTGCTGACGGCAAGGTGCAGGTGCTCTATGGTTGTTACAAGAGCTCCAACTCACGCCGCGAGTCCACCTACTTAGCCACCTACGCCATCGGCGCCGACGGTACCCTTACCGAAGAATCCCTCCAGCCCGATATGCTCACCAACATGATAGGCTACGACAGCTCGCTGCTTCGTGACGACGACGGTCACAACTACCTCTACTGCACCTATCTGCTGACCGGCATCAGCGGCGTTCTCGTCGCCCGCACCGCTACCTATGACCTCGCCTCTACGTGGGAATACTGTGTGCGCAACACCGACGGCGACATCGTCTGGACCACCACGGCACCCACCGTCGCCAGCGGCATCACCGCCGACGAGGTGGCCATGCGCTCCAGCATGCTGGTTGACAACGGTGCCTGTCAGCACCCGCAGGTGCTCAGGCGCGGCAATTACTACTACCTCGTCGGACAGTCTTATTCCAATGGTCAGGACGTGCTAATATGGCGTTCCACCACCCCCTATGGTCCCTTCACCGACGTCAAGACCCTCTGCGTCATCCCCTCGCGCCTCGAGAAGAAAGGTCCGCAAACCTATAACGCCCTCACCCGCGTCACCCTTTTGCCCGCCCTCTCGCGTCAGGGCGAGCTGGTGCTCGCCACCTCGCAGACCGCGCCTGCCACGGCCGACAACTTCACCTATCCTGGTAGTGCCGACTACGTACGTCCCTACTTCTACCGTGTCTTCAACTGGGAGTCGCTTTGGGACTAACCCCCTTTTTCCATTTTCCATCGGCTATCGGGTTAGTGGGCTCGGGTGGCTGAATCGTTATCAAAAAAATGGAGAAAGAAAAATTCTTGATAAAGGTCAGGCGCATACTGCTTGCTTCGTTGGTAGTCTGCCAGTTTATCCTGCCGTGCTGCGGCCAGCAGGGGATGCTGACGGCTTGGTTCGTCGATGGCTATCATGGCGGCATCTATGGCCACTATCCCAAGGAGTGGTACACGGGTTTCATCTGCGACCAGCTGGAGCAGAACCCCGACTGGCGGGTGTGCCTCGAAATAGAGCCTGAGACGTGGGACACCATTGCCGTGATTGCCCCCGACGACCTGGCACGGCTGCGGCGGCTGGTGGGCGAGGGCAGGGTGGAGTTCACCAATCCCACGCTGTCGCAACCCTATCTGTGGAACATCAGCGGCGAGAGCATCATCCGTCAGTTCAGCGAGGGATGGGCTATCGTGAAGTCGCACTTCCCCGAAGCTACCTTCACCACCTACGCCGCCGAAGAGCCCTGCCTGACGAGCTGTCTGCCCGCGGTACTGACGGCGATGGGGGCGAAGTACGCCGTGCTGCGCTGCCCCGACACCTGCTGGGGCGGTTATCCGGCCAGCCACGGGGGCGAGCTGGTGAATATGGTAGGCCCCGACGGCACCGTCATCATCGCCGTGCCACGTCCTGACTGCGAGGGGCTCGAGGAGGGCTCGGTATGGCAGACGGCATCGTGGCAGAACAGCGTCCGTTACCTGACTGCCTGCCGTCATGCAGGCATCGACCATCCTGTGGGCATGTGCTATCAGGATGCCGGATGGAAAAATGGCCCCTGGCTGGGGAACGGCGTGATTCGTCGCTCGAGGGACGGCGTCTGGCAAAACGTCTATACGACGTGGACGAACTATATAGAGAACGTCAGCACCGGCAACACCGACGATGACTGGCATTTCACGCAAGAGGACATCCGTCCCTGCCTGATGTGGGGCAGCTCGGTGCTGAACGGCATCGCCCGAAAAGTGCGCTGGGCCGAGAACGGACTCTTACAGCAGGAGAAACTGGCAGCGATGGGAGACGAGAGGTTTGCGCCGGATCCGCCTAACCCTAACCGCTTCCACGAAGCCTGGCGCAATCTCGCTCTGGCACAGCATCACGATGCCTGGATAGTGCCCTACAACGGTCTGCTGAAAAAGGGAATGACGTGGGCCGACTGGGTGGACGTGTGGACGAGGAGAGCGTATGACGTCCCGCTGCCCACCATCCCCGCCTACGACGAGACGGACAAGCCGATGCCGCCTGCAACTCCATCGGGCTGCGTCCGCATCTACAACACCACCGGTCATGCCCGCAGCGAGGTGGTGGAGGTGGAGGGACAGGCTTTTCCTGTACGTGTACCCGCATTCGGTTATGCCGACTTCACGGCCGACGACAGACGGCGTGCCGCTGCCGACTGCGAGCCTTGTCGCGTGGTGCAGCACGACGAACACAGCCTGACGGTGGCGGGCGGCTGCCTGACGATAACCTTCGACCTCGACAGGGGTGGGGTGGTGACGAGCCTACAGGCGGGCAGCTCACGGACGGAGTATGTCTCTTCCCCGTCTGAAAGCTCTGCAGAGAGCATGCTGGGCGAGCTGCGCGGTTTTTTCTATCGCGAGGGCAGCTGGCTCTCGTCGGCCGATGAACCGGTGCGCTGTTCCGTCAGCGGCGACGGCACGCCGCTGCTCACCGTCACGCTGTTAGGGCAGATAGGCCGTTCGCCCTTCGTCGTCCGCTACCGCATCAGCAGTGGCAGCCCTTTGATAGACTGTTCGCTCAGGATTGACTGGGAGGGTAACCCCGGCATCGGCGAATACCGTCAGTCGGCCAGAGACTGGCGACAGCCCCGACGTGCCTTCTGCGACGACCGATATAAGCTGAATATACTTTTCCCTGTCCGTCTGCACGAGCCCCGGCTCTGGAAGGATGCTCCCTTCGATGTATGCGAAAGCCGTCAGGACAGCACCTGGTATGGCTCGTGGACGGACATCCGCCACAACGTCGTTCTCCACTGGGTGGACATCTCCGAGGGTAGCGACAGCAAGGGGCTGGCGCTGCTGACCGACCATACGGGCAGCTACTCGTTCGGTCCCGGTTTTCCCCTTGCCCTGACGGCACAGTACAGCGGTGCGGGGTTGTGGGGCAGGATGTACGGCATCGAAGGTCCGCTGGAGATGCGCTATGCCCTGCTGCCGCACGAAGGGACATGGGACGAAGCAGGAGTGGCGCGCTGCTCGGCGGCGTGGAACGAACCGCTGATTGTCGTGCCTCATGAAGGTGCAGTATCTGCGGCACGGTCGTTGGTGGATGTGGGCGACACGGGCTACGAGCTGACTAGCGTCCGACGCAACGACAAGGGCATCGAGCTGCGCCTCTTCAACGTTGAGGGCGACGCCGACACTCATGAAATCAAGGTTGGCAACAGGCCGCTTTCTGTCACCATCCCCCGCCTGGGCATAAAGACAATTTTGGTTCAAAGTTCAGCCTTTGAATAATATGGGTTAGGGGTTAGAGTTTGGGTTAGGGGTTAGAGTTATTTACGAACATTCACGGAATATTAACGGACATTCACGTAGCGTCGCAGACAACAAAAAGATAATCATTAAACGTTAAACCAAAAATATGTATTTTAAATTAAAAAATCTCCTTTTCTTGCCACTTTCTGCGCTGCTATTGGCAGGGCAGCCTGTCCTTACGGCGGCAGGCACCGTCGATCTCGTTCACTACGCTCAGTCGCTTCAAGGCACAGACAGTCACTTCGGTCTCAGCCACGGTAACACCTACACCACCGTGGGACAGCCCTTCGCCACCCATCTGTGGTCAGCACAGACGGGCCGCAACGGCGATGGCTGGAAATACACCTACGGCGCCACCACCATCCGCGGCTTCGGCCAAACGCACCAGTGCAGCCCCTGGGTGGGCGACTATGCGTGGTTCTCGTTCATGCCCGTCAGCGGCACGCTGCGGGTGGGCGAGGAGGAGAGGCAGGCATCGTTCAGCCACGACCATGAGACGGCACACCCCGACTATTACAGCGTGACGTTCGACAACGGCATGCGCACCGAGATGACCTCCACCGAGCGCTGCGGACACCTGCGCTTCACCTTCCCGAAGGGCGAGGACGCCTGGCTCGTCATCGACGGATACACCGGTTCCAGCGGGTGGACCATCGACGCCAAGAACCGTCAGATTGTCGGATGGGTCGATAACGGCACGTGGATCAACAACCGCGAGACCTTCCGCTGCCGCATCTTCATGCAGTTCGACCAGCCGTTCGTGGCCTACGGCACATGGAACAACCACGACGGAGGTTCGCCCCGCGAGGGCGAAAGCCATTGCGAAGGCAAAGGCGAGGGCGTATGGCTGAAGTTCAAGCCCGGCACGAAGGTGCAGGTACGCACCGCCTCGTCGTACATCAGCGACGAGCAGGCACGGCTGACATGGCAGCAGGAGGTGGGGGGCGACAAGACGCTCGAGCAGACACGCCGCCGCGCTGCCGACAGCTGGAACAGGCTCTTCGGCCGGGTGCTCGTGGAGGGTGCCTCAGAGGCCGACATGGAGACGTTCTACAGCTGCCTCTTCCGCGCCAACCTCTTCTCGCGCAAGTTCTTCGAAATCCGTGCCGACGGCACTCCTTATTATTATAGCCCCTACGACGGCAAGATTCACGACGGATATATGTACACCGACAACGGGCTGTGGGACACCTTCCGTTCGCAGTTCCCGCTGACCAACCTGCTCCATACCACGCAGCAGGGACAGTACATGCAGGCCATCCTGCAGGCCCAGCAGGAGTGCGGCTGGATGCCGGCATGGTCGTTCCCCGGCGAGTGCGGCGGCATGCTGGGCAACCACGCCATCTCGCTGCTGGCCGATGCCTGGGCAAAGGGCATCCGCACCTTCGACCCGGCCCAGGCCCTCGAGGCATACGCCCACGAGGCCATGAACAAAGGGCCATGGGGCGGCGCCAACGGACGTGCCGGATGGAAAGAGTACTGGCAGCTTGGCTACGTGGCCTATCCCGAATCGTCGGGCAGCACGTCGCAGACGCAGGAGTATGCCTATGACGACTTCTGTGCCTGGCAGCTGGCCCGGGCCACCGGCAACACCTTCTACGAGGAGGTGTTCGGACGGGTGATGTTCAACTACCGCAACGTCTTTGACAAGAAGACAGGCTTCATGCGTGGCCGCGACATCAAAGGCCGCTGGACGGAGCCCTTCGACCCCCTTGCCTGGGGAGGCCCCTACTGCGAGGGTAACGCCTGGCACTACAACTGGAGTGTGTTCCACGATGTGCAGGGACTCATCGACCTCTATGGCTCGGACGAGGCGTTCATCGCCAAACTCGACTCGGTATGGAGTATACCTAACGACGTGCATGTGGGCACCTATGGCATGATGATTCACGAGATGACGGAGATGCAGCTGGCCGGCATGGGTCAGTATGCCCACGGCAACCAGCCCATCCAGCACATGCCCTACCTCTACTGCTATGCCGGCCAGCCGTGGAAGACGCAGCAGCACGTCCGCGAGATCATGACGCGCCTCTACAACGCTACGCCGCAGGGCTATCCCGGCGATGAGGATCAGGGCGGTATGTCGTCGTGGTATGTCCTCAGCGCTCTTGGCCTCTATGCCGTCTGCCCGGGCACCGACCAGTATGTCATTGGCTCGCCGTTGTTCCCCAAGGTGACGCTGACGCTTGAGAACGGCAACCGCTTCGTCATCGTGGCCGAGAACAACAGCCCCGAGAACGTCTATATCCAGAGCGCCACTCTCAACGGCCGTTCGCTCGACAAGAACTGGATAACCTACGACGACATCATGCAGGGCGGTGAGCTCCACTTCGTTATGGGCCCCACGCCCAACACCACCCGCTGCACCACCAAGATGGCCTCGCCCTACTCCGTTAGCGCTGAAGACGCAATTGATAAATGATATTATTTAGACTAACAGACTATCAGACTAACAGGCTGACAGACTGACAGATAAAAGCCATGCAACTGCGCCGTCCACGAAACATTCATCTGATAGTCTGCTAGTCTAAAAGTCTGAAAGTCTAAAGAAAGTCTGAAGTCTGGCAGTTAAAAAACATCCGAAGTCCCAATCTAGATTTTTTTAATTTTAATTAGTTATTAAGTGATTCATAAGCTTGTTCTTTCCCTTTCTGCCCTGTTGCTGTGGGGTGGGGCGGACGCCGTGGCGGCCATCCGCACCATTTCTTTAAGTAGTGGCGACGGCGTAGCCCAATGGCAGCTGATGCCTGCCGCCGAAGTAGATGCCAAGGGCCCTCAGGTGTCGGAAGTCGGTTTCCGCATGGCTGACCCTGTGCCGGGCGTGGTGCCGGGCGTATTCTTCACCGCATACGTTGAGGCCGGACGGGAGGAGAATCCCGACGTGGCGGACAACATCTATCGCGTCGATGAGACGAAGTATAACCGTCCCTTCTGGTACCGCACCGAGTTCACCCTCCCAACGTCGTCGCCATCCGGCGGACGTGTGTGGCTCTGCTGCAACAACACCAACCGCTTTGCCGACTTCTGGCTGAACGGCGTGAAAATCTCCGGCACCGCCGACAGCGAAAAAGACGTCAACGGCCACATGCTTCGCTCGCGTTTCGACGTCACCGACGTTGTCCGCCGCGACGGACCCAATGCGCTTGCCGTATTGATTTGGGATGCCGACCAGAAGAAGACGCGCACCGACCCGGGCCCCTATGGTGTGTCGTGCAGCCCCAGCTATCTGGCCGGGGCAGGGTGGGACTGGATACCCTACGTCCCCGGACGTCTGGCGGGCATCACGGGCAACATCTACCTCGACTTCACCGGTGAGGCCGTCATCCGCGACCCCTGGATGCGCAGCTTTCTCCCCTCGAACGACAAGGCCGAGCTGACCCTCTCGGCCGACATCTTGAACACCGGCTCAGAGGACTGCAGCTTCGAGGTGCGCGGCACGGTCGAGCCCGCGGGCATCACCTTTAAGAAGACTATCCGTGTGCGCGGCTGGAACAAGGCTACCATCCAGATTACCAAGGACGACGTCCCAGCCTTCGCCATCGACAACCCCCGCCTCTGGTGGCCCAACGGCTACGGCGAACCCAACCTCTACACCTGCCACATGGAGGTCATCCCAAGCAGCCTTCCCCCCGCCCCTCCTGAAGGAGGGGTGAACAGAAAGTCCTTCCCTTTAGGGGAGGATTTAGAAGAGGCTTCGGTTTCAGACTCAGTGTCTTTCCATTTTGGCATCCGCCGCTACGACTACCGGATTGAGAAAAACCGCGTTGACTTCCCCGTACTGAACATCTACTGCAACGGCCAGCGCATCTTCTGCCGTGGAGGCAACTGGGGCATGAGCGAGTATCTGCTCCGTTGTCACGGCAAGGACTACGAACCCAAGATTCGCCTCCATAAGGACATGAACTACAATATGATTCGTCTGTGGACGGGCTGCGTCACCGACGACGAGTTCTATGACTACTGCGACCAGTATGGCCTGATGGTGTGGGACGATTTCTGGCTCTACGTGGCCTACAACGATGTGGCCGACCACGAGGCGTTCAAGACCAATGCCCGCGACAAAGTACGCCGTCTGCGCAACCATCCTTCCATTGCCGTCTGGTGTGGAGCCAACGAGACGCATCCCGTCCCCGACATCGACTCGGCTCTGCGCATGATTGTCATGGAGGAGGACGCTAACGACCGTCTCTACAAGTCGTGCTCCAATCAAGATGCCCTCTCCGGCAGCGGATGGTGGAAGGACCTCCCGCCCCGCCACCACTTCAGCACTTCGGGCAGCAACCTCGCCTTCAACACCCCCGCCTATCCCTACGGCATCGACTACGGCTACGGTTTCCGTTCCGAGATCGGCATGGCCACCTTCCCCACCTACGAGAGCACCTGCCTCTTCATCCCCAAGGAGAGCCGCTGGCCGCTGCCCACCGACGAGCAGCTGAAGAACGATGACGAGAACGTCTGGAACCGCCACTTCTTCGGCAAGGAAGCCTCCAACGCCGGACCAACCGACTACCGCAAGTCCGTTGACGAGCGCTATGGTCCCTCGCAGTCGCTCGAGGAGTTCTGCGAGAAGGCGCAGCTCATCAACCTCGAGGACATGAAGGGCATGTACGAAGCATGGAACGACAAGATGTGGGACGATGCCTCCGGCGTACTCATCTGGATGAGCCATCCCGCCTATCCTTCGTTCGTCTGGCAGACTTACGACTACTACTACGACCCCACGGGCTGCTACTGGGGTGCCAAGAAAGCCTGCGAGCCCGTCCACATCCAGTGGAACTGCCTGACGGGCAGCGTGAAGGTCATCAATGCCACCTCCACCCCCCTCGTCGGCGTACGGGCAACGGCTTGCGTCTATGATATGGCCGGCAACGAACTCACCGACTACGCCCGCACGGCCATCATCGATGTCCCCGCCTCCAACCGCACCGAAGCTTTCGTCCTGCCTGCTGAACTGGGCGAAAGCAAGCGGGCGAGCGGTAAAGCAGGAAATCCCGACATCCAGTTCATCCGCCTAACCCTAACCCCTAACCCTTCATCCCCAATTCCTAATTCCTCATTCCTAATTCCTAATTCTTCCCCCTCACCCCTCACCCCAATCTCCGAGAACTTCTACTGGCGCAATACTTCCCGCGAGCTCGACTACCGTGCCCTCCGTACCCTCCCCGCAGCCAAAGTGTCTTGTGCTGTCACAGACGTCGCGACGTCGGGCGGCGAGACCACCGTCACGCTCTCCGTGCAGAACATCTCGGCTGTCGCTACCGCCTTTGCCCTTAGGCTGCGTCTTGTGAATGAGCGCACGGGCGAGCGCATCCTGCCGTCGCTCTTCTCCGACAACTACCTGACACTCTTCCCCGGCGAGTCGCGCACCATCACCGTCTCCGCCGACGCCGCCCTGTTCGATGGCGGTTTCCGCGTCCTCCTCAAGCCCTTTGGTCAGAAAGAGCGCGTCGCTTGCAAGAGGAAATGAAAAAATGTGTATTTGGGAGTTCAGGAGTTCAGGAGTTCAGGAGTTGAGCTTCGCTCTTCCTCTGTCGCGACTCGGCAGAGTTCAAACCAGTTTGACTCTGCTCTCGCTGCTCCATCGGTTGAGGAGTTCAGACGAATGTTCTGCTTACGGTTCGTTTGCCGTACTATTATCTGTCAGTCTGTTAGTCTGATAGTCTGTCAGTCTTGAACCGTCTGTCAGTCTGATAGTCTTATCTGCACTCCTGAACTCCCCAAATCCTGCCCCCAAAACCTCCATAACCTCAATTATGAATTGTTAATTGTGAATCATAGATGATTATTTTTCTCTCGTTTCTGTTTTTTTGTTCTAAAAAGATGTACCTTTGCGGCGGATAAGAGATATAGAAAAGAACCAAATAGTATTAACCCATTAAAAGAAAAAAGCGTATGAAGAAAATTTTTACTTTCATGGCTGTGGTTGTAGCCTGCTGCATGAGCGCCAGCGCAACCCCGTACAAAGCCCTCTATGCAGAGGCCGAAGTAGTGCCGTCGGGTGCCGGCGTCATCTACATGAATGGCAAGAACGCCGAGGACGAAGCTTACATCTTCGACCAGCAGCCCAAGCAGACGGACGACTGGGACGAGTCTGCCTACATGATGTGGGTTGGCGGTGAGAATAGCGACGGTGCCGAATACCCCGGCTGCACCGGTGGCATCGGAATCTACGAGGTGAAGATCCAGGCCGAGATTAACGAAGGCTACGAGATTGTCTGCCTTGCCAACACCATCAAGGAGGACGGCATCTACACCGAGGCCGACTGCTACGCCGTCATCCACGGCGAGGCTGCCGCGACGGGCTTCACGTTCGACTTCGACTACTCGAACATCACCGAGATGGGCGTCAAGATCAGCGTCAACAACCCCGAGCATCCGCAGGACGGCCACTCCAGCGACGGTCCCTCGCGCGACGAAGTCTTCGAGAACTTCGCCCAGTACGTCAGCGACACCCCCGATGCCTACGTCTATGTCATCTTCCGCAAGATTGGCGACGAGCTGCCTAAGTTCGTGGCCGACGGCGACCCTGACGGCATCCGTACAGCATCCGCCGAGGGCGTCAAGGACGGCGCTACCTACAATCTTGTCGGCCAGAAGGTGGGTAAGGTGTACAAAGGCATCTTCATCCGCGACGGCAAGAAGCTCATCGTGAAGTAATTTGTAGATTGAAGATTGAAGATTGGAATAACGTTTATTGTTTAACGTTTAACGACCACTTCGCGCCTTTGGCGCAATTGACAATGGATAATTATCAATTATCAATCTTCAATTATCAATTTTCAATCTCTCAATCCGCTAAGGGCGCAAAGCGTCTTTCGACCTTTGCCCTCACGCTGATGATTGCCCTCTCCGCTGCCTTCGGGCAGGGGGAGGGCACTTTTATTCCGCCCGACGACCTCACGACCAGCCTCCTCATCTGTCAGCCCGGACGCACCTTCTACTCCGGCTTCGGCCATTGTGCGCTGAGGCTGCAATGCCCCTCGCAGGGACTTGACGTGACGTTCACCTATGCCCTCGACGACAACCTCGCCAACCGCATCGCCATGTTCCGCGGCAACGGTGCCGGACGCTATTCCTCCGTCAGGACGACGGCGTTCCTTCGTGAGTACGTCGAGCAGGGCCGAGGCGTCGTGGACTATCCGGTGAACATCAGCGTCGAGCAGACGCGCGCCCTCTGGCAGATTCTCGACGGCGAAAACGCCTCGCCACGTCATCGGCAGTATAATTTTCTCCACACCAACTGCTCGTCGATGTGCTTCTACGCCCTGAAACGGGTGATGAAAGGCGAGGAGATAGTGTGGAACGGTCTCACAGAGGGCTGCACGGGGACGTACCGCCGTTTCGTCAGACACGTCAGTCAGGGACGTCCATGGACGGGGCTCTTCTGGAGCAGCATCCTCGGCTCTACGGGCGAGACGAAGGGACAGCTCGAGGATAAGCTCGCCCCGATGCTCATCGAACCGTCGCTTGCCCAGGCCACCATCCGCACCCTCTCTGACGACGTGCCGCCGCGCCCCTTTCTGCAAGGCACGCCGACACGTCTTGTCGAGCACACCTTGACCTATCCCCATAACCCGGTTACGCCCGTCGTGGCGTTCGCCCTGCTGCTCGCTGTGGCATTGGCCGTCACCCTCTACGAACGGCTGAAGGGCTATGACGTTGTACCCCGTACGTTCGATGCCCTGCTGCTTGTCATGCAGACGCTTGTCGGGCTGTTCATCTTCTACCTCAGCTGTCTGTCGCACATGGTAGGCGCGGCGCACAACTGGAACCTCCTCGTGTTCAACCCGCTGCCCCTGCTGCTGTGGCTCTGCTTCCGACGTAAGAGCTGGTGGTCTCGTGTCTATATCCTTTACGTCGCCGTCCTTCTGCTCTACATCGTCTCGTGGGCCTGGAGTCCAGCCGTAGCCCTTCCTCACGTCCTGTTGTCAGCCACATTCCTCCTTCGCTCAGCCGCCCGATCCCACGCCCCTCGCCCAAATTTAGACTGACAGACTATCAGACTAACAGACTAACAGATAATGCCTAAGCATCCCGTTATTCGTTGAGTTAACAATTACAATAATCGGATAAGTTACCGCTTCGCGTTTTTTTTGGGGGGAGTCTGCTTCGCAGAGAAATATTACAAAAATTATCGTCAAAATTACACAATATTTATCATCCCCCATTCGGCGTGCGCAGCCATCGCCGCAAGGAAAATAATTCGTATAATTCGTAAAATTAGTAGTGAATAATCCCGATTGCCAGACATTTTTTCTTAACTCTTAACTCTTAACTCTTAATTCTTAACTAGAATAAAGCTCTTAATTCTTAACTAGTAAAAAGCTCTTAACTAAATCCCATGTCCCGTAGTCTCGTAGCCCACAAGTTTGTGTCTGTCCTGTTCTGCTGTCTATGTACGGAATTCGCTGTGGCGCAGGAGTATTTCATGAATCCCGTCATTTGTGGCGATGTCGCCGACCCCACCATCATCCGTTGGGGCGACACCTATTATGCCGCCGGCACCTCGTCCGAGTGGGCACCCCACTACCCGTTGTACCGTTCGGCTGACTTGGTCAATTGGGAGCAGGTGGGGCACATCTTCCAGCGCATGCCCGACTGGACCTCCTCCTCGTTCTGGGCCCCCGAGCTGTTCGTCCATCGCGGCAAGGTCTATTGCTACTATACCGCCCGCAGCCGCACCACCGGCCGCTCCTACGTCGGCGTAGCCGTCGCCGACACCCCTGAAGGCGAGTACGTCGATCATGGTCCGCTGGTCGATTTCGGTACCGAGGACATCGACGCCTTCGTCTATAACGACGACGGGCAGCTCTATATCACCTGGAAAGCCTACGGCCTCGACCCCCGTCCCATCGAGCTGCTCTGTCAGCCCCTCTCCGCCGACGGCCTCCATCTCGAAGGCAAAGCCATACCCCTGATGGTCGATAAGGAAAACATCGGCATGGAAGGCCAATGCATCTTTCGTCAGGACGGATGGTACTATCTGCTCTATTCCGCCCGCGGCTGCTGCGGTCCCCGCAGCGACTACGAGGTGCGCGTAGCCCGTTCGCGCACGCTCTATGCCCCCTTCGAGCCCTATGCCGATAACCCCATCCTGAAGGGCAGCACCGATGTCCTCTCCATCGGTCACGGTACCCTTGTCGATACGCCCGACGGACGGCACTACTACCTCTGCCACGCCTATCTGCGCGGCGCCGGGTTCTACCGCGGACGCCAGCCCTTCCTGCAGGAGCTGTTTGTCGGCAGCGACGAGTGGCCCCATTTCAAGACAGGACGTCTGGCCTGCCTCCGTCAGCCCATGCCCTTTGCCGGAACAGCCCAGCAGCCCCCTGCGGACTTCGAGGACGATTTCACCGGCGAGACGCTGGACCGCGCGTGGACATGGAACTACACCTACTGCGACGTCATCGCCCAGCTGAAGGGCGGCAG
>Ga0129306_1001614_pt1 | contig 24329 bp, 20 predicted proteins | sample P827metagenome_FD_94438 | JGI IMG/M metagenome (GOLD analysis project Ga0129306, IMG submission 94438) | Capybara group fecal microbial communities from Wisconsin, USA - P827 metagenome | ecosystem: Host-associated > Mammals > Digestive system > Large intestine > Fecal | place: USA: Wisconsin... | reverse complement strand
TATCCTAATCCTGAAATAATACAAGGAATAATAGATTATGTAAGTCAGTAATTGATTTGTTTAATCTTTTTATTCGTACTAAATTGAGGGTATTCTTGTGGGTAAAAAGATTGTATTTCAAATTTTAAATGGATTCCGGATAGTATCGTTCTGGATATTTATGGCTCTACTTGTTGTAAGTGTCATAGCGGCGGTACGGGAGTCTGAAGTTAAGATTACTGTGAAGGACGGAGTGCTGGGGGAGGTGATTCATGAAGGCCCTTGGTTCACTGAATTTCAGTGTACCTGTGATGGCGAATCAATCCAGGTTACGGATACGGAAGGCAGAAAGAAAGGCGATAAGGTACAGTTAATCTTTAGGGATGGGCAGTTTTATTCGCTTCGAAGTACTGAGTTCCCAGAAAACGGTGTGGAATTTTGGAATAGAGTGAATTACAGATTTACTATGGCTACTGGTGGAAATCTATTCTTTACATTTATCGCTTATTTATTCTTTTTCCTCATAACCATAAAAGCAAGAAAAGGCTTTAGAAAAGAATATCCAATCCTTTTTATAGTCACCCATGTGTGTGGTTTGCTATCAGTTTTCCTTTTTTATATATGGTGCTACTGGCTTGATTTTATTAACCTAATTTTCTATGCGGTGGTATTTGCATTTATCTGGATTATCAGAGTTATAGTTAAACAGATTCAGTTTAAGAAACAGTTAAGAAACACAGAAGAAACAGATTAAGACATCTCCTTTGTCATTTGGTAAGATAACATCAACAAATGACGAAGGAGTTTTATTATGGCTGAAAGAATTAAGAAAAACACTATATTAATCTGCTTCATGTAACAACAGATGGCGAACGTAAAAGGAAAGAAAACAGTAGGCTAATTGAAAGGGTAAGGATAAGAAAAATGCATTTTGGCTTTTCATATGTTGGTTTAATATTTCTATTAATGCTTTTTATTCCAAATGGAATCTGGGCGAAAAATCTTCCGAAGGACTATGAAAAATACAGCAAGAATGAGAATAAGGTTCTTCTGATCTTTGAAAGGATAGGTGAGATTCTTGTTTCAGTACTTGTGCTTATTTTTACTGACTGTAACGTAAGAATTCATTCTTTATGGATTGGCTGGCTGATACTAGCTATTATCTTGATGGTTCTTTATGAGTGCTACTGGGCTAGATACTTTAAAAGCGAGAAAACCATGGCTGATATGTATTCTTCGTTTGCAGGTTTTCCAGTGGCGGGAGCAAGCCTTCCGGTTATAGCAGTTTTATTCTTAGGAATATATGCATGTAATATATTTATTATCGCAGCTTCGATCATTCTTGGAATTGGACATATTGGAATCCATTTGAATCATAGAAAAGAAGCATTCAGTGAAGAGATAGATGATAATAGTGAGAAGAATAGCAAGAAGAGTGGCAAAACGGAAAAAGTTTTACGAGTTATAAAAATCATTGTTCTTGTTCCAATTGTTCTTTACGTAGCTGTATGCATTGTTTTGATAGGCGTACGTAATAAGAACTTCTTTACTTCGATTATAGATACAAAGGAAGGTGTTGATGAGGCCGACTTTGTAGAGATAAATGGACAGGAACAATATATTACTATAAGAGGACGAAATCAGGATGCTCCGGTGATCCTATATCTTCATGGTGGACCAGGCGCCCCTGACAGTATGATGACTTATAGATTTTCTAATGAGCTGATTGATGATTATACAGTTGTATGCTGGGATCAGCGTGGTTGTGGAAGAACATATCTAAGGAATGATGATAAGGATAATGAGACAGTTACTCCTGATCAGGCAATAGAAGATATCGATGCTTTAGTTGATTATCTATCTAATAGATTCAATCAGAATAAGATAATTATTATGGGCCATTCATACGGTTCGGTACTGGGAAGCAGGTATGCTTATGAACATCCTGAAAAGGTAGCTGCATTTATCGGAGTTGGTCAGTTTGTGAGCTTCGAGTCATCTGCTGAGTGTGAGTACCTGGATGCTCTTGAAAAGGCTCAGGCTGCAGGAGATGATACAACAGGTTTAACCAATGCGTATGAAAATTATTGCAGAGAAAAAACTATAGATGCAGCGTCTGAAATTACAAAGTATGCTGATAAATACCATAAGGCACCAAGGAGTAAGAATACTATACTCACTGCATTTGTTTCGCCAACATTTGAAACGGATGATTTGCTGTGGTATGCAAAGGTTCTGAATTATGACCAGTTTATGAAGTATAATGAGGTTCTTTTAGATTATTTATTTGAAGTGAATTTAAGAGAGACGCAAGACTCTTACGAGGTTCCAGTATTTTTTATTTCTGGAGGATGTGACTGGAACTGTGCTGTAACTGATATGATCGATTATGCTGATATGGTTTCTGTTAAGTACGATATTATAGAAGGCTGTGGCCATTACGTACACAATGATGATCCGGTTGAGTTTGCAAGAATTGTGAAGGAGGATCTGGAATCTGTGGGATATTAAAAGACCGCAAAATATAGGCAAAAGAAGATAAATATATGCTATTGATTAGCCTCATAATTTTATATTCTATAAACTAGGTGAAAATGTGTTAAAATGTCTGTCGTATATAGACAGAGAAAGGGGAGCACCATGACACTTGATTGGAAAGAATATGAGGCTTTAGCAAGAGAAGCTGTAACAGAAGGTGTAGTACTTCTGAAAAATGATAACGGTGTACTACCACTTAAAAAGGATTCTCGATTAGCTGTATTCGGTCGTATGCAGAATAACTACTACAAGAGTGGAACAGGCTCTGGTGGTATGGTCAATGTTCCTAAGGTTTGGAGCATAGTTGAAGGTCTTCAGGAAGAGAGTATGTCTCTTAATGAAGAACTGCTTGAGATATATAAAGAATTTGAAAAAACACATCCTTTTGACCCAGGGGTTGGATTCGGAAATGAACCTTGGTCACAGGAGGAAATGGAAGTCTCAGAGGAACTTATTAAGAAGATTCGTTCTGAGTCAGATGTAGCGCTTGTTATCATTGGACGTACTGCAGGTGAAGAGCAGGATTACGTTGATGAAAGAGGCGCTTTTAAGCTTTCAGAAAAAGAAGCTATTCTTCTTAGAAAAGTAAGAAAAGAATATGACAAGTTGGTTCTTGTAATGAATGTCAGCGCAATCCTTGACATGCAGGAGATCCAGGAGATTTCTCCAGATGCTATCCTTTATGCTTGGCAGGGCGGTGAGGTCGGAGCACTTGGCTGTGTAGATGTTCTTCTTGGAAAGGCGAACCCAAGTGGACGCCTGACAGATACCATCCTTCATAAGATAGAAGATGCTTCAGCTTATGGTAATTTTGGTGATCGAGAGATAAACTATTATGCAGAAGATGTATATGTAGGTTATCGTTACTATGAAACCTTTAATAAAGATGCGGTAATGTATCCTTTCGGATACGGCCTTTCTTATACTGAATTCGAGGTAACATCTGGTGAGGCTGGTGGTGACCTGAAGAAATCGGTATCTCTATCGGTGGATGTAAAGAATGTGGGCGACATGGCCGGAAAAGAAGTCGTTCAGTTCTATGTATCAAAACCTCAGGGGAATCTTGGTAAACCAGCACTCAGTCTGGCGGGATTCTTAAAGACTGATATTCTAAATCCTGGTGAAAGTAGCAGACTTAGTATCGAAATACTACCATATACCATAGCATCCTATGATGAGACAGGAATTACTGGCTATGAGAGCAGTTATGTTCTTGAGGCCGGAGAGTATGTATTCTATGTTGGTACCAATGTAAGAGATATAAAAGAAGCGGGAAGATTTACTCTGGAGGATACACTTCTGGTTGAAAGCCTTAGTCGTCAGATGCCTCCATCTGTCAGCTTTGAGAGAATAAAACCTGTATATAAAAATGGAAAATATATAGTCACTAAAGAAGAGGTTAAGGCTTATCCACTTACGGACTTTGAGGAGTCGCTGGAGGATACACCTAAAGCTAAAGCCTCTACAGGAGACAAGGGAATAAAGCTTAAGGATGTAAGAGATGGCAAGGCAGATATGGAAGATTTTCTTGCACAGCTTTCAGATGAAGATCTGTCTGTGATAATCCGAGGCGAAGGAATGGGCAGTCCTAAGGTAACTCCAGGAACTGCTGCTGCATTTGGCGGTGTGAGTAAATCTCTTAGGAATTTCGGAATTCCAGCAGCGTGCTGCTCTGATGGCCCAAGTGGTATGAGACTTGATTCAGGAACTAGAGCTTTCAGTCTTCCGAGTGGAACTCTTCTTGCTTGTACATGGAATTTAAGATTAAATACCAAGCTTTATAGTATGCTTGGTATGGAGATGAATAAAAACAATGTTGATTTTCTCCTTGGACCAGGAATGAATATTCATAGATTCCCTCTTAACGGAAGAAACTTTGAATACTTCAGTGAGGATCCTCTGGTAACAGGAAAGATGGCTGCGGCTCAGATCAGAGGTCTTAAGAATAGTGGCGTTTCTGGAACGCTGAAGCATTTCTGTGGAAATAATCAGGAAACCTGTCGCCATACAGAGAATAATGTGATCTCAGAAAGAGCTCTTCGAGAGATATATCTTAAAGGCTTTGAGATTGCCGTAAAGGAAGCAGGAGCTGATTCAGTAATGACAACCTATGGCCCTGTAAATGGAATCTGGACCAATTCACGTCATGATCTGAATACAAATATTCTGAGAAATGAATGGGGCTTCCGCGGCGTTGTTATGACAGACTGGTGGGCTAACATTGGAGACTTCGAAGGAACCTTCGATAAGATTTCATTTAGCCGTCTTGTGCTGGCACAAAATGACTTCTATGCAGTATGTCCTGACGCAGAAACTAATTCCATGGGTGATGATACTCTTATCGCACTTGAAAGCGGAAGTATTACAAGAGGACAGCTTGTAAGATGTGCGCGAAATATATGTGAGGTACTTCTGGGTACTAATGCTCTGAAGAGACTTTGCGGCGAACCATACAAGGTTGAGGTGAAGAACTTTGATGACGACTCGGATGAGATCGAGGTAGAGGATGTTCAGTATTACGAGATTGAGAATGGAACTATAATAGATTTATCCAAGATTGATACTGGCAAGGGAACTGTATGTTTCCTCGGTTTCGATGTTCAAAAGAGGGGGCGTTACTTTATAGATCTGATAGGAAGCTCAGATCTTTCTGAACTGTCCCAGATACCAGTTGGCGTTTTCTTCCAGGGAGTTCCAAGTGGTACATTTACCTTCCATGGAGGCGGCGAGGTACAGTCCATCAGAAGAAAGATATTCTTCCACTCCAGATATGGAGTAATGAGACTTAAGTTTATGAATGGTGGTCTCAAATTAAAAGAGATGAGATTCACTTTTGAAAAAGAACAGGAATCATTTGAGAACTTTGAAGATATAGGCGAGTATATTTGTTAAGAAAGTAGTTTATGGAAATATTAAAGGATTTAACTTTAGATGAGGAAAGAGCTCTTTATGGCAGCGATAATGTTCAGGTTATAAATTGCCGCTTTGATGGGCCTGCTGATGGGGAAAGTGCGCTGAAGGAAAGCAGTAACGTAGATGTAAAAAACTGCTACTTCAACCTTAGATATCCCTTCTGGCATAATACGAATCTCATTATTGATAGTTCGGATATGTCAGAGCTTGCCCGTGCAGCAGTGTGGTATTCTAAGAATGTGAAGATCACTAACACGCGTATGCATGGTATCAAGGCCTTGCGGGAGTCCTCGGATATTGTAATCGAAAATTGCGATATAGAGTCACCTGAATTTGGCTGGTTTAATCAAAACGTTTCGATGAGGAACTCGAAGGCTGAGAGCGAATACTTCATGATGCACACAAAACGTATGAGCTTTGACAATGTGTTACTTAAGGGTAAGTACTCATTCCAGTATATTGAGGATGCGGTATTCACTAACTGTAACTTTATGACAAAGGATGCGTTCTGGCATGCAAAGAATGTTGTGGTGAAGGATAGCGTTGTGAAGGGTGAGTATCTTGCTTGGTACTCTGAAAACCTTACCTTTGAAAACTGCAAGATTTCTGGAACTCAGCCGCTGTGCTACTGTAAAAATCTGAAGCTTATTAACTGTCAGATGCTGGATGCAGATCTTGCGTTTGAAAAATCTGATGTGGATGCTACCATACTAAATGGAATCATCAGCATCAAGAATCCGAAGAGCGGTGTGATCCGAGTAAAAGATGTGCAGGATATCATTTCCGATGATCCAGAGTCTAAATGTGAGATAATTGTTGGATAATTATGTGTGTTAACCTCCATGCTAGTTTAGTGTATAGGAGTTAGTATGAAAACGAAACTAACAGTAATAGTTGATAATATAGCTGGATGTGGCCTGAAGGGTGAGTGGGGCCTTTCAATATTAATTGAGATTGGGGATAACAAGATCCTGCTGGATGCAGGTGCTTCCAATCTTTTTGCTGATAACATGAAGGAACTGGGGATAGATATCGAGGACATAGATTACGCAGTTCTGAGCCATGCACATTATGATCATTCAAATGGAATCCCTCGATTCTTTAATGAAAATAAGAAGGCTAAGTTTTATTTCAGAGAAACTACTGGTGAGAATTGCTACTTTAAGAAGTTCTTTATCCATAAATACATCGGTATTCCAAAGAATGTGACCACAGACTTTAAAGATAGAATAGAGTATGTATCTGGTGACTATAAGCTTTGTGAGGGAGCTTACTTGATCCCTCATAGGACAAAGAATCTGGGTAATATTGGTAAGCGTGAAATGATGTATCAGAGAACAGCCGAGGGTTGGAAACCTGATGATTTCTCTCATGAGCAGAGTCTGGTTCTTGATACGGATAAGGGTCTGGTCATACTCAACAGCTGTTCCCATGGTGGTGCTGTAAATATCATTAATGAGGTGAAGAACGTTTTTCCTGATAAGCATATTTACGGTCTTATTGGAGGCTTCCACCTGCACAATAAGAAAAGAAATGAGATTCTTGAAGTGGCTCGTGAAATAAAGAAAACTGGTATAGATTATGTATGTACGGGACACTGTACCGGCGAGCGTGCGTACGGAATTCTAAAAGAAGTTCTTGGTGATAAAGTAGAGCTATTTAGTGTTGGACTTGAGAAAACATTTTAGTCATCTAATTTTGTACTTTGAAAAAAATATTATTCGTTATAGTAAAAACCTATTGACATACTAGGTAAATAGTGTTAATATGACACCGTTCAAAGATTTGGAAGAAGGAGACAAGGCTATGTCAAAGAATATAGTAAGCATAACTAAAAACTGTTGCTGCTGCTGTTCTATGTTAAATACCCGGACATATAATATGGCTGGTGTCTTGACGTGCCGATGTTGCTGCCTCAAGTAAACGCCAAACACTGAACAGTAGAGTGACTCATATGTCATAAACGAAGTTCGAAACCATATGCCCGGGAGCTAAATACAGCCTCCGGGCTTTTATTATGCAATGGTGCAGTGGGGTCCGTCCCCACTGCACGGAGGTCTGTCCCCCGCTGCACATTTTTAGAAGAAAAAGGAGAATAAAGAGATGTCAATTAAGTTAAATTCATTAGTAATTCATGGTGGTATAGATGGTGATGAGAGAACCGGTGCTGTAAATGTACCTATCTATCAGACTTCAACATATAAGCAGGATGGCCTTGGAGAGAATAGAGGCTGGGAGTATTCAAGAACAGGTAACCCAACAAGAGCAGCGCTCGAGAAACTGATAGCTGACTTGGAAGGTGGAGAGTATGGACTTGCATTTGCTTCTGGACTTGCAGCCATCAATACTGTTCTTTCACTTTTCAAGGAAGGTGACAGACTCATAGTTTCGGATAATATCTATGGTGGTACATTCCGTATTCTGGATAACGTATTCAAGAATTTTGGAATCACATACACAATCGTTAATACTTCAAATCTTGATGAGGTTGAAGCAGAACTAAAGGGCGAAAATGCAGATGAGATTAAAGCTGTATATATTGAGAGCCCAGCTAACCCACTTCTTACAGTAACTGATATCGAGAAGGTATCAGAACTTGCAAAAATCTATAACAAGAAGGTTATCGTAGATAATACCTTCCTTACACCATATCTTCAGAGACCACTTTCACTTGGCGCTGATATCGTAGTACATAGCGGAACTAAATATCTTGGTGGTCACAGCGATACAGTATCAGGTTTCGTTATTGTAAATGATAAGGAGCTTGCTGACAGACTTTACTATCTGCAGAATGCCATCGGCGGCGTTCTCGGTCCATGGGACAGCTACCTTATGATCCGCGGTATCAAGACACTTGCTGTCAGAATGGATAGACACGTGGCAAATGCTATCAAGATCGCTGAGTGGCTCGAAAAGAGCGGCTACGTAGAAAAGGTTTACTATCCAGGACTTAAGTCAGATCCTGGTTACGAAGTTCAGAAGAAGCAGGCCGATGGACCTGGAGCTATGATCTCATTTACTCTGAAGAAAGAGTACGACTATAAGAAGTTCTTCAAGTCACTGAAACTCGTTACCTTGGCGGAAAGCCTTGGTGGTGTGGAGTCACTTGTATGCCATCCAGCATCTATGACTCATGCAGCAATCCCTAAGGATATTCGTGAAGCTGTTGGAATCACAGACGAGCTTATTCGTCTTTCAGTAGGTATCGAGGATGCAGATGACATCATTGCCGACCTTGAGCAGGCAATTAACGCTTAGAAAGGAATTAATTATGGAAGTATATAATAGTGTTCAGGATATGATAGGTAACACTCCTATAATGAAGATTAATCATATGGGCGTTAAGCCCGGTGTTAATTTATATGTAAAGCTGGAGCTTATGAATCCAGCAGGAAGTGTTAAAGATAGAGTTGGAATGTATATGATAGAGGATGCAGAGAGAAGAGGCATCCTAAAACCAGGCGGAACTATAGTTGAGGCAACAGCTGGAAATACTGGAATCGGAATCGCAGTTGCAGCCCTCAACAAGGGTTATAAAATAATCTTTGCAGTTCCAGAGAAATTTTCTCTGGAGAAGCAGAGGGTTATGGCAGCTCTTGGTGCAGAGATAGTTCATACACCTAGAGAAGAAGGAATGCTTGGTGCAGACAGAAAGGCGGATGAGATAATCGCTTCTATCCCTGGAGCAATCTCTATGAAGCAGTTTAAGAATCCAGCCAACCCACAGGCTCATTATGAGACAACAGGTCCAGAGATTTATAGACAGCTGGATGGAAAGATTGATTACTTTGTTGCAGGAGCTGGAAGTGGCGGTACCTTCTCTGGTGTTGTAAAGTATCTTAAGGAGCAGGATTCTAATATTAAGGGTGTACTGGCTGATCCAGTTGGTTCCATCATCGGCGGTGGTGAGCATGCTGACTATGACATAGAAGGAATCGGAAATGACTTTATCGCAGATACCATGGATGTATCTCTGGTTGATAAGGTATTCAAGATAACAGATGAAAATGCCTTCACCACAGCAAGAGCACTTGCAAAAACTGAAGGTATCCTTGCAGGTTCATCATCAGGTGCAGCCCTCTATGCAGCGTTAAAACTATCAGAAGAGATTGAAAGTGGAAATATAGTTGCTATACTTCCTGATCGAGGAGACAGATATATAAGTAAGGGACTCTTCTAATCCTGTACTTTATATTGTTCTTGACAAGGACGTATGAAAGAAAGAAAATTGTTCGTGGGTAGAAAGTGTTTGATGTAGTAGAAAGGTAGTAATACTATGACATTAAATCAGTTAAAATATGTTATTGAAATATCAAAGCAGAACTCGATAAATGAAGCGGCTAAGAGTCTCTTCATATCTCAGCCAAGTCTTACTGCTGCTCTTAAATCTTTAGAGCAGGAGGTTGGTTTCGATATATTCACCAGAACTAACAGTGGTATCAAGCTGACTGTAAAGGGTGAGGAGTTCATGGGCTATGCGAAGTCTGTAGTAGAGCAGTACGATATCCTGGATGCAAAGTATATTTCAAAGAGTAATATAAAGAGAACCTTCCATGTGTCCATGCAGCATTATACATTTGCGCTGAACGCATTTATAAATGTTATCAAGCAGTATGGTATGGATGAGTTTGAGTTCGAGGTTCACGAGACCAGAACCTATGATGTTATCGATAACGTTAAGAGCCAGAAGAGTGAGATCGGCGTTCTCTACATGAACGATTACAACAGAACCGTTCTTGAGAAGATTCTTCGTGATGCAGGTCTTAAGTTCACACCACTTTTCGACTGTAGCATCTATGCATACATGAGCAAGAGTAACCCTCTGGCAAACAAAAAGACTGTCACAATGAAAGATCTTGATGACTATCCTTGCGTTGCATTTTCTCAGGGCGAGCATAACTCCTTCTACTTTGCTGAGGAGGTTATGAGTACTTACGAATATAAGCGTCTGATCAGAGTGAACGATAGAGCTACCATCCTGAATATGATGGTTGGTCTTAACGGATATACTCTCTGTTCAGGTATTATCTGCGAGGATCTAAATGGATCTGATTACTGTGCAGTAAAACTAAAGACTAAAGAGAAGATGACCATCGGTTACATCTCACGTAAGCACTCCAAGCTTAGCGAGATGGGACAGAAGTACATCGAAGAACTTAGCAAATATCAGGAGATGGTTCTTGATTAAAATATAGAGGCGATATTTACGTCTGGTAATTATTTGAAGAAAACAGCTGGGACTATGTACCAGCTGTTTTTTTGTTTGTAAAAACAGTGCGGTTATAAAAAAAACTTATAGCAAATCATAGATTTTTAGACTTAGACAGATAACTAAAGTTTGGATTAGAATGAACGCCGTTAAGAGAGTTGGATAAAACAAAAGAACAAAGCATAGATGATAGGAGATGGAGAGTATGTCAGATAAGAATGAGAGAAAGGATATCATACGCTTCGAAAAAGTAAATGTAAGCTTCAGGCAGAAGCGTAAGAAGGTCGAAGCTGTGAAGGATGTAAGCTTTTCCATAAAGGAAGGCGAGATAGTTGGAATCATCGGTTCCTCTGGAGCAGGAAAGAGTACACTTCTTCGAACCATTAACGGTCTGCAGAACCCAACATCGGGAGAAGTTAATGTTGATGGACAGGTTGTTGGAAAATTGAAGGATAAAGACCTTCGTCTTCTGCGAAGTAACATAGGAATGATATTTCAGCATTTCAATCTGATCAACAGCAAAGATGTTTATTCAAATATCGAATTCGTTCTGACAGAAAATGGAAAGTCTAAAAAAGAAGCTGCATCGAGAATCGAAGAACTACTCAGCTATGTAGGAATCGAAGATAAGAAGCACGCATTTCCTGAACAGCTGTCAGGTGGACAGAAGCAGAGAGTTGCTATAGCAAGAGCACTTGCAAACAATGCAAAGATTCTTCTCTGTGATGAGCCAACATCAGCATTGGATACCGAAACAACCGAAGCTGTTCTGAGTCTTATAAAGAAAATCAATAAGGAACTGAATATTACAACCGTGATCATCACACATGAGCTTGATGTTGTAAAAGAGGTTTGCGACAGAGTCGTAGTTATGGATGGCGGAGAGGTTGTAGAAGCTGGAGATGTATATGATGTCTTCACAAAACCAAAGAATGAGTTCACTGAGACACTCATACAAAAAGAAAACAAGTTCACAATCCCAAAGAATGTTTTAGAGAATGCAAAAGGAACAGTGATCAGAGTTGAATATTATAACGAAAATGCAGAAAGAGCTCTGATAGCTGAAGCAATAAAGAAGTTTGATGTGAAGATCAATATACTTCACGGAAAGATTGAATTCATAAAGAAAAAGCCTCTTGGAGTTTTATATATCTGTGTGGATGGAACAGATGAGGCAAAAGAAGAAGCGTTGGAATTCATTAAGGATAACGCAGGAAGAACGGAGGTGCTGAGATATGCTAGCTAATTTCATTCAGATATTTTTAGAAATACAGGACAAGCTTGTTAAGGCACTTAGAGAGACCGCGTTCATGACTTTCACTTCACTGGTACTTGCAATAATTCTTGGTATAGCACTTGGACTTGTTCTATATGTAACAAACGAGCCGCTGCTTTCGAAGAATACGCCGGTATATCAGATAGTTGGTTTTATATCAAATATGATCAGTTCGATACCATTTCTTATTCTTATGATTTTCTTCCTTCCACTTTCATCCGTAATCGTTGGAACAAAGATAGGATCAAAAGCAGTAATCGTTCCGCTAACTATAGCGGCAGCAGCCTTCTTTGGAAGACTCGCGGAGGCTTCATTTTCTGAGGTTGATAAAGGGGTTCTAGAAGCAGTTCTTTCATCAGGAGCTAAAAAGAGCCACGTGATCGCAAAGATTATTCTTCCAGAAGCAAGGATATCACTTATAAAAAATATTACAGTGACAGCTATAACAGTTCTTGGTTTTTCAGCCATGGCTGGACTTGTAGGTGGCGGTGGAATCGGAGATCTGGCTTACAGATATGGTTATCAGAGATATCAGAAGGAAGTAATGATCATATGTATCGTGATGCTGATAGTCCTGGTTCAGATAATACAGACCATCGGAAATCTCATAGTTGTATCGCTTCAGAAGAGAAGGCAGGGATGATATGAAGGAGATAACGTGGTATGGCCGAGGCGGACAGGGAGCATTTACAGCCTCCCGTGTATTAGGTGCTTCGGCAGTATATAAGGGCTTTAATAGTCTGGCATTTCCATCCTTCGGACCTGAAAGAAGAGGCGCTCCCATAAGGGCATTTACCAAGATATCAGATAAAAGAATCGTCGATAGAAGCATTATAAAAAAGAATGATTACATCATAGTTCTTGATGATAGTCTTTATACAGATAAACTGCTTGAAGAATTAAAACTAGGTGGTTATCTGCTTCTGAATACAAAGAAGGAAGCATCGCAGATAACGGACGAAAGAATTATTGCAGGAGATATAACAACAAATGCTGAGTTAATTCTGAAACGTCCCATAGTAAATATTGGTATTCTTGGTCTTCTGATAGGCAAGGATAAAGATATAGACCTTCAGATTCTGGAAAAGAGTATAAGTGAATATATGCCAGCGAAGGTAGCGGGGAAGAATATAGAGCTTCTTCGAAAAATATATGAGATAAGTGGAGGAGAAAAAAATGATTAGACCTTCACTAGAACCGAGACCTGTTATAAGAAAGCTTTCGGAGATACCTCAAGGTGGAAGCTGCAAAGCAGGATTTCTGGTTGATAAAAATGCAGGCTGGAGGAACAGAACCCCGAAGCTTGATATAGATAAATGTATAGGATGTCTTCAATGCTATCTATATTGTCCAGATGGTGTGATAAGCAAAAAAAATCTGGACTCGGATGGAAGACAGCTCACAAAGGTTGATATAGATTACGACTTCTGTAAGGGCTGTGGAATATGCGAAAAGATATGCCGAAGAGGTGCTATCAGTATGGAGGAAAATGATGGGTGAGATTAGATATGTATCAGGTGATGAAGCATTTGCCCAGGGAATCCGACTTGCTAAACCACAGGTAATATCAGCTTATCCTATAACACCACAGACAATAGTTGTTGAGCGACTTGCGGATATGGTAGAGGATGGTTCACTTGACAGTAAATTTGTTCATGTAGAATCAGAGCACTCGGCTATGATGACAGCCATGGGCGCATCGGCCATGGGCGCAAGAGCTTTTACAGCAACATCATCTCAGGGACTTCTATATATGGCAGAATGCCTCACCTATGTTTCAGGTGGAAGATTTCCCATAGTAATGATGAATGCCAATCGTGCCACAGCACTTCCGTGGAGTATATACGGAGATCATCGAGATTCGCTGTCGCAGCTGGACTCAGGCTGGATACAGATATATGTGGAGGATGCTCAGGAAAGTCTTGATATGGCTCTGGAAGCTTACAGGCTTGCGGAGAATGAAGACGTCAGACTTCCGGTAATGATAAATCTGGATGGCTTTATTCTGACACATACTTACGAGGCAGTTGATATACCTTCGGAGGAAGAAATCAGCGGTTTCCTAAAGCCTAGAGATACCTGGGACAAACTTGATCTGAATAATCCGGTAAGCATGGCATTTACAGTTGGTCCTGAGTTAAATGAGGAGTTTAATCTCCTTCATCATAAAGCATCACTTGCAGCAATAAAGGAACTAGAAAATATAGATGCTGAATATGCAAAGCTTACAGGAAGAAGCTATGGCGGAGCCGTCAGTGGATATCTTACAGAGGATGCAGAATATATCCTGATAACCATGGGAAGCATCAGTGGTCTCGTCAGAGATTCAGTTGACGAACTAAGAAGTGAGGGGGTAAAGGCTGGAGTCTTAAAGATAAGAATGATCAGACCTTTCCCTACAGATGAATTATTAAAGCATTTGGGAAATGCCATTGCCATCGGAACTTTGGAGAAGGACATATCATTTGGCTACGAAGGCACAGTTTATACAAATGTTAATTCAGCACTTCATAAGGGAAGAAACTTTGCTGATTCATATGATTTTATCGGTGGTATCGGTGGTAGGGATATATCGAAAGAGATAATCAGAGAGTGCTTCACAGTGATGATAAATCAGGAGACTGACAGACTTGTAAGATTCGTAGGATTGGAGGTAGAGGATGATGTCAGATAGGATAAATGCAAGAAATATATCTGATAGCGAATTCTTCTACGGACATAAGGCTTGTGCCGGTTGCGGCGGATCGCTGGCAGTAAGGATAGCGCTTAAGGTTCTTGGAGAGAACACACTTCTCGTTGAGCCGGCAGGATGTATGTCGGCGGTGAGCTTTAACTATCCACAAATGAGCTTCGCAAACAATGCCATAATATCAGCATTTGCTGGAACAGGCGCTGTGATGAGTGGTCTTAAAGCAGGAGCTGAAGCCATGGGTCTTAAAGATTACCACGTGTTAGGTATAGCTGGCGATGGCGGTACAGCTGATATAGGTATTCAGGCTTTGTCAGGACTTATAGATAGAAATGATGATGTCATCTATATCTGTTATGACAATGAGGCCTATATGAATACTGGAATACAGAAGAGTGGTCTGACACCATTTGGTGCAACTACAACAACGACTCCTGCAGGAAGCAGAGTTAAGGGAAATATAAGACCTAAGAAGAATCTCTTCGAGATTGTAGCAGCTCACGGTATTCCTTATGCAGCAACAGCCAGTGTTGGATATATAGAGGATTTTGCTAACAAGGTAAAAAGAGCTTCTGAGGTAAAAGGAACATCATTTATTCATGTACTTGCTCCTTGCCCAACAGGCTGGGGAGTGGATACTTCAGAAACTATCGATATAGCAAGAGAGATTGTAGATACAGGGCTCTGGTATCTGGCGGAATACTATGATGGAGAGTTTCATCTAAATATGAAGCCTAAAGCCCTGGAGGGTGTAAGTCATTACATCAAAAGACAAAGCAGGTTCAAACATCTAAGTGATGAGGACATAGAGACAATAATACGTGAAAGGGATAAAACCTGGGAGCGTATAGCCTTAATTGGCGCATAAGATTTTATTAATCCCTAGAGGGGGATTAGAAGGAGGATTATTATGAGAAAACAAATTTTAAAGAAGGCACTTGTAGGTTTAGTAATTGCAACACTTGGACTGACAACAGGATGTGGTTCATCAGATAGCGCATCAAATGAAACTAGCGATGTAAAGACAGAGGCAACTGAGGTTACAGAAGCAACGGAGTCTACTGAGAAGGCAGAGGAAACAGAAGAAAATGCTGAACCAGTAGTTGAGGCAACAAGCTTAAATGCGTTAGGTGCAGCACCAAGTGAAGAGGATAAGAAGGTAACAGTAGGTGTATGTGCTGGTCCTTATGGAGACATGTTTGCAGATGCAATCCAGCCATCACTTGAAGAAATCGGTTATGAAGTTGAAATCATAGAGATTTCAGATATCGTTACTCCAAATACAGCAGTTGATGAAGGTGAGATCACACTTAATGTATTCCAGCATTCAATCTACCTCAACAACTTCAATGAGGAGCATGGAACACATCTTACATATGTAACAGAAATTCCTACTGCAGGAATGGGTATCTTCTCTGATAAGTATGATAAGCTTGAGGACCTTCCAAAGGGTGCAACAATTGCAATTCCTAATGATGTAACTAATACAGCAAGAGCACTTAGAGTGCTTGCACAGACAGGTCAGATCGAACTTGATCAGAGCGTTGAGCAGGCAACTGTAACAGTAGATAACATTACAAGCAATCCAAATGAGTATGTATTTGAAGAGATGAACCCAGAGGTTCTTCCAAACATTCTTGATAGTGTAGATGCAGCAATCATCAATGGTTACTTTGCAATCGCAGCTGATCTTGACCTTTCAACAGACCTTTACAATGAGCAGGTTACAGAGGGATATATCAACGTTATCGCTGTAAGAGAAGCAGATAAGGATTCTGAGCTTACAAAGACAATTGATAGAATTGTACATTCAGATGCATTTAGAACAGCTATTGAGGATGAGAGCAAGCAGTATAAGTCATTCACAAAGCCAGATGGCTACAATGATGAGAGCCAGTTCGCAAATGAGTAATTCGATAGAAGTGAATTAAGGAATTACATTTATTCGAAAAAATAGAAGATGATTTCGGAGGCAGAAATGGGAGAAAGTAAATACTGGGAGGAAGAGTGGGAAACTCTTCCTCGTGAGGATATAGAAAAGAAGCAGCTTGAAAGTCTGAAAGAGATTGTGAAGTATGCTTATGATAATACAATTTATTATAAGAAAAGCTTTGATGAGGCAGGTGTGAAGCCTGAGGATATCAAGACATTGGAGGATATAAAGAAGCTGCCATTCATTGACAAGCAGACAGAGCGTAAGACTCAGGGCATAGGTTCCATGGTTGGTGAGCTCTGCGCAGTACCAGAAAATGATATCGTCTTCATTTCAGCTTCCAGCGGCTCAACAGGTGTTCCAACAATAAGTCCATTTACACAGAAGGATTTTGATGAGTGGATGAATATCGAGAGCCGACTTATGTATCAGGCCGGAATGCGTAAGCATGACAGATATATGCATGGTATAAACTTCAGTCTGTTCGTTGGAGGACCTTGTGTTCTTGGCGCACAGAGACTTGGAGCCATGGGCATATGGGCAGGAACACTCCCGTCTGACAGATTGTTATATATAATACAGCAGTTTAAACCAACGTTTATCCAAACAACTCCATCTTATGCTTTATATCTTGGCGAGACGGCGAAGAAGAAAGGTATAGATCCAAAGAGTCTTTCGGTGAAAAGGATTATAGTAGCAGGTGAGCCTGGTGGCTCAATACCAGCAACCAGAAATGCTATCGAGGCATTATGGGATGCTAAGCTAATAGAGTTTTATGGACTATCTGATATCTTTGGAGCCTGTGCAGGTATGTGCGATGAACAGCACGGACTGCATCTTGCTGAAGATCATATTCTGGTTGAAACTGTAGATCCGAAGACGGGAGATGTTTTAAAAGATGGAGAGACAGGAGAACTTGTATTCACAAGTATCCGTAAACATGCTCGTCCTATGATTCGATTCAGAACAGGTGATATAGGATATGTAGATAAGAGCACATGTAAATGTGGCAGAACATCTGCAAGAATTCATATCGTAGGAAGAAAAGACGATATGTTTATCGTATCAGGAGTTAATATCTTCCCGTCAGATGTTGAAACTGTACTTAGAGATTTTGAGGGTATCACAGGAGAATATCGAATTCATGTATTTGAACGTGATTACACTGCAAGATATGGAGTAGAGGTTGAGAAGGAAAAACCTGATGCTGATGTAGAGGATATCAAGAAGAGAGTTGTTGCGGCACTTAAGAGCCGTATAGGCGTAAAGCCAGATTATATATCAGTACTTGCTGATGGCGAACTTCCAAGAGCAGAGCATAAGGCTAAGAGACTGATAGACGAAAGAGAACACAAGATCGATCAGGCAATCCTGATCTAGATTTGGAGGATAAGACATTGCCTGAACTAGCTGAAAGAACAAATGGATTTACAGATTCTGTAATTAGACGAATGACTCGTGTGGCTAACAAATATGGGGCCATCAATCTATCCCAGGGATTTCCGGATTTTGATCCACCAGTTGAGATAGTAAAGAGATTACAGGATATATCACTTATTGGTCCTCATCAGTATCCGATAACCTGGGGAGCTAAGAACTTCAGAGATGCACTTGCTAAGAAGCAGGAAAGATTTATGGGAAGAACCATAGATCCTGAACAGGAAATACTTGTTACCTGTGGAAGCACAGAAGCAATGATAACTGCTATGCTTACAGTTGTTAATCCTGGAGATAAGGTTATAGTATTTTCACCGTTCTATGAAAATTACGGAGCTGATGCAATACTTTCTGGAGCTGAACCAATATACGTTCCGCTGAATCCACCAACCTTTAGCTTTGATCCAGAAGTGCTTGAAGATGCATTTAGACAGCACCCTAAAGCTTTGGTGCTCTGTAATCCTTCAAATCCTTCGGGAAAGGTCTTTACTAAAGAAGAGCTGAAGATAATAGCTGATCTCGCGATTAAGTATGATAGCTTTGTAATAACAGATGAAGTGTATGAGCATATAGTTTACGAACCATACCAGCATACCTATATCAATTCACTTCCTGGAATGTATGAGAGAACTATATCATGCAGCTCGCTTTCAAAGACCTATTCTATAACAGGATGGCGACTTGGATATTTGATTGCACCACCTGAACTTACAGAGAGAGCAAAGAAGGTTCACGACTTCCTGACAGTTGGAGCGGCGGCGCCACTAATGGAGGCTGCTGTGGTTGGACTTGAATTCCCTGATTCATACTATGATGAACTTAGAGCTCATTATACTCATATGAGAAATCTATTCCTAAATGGTTTAAAGAATCTTGGATTTAATTATTCAGAGCCACAGGGAGCGTACTTTGTGTTAGTAGATGTTGCAGAGTACGGTGTAAAGGATGACCTTAAGTTCTGTGAGTGGCTGGCAGAAAATGTTGGCGTTGCAGCTGTTCCTGGTTCAAGCTTCTTTAAAGAAGATATAAATAATTATATAAGACTTCATTTCGCAAAGAAGGATGAAACCTTGAATGCAGCACTCGATAGACTTGCTTCCTTTAGATCCAAAGTTATTGGATATTCGGCATAATAGCTTAAACCTATAACGGACTATTGCTTATAGGTATTATACAGAACAAAAATTATGGAGTAATATAACGACATATCAAAAAAACACCTCCTAGTGAATTAATATTCATAGTTTCTAAAATATGGCAATGTGCTTATCAGTCCCTTAGCACCTTGCCATATTTTATTTATTATAAAGAGAAGGATTGGCATTATGATTTATTCGAATGTTTGATACTTGATATCAATGAGGGAACCGTCCATAGCATTTATATAGACCATTGCTATCCCTCCGTTATTTCCTTGACTCTGAATCTGGAACTGCCAAGCAGGTATAGAAACGTAGGTGTCACTTTTTTTATCTTCGTAATAATCAACATTAAATAAATAGACGGATATAACATTCAAATTATTAGGATATCCCAGTTCATCCAGATTCAGGTTTTCCTCAACTGCAGATTGAAAACTAGTTTTTATTTTGTCGAATTCAAGAAGTTTAACATTTTCTACTGCATCGATTATCTTGTTTGATAGTCTGATATCAACGCTATAAAGACCATTGCTTGTGTACTTTATTATTCCGGAGTTATAGGTTATAGGTGCAAATGAAGTATTATCGCCTCCTTCATTGGAAATGTCAAAGTAGTTATAGTCTTCCAGATAAACTGCGTATCCATCTATGGTGTAGTTTGCTACGTCCATAAGATTAGCTGCACTGTCACTATATATAAATTCAGAATAATCCTGTGTGCTAGCTGGATTTTCTATCTTGAATTCCTGAAGCAGGTCTCTCTGTTCTGAAAGAACCTTATAATCAATGGCTGCTCCCGGAACACGAGTCATAAGTGTGCTTAGAAAATCACAGTCTGAAAACATAAGGACTGAATTACCTGGTGCATGATTATCATCTTGAAAAAAAGGATCGATCATATTGATAGATGAAGCTTCGTATATGATGGAATCAACTGTAGAGTTTTTATAGTTTCTTCCATCATCTGTAACGCCGAACATATCATTTAAATGAAGTTCGTTGTCAATAAAACTTTTTGCATTCTCTTTAATAGTATCAATATCTTCTGAGCACTGGTTATCTATTTCGAGAGGAGTTCCAGCTGAATCTCTTGAACCTGCCACCATCAGTGTTTCAAAGTCATAATCTGGGAAATAATCCTTGATGCTTTTAGGTTCGAAGAATATGTATCTGAAATTTGCTGTATAATCATATGCCAGAAGCAATACAAACTTTGTGTTATTGTAATCACCTTCATACATATGAATATATATGTCGTCAGCATCTTTCCAGTAGTATTCTTCAGCGTTAGCAGGGGTGATTATCTCTTTTTCATAAGGTACCCATTTGAAATCATCTGAATTTTTATATATTTCATGGGCAGACATGATCTGTCTATATTTATAGAGAAGAGTCATATTATCATACTCATTGGTGTAGCCTATCTGCTCAAGTTTTGTAGCAGTATCTCCAAAGATAGAATCTACTATAGCCTGCTCATCTTTCTTGCCGTCGTCGAACTTCTGCATATTATAAACGCTCATATATGTCTTGTCGGGAACTTCGTAATATGCGGATGCGCTTATCTCTGCGGTTCCTACTGAAAAGTCATCCTGATAGCTTACACTGTCTCCGTATATATCTCTAAGAGATTGTGCATCTCCTGTGGATATACTGATACTGTCTGTGCTTGTACTAGTACCTGTACTTGCGTTGCTGCTCTCTATTTCTGTATCTGTTGTTCCGTAATCATCCACCGTGGGTTCTTCTTTTCCGCAGGCTGTTGCGGAAAAACATAAGACGCTGGCAAGTAATAAACTAGTTATTTGTTTTATATTTTTCTTCATGTTTCGTATAAAAACCTTTCTTAGTAGTATTCATAATTTATATCGACGAGTGAACCGTCCATAGCATTTATTGTTATAAGAATATATATAGGACCTGTTTTACTGTTTCCTATGCCATTAACAAGAAACTGCCATGAAGGAACAAATGAGTAGGTGTCGCTGTTCTCGTCTTCAATGTAAGCAGAGTAGCATAATTCTGTAGTGGATATTGTAAGGTCTCTGTCGGATCCCAGTTTCTCTTTATCCATATCATTTTCAAGAACTGTCTTAAGGCATTCTTTTATTTTGTCGTATTCTAGAAGCCTTACATTTTCTATAACGTCAGTTACTTCATCAGTTAGAGCTATATCCACACTATATAGTCCGTTGCTGGTGTATTTTATAATCCCTGAATTACTGGTTTGCAAAGAAATTGCGTTAATGGTGCTAAGGTCAGTATCAACTGAAGATTCGCTTTCTAGATATACTGCATAGCCATCAACAGTGAAGGTGGTTTTGTCCATTAATTCTTTTGCACTTTCAGTAAAGAGGAATTCACCTTCTGTTATGGTGGACCCGATATGATCAGCCTTATGTTCAGCTATAAGATCCCTTTGCTCAGTGAGTATTCGATATTCAACAGCGGCTCCCTGTACACCGGTAATAAGAGTACTTATATAATCAGTGTTTGAAAACATCAGGAGGGAGGAACCAAAGTTATCATAATTGATCGACTCAGTCATATTAACCTGAGAACTAAAATCAACTAAACTATCTGAATAACAGCTTTTAAATGTTTTTGGACTTTCTGTTATCTCATATCTTCCTTTTAATTTAAACTCGTTATCTATAAGGCTTTGTGCATTTTCTTTAATGGTATCGATATCGTCGATGCAAGCATTGTCTAGTCCCAGTGGCTCTCCATGGATATCATTTGATCCGGCAACGATTAGGCTTTGGTAACCGGTATCTGGAAGATATTCATTAATGCTCTTAGGTTCGAAGAATATATATCTTGTGTTTGATACATAATCGAATGCCAGAAGGAGCACATAGGTCATGTTATTATAGCTGCCTTCATACATATGAATATAAAGCTCGTCATCATCCTTCCAGTTAAATACTTCGCCACTTGAGGATGTGATAACATATCTTCCGAAAGATTCATCATTTTCATATGAAGTATCATTGTTAAATATCAGTTTATATAAAGCCTGGTTTGCGAGAACTGTTCTATACTTATAGAGGAGCGATATGTAATCATATTTGTTGACGTATTGAACCATCTCAATCTTTTTGGCTGTGTCACCGAACAAGGCTTTAACTATGGCATCTTCGTCCTTCTTTCCGTCATCAGCGGTCTTCATGTTATAAACATTCAGATGATCCTGATCAGGAATCTCAAAATATGCACCGCCAGAGTAGGATATTGTGTCTATGGTAAAGTCATCCTGGAAACGAACAGCATTACCAAACATTTCTCTTAGTGTTGCATCATCACCTTTAGATACAGAGAGACTATCTGTGCTGGTGCTTTTCTTCTCGTCTGATGTATCCTGATCTACAACTCCATAATCGGAAACAAAAGTTTCTTTTTCTCCACAACCAAAAGTTGATAGACACATAGCTGTGGCAAGTGTTAAACATGAAAGCTTTTTGATCATTCCCTTATTCATATTGAATCCCCCTAAAAACAACACGTACCAATACAGTTAATTGGTATAACTCCCTTAATTAAAAAATAAATCAAGTCTGTATCTAAAATGTATCTATTTGTGCATATTTCACGAATCGTTTGAGCAAATATAATAAAATTAAGCTTGGAACATTTACCCTATGATTTAAAAATAGTAAAATGATTCTGTTTTTTTGGGCCAACGTATTTAGAGGGAGAGATAAAAAAAGGAAATGTAGAGCACATTACTAGGTTAACAAATCGTTGATATTAAGTTATAATTATATTTGAGGTATTTTAAGTTAAGTAGAGATATTGGAGCAATAGATTTACAGGGGAAATCTTGAATGAAAAAACGCATAGCTGTTTTTACAAATGGATTTAGCAACGAGTTTATAGAACATGTTGTCACCGGCCTGCAGAAGAAGGCTGCAGAAGATGGCGTTGATATTTTTGTGTTCGTTACATACTGCTCGTTAATGGATCATGAGATGCAGAACAAATGCCAGCTCAATATATTCCATTTGCCTGATCCAGATGAGTTCGATGGTGCCATCATGTGCACTAATACCTATAATTTCCCTGATGAGCAGGAGCGTGTATGCGCTCGTTTCCAGAGAGCTGGAGTTCCTATGCTTTCCCTTGAGGTTGGCGTTCCAAATATGTCTTGTATAAAGACTGAGAATTACAAGGGTGTCTACGATCTTGCGAAACACCTTGTTGAAGAACATAATGCAAAGAAGATTTTATACGTTAACGGTGTAAAGGGAAACGTTGAGAACACCATAAGAAGACAGGCACTTGTAGATGTTCTTGCTGAGCATGATCTGGTGCTTTACGATGAGTTTGATTGTGACTTTGGTTTCTATCGGCCGTATCTTCTTATGAAGGATTTTATCGAATCTGGCAAAGAGTTGCCTGATGCAATAGTTTGTGCAAATGATTCCATGGCACTTGGAATTAATACTGCAGTCAGTGAGTATGGACTCAGTATTCCTGAGGATGTTATGCTGACTGGCTTTGACATGATCAAGGATGGACAGTGTACATTCCCGATCATTTCTTCTGTATCAAGAGGATGGGAGAAATTTGGTGAGATTGCTTATGACAAGCTGATGTATCAGATTGCTCATCCAGATGAAAGATTTGAAGAAACTTATGATTCTTTCTTTGTTCCTTCTGAAAGCTGCGGATGCAGACCTACTCAGGAAGCTGTAAAGAATCGTTTCGATAACATCAGAAATAAATACTTTGATGATCTTCAGAAGAGTATTATGGACATCTTCTTCCAGAGGATTCAGATACCACTTTCCCTGGCTACAAAGAAGACAGACTTCTTTGATAAAGGAATGGTAAATGTAAATGATGTTCCATTTATGGGAAAGAACTATTGTATTTGTACTGAGCCGGAATTCTTTGAGATAGATGATGATGAGTATCCATCCAGAATACGTGGTTATAGTTCAAATATGGATATTCTCTATGAATTCAAGGATGGAGTGAAAACACCACTTCAGCATTTTGATTCGAAGGAGCTTTATCCTGGATACGTTAAAGAAGAGGGCAAGTCTAACATCTATATCTTTGCTCCAATGAATTATCTGAATTATAGGCTCAACATCAGTTTGTGTGAGAGGTTGAGAGCCTGCAACCTCAATTAAATATTGAAAAAGCATACATTCCTCAGTATGATTTTTTTGCTCAGAAAAAATCGTATTGAAAGAGGTAAATGT
>Ga0129306_1001613_pt1 | contig 24332 bp, 18 predicted proteins | sample P827metagenome_FD_94438 | JGI IMG/M metagenome (GOLD analysis project Ga0129306, IMG submission 94438) | Capybara group fecal microbial communities from Wisconsin, USA - P827 metagenome | ecosystem: Host-associated > Mammals > Digestive system > Large intestine > Fecal | place: USA: Wisconsin... | reverse complement strand
TGCGATCGCGCGTGCGCTCGTAAAGAGACCGCAGGTGCTACTGCTTGATGAGCCTCTGTCCAACCTTGATGCGAGACTCAGACTCCAGACCAGAGAGGAGATCAGGCGTATCCAGACAGAGACCGGTATAACGACTATATTCGTAACACATGACCAGGAGGAGGCTATGAGCATATCCGACCTGATCGTGGTCATGAAGGACGGTATCCTACAGCAGATCGGCAAGCCTCAGGAAGTATATGATGAGCCGGTCAACATGTTCGTTGCGAAGTTCCTCGGTACACCCCAGATCAATATGTTCGACGGACGTGTAGCGGGCGGACTGCTGTATCTGGGAGATACTCCGGTGCTCAAGGTTGATGCACCCGACGGTGACGTACACGTAGGCATCAGACCCGAGGGATTCAAACTGGCCGGAGCGGATGAAGCTTCTTCAGACGGTACTAAACCTCTTGAGTGTGCGCTCAAGGCCGTTGAGGTCAGCGGACGCGATGTGAGCATAGTATCGACTCATCCCGCCAGTCAGGCTGTCAATATCAGAGCCATCATGGGATCTGACAGAAACATGAGCATCACGGGAGAGAAGGTGTGCTTCACCCTGAAGCCCGATAAAGTATATCTGTTTGATATAGAGAAAGAAAACCGGATCGTATGAACGTAGCGGTTCCGACATCGGATCACACGGATCAACGGTTAAGAAACAGGACACGGAGCACGGATGGATCAGAACATAGGCGCATCGAAACTGCGCAGATTCATAACCGAATATAAGAGCTGGCTGTATCTGCTGCCTGCGATCATCTTCCTGGGGATATTCATGGTATATCCGCTGGTGGATGTGTTTGTGTACTCCTTTGAGGAGGGATATAACTTTGCATCGCAGTCGTTCTTCGGAACCGGCATGTACAACTATTCTTATGTCCTGCATGATCCCTACTTCCTGCAGGCGGTTAAGAACACGTTCATCATCGTTATCATAACTGTGCCGATGTCGACCCTCATAGCGCTCGGCATATCGCTGCTGCTCAGTCAGATCACGAAGCTCCGCAGCATGTTCCAGACCATATACTTCCTGCCCTATGTGACCAACACACTGGCAGTAGGTCTGGTGTTCATGATCCTTTTCAAGAAGACCGCATACACCGACGGTATGATCAATCTGCTCATCAATGCTTTCGGCGGAGCAAGTGTGGACTTCATCGACGGTCCCTACTGGGCCAAGATGACAGTCATGTGCATATACACCGTCTGGGTGGTCATGCCTTTTAAGATACTGATACTGACCAGTGCACTCTCTTCGGTCAATCCCGACTACTACAGTGCTGCACGTGTGGACGGTACGAGACCGCTCAGGATATTCTACCGCATCACACTCCCGATGATATCTCCGATGATATTCTATCTCGTGATCACCGGATTCATCGGTGCGTTCAAAGCATACTCGGATGAGGTCGCTCTCTTCGGAGTAGACTTAAACGCCGCGGGCATGAATACGATCGTCGGATACATATACGACATGCTCTACGGAGACAGCGGCGGATATCCTTCGTTCGCATCCGCTGCCGCGATCATACTCTTCGTGATCGTACTGACTATTACTGTGATTAACCTGATGATATCTGATTCAGACGACTGATATACCATGGGGCTTGAATAAATATGGATTACATGCGTATAGAAAGGAATACCAAGATCAAGCGCGGCGTGACAGGCACGGTTCGTATGATCCTGCTCGTTTTATGGGCGCTCATCGTCCTGTTCCCTTTCTACTGGATGATCCTGACATCCCTCAAGGGCTACGGCGCATATAACGCAGAGTACATTCCGAAGCTCTACGTTACCAACCCTACATTCGAGAATTACAGGGATGCTTTCAGCGCGGTTCCTCTGGGACGCTACTTCTTAAATACGGCGATATTTACCGTGATCACGACTGCGATCATGCTCGTTGTCATCACGCTCGCCGCATTTGCTTTTGCAAGGCTCGAGTTCAGGGGCAGGAACTTTGTATTCGTTATATTCCTGAGCCTCATGATGATCCCGACAGAGCTGGTGGTCATCACAAACTTTGTCACGATCACCAACTGGAACATGCGTAACTCATTCCCGGGTCTTATCTTACCGTCGATCACCTCGGTCTTCTATATATATCTGCTGAAGGAGAACTTTGAGCAGGTGCCCGATACTCTGTATTATGCGGCGAAGGTCGACGGCACGAGCGACTTCAAGTATCTGATGAAGGTACTTATCCCCATATCGAAGCCCACACTCATCACGGTTACGATACTCAAGGTGATCGAGTGCTGGAACTCATACGTATGGCCGAGACTCATCACCGATGATCAGGCATACTTCCTGGTATCCAATGGTATACAGGAGATCCGTGAGAACGGATTCGGACGTGAGAACATCCCTGCGATGATGGCTGCCGTGGTTGTTATATCCGCGCCGCTCATCGTCATATTCCTGATATTCAGAAAGCAGATCATGGCGGGCGTGCTCCGTGGCGGCACTAAGGGGTGACAGGTGCTGAACAGGTCTGTACATGGATGGAGATAAGCAGACAGAGTTATATATGAGATTGAATAATTGTAATTCTGGAAAACTGAACATAGTAAAAAAACTGTGCGTTACCTTGATCATGTCTATGCTGATCATTCACACGCTTACCGCATGCCACGGCTCCAAAGAGACCGTGAGCTTTACAGTGCCCGAATCGTTTGACGAGTCGCAGAACATCTCCATCACTTTCTGGGCGAAGAACGATACAAACAAGAACCAGACTGCCGTATATGAGAAGGCGGTCAGTGATTTTGAGAAACTGTATCCGAACGTGGACGTGAACATCCGTCTCTATACGGATTACGGCAAGATCTATAATGACGTGATCACGAACATCTCGACGAATACCACGCCGAACGTGTGCATCACCTATCCGGATCATATCGCGACATATCTGCAGAGCCCCGACAGTATAGTGCCTCTGGATGAACTCATGAACGATCCGGAATACGGACTGGGAGGAAGTGAGGTTAAGTTTGACTCACCGAGGTCTGATGAGATCATACCGAAGTTCCTTGAGGAGTGTTCTTTTGCGGGCCACTACTATGCACTGCCTTATATGAGGAGTACTGAGACGTGTTATGTAAACCGTGACTTCGTAGAGAAGCTTGGATATGAGCTTCCCGACATGCTGACATGGGACTTTGTCTGGGAGGTCAGCGAGGCTGCGATGGCCAAGGATGCCGACGGCAACTTCAAGGTCAACGGTCAGAAGACCATGATCCCCTTTATATATAAGTCCACCGACAATATGATGATCACGATGCTCAGGCAGCTGGATGCAGGCTATTCCACGGATGCAGGGCAGATAGAGATATTCAACGACACTACTTCGGATCTACTCAAGGAGATCGCTTCCCACGGCAAGACAGGTGCATTCTCCACATTCAAGATATCGAGCTATCCCGGTAACTTCCTGAATGCCGGTCAGTGCATATTTGCGATAGACTCGACGGCCGGTTCCACCTGGATGGGCTATGAAGCGCCTCTTACCGATATAGCCGAAGATGCTCTGGTTGAGTTTGAACTGACCGTACTGCCAATACCGCAGTTTGATACCTCGAACCCCTATATGATATCCCAGGGTCCGTCCGTATGCATATTTAACAAAGAGAATGAACAGGAGGTTCTCGCGAGCTGGCTGTTCACACAGTATCTTCTGACCGACGATATCCAGATCGGATATGCCGAGACGGAAGGATATGTGCCCGTTACATCCCAGGCACGCGAGACTGCCGAGTATCAGGATTATCTGTCACGCGCCGGAGAGGACGATCATCATTATCAGACCAAGATCGATGCGACTGAGCTTCTCCTTAACAGCACGGACTGTACTTTTGTGACACCCGTGTTTAACGGCTCCGCTTCTCTGCGCGATGCCGCCGGGGCACTCATCGAGAACTGCGTTAAGACCGTTCGCCGCAAGGGAACGGTGGATGATGAATACATAGAGAATCTTTATGCCGATGTACGCGGATTGTACAGACTCGACCGTATATCAGGTGCCGGAGCAGGCGGGCCTGCGGATCTTGGTCCGCTGCCGAAGCAGTCTGTCGCACTGATCGTATGCGTTGTCATCGCCTGGATCTGCATCGGCGCAGCTGCTCTTATCAGATACCGCAAAAAGAGGATAAAAGCCTGAATGGCCAGACTGATCGGCGAAAATCCTTCATCGGGAGCATTGGCTCTTGTTTATGACTTTGTCATGAAGAAACTGCCCGATTACATCTATGCGGTCTTTGAACCCGTATTCGAACTCGGTGATGAATGCAGGTCCTGCGATCTGATCCTTTTTATCCCCCATATGGGCGTGTTTATTCTGGATATCTGTGCCGGACACAGCGTCAGGGCCGAAGCCGGATCCTTTTATTTCATGTACCCGGACGGAACGAAGAGGATGTGGGATCCTTCTTTTCTTTCAGACAAAAGATCATTTGTCGCAAGATTCCTGAAGACAAAATTCAATATCTCGCCTCTCGTATATGAGATGATGTGCTTTCCGGGTTTCATGGAGGATCCCGGGATACTGGCACGGATAGACGGCCGCCTTTCACCTGAGCGCGTCCTCTTTTTAAATGATCTGACGGATGAACTGTCATTGATGCTGAAACTGTATACCGGATGCATCAGGATGGAGCGTCAAATGGGAAGCGAAGGAAAGTATGACGATCTGACCGACCGGGAGGCTTACAGTATATTCTTTTACTGGGAGTCGGGAGTTCCCGCACCTGAGAGGCCGGGCAGACCTCCCATGGTCTTCCTGAGTTATAACCGGTTCAATCAGGCCCGGGCCCTGGAGATAAAGACGGAGCTTGAAAACAGCAACATCTTTGTCTGGAGGGCACCCGAAGATGTCCCGATAGGCGAGGATTATCTCATATATGAAATGGAAGCTATCGAGGCCTGCGATGCTTTTCTGATCCTGCTTTCGTCATCATCCATGGAGAGCGGCGAAGTCAGGAAGGAATTTGATAAGGCTGTAGCGGAAAAGAAGAAGATAATTCCGATCCTGATCGAAGACGTAAAGCCCAATGAGTATTATGAAGAGCAGCTGGCAGGATACCAGTACCGCTATATGATACGAAACGAAATGAGCGTGATGGATGAGATAATCCAGAGCGTTGAGTCCGGGCGGCAAGTTCGATAAGCAGCACTTCTCTTGTGTAAATCCCCCGAAAATGTTATAATTTTTGTTTGTCTATAGCTATTTAACGACTTATGTTCAGTCAGCGGGTTCAGGATCATGTTTGACGGATTGGAAGATGTAAACAGAAGATATGAAGAGGTTATGAGTACGCTCAGTTCACCGGGAGTAACCGATGATCAGAAGAAGTACATGGCACTCATGAAAGAGCAGAGTGAGCTTGCACCGGTGGTGGAGGCTTATAAAGCGTATAAGCAGGCCGGACAGGATATCGAGGATTCACTTCAGATGCTCGAGACCGAGACCGATGACGACATGCGCGAGATGCTCAAGGAAGAACTGGCGGATGCCAAGGACCGTGTCGCAGAACTTGAGGAGAAACTCAAGATCCTCCTGCTTCCGAAGGACCCTAACGATGATAAGAACGTCATTGTGGAGATCCGTGCCGGAGCCGGCGGAGATGAAGCGGCCCTCTTTGCGGCTGAGATTTACCGTATGTATGTCCACTATGCGGAAGGGCGCAGGTGGAAGGTCGAGACGATCGAAGCCGAGGAGACCGGTATAGGCGGAATGAAGAACGTAACGTTCATGATCACCGGTGCCGGAGCATATTCAGTGATGAAGTATGAGTCCGGAGTTCATCGTGTACAGCGTGTGCCTGATACCGAATCGGGCGGAAGGATACATACCTCCACGATCACCGTGGCAGTCATGCCCGAGGCTGAGGAGGTCGATGTTGAGATAGATGAGAAGGATATACGTATCGACGTAATGCGTGCATCCGGTAACGGCGGACAGTGTGTCAACACCACAGACTCTGCCGTCAGACTCACACACTATCCGACGGGGATCGTGATCTACTCACAGACCGAGAAGAGCCAGATCCAGAATAAGGCCAAGGCTTTTGCTCTGCTTCGTGCGAAGCTCTATGACCTGGAGTGCCAGAAAGCACATGATGCAGAGGCAGAGGCAAGAAGAAGCCAGATAGGTACAGGTGACAGATCCGAGAAGATCAGGACTTATAACTTCCCTCAGGGACGAGTCACCGATCACAGGATCAATCTGACACTGTACAAACTTGACAAGGTCATGAGCGGAGATATACAGGAGATAATAGATGCATGCATCGCGGCAGATCAGTCTGCGAAGCTCCTTAAGATGAATGCATCATAAGTGATATGGAAAACAGTAACGAAAAATGGGATCTGTATGACAGATTCAAGGATATAACCGGAGAGATCTGGGAGCGCGGCGCACATGAAGCGATACCCCGCGGCAGATATCATCTGATAGTGAGTATCTGGACGATGACTCCGGACGGCAGGATCCTCATCACCCGCCGCCATGACGATAAGAGTTTCGGCGGTATGTGGGAGAACACAGGAGGCGCCGTCATCGCAGGAGAGTCCAGCCTTCAGGCAGCTTACAGAGAACTCGGCGAGGAGATCGGCCTGCATCCCAAGCGCAGGGAGCTCATCTATCTGGGTGACCTCTGGCATCCGGGCAGCATCGTGGATACATATATGTATGTGACCGATATCGATCCCGATTCGCTGAAGCTCCAGGAAGAAGAGGTTGTCGATGCCAGGCTCGCCACATCGGCCGACATAGAGCGTATCCATGCAGAGGGCAGGATGGTACCTTCGGTGTACAAGACCTTCTGCTGTTATCGAAGTAATATGTGTGATGTACTCGGAGTTGATTCCATATAGGAAGCAAGCCGCACTAATCCAATAATACAGGAGAAAGAGATGTCAAAAGAATTAGCAAAGAATTATGACCCCAAACAGATAGAGGACCGGATCTACAATAACTGGATGGATAAGAAGTATTTCCATGCAGAGGTGGATCATTCCAAAACACCTTTTACCATAGTGATCCCGCCTCCGAACATAACCGGCCAGCTTCATATGGGACATGCACTTGATGAGACTATGCAGGATATCCTTATCCGTTATAAGAGGATGCAGGGTTACAATGCGCTCTGGCAGCCCGGAACCGATCATGCTTCGATCGCAACCGAGGTCAGGATCATCGCGAAGCTCAAGGAAGAAGGCATCGAAAAAGAGGATCTCGGACGCGAGGGCTTCCTTAAGAGAGCATGGCAGTGGAAAGAAGAATACGGCGGAACGATCGTTAACCAGCTCAAGAAACTCGGCAGCTCATGCGACTGGGACAGAGAACGCTTCACGATGGATGAGGGCTGCAACAAGGCCGTTACCGAAGTGTTCTGCAAGATGCATGAGAAAGGATGGATATACAAGGGCAGCCGTATCATCAACTGGTGCCCGGTATGTAACACATCCATTTCCGATGCCGAGGTTGAATACGAGGAGCAGGACGGACACTTCTGGCATATCAAATATCCCTTTATCGAGGATGACGGAAGCGTAAGCACCACGAGATTCATCGAGTTTGCGACCACACGTCCCGAGACTATGCTCGGTGATACTGCCGTTGCGGTTAATCCCGAGGATGACAGATACAAGGATCTGATCGGTAAGAAGCTCATGCTGCCTCTGATGAACAGGGAACTCCCCATAGTCGCAGACAGCTATGTTGATATGGAATTCGGTACAGGTGTTGTTAAGATCACTCCCGCACATGACCCTAATGACTTCGAAGTCGGAAGACGTCATAACCTTCCTGAGATCAACATCATGAACGATGACGCCACGATCAATGAAAACGGCGGCAAGTTCGCAGGCATGGACAGATACGAAGCCCGCAAGGCTATCGTTAAGGAACTCGATGAGATGGGACTTCTGGTTAAGATCGAAGACCATACTCATAACGTAGGTACACATGACCGATGCGGTACCACTATCGAGCCCATGATCAAGAAGCAGTGGTTTGTTAAGATGGATGAGCTTATCAAGCCCGCTGTTAAGGCAGTTAAGGACGGAGACATACAGCTGATCCCGAAGCGTATGGAGAAGACCTACTTTAACTGGACCGACAATATAAGAGACTGGTGTATCTCCAGACAGCTGTGGTGGGGTCACAGGATCCCTGCGTATTACTGCGATGACTGCGGTGAGACCGTAGTAGCTGCTTCGGCTCCTTCGGTATGTCCCAAGTGCGGAGGTTCACATTTTACACAGGATCCCGATACTCTCGATACATGGTTCTCATCAGCACTGTGGCCTTTCTCGACTCTCGGATGGCCCGAGCAGACTGAGGAACTTAAGTATTTCTATCCTACGGATGTTCTGGTGACCGGATACGATATCATCTTTTTCTGGGTTATCAGAATGGTATTCTCGGGATATGAGCAGATGGGTGAGAGACCGTTTAAGACTGTTCTCTTCCACGGACTTGTACGTGACGAACAGGGACGCAAGATGAGTAAGTCCCTCGGAAACGGTATCGATCCTCTCGAGATCATCGACAAGTACGGCGCCGATGCACTGAGGCTTACACTGATCACCGGTAACGCACCCGGCAACGACATGAGATTTGTAAATGCGCGTGTCGAGAACAGCCGTAATTTTGCCAATAAGGTATGGAACGCGAGCCGTTTCATCATGATGAATATGGAGAAGGTATCGGAGGATGACCTGCGTCTGTCATTTGAAGAAGTGGCAGATAAGCTCGAGCCTGTCGATAAATGGATACTCTCCAGGTTTAATACGCTGACCCGCGAAGTGACCGACAACATGGATTCCTTCGAACTGGGTATCGCGGTTCAGAAGGTATATGACTTCATCTGGGAGAGCTTCTGTGACTGGTACATCGAGATGGTTAAGCCCAGACTCTATGCTACCGATTCACATGACAGTCATATAGCCGCTCTGTGGACACTCCGTACCGTACTCATCGGAGCGCTTAAGCTTCTTCATCCGTACATGCCTTTTGTTACCGAAGAGATATTCATGAATCTGCAGTCCGACGAAGACTCGATCATGATCTCCGAATGGCCCGTATACGATGAAAAGTATGCTTTTGCGCATGAGGAGACAGCTATCGAGACGATACAGGGGGCTGTCAGAGGCATACGTAACGTGCGTACTCAGATGAACGTGGCTCCCTCGCGTAAGGCTGCCGTATATGTAGTCAGTGATAAGGAAGAGATCCGTAACATATTCCTCGAGGGTGAGGTATTCTTTGCGACTCTCGCATACGCATCGGATGTACATGTTCAGGCCGATAAGTCGGGGATCGCAGACGACGCAGTGAGCGTTGTGATACCTGATGCTACCGTATATATTCCTTTTGCGGAGCTGGTTGATATATCCGCAGAGATAGAGCGACTGACCGGTGAGGAAGCCAGGCTGATCAAGGAGATCGAGCGCTCCAACGGCATGCTCGGTAACGAGAAGTTCATCTCCAAGGCTCCCGAAGCCAAGGTCAATGAGGAAAAGGAAAAGCTTCAGAAATACACTCAGATGCTTGAGCAGGTACGTGAACGTCTGGCTCAGCTGAAATAGAAATAAGGTCGTGAGGATGTAATGGCTCTCACATATGATGAGGCGGTAGAATACATATACGAATTGCCCAGGCACACGACCAAGCATTCATTCACCGAGGGCAGGGAGTTTCTGGACAGACTGGGAGCTCCCGATACGGGGATGAAAGTGATACATGTGGCAGGCACTAATGGTAAAGGCTCCGTATGCGCATATATGGAGTCTATACTTATGCATGCGCATCTGAAGACCGGGTGCTTCGTATCTCCGCACCTTGTCGACTGTCGCGAGAGGATCAGGATAGACGGTCGGATGTGCAGTCAGGACGCCTTCATGCAGGCGTTTGAGCGTGTATATGAACTGGGGACCGAGCTGTACATGCCCACATTCTTCGAGTTTCTGTTCTTCATGGCGATGCTGATATTTGCCGCGGAGGCTCCGGACGTCGTGATACTGGAGACAGGTCTCGGCGGAAGGCTCGATGCGACCAATCTTGTGCGCGACAAGCTGGTAAGCGTGATCACGTCGATCGGATATGATCATATGGAGTACCTGGGAGACAGTCTGGAACAGATCGCTGCAGAGAAGGCGGGAATATGTGCATCCGGGCGGCCTGTCGTTTACTGGTCCGACTGTCCCGGGGCAAAAGAGATATCACGCATCGCCCGGGAATCCGAATCTGTGGAAGTTGCACTACCTGCAGGCATTATTTCCGATATTCATAGGGAAAATGGCGGTATTGATTTTTGCCTGCGTTATAAGTATGATAGTTATATCTGCCCACATATCGGGACACATGCTCTCTATCAGGTTGATAACGCCGCTATTGCGGTATGTGCGCTCATGGAGACAGAGGAGTTTCGCTCTCGTCTGACAGAGAATGATTATGTGTGCGGATTAGGTGAAATGTACTGGCCGGGACGTATGGAGGAAGTCGAGGAACGACTGATCTTAGACGGCGCTCATAACGAACCCGGTATAGAAGCGTTCACCCGCAGCGTGCGGGGAGATGGAGCTTTGTCCAGGCTGCTCGTATTCGGATGCATGCAGGATAAGGCTTATCTGCGTGAGATCGATATCCTGGCCGGCAGCGGTCTTTTTGACAGGGTCGTGACCGTGACCGTGGATTCCCACCGGGCCGAGAGTGCACAGCAGATCGCCGATAAGTTCAGGCAGGCAGGTATGGAAGCAGAACCTGCGCCGGATGCGGCGGAAGCTCTGAAGGCAGCCCGGGAATATATTAAGACGAATGGTTATTATGCCTACATCACCGGCTCATTGTATCTGGTCGGTGAGATAAGAGGACTCAGAGATGATAGATTTTGACGAGGAACTTAAGAAGTTCCATCCGTCACTGGAAGTGGAGGATGTGAGCGAGGCCATCTACAATCAGGACCTGACTGATATGGCCGACCTGATCGTATCGATGCTCAAGGAGACGAAGAACAGCACTGCAGCTGCCGGCTCCAGAAAGGGTGTCGAAGCCGCTCAGAATGTTCAGGGTTAGTTAATTAAGAAGGGTGCATGCAGATGGTATGCTATAACTGCGGATGCAATCTTTCAGAGCACGAATTCTGCACCAGCTGCGGAGCTGATGTTTCTCAATACAAGAAGGTAATGTACATCTCCAACCGGTTCTATAATGACGGACTGGAGAGTGCCAAGGTAAGAGATCTGTCGGGTGCAGTGACTTCACTGCGTCAGTGCCTGAAGTTCAACAAAAACAATATAGAAGCACGTAATCTGCTGGGACTCGTATACTTCGAGACGGGAGAAGTGGTAGCGGCCCTGAGTGAATGGGTCATATCTCAGAATATCCGTCCCAAGAAGAATATTGCCAACGATTACATAGAGATGATACAGTCGAATCCTGCGCGTCTGGATACCATAAATCAGACGATCAAGAAGTACAATCAGGCGCTTAAGTACTGCGATATGGATTCGTTCGATCTGGCCATCATACAGCTCAAGAAGGTCTTAAGCTTAAATGAGAAGTTCATCAGAGCCAGACAGCTGCTCGCACTGCTGTATATCAATAACGAACAGTGGGATGAAGCCAAGGCCCAGCTGATCAAGTGTGCGAGCATAGATACGGGTAACACGACTACCATGCGGTATCGTATGGAAGTGGATGAGATGCTTACCCCCGTGGACGGCAATAAGAACAAGCGGGTCCGCAAGAAAGACGATGTCGAGATAGTACGCTTTAAGTCAGGCAATGAGGATATCATACAGCCTGCGGTGAGCCGCTCGGGTAACGGACTGGGAATAATCCTGAACCTGATGCTCGGTGTATGTATAGGTATAGCGTGTGCATGGTTCATCATCATGCCGGCCAGAGTAAATATAGCCGCCGAGGATTATGAGACCAAGATCAAAGCGGTTAACGAACAGCTCGATGCAAAGACGGCAGAGATAGAGGATTTAAAGAGCCAGTTGGATATAGCCAAGAAGCAGCTGACCGACATGCAGGACCAGCTCTCATCATACGAGGGATATGACGGATCGCTCAGTTCCCTGTATTCGGTCATTCAGGCAGCCGATTCATATCTGTCGGATCCTGAGGACATAGAGACGGTTTCGGATCATCTCGATGCGGTGGATGCATCGCAGCTGGGTGAGGATTCCCAGGAAGCTCCGGTAAGTCTGTACAATACATTGCTCGCCCTCGCAGGTTCCGAACTGGCACAGAAGTTCTACGACACCGGTTATGAGGCTTATTCATCAGGCGACTATGAAGTGGCGATATCCGATCTGACCAGAGCTTATCAATATGATCCGACCAACGGAGATGCGCTGTATTATCTGGCGCAGGCATACAACCATTCGGGTGATGAGACGCACGCGATACAGATGTACCGCAAGGTGATCGATGAATTCCCCGATACAGAGAAGTCCGATAAATCACAGGGATATCTGGAACAGCTGACAGGCAGCAATGAATAGAAAATACGAAATCGATATGTGCTCGGGAAACATCATTGGGAAGATGCTCATTTTTGCTCTTCCTCTGATGCTCTCGAGCATTTTGCAATTATTCTTTAATGCCGCGGATGTGATAGTCGTCGGAAGATTTGCCGGGGATAACTCTCTGGCAGCCGTAGGCAGTACCGGATCCTTGGTCAATCTCCTGACCAATGTCTTCCTCGGACTGTCGGTCGGTGCCAATGTCATGGTAGCCAGATTCAAGGGAGCAGGGCGTGACGAAGAGACATCCAACACGGTTCACACTGCCCTCACCATGGCGCTCTTAAGCGGCGCACTCCTTACGGTAGTCGGATGCCTCGGAGCCAGACAGATCCTCACATGGATGGGATCTCCCGCTGAAGTCATCGGCTTATCCGCACTCTATCTGCGCATATACTTCCTGGGCATGATCCCCAATATGTTATATAACTTCGGTGCCGCGATCTTAAGGTCAGTCGGTGATACGAGAAGACCTCTCTACTATCTGTTCGGAGCCGGCATCATCAACGTGATCCTAAACATGATATTCGTGATCTCGTTTCATATGGATGTCGCAGGCGTGGCTCTGGCGACGATCATATCGCAGACCATATCCGCAGTGCTCGTCATCAGATGTCTGATCCTGGAGAAGGGCAGCATCCATCTCGACGTCCGTAAGCTGGGCATAGACCGTCAGATAGTCAAGGGTATCCTGAGGATAGGTCTTCCGAGCGGTTTCCAGGGAATGCTGTTCTCCGCGTCAAACGTTATCATACAGTCATCGGTTAACAGCTTCGGTGCCACGATCGTTGCGGCCAATTCCGCAGCTGCCAATATCGAGGGATTTGTCTGGGTATCCATGAACGCCTTTCATCAGGCGGCCATCACATTTACGGGCCAGAACTACGGGGCCGGTAAGATGAAACGTATACCCCTCGTACTCCGCGATGCTCTCATATGCGTGATCCTGACCGGTGTGATATTGGGACGCACGGTGGTTTTCTTCGGTACCGAACTGATGGGCATGTATACGACCAGTTCCGAAGTGGCAACGCTCGGACTTGAACGTATCAAATGGGTGTGCGGACTGTATGCTCTCTGCGGCATGATGGATGTCATGGTCGGTATCATGAGGGGAATAGGGTATTCCGTTCTGCCTATGATAGTATCACTGATCGGAGCATGCGGACTGCGTATCATATGGATATTTACTCTGTTTCAGACTGAGATGTTCCATAAGCCGATGTTTCTCTATGTGACATATCCTGCGAGCTGGGGTATCACATTCCTGCTGCATGTTGTGTGCTTCTGCGTAGTCTGGAGGAAACTCTCCAAACGACGACCTGTCTGAGCACGGAATCATAAGATAAATGAATATTAAGATCTCGGTCCGTGCCCTGGTTGAGTTCATATACAGGCACGGAGACATAGACAACAGAACAGGTGGTGACTCTCCGGAAGCGATGCAGGTCGGGAGCCGTATACATCGTCAGATACAGGCGATGATGGGGCCCGATTACCGTGCGGAGTATCCTCTGTCCTATACGTTTGAGACCGCGCGGTGCACCGTGACCGTCGAAGGACGGGCCGACGGTATCATGCATGTCGACAAACCGATGTATCTGGAGGAGCAGGTGATGAACAGCCTGTCCGGTACCGGTGAGCAGCCGGACAACCGTGAACTGATACAGGCGACTCCTCAGGTTCTGATAGATGAGATCAAATCTACGGTCCGGAGCGTGACCCGCATGACGGATCCCGAGCCCGTTCACCTGGCACAGGCCATGGTATATGCAGCCATATACCTGATGCAGGAGGAACTCCCCGAGATCGGTGTGCGCATGACATATGTGACTCAGGACACCGAGGAGATCAGATACTTCTATTCGAGATACAGCGCTGATGAGATACGCGGATGGTTTGATGATACCTGCGAAGCACTCGCCAAATGGGTAGACATGCAGGCCGAGTGGACAGATATCAGGCAGGCATCCATACAGGATCTCGAATTCCCATTTGATTACAGACCCGGGCAGAAGAATCTCGTTGAGTATGTGTACCGTACCATATACCACGGCAGACAGCTCTATATAGAAGCTCCTACAGGCACGGGTAAGACTCTGTCGGTGCTATACCCTTCGATCAGAAGCATGGGAGAGGGCAGGGGTGACCGGATATTCTATCTGACGGCGCGCACGATCGCGCGTACCGTTGCAGAGGAAGCTCTGATGATACTCAAGGATATCGGGCTTCGCTGCAAGAACGTCACCCTGACCGCCAAGGAGAAGATATGCTTTGCGGATGAGACTGACTGTAACCCGGAGAACTGTCCTTATGCAAAAGGCCATTTTGACAGGGTCAATGAGGCACTCTTTGCGATAGTCACGCAGGAGGAGACATTTACCCGGGAAACGATAGAGCGCTACGCACGCGAGTATGAGGTATGCCCTTTTGAATATGCGCTGGATATCAGTCTGTTCTGCGACTGCATCATAGGCGACTATAACTATGTGTTCGATCCGAATGCCTATCTCAGGAGATTCTTTGCGGAGGGAAGAGACGGTAACTATATCTTCCTCATTGATGAGGCCCACAATCTCGTGGACAGAGGGCGTGAGATGTACTCTGCAACGATCGTCAAGGAGGACCTGCTCGCCTGCAAAAGAGCATGCTCCAAGTACCAGCCTGCGATCGCGCGGGCGTTAGAGCGGTGCAATAAGGATATGCTGGCGATCAAGAGAGGGCGCGGAGAAACTCCCGATTCACAGCCTCAGGTGATGCCACAGCTCGGAGATATAGTGGGACATGTCGAGAGACTCTCTCAGCTCATGTCGGAGTATCTGGCTGATCATACCGACGGCATGGGCCATGAGGAGATACTGGATCTGTACTTCAAGGTAAGGGACTTCCTGAACATATATGATCTGCTGGGCGATGATTATCTGATATACAATGCCTTCACGGATGACCGGGATTTCTATGTGAAGCTCTACTGCGTGGATCCCGCGAGGAACTTAAGAGCCTGTGCGGATAAGGCCATCGCGAGTATTCTCTTTTCCGCGACGCTCCTGCCCATACAGTATTATAAGAAGCTGCTCGGGGGAAGCGCCGAGGATTATGAGGTGTATGCACAGTCGGTCTTCGATGTGCGTAACCGTCTTCTCATACAGGCGACGGACGTATCAAGCAAGTACTCCGGCAGGTCGCGCATGCAGTATAAGCGCATGGCCGAATACATATATGAGATATCCAGGCAGCGTGCCGGCAACTATATGGTCTTTGCGCCGTCCTATGCATATATGCAGCAGGTCTATGAGATCTATACGGAGGAATATGCAGACCCTGCCATAGAAGAAGTGTGCATACAGTCCGGCAATATGCGCGAGGCCGACAGAGAGGAGTTCGTTGCGAGATTCCGCAGATCTTATGATGACGGCGAGGCTGATACTGATGTCAGGACTCTGATCGGATTCTGTGTGCTCGGAGGTATATTTGCCGAGGGTATAGATCTGAAGGATGATGCGCTGATAGGAGTGATCGTCATGGGCACCGGGCTTCCGCTGATCGGCGGGGAGAGAGATCTCCTCAGGGGATTCTATGATGATGCGGGACTTAAGGGATTCGATTATGCGTATTCGTATCCCGGCATGAACAGAGTGCAGCAGGCAGCAGGCAGGCTGATCAGGACTGAGACGGACAGGGGCGTGATAGCACTGCTCGATGAGAGGTTCTCATATCCGTCAAACAGGCGCATGTTCCCGAGGGAGTGGAGCGATATCCGCCCGGTGACGATAGATACCGTCAGAGATGCTGTACGCGGATTCTGGAATGATGCTATGATTATAGATGAGTTGTAGAGGTTAGGTTAATGATCGAAGTAATTCTCAGTTTTATTTATATAGGGTGCTTTTGTCTGTGCATCGGAAGCGGTGTGCTGAAAATCCTGGGGAGAAAGCTTGATACCGGCGAACCCGGTATAACGGCGAGGATAGTTACCGGCATCATCACGCTGACGGTACTGGTAGGATGGATCAGCATATTCGCAAAGATAGGTATCGCGGTACATATACTGATGCTTCTTCTTGCCGCGGCATCTGCAGTGTATGCAAGGGGTGAGATCACTAAGGTTATCAGACAGTTTATATCCGGTCTTAAGGTTGCTGATTATATAGTGGGAGCCGGAGTCGTACTCCTGATCGCCTATGCTGCTTCGCGCGGCGACTTCCATACCGATACCGGAATATACCATGCTGCCGCTATCAGAGTCTATGAAGAGTGGGGGTCGATCACCGGTATAGTTAACATACAGCCTCATTACGGATATAACTCATCCTATCTCGGGTTCGCGGCCCTGTTTACATTAAGCCGCATACTTCCCTATGCGCTTCATACGACTACGGGATTCATGATGCTCTTATTCGTACTGGATGCGCTGTATCATCTCAGGGATATACGTACTCACCGGAGTCATTTATCCGATGCGGCTCGCATCTCGATAATTCTGTATGTATTCATGAATCTCACGGGAACGATATCTCCGGCCACGGATTACGGCACCATGCTGATGACCGGATACTTCCTGGTTGCGTGGCTTCAGACTGCGGAGCGTGAGGAGGAATCCGGTGAGAAGAACTGCACGGATATATATGCTCTTTTGTCTGTATACGGATTGTTCCTGGCTACCATGAAGCTGTCGGCTGCAATGTGCGTACTGGTGGTGATACTGCCGCTCATCAGGCTCATACGAAGCAGGTCGTGGGGGCGTATCGGTGCGTATCTGGGACTCGGACTGTTCTCGTTCGTATTCTATATCATCCGTAACATCAAGCAGACAGGATGGCTGTTCTATCCGTTTGAATCGATCGACCTGTTCAATGTGGAATGGAAGTTCCCCAAAGAATATTCACTGATCGACTCAGCCCAGATCAAGGTGTGGGGCAGATGTCTGTTTGATATAGAGAAGATCGACTGGCCCGTGAGCAAGTGGCTGCCCATCTGGTGGGAAGCTCAGGAGCATTATGATCAGATGCTCATCTATGCTCTGTTTATCGGGGGCCTGCTGATCGTGCTGACCGCAATAGTCAACAAACGGTTCAGGCCTGCATATGCGGTCTTTTATCTGATGTGTGTTGCCAATCTGGCTGTATGGTTCGTTGCGGCTCCGTTTATCAGATACGGACTGTGCTTCATAGTGATCATACCGTTACTGGGGATCATGGGGCTGGCTGATGCCGTCAGGGATACCGCTCCTCATGGCCTGATCAGATATGTCACGGCTGCTGCCGGAGTGCTGATAGCATTGTGCTTTGCCGCCAGGGTGGATCACTATCTGATGGATGATCTGGTATTTGTAAAACATCATCTGACCGATCCTTATTATCTGATCCAGAGACCTTTTGAAGATGTGCAGATGGGTGTTGAGTATCTCGGAGATGCTCAGGTTCCCGTGTACTATACGGATAATGATGAGGAGAAGAACAGCTACTATACTCCTCTGTCAACCTGTTACTTCTGGATGCTCGAGAGAGTGGAACCTATGGGTGATGATGTCACGGACGGATTTAAGGCCAAATGACAGGTACAGATACTAACAGAGTAACGATCATAATAATCTCATCCCTGTGTGCGCTTGCGGTGGCCTGCGGCGTAGTTGCAGGGATATTGTACTATCGCGGGGCAGACCGGAGGGCAGTGGAGCGCAGCTTTAAGACACTGTCGGAGGATCTCTCCGAGCGTTCGGAAGAACTGTTGTCCGCACGTGAGCTTGACCATGTGATCGATGAGGTCATGTACGGAGATGCTCATATCGAAATGTCGGTCAATGTAGGTGGTATAGATGTGAGCGGACTGATGCCGGACGGAATCGCAGGCATGATAGCCGGAAGCCTGATCGGTAATACCGGGGATGTCACGATCGGAGCCGATGCCGTGATCGACAGGATGTGTAAGAGCGAGAGACTGTCCGTGACGGGAGACCTCAGCATCATGAACTTCAGCCTGGCGGATATAGGGATATATGCGACGGGAGATACGGCATATCTGGATCTGCCCGAAAAGGCGGATGCGATGTGGGAAGTCGATCTGTCGAATCTCACTCCGGTGATCGAGGATTCGGATATTCTGACATATGCATGCAATGAACTCGGGTTTCCCAGGCTAAAGAGCGTGGAACTCTTCGGCGGACATGAGCAGAAGACCATATGGGCCGTAATGGGCGATATCCGGGATCAGGCCGAGTCGAAAAAGGCGATCCATGATATGTGGAAGCATGCAGAGATTAATAGACAGGATGAGAAGCAGACAGTAGCATCGGATGACGGACGTGAGTATGAATGCCGCGTATATGATGTGAAGATACTTCAGGAGGATGCTCAGGAAGTCCTGGATCAGAATGTGACCATAGAGACTGATGCGGAGTTTATCCTGTATCTGGACGAATACGGGGAGATCAGACGTATTGAGACGACCGCACCGATCATGATAAACGGACGGGAGACGGATCTTGATACCAGCCTGACCGGAGAGGAACTGCCGATCGATGAGATTGATATGGATCTAAAAGGGGACGGCGAGGTAAACATACATGTACTCAGAGATAACAGAGATTACGATGTAGAGGTATCCTCCGGTGAGGCCCTGGCACAGGGAGTCATTACGCCTAAGTATGACAGGGATTCATCGAAGCTGGATGTTAAATACAGTAAGCTCAGTTTTATCTACAGAGATGAAGAGATCATGCGCTCGAGCGGACGGATCAGTGTGTCAGTTGATCCGGATGATGTGAAAGTGGCGGATATACCGGACAGAGAGACGACCGACAGCTTTGATCTGTTTGCTGCAGATATAGTAGAACACGTGCTTGATGATTTCGGAGCACTTATAGGTTTGTTTTGATGGAGATGAGATATGAATATTCTGGATTGTGAGACAGTTGAACTGGATGAAGAGCAGTGTGCGATGCGCATCATAGACCAGACTCTGCTGCCGGGACGGACCGAGTTGATCAGTCTGAAGACCGCGCAGGAGATATGGGATGCCATATACCTGCTCAAGGTCAGAGGTGCTCCTGCCATCGGAGTGGCAGCAGGCTACGGCATATACATACTGGCCGTTCAGATCGCTGAAGGTAATCCCGATCCCGATGAGTTCTATCGGGAGTACAGCAGACAGAGCGAGTATCTGAATTCCGCACGCCCCACTGCAGTCAATCTCTCATGGGCACTTAAACGCATGGACGGGGTATGCAGACAGGCACTCGAAGAAGCAAAATCCTTTCAGTCATCCGCCGGAGGGGATGTGCTGGGGCATGTCATCAGCAGGCTGCATGATGAAGCCTGTGCGATACAGGCTGAGGATATAGATACATGCCGTAAGATCGGGGAGTACGGACTGAGCCTCATAAAGCCCGGTGACGGACTGCTCACACACTGTAACGCAGGTCAGCTGGCAACGAGTAAGTACGGAACAGCTACCGCACCGATGTATTTAGGACACGAGCGCGGATACGATCTGCACATATACTGTGATGAGACGAGGCCTCTCCTTCAGGGCGCGAGACTTACATCGTTCGAGCTTCAGTCTGCCGGCATGGACGTGACACTTCTGTGCGATAACATGAGTGCTTCACTGATGAAACAGGGACGCATCAATGCCGTTTTCGTAGGATGCGACAGGATGGCTGCCAACGGTGACTTTGCGAACAAGATAGGTACGCTGGTCGTGGCGACGGTCGCTGCCAGATACGGAGTACCGTTCTATGTATGTGTTCCGAGCTCGTCGATAGATATGGATACTCCCGACGGAGATCATATCGTGATCGAGCAGCGTCCCGATAAGGAAGTGACAGAGATGTGGTACAGTGAGCGCATGGCACCCGATGGGGTTAAGGTATATAACCCGGCGTTCGATGTGACGGATCATGAACTGGTCACGGCAGTGATCACGGAGCGCGGCATAGCCAGGGCACCTTTTGATGAGTCATTGCGGGCACTTTTCTGATTATGATCAAAGGACAGGATGAATCATGAGATATCCCAAAGGATTACCTGATAACGGAACGATAGGATTTGCGGCACCGAGCTTCGGATGCAATATCGAGCCATACAGATCTGCGTTTGACGCGGGACTGAAGATGTGGCATGAGCGTGGATATAATACCAAACTCGGACCGAACTGCTATGCGGGAGACGGCATCGGCATAAGTTCAACGCCTGAAAGCTGCGGAAGGGAACTGACGGAAGGATACTGTGATCCCGGGACCGATCTGCTCCTTAGCTGCGGCGGGGGAGAGCTGATGTGTGAGATCCTCGAACACGTGGATTTTGGCCGTATCCGTGAGGCTGCGCCCAAGTGGTATATGGGTTATTCGGATAATACGAATTTTACTTTTACGCTGACGACGATGTGCGACGTGGCGAGCATCTACGGACCGTGTGCAAATGAGTACGGGATGACGCCCCTGCATCAGTCGCTTAAGGATGCAGAGAGCATATTTACAGCATCGGAGACCGGGGATGTGCGCACGTATGAATTTTCGGGATACGGATCCTGGGAGCGTGACGGCGGCCGTGATGAAGAGCATCCTTATGCTCCCTATAACCTGACGGAGAAGACCGTGCTTCACAGCTTCATCGGTGACGGCAATCCGCTGGATCGTGACCCGGATAAGAGAAACGAACCTGACAGCATCAGTATGAAGGGGAGACTGCTCGGAGGATGTCTGGACTGCCTCGTGAACCTGTGCGGAACAGAGTTTGACCATGTAGGTCAATTCAATGAGAGATACGCATCTGACGGCGTTTTGTGGTTCATGGAAAGCTGTGACTTAAATGTCTTCTCTATAAGACGTGCCGTATGGGAACTTGAGAAAGCCGGATGGTTTGATGAGGCGAGCGGGTTCGTTATCGGCCGCCCTCTGCACTTTAATGAATCAATGATGGGACTCGATCAGTATATGGCTGTATATGACATCCTGAGCAGGCACCGCGTACCGATACTCATGGATGCCGATATCGGACATTTATCACCTATGGTTCCTCTTATCACCGGATCGCTTGCGGAAGTAAGTGCAACAGGAGATGAGTGGAAAGTCAGGATGAGCCTGAAATGATCCTGCCGGAGTAAGGAAACCATAACAAGGAGATGAACATGCTTCCCAAAGATCCTCAGATGTTATTAAGTGTTCTCAATATGAAACTGCGAGATATGTATTCTTCGCTCGATGATCTGTGTGATGATTCAGACGCCGATAAGGACGAGATCATCAGGATCATGGAAGAAGCAGGCTATCATTATGATGCGGATCAGAATGCATTTAAGTGATGCATCGTCCGCATATGTCCTAAGGTGATGCGCCGGGCGTCTTCTTCTATTACGACGCCTGTAGATGCTGCAGGCTCTTCTTTTGCGGATTCTTCTTCAGTCTTATCTTCTTCGGCTCCGGTGTTTCTGCGGGAGCGTTCCCGGCACAGCCCGTGACTGCCAGAGCAGCAATTATGATAAGAGCGAATAACACTACAATGAAGCGGTGATTTATGATAAAATATTTCGGACTGCACGCATGCGGTTGAGAATGGTATGGATCTGTTTGAATATATGAAAGAAAAGAATATGGAGAGCGAGTCACCGCTTGCTGCCAGGATGCGTCCGGTAGGGATCGACGAGGTAGTCGGACAGGAGCATATCCTGGCGCCTGATAAGCTGCTGTATCGTGCGATCAAGGCAGATAAGCTCAGCTCAGTCATATTCTACGGACCTCCCGGAACGGGTAAGACCACTCTCGCGCAGGTCATAGCACATACGACTTCGGCAGAGTTTAAACAGCTCAACGCGACCGTTGCAGGAAAGAAGGACATGGAGGAGGTCGTATCCCAGGCACAGACTTCGCTCGGGATGTATAACCGCAAGACCATCCTCTTTATCGATGAGATACACCGCTTCAATAAGGGGCAGCAGGATTATCTGCTCCCGTTCGTGGAGGACGGCACCGTCATCCTGATCGGTGCGACCACGGAGAATCCCTACTTCGAGGTTAACAGCGCTCTGTTATCACGATCGATGATATTTGAGCTTAAGCCTCTCAGTGCGGAGAATGTCAGAACACTGATAGAGCGTGCCGTATACGATGCCGATAAGGGCATGGGCGCATACAACGCTTATATAGATGAGGAAGCGATACGGTTCCTGGCCGACATGGCAGGCGGTGACGCAAGACGCGCACTGAACGCCATAGAACTCGGTATCATGTCAACCGAGCCTGAAGCCGACGGACGCATCCATATCACTATCGACGTGGCTTCCGAGTGCATACAGAAGCGGGCCATTCGATATGATAAGACGGGCGATAACCACTACGATACGATATCCGCCTTTATCAAGAGCATGAGAGGGTCGGATCCCGATGCGGCCGTATATTATCTGGCGAGGATGCTGGAAGCCGGCGAGGATATCAAGTTTATCGCAAGACGTATCATGATATGCGCTTCCGAGGATGTGGGAATGGCCGATCCGCAGGCACTGCAGGTTGCAGTAGCCGCTTCGCTCGCAATAGAGCGCGTGGGGTTACCTGAGGCGAGGATAATCCTGTCCGAGGCAGCGGTATATGTGGCGACTGCACCCAAGAGCAATGCATCATATCTGGCGATCAATGAAGCTATGAGTATGGTGGAAAAAGGAGAGATCTATCCGATCCCCAGACATCTGCAGAACAAACATGCCGATTCGGCCGGAGAGGAACGTGAGCAGGGATATCTGTATGCGCACGATTATCCGAACCACTATGTTAAGCAGCAGTATCTGCCGTATGAACTGAGCGGCCGGGAGTTCTATAAACCGACCGGTAACGGATACGAAGTTAAGATAAAAGAACATATGAAGAAGCTTCGAGACGAAGCTGAGTGAGCAAAGCTGCTTCGAGACGAAGCTGAGTGAAACGACTGGCTGAGAATGTCAAAGAATCCTGAAGAGAAGAACGAAAACAATATAAATCCGGACGAGACCGAGGTTGAGGTTGAGACCGCAGAAGAGGCCGAGGCTGATAACGAGCCGGATGACGCATCGGAGAAGTCTGAGAAGCCGGCCCGTGAGAGGCGCCCTGCTCCCAAGTGGCTTAAGATCACGGGGATAGTGGCCGCAGCGCTTCTTGTGCTCGGCGGTATCGGCGGATATCTGGGTTATACCCGCTATCAGGCATATCTGGCCGAGCAGGTCCGTATCGCTGAAGATGACGCGCTCGTTAAGCAGATGGCTTATACGCTCGCACTGGATACATTCCACAAGCATGCAGTAGAGGATGTGTTCGGCGGGACAGGTGAGGCTGTTGCCGATGCACTGGTGGATGCCGGTATCGATACTATCACGGGCGTTAACAACAGGCCTCCGTATGTGGAGATCACAGATGCGAACAGAGCACACTTTGCCGACGTACAGTCCGTGCTCATATCACCCGAGACAGGTATGGTGGAAGTGACCGTTGATATACCTGCCAAGGCTCTGCCGGTATCTGATGACGGATACTATTATGTTTTCTCCAAGGCCATATATCAGAACACCATATCGGGCGAACCTGTCACCCGTATAGAGAAGGATGTGGACTTTGTAGCGGAGTGTAACCTTAACTACAATACCGCTCAGTCACGACTGTTTGATAAGTTCTCCATTGCACTTCTCATAGACGGTGAATACGTGGAGGTATCAAACTCCATGTATATCACGAATCCTGAAGCAAAGGCCGCATATGCATCAAGCCGTGAAGGCACATCGAGCAAGAAGGG
>Ga0129306_1001612_pt1 | contig 24344 bp, 24 predicted proteins | sample P827metagenome_FD_94438 | JGI IMG/M metagenome (GOLD analysis project Ga0129306, IMG submission 94438) | Capybara group fecal microbial communities from Wisconsin, USA - P827 metagenome | ecosystem: Host-associated > Mammals > Digestive system > Large intestine > Fecal | place: USA: Wisconsin... | reverse complement strand
GAAAACATTATTTCACTATAATATTACACGCAATCGATTAACAAAATGGCTAAAAGTTAAAGTACAGGAATGTGCTCACACCGGTCATGGAAATCAGACAAGCCGCAAGCACAACACCCAGGAAGAGTGCAAAAGAAGCCTTAACGCCCTTTTCTCTCTGCGCATCAAGTATTTCGTTGGAGTTCTTGCCGATAAGCAAGAAAACTGCAATCAGCAGGCAAACCAGCCACAGAATTCCGTATACCAGATAAAGCTTAGTGCCCTGCAGATACAAAGTGTTCTCGATCAATTTCTTAACAACGGTAACCTGATTGAATGAGCCCACAAGATTAAGCCAGAACCTGCCGAAAGAAGGAACAAACATAACCTTAAGCACGCGCACCATATTGTGGATGGTCTCACTTCTGAAGATTACCTGAGTAATCATAATGAAAAAGAAAGTGCCGAACCACGTAATAAAGTTCTTCTTAAGCTTGAAGAACTTACGCTGAGCCCAAAGAGTCGCAAGGCCCTGAGCGATACCCCAGAGGACAAAAGTCCAGCTGGCGCCGTGCCAGAAACCGCTCACGAAGAATACCACCATGGGTGTCAGATATGAGTAGAGCTTTCTTTTTTTGACTCTTACACCGTGGATGGTGAGGGGGGTGTAAATATACGAAGTGAAGAATCTGGTAAGCGTAAAGTGCCAGCGATTCCAGTACTCGGGAACGCTGTGTGACTTGTAGGGGGACTTAAAGTTGATGGGCAGCTCGAAGTTAAACATCTTACCGAGACCGCAAGCCATATCGCAGTATCCGCTGAAGTCAAAGTACAGCTCGAAAGTATAGCAGATAGCCATAATCCAGCCCGAAGGAGTATCGATGTTATCGACACACTGAAAGCCCAGATTGACGGGGTGAGCGAACAAATCCGCAATAAGCACTTTCTTGGCAAGACCGATGATAAAAAGAATCCAGCCGTCGCGGAACGACTCAGCGTTGAACTTTCTAAGGGTGTGGTCCTGCATCTGAGGAATAATCTCGTTGTGAAGCACAATCGGTCCCGCAATAAGCTGAGGGAAGAATGCCACATAAGCCAGGTAATCAAGGATATTGTAGTGCGGCGCAGACTCCCAGTAACGGTCGATAAGATAAGAAATCTGCTGAAGCGTGAAGAAGCTTATACCAAGCGGTAACAAAATGTGCTTGAGTGCAAAAGAGGACTTAAACACCGCGTTGATATTCTCCACGAAAAAGTCGTAGTACTTGTAGTATCCGAGGAGGCAGATATTGGCGATGAGCCCTATGAAAAAGAAAAGCTTACGCTTCGCCGGGAACTTCTCGATAAGAAAACTGATGCAGTAGTTACCGAGCATACTGCCGATTATGATATACAGGTAAGAAGGGTTAAAGTATCCGTAGAACCAAAGAGACATTCCGATTAAGAATGCCGTCGCAATTTTATAGAATTTAAAATGGTTAAGTAAATACCATCCGAGAAGGCACAAAGGTAAAAATACAAAAATAAAGATGTGTGAATTAAAAAGCATGATGCTGTCCTTATCGTCAAAATTTATTCGAATAGAATTATAACATAAAAAAGAAAGCCGTGAATATATAATACCCGGAGGACTTGCAATTTACATTATGAAAAAATATAATTAAACGGTATAAATCTGCACCTAAGTATGTAATTAAAGGCGGTATGTGAGTGAAGGAACTGGAATATCCTTTTGATTCGGATTATCTGTTTAAAAACGGACGCAAATTAAAGAAGCAGTTATTAAGCGAAGGCGGCCCCTTTATTGACAAAAGAATAGCTATTCTCGGCGGCAGCACTACGTCGGCAGTCAAGGATATGCTGGAACTTTTTTTGTTAAACTTTGGCATTAAGCCTTTTTTTTACGAGTCCGAATATAATAAATACTTTGAAGTCGGAATGTTCGAGAATCCCGAGCTTAAGGAGTTTAAGCCGGACTTAATCTATATACATACGACCTCGCGAAACATCGATGTATTCCCCAAGGCCGCCGATGACAAGGAAACGGCGCGCAAGCTGCAGGAGGATGTTTTCTTTAAGTTTAAAGCGTTATGGGAAAGCATTTTTGATAAGTACGGATGCGCCATAATTCAGAATAACTTTGAGCCCCCTATGTACAGGCTTCTAGGCAACAGCGATTGCGTGTATCCGGGCGGAGCCGTTAACTTTATTAACGGTATCAATGCGATGTTTGCAGACTATGCATATACGCACAAGGATTTGTACATTCACGATATCAATTACGAAGCATCCTGCTACGGTCTTAACAAGTGGACGGATCTTTCCTATTGGTACATGTACAAGTACGCTATGACGTTAAGCGCCATTCCGGAGTGCTCTTACGGAGTTGCGCGTATCATAAAGAGTATTTACGGTAAGAACAAGAAAGCACTGTCACTTGACCTTGATAATACGCTTTGGGGCGGAGTTATCGGCGATGACGGTCCCGAGAATATCGAGGTCGGTCAGGAGACACCCATGGCTCAGAGCTACAGTGAATTCCAGTCTTACTTAAAGCGCCACGCTGAGATAGGAGTTATCCTTGCTGTTAATTCCAAGAATAACGACGATGTGGCCAGAAAAGGCTTTGAAAGACCCGACAGCGTATTGAAGCTTGACGACTTTGCGGCATTCTATGCTAACTGGGACAATAAAGATTTGAATCTTAAGAGAACTGCCGAGAGCTTAACACTCTTGCCGGAGAGCTTTGTTTTTGTAGATGACAATCCTGTCGAGCGAGGTCTTGTCGCGGGCAATGTAAGCGGTGTTGCGGTTCCTGAGATGGACGGTGTTGAGAATTATATTAAGATATTGGACCGTTCGGGCTTCTTTGAAGTGACTGCTTTGTCCAAGGACGATGCGGAGCGTGCCAAGATGTACCGCGAGAACGCTATCAGAAGCAACGAAATGGCCAAGTACGAAGACTATGATTCTTACCTTAAATCCCTGGAGATGAAGGCTGAGATAGGCGCGTTTGTGCCGGAGTATCTTGACAGAATCGCTCAGCTTACCAATAAGAGCAACCAGTTCAATCTTACGACATGGCGCCTTACCCGCAGCGAGATTGAGAAGATGGCGGCGGACAGAGAGTACGTTACTTTGTATGGTAAGCTTGCCGATAAGTTCGGCGACAACGGTGTCGTAAGCGTGGTTATCGCCAAGGTTAACGGCGATACGGCAGATATTCTTTTGTGGCTCATGAGCTGCAGAGTGCTGAAGCGCGATATGGAATTCGCTATGATGGGCGAGCTTGTGAAGAAGCTTAAAGCGCTTGGCGTTAAGAGAATCACAGCTCATTACTACCCCACAGCCAAGAACGCTATGGTCAAGGACTTCTACGCACTCCACGGTTTTGTTAAGGAAGAGGAAGACGAAGCCGGCAACGCTTTGTGGGCTATAGACGTAGACCAATATAACGAGAAGAAACATAACATTGCTATAAATGTTTGACAGAGAAAGGAATAATTATGACAAGAGAAGAAATTTTAGCCAAGATTAATGAGATATTCAGAGACTTATTCGATGACGATTCCATCACCGTAAATGACGCTACCGTCGCTTCCGACGTTGACGGTTGGGACAGCCTCATGCACATCACCATCATCGGCACCATCGAAGCAGAGTTCGGTATCAAGTTCCCCATGAAGGACATCGTAGGCATGAAGAATGTAGGCCAGCTTGTAGACAAGATTTCGGAGCTTTCCAAGTAATATGAAAATACACCATCTGGGATATCTGGTTAAAAAACACGATAAGGCGTTAAAAGAATTCGAGAAGCTTGGCTTTGAAGTGACTCAGGATACCGTTTTCGACGAGTACAGAGGCATCGACATCACCTTCCTGGCCAAAGAAGGCTACGTGATCGAAATCGTATCTCCCAAGGAGAAGGATTCCGTAGTGTCGGAGCTTTTCAAGAAAATCGGCAATTCACCTTATCACATCTGCTATGAGACGGATGATATCGAGAAAAGCGCTGCCGAATTGTCGCAGAACGGCTATGTTATGTGGGAAGAGCCCCACGAGGCTGTAGCAATGGGCGGCAAGCGTGTATGCTTTCTTGTGCACCCTTTTATGGGAATGATAGAGTTAGTGGAAGCGGGAGAATAGTAATTGAAGAAAAATAGCATTTTGAAGTTTTTTATTATATTGTTGATTCCCGTGGTACTTGCGGCTTCGGCGATAGTGATTATCGACCCTTTCTTTCACTACCATGCTCCGATTAAGGGTATGCCTTATGTGCTTACCGAGGAGCGCTATCAGAACAACGGTATTGCAAGGCATTTTAAGTACGAAGCGATAATTACGGGCTCCAGTACTTCGCAGAATTTCAAGACGACGGACGTTGAGAGACTCTGGGGATATGAGACCGTGAAGCTTCCTTTTGCCGGCGCAACGTTTAAGGAGCAGGACAGCATTGTCAGGACGGCGATTGCGGCCAATGATGATTTGAAACTGGTTATCCGCGGACTCGATCCCAACCGTATAAACTGCGATAAAGATGAGATGGGCTATGAAAACTACCCTCAGTATCTTTACGATAAGAATCCCTTCAACGACTATGATTACCTCTTTAACAAAGATGTGTGGGTAATGATAGGTAATATCGTGATGAGGGGTATTAAGGGTAAGGGTCCCATGACCTTTGACGAGTATTCCAACTGGAACGATATGAAGACCTTCGGGCGGGAAGCCGTGCTCAGAACTTTCGAGCGACAGGACGTTGTTACCGAGCCGGTTCATTTTACGGATGCGGATTTTGAACGCATTCGCGATAACATTAATCAGAACATAATCGAGACCGCAAAGGCTCATCCCGACATAGAGTTCTGCCTCTTCATGACACCTCCCTGCGTGTGTTTCTGGGATGCGCTTATCAGAAGCGGCAACTACGAAGACGTAATGGATGAGCTTAAGTTTACGTATGAGATGCTTCTGGAAGTTGAGAATATTAAGCTGTATTCTTTTTTTGACAGAATAGACATTACGGGCAATCTTGATAATTACATGGATACGCTTCATTACAGCGAGGATATCAACACTTATATCTGCGAGTGCATGAAGCGCGGCGAGGGTCTGATGACTCAGGACAATTATCTTGAGCATCTTGAGAATGTCAGAAAGTTGTACCGGGAATTCGACCACGACAGCATTTTTGAATAAAGGATTATATGAAGAATGGGTAAAATACGATATTGGGTTATGGCGCTTTGCGTGATGTGCCTGTTAACTTCGGCATGCACGCTTCCTACGCCTGAAGAGGTCAAGCACTCGGTGGATACACAGGAGCTTGGCAAGATTAACCTGACTCAGAAAGAAATCGATGAGTTTGTGGAGCCTTATGTGCAGATACTTGAGAAGATTAAAGGTACAGATTCCAAGGACGTAGAGCTAAGCGAGAAAGACAAAAAAAGTCTGTACGAGTTTTGCAAGAACATAACCGAGGAAGAGTTTGAAAAGATGGTCGAGGTAGCGAGACAAATCTCCGGCGAGACTGTCGAGAAGCTCTTTGATGAGGATTCGGAGTCCTCGGGCATTGATGAATTAATAGACGTAATGAAGGAAGAAGAACGCGACTAGAGGGTTGCGTTCTTTTTGTTTACTGTCACATTGAGACTAGTATATAATAACTAATTGAGAAGATGTGCTTGTATAGGGAGAAAAGACAAGGCGAAAATAGTACAAGGGATGATGTTATATGAAAGGGATATTTCTAATAGGTGAAGAAGATTTTAATATCAGTACATTGAAGACGTTGAAGTATTCCGGAATAAATTTGGCTTATGAGGTTGATGATATATTGGGGAGATATTGCTTGGATTATGGTGACGAGCATGTTTTCTTTGATGTTGTTACTGATTTGAATGATTTCATAGAAGATATCGGAATAGTCCCGTACAAGAACCCATCTATAGTCATGATGACATATACTTCGGCAGAACTTGCAAGAAACATATTAAGTCAAAATGATTTTCCAAAAGATATTTATGTGGACAATGATTTAGGATTTATAGCATCATTGAAAGATTTTATAGATTCGGGAATGCCAATGAACTAGCTAAAACCATTGTCAAATATTGTTTACAAGGATATTGAAATGTTTGAAAAAAGTTTTGATTTGCTAAAAGAAAATGGAGTTGCGCTTGATGAAGGTCTTTCGTTGGAAGAAGTGCAATTGATTGAAGATCTTTACAAGATTCGATTTCCTCAAAGTCTTCGCCTGTTTTTGATGCATAATGTGCCCATATCAAATGGTTTTTATAACTGGAGAGATACGAGAAAAGAAAATGTGGAGTATGTGAAAAGAATAATAAATCTGCCATTTGAAGAAATATATAGTAACGCGGATGAAGTTTACTGGAGTGATGCTTGGGGAACTGGACCGGATGAAGACGCTTATTCATTCATGATAAGAGAAAGACTAAAAAAAGCGCCAAGACTTGTCCCAATTTGCTCGCATAGATATATTCCGGTTGTGCCGGAAAAGAATCCGCCGATTTTATCGATTCATGGTGTAGACGTCATATGTTATGGAACGGATTTGGAAGAATATATTGATATAGAGTTCGGTAATAAAGAACAGAGGGATATCCAGCTTGATAAAGTGCCATATATAGATTTCTGGTCTGACATTATGTGAAATAGTTACACTACTAAGTAGAGGACAACAATAAAGCGTGAAATAAAATATGAATTACCTATTTTTTCATCAAGTCTAGAACAAGATCCTGTTATTGAGTCTAAAGACATGAATATGGCAATTGAGCTAATAGGAATGGATGAGGAGAACAGATTAAGAAAAATAGTAATTAAGTTCAATTCTGTACTGTGTAATAAGCATACATCTGCTAGATTTACACCTTAATTATATGATTCATATGACAGAATAGTCGAATTAGTAGATTCTGAATGGTTAGTAGAATTGAAGAGTGTTAACAAAGAGTATTTCAATTATTGGAATCCGAAACATTATGTCATATATTTGGATGAAGTTGGTATGTTTCAGTTTATAGCTCAAGGATATGAGGTAAGGCAGGTAGAACTTCGGTAAAGTTAAAACATGGAAATGGAAAGAAAATTGTAATAAATGATTAAAAGGGTTGTCTTACTGAAGGACAGATAAAAGATTCTGATATGGATATTGAAGTATTAAGCATTCAAAAAGACAGAGTGTATTTTTCATCAAATTACGGTGATGCGTTTGGAAGATGGAAAGATAACTATCAGCCTAAAATAAAGAGTTATGCTGTGGAATTGGACTATGATGGAGTGATTTCATCTTCCCAAATAAGTAGGAGCGACCTAAGGTGTTCGAAAATCGATGTACAAGACAATATTTTACTGTTAACAGGAAAAGTCGATGAGTGCGAAGCGGGCTATTTATCCATTAAAATTGGCGATAGTTTTATCAATTTTGAGATAGATGAGAGCATTAATATTAAAGAAATAAATAATTCATTTGTAACAATTTCTGTTGATATTATTGATTTATATGATGAACATGTTATTTGAAACATTAGCCTGTACAAAGCATTTTCAAAAAATACATTTGGATTAGAATAGGAGTCCGAAATGAGCAACAGCTTAGACAAATTTGGAAGGGTATTTATAGAAGAAACAAGAGATAGGAGCATAAGGCTTTTTGACAAAAGAATTCACGGATTAATGAAAGATGAAGAGTCTCAAAAACTGTTTGGAAAAGTAAACAGTTTAAGTGACGATGCACAAGATGTGATAAAAGAGATAATTCCCGATGTGGTAGATTTGTGCTTACATAATATGCTGAATCTTTTTGAAGAAAATGAAGATCTGCAAATAATTGTCGATGGTGAGAATCTTAATGATATGAGCGATGGTCTTGCAGGAGAATTGTATACATCCGATGGCTGGATACACAGATTCTCTAATGAGCGACACAGAGAGCAATAATTTTATGGAGCGATTTTCATGCGATTCTTATCAATTTCAGATAGAAAATCAAGAATTGGTATACTAAGTTTATTGATTTGAAAACAAGACTTTACACTTAGTAATCATTGGCAGGCCGTTACTCATCCGAGAGTTCGGCCTGTTTCTTTTTCTCGAGTTTATTGCGAACACGAAGTTCTTTAAAAAATCTTGTGAGAATCTCGGAACACTCATCTTCGAGGATGCCGCGGGTGACGAGGGCTTGGTGGTTGAAGGCTTCGTTCTCGAGGACGTTGAGAAGGGAACCGCCACAGCCGGCCTTGGGGTTCATGGAACCCATGACAACTCTGTCGATGCGGGCCTGAATGATGGCGCCGGAACACATCTGACAAGGTTCAAGCGTAACATAGAGGGTGCAGCCCTCGAGGCGCCAGTCGTGTATAAACTTGGAAGCCTTTTTGATGGCGGAAATCTCTGCGTGGGCGAGGGTGGTCTTGTCGGTGTTGCGACGATTGTAGCCGCGGCCGATTATCTTGCCTTCGTAGACGATAACGCAGCCGATGGGAACTTCGCCGAGCTTGTAGGCCTTGCGGGCTTCCTTCAGGGCTTCTTTCATGTATTTTTCATCTTCGGTAAGAACTTTTTTCATACGGAATATCCTTTGGCGGGCGCGCTCTCGCCGCGCCCAATTGTGATATACTGAAACTATACTACAGATATGGGGGTAAATTCAATGCAGATTCACGGCTTTAACAAAACAACACTTCTTGATTATCCGGGACTTGTGGCGGCCACGATTTTCACCGGTGCCTGCAATTTCCGATGCCCCTATTGCCACAACGCAGACCTTGTATTAAACCCTTCGAGCCAGCCTATTATACCCGAGGAAGAGATTCTTTCGCATCTTAGAAAAAGAAAGGGTATCACTCAGGGCGTATGCATTACCGGTGGTGAGCCTACGCTTCAGAAGGACTTGAAGGACTTTATTAAGAAGTTAAAAGAACTCGATTTGAAGGTGAAGCTTGATTCAAACGGCTACAAGCCCGAGGTGCTGAAGGACCTGGTTAAGGATAACCTTCTTGACTACATCGCTATGGACGTAAAGGCTCCGCTTGACGAATATGACGTCATTGCAGGCGTCAAGCTTGATACATCCAAGTTAAAAGAAAGCATAGATTTCCTGATTGCGGGAGACCTTCCTTTTGAGTTCAGGACGACGGTAATTAAGGACTTCCACACACGCGAGAGCTTTGAGAAGATAAGCGAGCTTATAAAGGGCGCCAAGAATTACTACTTGCAGGGATATATAGATTCTCCGAACGTAATACAGCCCGGGCTTACGTCATATACATACGAAGAGATGCAGGAGTTCTTGCCGATATTCGAGGGTAAGGTTGAGCATGTGGAAATAAGAGGCGTCGAATAACAGACTGAAACGAAAGTCCTTGCGAATTCAAGGGTTTGACGGATTAGAGGCACTTTAGCGATTTAACGCGCGACCAAGGTAGCACAGGTGTATTGCATTTAAAATACTAATTGATATAATATCTTAGATTTGTAGGAGAGTTAGATTATGAAGTGCAATATGAAGTATACCTTTATGCTTGTGCTTACCGCTGTTATTTGGGGCGCTGCTTTTGTGGCGCAGGTTGCGGGCATGGAGCATGTGGGCCCGTTTACTTTTAACGGAATCAGAAGTATTATAGGCGCGTTGGTGCTTGCACCTTCGGCGTGGTTTATGGACAAGAAGGAAGGAGTTCTTACTCCCTGGAAGGACAAGACGCTGGTACTCGGCGGTCTTATCTGTGGCGTGGTACTGTTTCTTGCGACCACATCACAGCAGATCGGAATTATGACCACATCTTCCGGCAAGGCAGGATTCCTTACTGCATTATATATGGTGCTTGTGCCGATTTTCTCAATCGCTTTGAGAAAACGTCCCGGCAAGCAGATTTGGATCTGCGTGCTTCTCGCACTTATCGGAATGTATCTTTTGTGCATCGAAGGTGAGTTCAGCATTCAGTCCGGTGACTTGTGGTTGATTGCGTGTGCGGCTCTTTTCGCATTGCAGATTCTCGCGGTTGATAAGTTCGCACCCAATGTAGACGTTATTAAGCTTTCATGCTACCAGTTCGCTGTAACCGGCGTACTCAGCATCATCCCGCTTATTCAGGAGAAGCCCGTTTTGGATAACGTCATGGAGTGCTGGCTTCCCATCGCTTACGCAGGCGTTCTTTCTTCGGGCGTAGCTTACACACTTCAGATGGAAGCTCAGAAGAAGGTTAACCCTACAGTGGCATCCCTCATCATGTGCCTCGAGTCTGTTTTCTCCGCAGTATTCGGATTCATCATCCTCGGCGAGAGACTTACCGGACGTGAAGTCGCAGGCTGCCTCGTAATGCTCAGCGCAGTTGTTCTTACACAGATTCCGCTTAAGAGAAAGCCCAAGCTTGTTAAGGACGCAGAGCCCGTTAATAACGTAGAGAGCATCGAGCATGTTGAGAACATGGTAGGCGCTTAAGATTAAATATTGAATCAGTTGACGCTGTCGCGAGTGTGCGGCAGCGTTTTTCTTTGGCAGTAAAAGAAAGACACCTTATCAAAAAATCGATTCTGTTATCTGTGGCGGGATGGCGTATAATACATTTTGTGACAGGAGGTATTTATGAAAGGGAAAAAGTTGATTAAGGTATTAAGTGCTGTTTTGGCATCGGCACTTCTTTTGACTTCGTGCGGTAAAGCCGAGGAGGCGTCGGTTTCGAGTGAGACATGGATTAACTCGGTTGAAGAGTTGCCAGAGAAAGTTTCGGAATCGAGAGCTGAGGAAGCCATCGACGAGCAGGCGTTAGAAGAAGCCAAGAAAATTTATTTAAATAAAGACTTGCCCGTGGCGGAGCGAGTTGAAGCTCTTCTTTCCGTGATGACGATTGAAGAGAAAGCATATCAGTGTGTGCAGGGCGAGCAGGATAATGTGTCGGTCGAGGATGTTAAGAGGACCGGTATCGGTTCGGTGTTAAGCGGTGGCGGCAGTGATCCTGAGGAAGGAAATCTCCCGGAACATTGGCAGAAGCGTGTGAATGAACTTAAGGCAGCAGCACTCGATACAAGACTCGGCATTCCGCTTTTGTACGGAATAGACGCGGTTCATGGTAACAACAATATTTACGGGGCGACAGTATTCCCTCACAATATAGGCCTTGGCGCGGCCAATGATCCTGAACTTATGGAAGAAATCGCTCATGTAGTGGCGCGAGAGGTAAGAGCGATAGGAGTGCAGTATTCTTTTGCACCTTGTCTGGCCAATCCGCAGAATGAGCGCTGGGGAAGAACTTACGAAGGCTTTAGTGAGAAAACGGCCGATGTAGCGAAACTGGCGGGGCCTTTTGTGGCAGCGTTACAAGGTAATGTAAAAGGTGATGAATATATGCCCGAGGATGCGGTAATAGCGTGTGCGAAACACTATATCGGTGAGGGCTACACGGCAGAAGGTGTGAACCAGGGCAATGTGGAGATGTCTGCGGCGGAGTTCGACGAACTTCTCACTATGGGCGTTTTGGATCCATACAAGGCTTGCATCGACAATAACGTGCTTACAGTTATGCCTTCATATAACAGCATCGATGGACTTAAGTGCCATGAGAATAAGCACCTTCTTACGGATGTGCTGAAGGAGCAGCTTGGATTCAAGGGTATGGTAATAAGTGACTACAACGCAATCGGGCAGTGCTCGGGCACCTACGATGAAGAGGTGGCCAATTGCATGAATGCAGGCGTAGATATGTTTATGGAAGCGCAGGAATGGGACAGATGTGCGCAGACCATCATCAAGCTTGTTAAGGCAGGAAAGATTTCTGAAGAGAGACTTGATGATGCGGTATCACGTATTTTGCGAGTTAAGGTCATGAGCAATATGTTTGACGAAGAAGTGGGCTCGGCTCACGAGAATGAGTTGTTCGGCGAGTTTGGCTCGGAAGAGAACAGAGAAGTGGCAAGACGCGCGGTAAGAGAAAGTCTCGTGCTCCTTAAGAACGGCAATGTCGACGGCAAGCTTGCCATGGAGAAGATTAAAGAAGCCACAAATATTACCGTGTGCGGGTCAGGTGCTTTTGACATCGGTCGCCAGTGTGGCGGCTGGACTATTTCTTGGCAGGGTGATGCCGGCAATATCACCCTCGGAACGCCTATAGTCCAAGGCATCTATGACGAGGTCAAAGAATACGCGAAGGTCTCCCACAGTGTACGAGGCGAGCTCGATACGGCAAGTGATGTAATCGTGACCGTTGTGGGCGAGAACCCTTACGCGGAGTCCGCCGGCGACGTTAAGCCTTCGGACCTTAAGCCTATCTCCGGCGACGCTAAGCTCCTTGAGAATATCGAAAAGCAGATAGTCGCTAACGGAAATAATCCGCTTAAGGTTCTCATTGTAATCGCAGGCCGCCCCATCGACATCAACGACTACGTAGACAAGTATGACGCTGTGGTCATGGCTTTCCTTCCCGGAACCGAGGGCGAAGGTATTGCAGATGTACTCTTCGGAGATTACGACTTCACGGGTACACTTCCGATTACATGGCTTAAGGATTTTAAGAAGATTGATGAGAAGCATGAGCTTCCCGAGTCAGAGATTCTTTTTCCGTATGGATTCGGACTTAATAAAACGGGAGAATTGCTTATAAGAGAATAGTGAAACATGCGGCGCGCTTCGGCGTGCCGTTTTCATGTCATTTAAAATCCATGCAGTATGACCTGAAAGCAACAAAATGTGTCATAGGGTCATGAAGATGTTTTTTTGCTGCCTAAAATGAGAAAACAACAAAAAGGACATCCACTCGGGATGTCCTTCAGCTGTTATATGACTAGTTGTGATACTTCTGATTGGTCTCGTACTTAGGCTCGCAGGTTAAGTTAAGACCTAATTTCTTGAACATTCTCTCGTCGACGGGAGAGATGATTACGCTTGAGTGAACTTCACAGCCGCGAAGCTTGGGAAGCTGGCTTAAGGCTACTGAGGAAGAAGGATTGGTAGCCGCGCTGACCGAGAGGGCGATGAGCACTTCGTCGGTGTGGAGGCGGGGGTTCTTGCTTCCTAAGTACTTGGTCTTAACGGTCTGGATAGGCTCAAGAGCTTCCTTGGTAACAAGGTGAAGATTGTGGTCGATGCCCGCAAGCTCTTTAAGAGAGTTGATAAGGCAAGCGGCGCTGGCTCCGAGTAAGTCGGAAGTCTTACCGGAAATAACCTTGCCGTTGGGAAGTTCAATAGCTACGCCGGGATGACCGGTTTCTTCCTCGCGACGAATGGCCTCGCTTACTACGGGACGGTCTGCGATGGAAAGGTTAAGCTGCTTCATGAGAAGCTCAAGCTTGTACACGATTTCCTTGGTACCGGTGCCCTTTTTAAGATCGCAGAGGGCGGTGTAGTAACGGCGGATAATCTCTTGCTTAGAAGCATCGCAACATACTTCGTCATCGATGATGCAATTGCCTGCCATGTTGACACCCATGTCGGTGGGTGACTTGTAAGGGCTTTCGCCGAGGATGCGGGTGAAGATTTCGTTAAGAACGGGGAATACTTCAACGTCGCGGTTATAGTTAACGGTTGTAACACCATATGCTTCCATGTGGAAGGGGTCAATCATGTTGACATCGTTAAGGTCTGCGGTTGCAGCTTCGTAAGCGATGTTAACGGGATGGTTCAAAGGAAGGTTCCAGATGGGGAAGGTCTCGAACTTAGCATAGCCGGCCTTCACACCACGCTTGTTCTCATGATAAAGCTGAGAAAGACAGGTGGCCATCTTGCCGCTTCCGGGACCTGGTGCCGTGATAACGACGAGGGGTCTGGAAGTCTCGATATAATCATTCTTGCCGTATCCCTCTTCGCTTACGATGAGGGGAATGTTATAAGGATATCCTTCGATGGGGTAGTGCAAATAAGATTTAATGTTTAATGCAGATAATCTCTTACGAAAAGCATCTGCGGCGGGCTGTCCCGCATATTTGGTGATAACAACGCTGCCTACGTAGAGACCTACGTTGGTGAATGCGTCAATAAGTCTTAATACATCAAGGTCATAAGTGATGCCTAAGTCGCCACGCTTTTTGTTCTGCTCGATTGCATCTGCACCGATGGCGATTACAATCTCGGCGTGGTCTTTCATCTTAAGAAGCATCTTTAACTTACTGTCAGGTTCAAATCCGGGTAATACTCTGGATGCGTGGTAGTCGTCGAAAAGCTTACCACCAAACTCAAGATAGAGCTTGTTGCCAAAAGATGAAATTCTCTCAAGAATTTTCTCAGACTGGGTCTTAATGTACATTTCGTTATCAAAACCGATTTTCATAAAACCTCCTAAAGAAATCGTTTTTTTTTAACAAAATGTGATGAGAAGTGTACTACTGCTCCACGCATTAGATTGTACATATAAAGTCTTCGGATTTCAAGGAAAAGATTATTTTCTGTTAATATTTTTTTTACACAATGGTTATTGCGATAAAATCATGCGTTACTTATAATTAAAGAGAATATTGTATCCGCTTTTTGAGAGGAAAATAATGAACGAGAATAATAATAACAATCCCAATAACGGTCAGAACGATCCCAAGGGTCCCAAGATTGCGCCCATGCTCATTGCGGCATTGGTCATTCTTTTGCTGGTAAGCTACTTCACCAGAGCCCTTACATCGGTTACCAATAAGGAAATTCCCTACACAGAATTTATAAAGATGCTTGATGAAGGAAAGGTTGAGAGTGTCTATGTCGAGAGTGACAGAATTACCATCACTCCGGTTGAAGAGGTTACCGCTACCCCCGCCTTCAGGAGCGTTAAGGTTACATATTGCACAGGTCTTGTCGAGGACAGAGAGGCGCTTTCCAAGAGACTTCTTGACGCGGGCGTCGAGGTAAGCGGCGAGATTCCGGACAATTCCAGCTGGCTTATTTCCATCATTCTTACATACATTCTTCCCATAGTACTGTTCCTCGTACTCATGAGCTTTATCACTAAGCGTATGGGCGGAGGCGGCGGCCTTATGGGCGGCGTAGGCAAGTCTAACGCTAAGGTCTATGAGCAGAAGGAAACCGGTGTAACATTTAAGGACGTAGCCGGTGAAGACGAGGCCAAAGAAAGCCTCGTGGAAGTTGTAGACTTCCTTCACAACCCCGGCAGATACGTTAAGATCGGTGCCAAGCTTCCGAAGGGTGCCCTCCTCGTAGGACCTCCCGGAACAGGTAAGACCCTTCTTGCAAGAGCGGTTGCCGGCGAGGCGCATGTTCCTTTCTTTTCACTTACAGGTTCGGACTTCGTAGAGATGTTCGTCGGTGTCGGCGCTTCACGTGTAAGAGATTTGTTTAAGGAAGCAGGTAAGAACGCACCCTGTATCGTATTCATAGACGAAATTGATGCCATCGGACGCAGCCGTGACTCCAAGTACGGCGGCGGCAACGAAGAGCGTGAGCAGACACTCAACCAGCTCCTTTCCGAGATGGATGGTTTCGACGCTTCCAAGGGTATCTTCATCCTTGCGGCAACAAACCGCCCCGAGATTCTTGATAAGGCGCTTCTTCGCCCCGGTCGTTTCGACAGACGTATAATCGTTGACAAGCCCGACTTAAAGGGTCGTGTAGAGATACTTAAAGTTCATGCCAAGGACGTGCTTATGGATGAGACGGTTGACCTTGATGCAATCGCTCTCGCAACTTCCGGCGCCGTTGGTTCCGACCTTGCTAACATGATTAACGAGGCTGCCATCAACGCTGTTAAGGAGCATCGTGAGTTCGTATCCCAGAAAGACCTCTTCGATGCTGTCGAGCAGGTTCTTGTAGGTAAAGAGAAAAAAGACCGTATCATGAGTAAGGAAGAGCGTCGAATCGTTTCCTACCATGAAGTCGGCCATGCACTTATTGCGGCTCTTCAGAAGAACTCCGAGCCCGTTCAGAAGATTACAATCGTGCCCCGTACCATGGGTGCTCTCGGCTACGTAATGCAGGTACCCGAGGAAGAGAAGTACTTAAATACAGAAGCAGAGCTTCGCGACATGATAGTGGGATACCTTGGCGGTCGTGCGGCCGAGGAACTTGTTTTTGACACAGTAACCACCGGCGCGTCCAACGATATCGAGAAGGCTACCAACATCGCCCGCAGCATGATTACCATGTACGGCATGAGCAAACGCTTCGGACTTATGGCCCTTGAGACTGTCGAGAGCCAGTACCTTGAAAATCGTCGTGCCGCTGTCTGCAGTGAGGCCACCGAGGCTCAGGTCGATGAAGAAGTTATGAAGCTTCTTAAGGAAAGCTACGAAGAGGCTAAGCGTCTTCTTTCGGAGAATCGAGAGATTCTTGATAAGATTGCCGCTTACTTAATAGAAAAAGAAACCATCACCGGCAAGGAATTCATGGAAATCTACAGACGCGAGAAAGGACTTCCCGATCCCGCAGAAGAGAAGAAAGAATCCGACGGTAAGAGCAAGGAAGCCAAGGACAGCTTAGAAGACAAGGCAGAAGCCCCCAAGGCTGAGACTGTTATTGAGCCTGCGCCCGAAACGGTTTCTGAGCCCGCCCCCGAGGCAGAAGTGGGGCCCGCAGAATCATTTGAAGAAGTAATGAAACAGGAAACCTCCGAAATCAAAGAGGATACTAATGTTTAATTTTGAAGAAGAATTAAGTAAACTCCCGCACAAGCCGGGAGTTTATCTTATGCATGACTCAAGCGACAACATCATATACGTCGGTAAGGCCGTTAATCTGTATAACAGAGTGCGGTCTTATTTTCGTGCGTCCACGAAGAAGACTGCCAAGATTCAGCGAATGGTCTCGCTTATCGACCATTTTGAGTACATTGTGGTGGACTCCGAGCTCGAGGCGCTTGTACTTGAGAACAACCTCATTAAGGAATACAGCCCCAAGTACAATACCCTTCTTAAAGATTCCAAGACTTATCCATATATCAAGGTTACCCTCGACGAGGAGTACCCGCGCATATTAAAGGTTCGCAAGACTTTCAAGGACAAGGCCAAGTACTTCGGCCCCTACACAAGCGGCCTCGCGGTTAACGACACCATCGAGCTTTTGAACGCAACTTATTGCCTGCGCTCCTGCAACAAGAAGTGCGCGTACGGTGTCGAGAACGACCGCCCCTGCATGAATTATCACATCAAGCGTTGTCTCGCTCCCTGCACCGGTAAGGTTACTCACGAAGAGTACATGGAGCGCGTTCAGAGCGCCATCGACTTCATGAACGGCAACGACAAGACCATCATTAAATCGCTCAAAGAAAAAATGGAGGCAGCCTCGGAACGACTCGACTTCGAGGAAGCCATAAGATACAGAGAACTCCTCGAGAGCGCAGCACGCATCATCGAGCGCCAGAAGATTACCAATGACGACGAGGAAGACCGCGACATTATCGGTATCGCCAAGGACGATTCCGACGCTGTGGTACAGGTTTTCTTTGTCCGAAACGGCAAGATGATAGGACGCGAGCACCATCACATCGGCGAGGTGGAAGGCCTCACGAAGCCGGAAGTGCTCGAGGAATTTATAAAGAGATATTACACAGGTACGCCTTTTGTGCCGCGCGAGATTATTCTCCCATGCGAGATAGAAGGCGCCACAGGAATAGAGGAGTGGCTCTCCTACGTGAAAGGTAAGAAAGTCAAGCTTTCCGTTCCCAAAGTAGGAGACAAAGAAAAACTCGCCGAGCTTGCCCACAAGAACGCAATGCTCGTACTCCTTCAGGACAAAGAAAAAATTCTCCGCGAGGAAAAAGCCACCAAGGGCGCGGTTGCCGAACTTTCAGAACTTATCGGCATAGACGGTATCAACCGAATCGAGGCCTTCGATATTTCCAACACCAACGGATTTGAGAATGTCGGCTCTATGGTAGTGTTCGAAGGCGGAAGACCCGTTAAGGGCGACTACAGAAAGTTTAAGATTCGTTCGGTAGAGGGACCCGACGATTACGCCTGCATGCATGAAGTGCTGTCGCGCCGATTTATCCATGGATTCGAAGAGAAGAAGCGCCTTGATGCCGAGAATCTTGAGGCAAGCTACGGAAGCTTTGCCAGATTCCCCGACTTACTTCTCATGGATGGTGGTCGCGGTCAGGTTAACATTGCAAAAAAAGTCCTCGACGAGCTTAGACTTGACATACCCGTCTGCGGTATGGTTAAGGACGACTACCACAATACTCGAGGCTTGTACGTGGACGGTGTAGAGATAGATATCAATAAATCGTCGGAAGCGTTCAAACTTATTACAAGAGTTCAGGACGAAGCCCACAGATTCGCTATAGAGTTCCACAAGAGTCTACGTTCCAAGAAACAGGTACACTCGGTACTTGATGATATTCCGGGTATCGGACCTGCCCGCAGAAAGGCGCTGATGCGAGGGTTTGAATCTATCGAAGCCATCAAGAACGCATCCGTTGAGGAACTCGCGGGACTTGATGAGATACCGCTTAACATTGCGGAAGATATCTACAAATTTTTCCACGGATAATGGCGATATTAACTGCGTTGTGTTACACTTTTATGTAGCGATTATATAAGGAGGCATTTCTTTATGGCATATGTTGCACTTGAAACTGTAATCGATAAGATGAAGCTTGAGAATCTTACTCCGGATATCGATATTTCCAAGATTAAGATTACCCAGCCCGACATTAACCGTCCTGCGATTCAGATTGCGGGATACTACGAGCACTATGATGCCGCACGACTTCAGATTATCGGATTCGTTGAATATACTTACATGGAGAACCTTTCCAAGAAGGAGAAGCGCGAGGCTTATGAGAAGCTTCTTTCTTTTGAAGAGACCCCTGCAGTGGTATATTGTCGAGAACTGATGCCCGACGACATATTCTTAGAGATTGCCAACAAACATAAAGTTCCGGTTCTTATGACCAAGAAATCCACTTCCGATTTCATGGCTGAGATTATCAGATGGCTTAAGGTTAAGCTTGCTCCCTGTATCGTGGTGCACGGCGTTCTCGTCGATGTATACGGCGAAGGTGTGCTGATTACGGGTGAGAGCGGCATCGGTAAGTCAGAGGCGGCTCTGGAGCTTATCAAGCGTGGTCACCGTCTTGTGTCGGATGATGCGGTTGAAATCAGAAAGGTGAGCGACGATACCTTAATCGGTTCCGCTCCCGATGTTACCAAGCACTTTATCGAGCTTCGCGGTATCGGTATTGTGGACGTTAAGACACTTTTCGGTGTATCAAGCGTTAAGGACACTCAGTCCATCGACCTTGTAATCCGTCTCGAAGAGTGGAACAGGGACAAGGAATACGACAGACTCGGCCTTGAAGAGCAGTACACCGAGTACCTTGGCAACAAGGTCGTATGTCATAACATCCCCATCAGACCCGGTCGTAACCTTGCAATCATCTGCGAGTCGGCTGCGGTTAACTACAGACAGAAGAAGATGGGCTACAACGCTGCTCAGGAATTCTACAAGAGAATTCAGGAAAATTTTGCAAAGAAGAGAGAAGAGGACGAAAAGAATGGCTAAGTACGTATTTGGTGTTGATATAGGCGGTACAACCGTTAAGATGGGTTTCCTGGACATTCAGGGCAATCTTATAGATAAGTGGGAGATTCCCACCCGCAAGGAGAACGGCGGCGAGAATATTCTTCCCGATGTGGCACGTTCTATCGAGGAGAAATTGGCCAAAGAAAACATCGATAAGGCCGAAGTTGCCGGTATCGGCGTAGGCGTTCCCGGACCCGTAGACGGCGCCGGTGTGGTACATCGCGCAGTTAACCTTGGCTGGGGAGAGTTCAATGTAAGCGAGAAGCTTACTTCGCTTACGGGCATCAAATCAATGGCAGGTAATGACGCCAATGTCGCAGCTCTCGGTGAGATGTGGAAAGGCGGCGGACAGGGCTATAAGAACATGGTAATGGTTACCCTCGGCACAGGTGTCGGCGGCGGTATCATTATCGACGGTAAGATGCTTGCAGGTTCCACCGGTGCAGGCGGAGAGATTGGTCACATTCACATTGACGATGACGAGACCAGAACCTGCGGATGCGGTAATAAGGGCTGCCTCGAGCAGTATGCTTCCGCAACAGGTATTTCATATCTTGCAACCGTTCACAAGAAGTCTTGGAGCGGTGCAACCGTACTTAAGGATGATTTGTCAGCCAAGGCTGTATTCGACGGTGTTAAGGCCGGCGATGCACTTTGCAAAGAAATCGCCGAAGACTTCGGCGAGAAGCTCGGCAAGGGTCTTGCGGTTATCGCTTCCGTAGTTAACCCCGAAGCATTCGTAATCGGCGGCGGTGTGTCCAAGGCCGGCGAAGTGTTGATGGGCTACATCAGACCTTCTTTTGAGAAATATGTATTCCACGGAGCAAAGGGCGCCAAGTTATTGCTTGCAACACTTGGCAATGACGCAGGTATGTACGGCGCAGCTAAATTGGTATTGTAATGATAAACAGGTTAAAAACGCTTTTAAAAGGCGAAAATGTATTAACGGATGAGCCGCTTTGCAAGCACACTACCTTTAAGACCGGTGGGCCTTGCAAGGCTCTTCTTATGGTGCAGAGCGCGGATGAACTTACAGGAGTTTTGAAGTTGCTTAAGGATGAGGGAGAGAATTTCTTTATCCTCGGTAACGGCAGCAATCTTCTCGTAAGCGATAAGGGCTATGACGGCTACGTAATTAAGCTTGCGGGCGAGTTTCTTGAGTTAAGACTCGAGGGCGATGTGATTGTGGCGGGAGCGGGCGTGCTTCTTTCGAAGGTATGCACGTTTGCTCGTGATAATAGCCTGTCGGGACTTGAGTTCGCATACGGAATTCCCGGGACCGTGGGCGGCGCGATGGTAATGAATGCCGGCGCTTACGGCGGAGAGATGAAGGATGTAACTGAGTCGGTGAAGCTTCTTCACGGTGGCGAGACGGTTACATTATCTTGCGACGAGATGCACTTTGGTTACAGAGACAGTGTTATCAAGCATGACGATTATATAGCTTTAGAAACTCGATTTAAGCTTCAGAAGGGTAATCCGGAGGATATTGCTGCGGCAATGGCTGATTTCATGGACAGAAGGCGTACCAAGCAGCCGCTTGAGTTTCCCAGTGCGGGCAGTACGTTTAAGCGTCCCGAGGGTGCTTTTGCGGGTAAGCTTATCGAGGATGCGGGTCTTAAGGGACTTCGCGTGGGTGGTGCAAGTGTATCTGTTAAGCATGCAGGCTTTGTTGTGAATGATCAGGGTGGCACGGCAGCAGACATAGACGAGCTTATGAAGCTCATTGTTAAAAAAGTTAAAGAATCTTCGGGTTACGAACTCGAGCCCGAGGTTATCAGAATAGGCGAGTTTAATTAAGAAGGAGAGGGTAGTCAATGCGTCTTGTAGTTGTTACAGGAATGAGCGGAAGCGGTAAGAGGACAGCACTTAAAATGCTTGAGGACATGGGCTTTTATTGTGTCGATAATCTTCCGGTTAAGTTAATTGACAAATTCGTGGACCTTGTGTCAGAGAAGAACACCGAGCTTACCAAGGTTGCCATGGGTATCGATGTGCGCGCGGACGAGCCCTTTTCCGAAGTAGTTAAGATTCTTAACGATATTAAGGCAAGAGATATAAGACTTGAGATACTTTTCCTTGAGACGAGTGAACAGGTTCTTTTGCGAAGATACAAAGAGACCAGGCGCCTCCATCCGCTTTCACCTGACGGTCGCGTGGAAGAGGGTATTCGTAAGGAGCGTGAGATTCTGGTAGATATCAGGAAGATTGCGGATTACGTAATCGATACTTCGAATCTCTTAACCCGTGACTTCAAGGAGGAGCTTGATAAGATATTCCTCCAGAACAAGCAGTACAATAACCTGATGGTCAATATTCTTTCTTTTGGCTTCAAGAACGGTATACCGCAGGACGCGGACCTGGTATTCGATGTGAGGTTCTTACCCAATCCGTTCTATGTGGAGAGGCTTAAGAATCTGACGGGTCTTGACGAGGCGGTGCAGGATTACGTTATGGGCTTTAAGGAAGCGGGCGAGTTCCTTGATATGCTTGAGAATATGCTTAGGTTCTTAATTCCCAACTATATCAAAGAAGGCAAGTACCAGCTGGTAATCGGTATAGGCTGTACCGGCGGCCATCACAGAAGCGTGACGCTTGCCACGGAGCTTTACAAGAGGCTTTCATCCGGTAATTACGGAATTACAATTACTCACAGAGACGTAGATAACGGAAGGTAAGAGAATGTCTTTTTCTTCGGATGTTAAAGATGAACTTTTGAAAGTGCATCCTGCTGAGGAACATTGCAGAATCGCCGAACTTTCGGCACTCGTTAAGTTCTTATTGAAGCAAGATGATGATAAATTCGACAAATTAATTCTTTCTTCTGACAATAAAGCCGCATTAAGAAAATGCTTTACAATGCTAAGCAAAACCTTTAATATAAAAGCGGACGTTTTTGAGGACGGTGATGATGAGTTCAAATCACAGGTCACTCTGGACGCCCGTAACTGTGAGATTGATGAGATAGTAAGGCGATTACATCTTGACAATCCGATGGATTTATTGAAGCGTGACTGCTGTAAGCGCTCTTACTTAAGAGGCGTATTTCTTGCGGCGGGATACATTGAAGATCCTAAGAAGGGATACCACTTTGAGATTCTTACCGATGAAGAAGAATACGCGAAGTTGTTGACATACCTTCTTTCACAGTTTAATATACTTGCTAAGCGTTCTATTCGGAAGAAGTACTTTGTAGTATATATCAAGGAATCTGAAGCCGTATCGGACGTATTGAGTGTTATAGGTGCTCACAAATCTATGATGGGTCTTGCCAATACCCGCATAGAGAAGAACGTACGCAATAACACAAACCGTCGTCTCAACTGCGATATAGCCAATGTTTCAAGATCGGTTAACGCGGCAACCAAGCAGATTGATGACATTTTGTACATTCGGGATAAAGTGGGACTGGATGCACTTCCTGAGTCACTTAAGGAAATGGCTCTGATAAGGGCGGAATACCCGGAAGAATCCTTTACCGATTTGGGTAACAGGCTTAATCCGCCGGTAGGTAAGTCCGGAGTGAATCACAGACTACGCAAGATAAGTGATTTCGCAGACTCTCTGCGAAGTGAAAAGGAGAAAAAATGACAAAACAAGATGTGACCATCAAACTTGCCGGCGGACTTGAGGCAAGACCGGTAGCTATGCTTGTGCAGGTAGCAAGCCAATTTGAAGCATCTGTTTACCTTGATACAGAGGACAAGCACGTTAATGCTAAGAGTATCATGGGAATGATGAGCTTGGGACTGGATACGGGCGACGAACTTACAGTAGTTGCCGACGGAGCTGATGAAGCCAAGGCAGTAGACGGAGTAGTTAAGTATTTAAGCGGACAGGAATAAGAATGAATATCTTTTTTGTTTTTAATCCAAAAGCAGGTAAAGGAAAGATTAAATCTAAGCTCGGTGATATCATCGAGCTTTTTTCCATGGAGAATAATACCATAACAATCGCTGCTACGAGAAAGCGTGGGGATGCTGCGAGGCTCGTGCGAGACCTTGAAGACGGTTATGACCGTGTAATCTGTGCAGGCGGTGACGGTACACTTGACGAGGTAGTATCGGGCATGTCTCAGAGAGAAAAGGATAAGAGAATTCCGATTGGTTATATTCCGGGCGGAAGCACCAATGATTTTGCTTTTTCCGCAGGCATTCCTTCGGATATCATGAAGGCTGCCAAGACCGCGATAGGCGAGAGGCTTATGCCTTGCGATGTGGGAGTGTTCAATAAGAAGACTTTCGTGTATATTGCGGCGTTCGGTGCTTTTACCGAGGTATCATATCAGACCCCTCAGGATCTTAAGAACGTGTTCGGACACAGCGCATATATTCTCGAGGCTATTACGAGACTTGGTGATATTAAGCCTTATCATATGCATATCGAGACCGACGACCTGACAATTGATGACGATTTTCTCTATGGAATGATTACCAATTCCGAGTCTGCGGGCGGTATTAAGAACATTACGGGTAAGAACGTAGATTTAAAGGACGGTCTTTTCGAGGTTACACTTGTTAGAAAGCCCGCCAATCCGTTAGAGATAAATGTAGTGCTTGCGGCACTTGTGAACAGAGATATTACGTGTAAGGATTTGTATTGCTTTAAGACAAGCCATATTACCTTTACATCGGAGCATAAAGTTCCGTGGACGCTTGACGGTGAGTTCGGCGGAAATGTAAAGATTGCTGAGATTACCAACATGAAGCATGGAATGAAGCTTGCGGTTGAAAAGAAAAGCGTAAAATAAAAAAGACCCCCATAAAAGTGATATGTACCCTCTTTACTGGACAACCAGTAAGGAGGGTATTTTTATGCGCTATAGTTACGAGTTCAAAAGAAAATGTGTAGAAATGTATCGTCAAGGTGTTCTTCCCAACATACCAGATGG
>Ga0129306_1001610_pt1 | contig 24347 bp, 29 predicted proteins | sample P827metagenome_FD_94438 | JGI IMG/M metagenome (GOLD analysis project Ga0129306, IMG submission 94438) | Capybara group fecal microbial communities from Wisconsin, USA - P827 metagenome | ecosystem: Host-associated > Mammals > Digestive system > Large intestine > Fecal | place: USA: Wisconsin... | reverse complement strand
TCCGTGACCCGGAACCTCAAATTGGTGGTCCCGCGCGCCGATGTGGTTCGGCAGTAAAGTGTGATTCGTTCCATATTGCTCTATTATAACATTTCAAAAAACTATCCAAAAACTCTTCAAAAAATAGGAATTTAAATTATTTCCAACCCCTAATTTTTACCCCATTTCCGGGGTGTTCGTTACTATATTAATCTACCAAAGGTAGATAATTCGCACAACAAGTCAAAATTCCTTGCACAACTATCAAATTAATAGTGTTCAAAGATGTTCTTCAAAATGTTATAAATCAGCAGATTGAGCAAAAATTAAAACACAATTAATTCATCGTGTTTTATTGAATTGTTACCCAATAAACGTATATGAATAAAATAATTACCCTCCCCCATAGCCAAAAGAGGTCTGGATGTATTTTTTTTGTGCCAGATCCCGAAGGTGAAATAAGCGGGCGTCCAATGGCAAACAACAGGAATTTACTGGCATTAAAAGCTGTATATAAAGAGGTCGTAGTTGTTACATATAAGCCTCCAAGACTGAAAACGCAAAATAGATGGAGACGGATTCTTCAGAATCTGCAACAGATTTTTTCACCATGCTCGTCAGATGCTTACTATGAACTTTTAGAGGAAGTGGAGAAACACCCTGACTACCATGTATTCTTTACTCACTCGAAGTTTGGAGTCTTTGTCCGTAATCTGAAAAAGAAACACCCAGAAACATTCACTTCGGTTTTCTTCCATAATGTTGAACTCATGATGACATTATTGAGATCGAAGACATCGAAATCAATTATAGAATTCCCAATTATCTTAAAGTATTATATTAGTGAGAAAAATATTTGCAAGCATGCCGACAGGGTATTGGTTCTAAATAGCCGCGATGGTAACTTGTTAAAGAAGATTTTTGGTTGTCAACAGGATAAACTGGCGGAACTACCTATGTCATTGGTTGACAGAAACACTATGTTTGTAGAAAAGACTTACGATGTGCGTAAGTGGAAGATCTTATTTGTCGGCACGTATGCCTGGTTTAACATACCTGGGTTGAAAGCGTTCATTCAGACTGTTATGACCAAAGATTCTGATGTGGCTGAACTATATGTGGTAGGCTTTGGTTTGGATAAGTTAGGAAAAGAGTTAGGCCCCTTCCATGGTGTCCATTATATAGGTGAGGTAAGTCAAGAAACATTGAACGAGTACTATAAAAATGCAGATATTTTTGTGGCTCCGGTAACAACTGGTGGCGGTATGAAGACAAAGGTTGCAGAGGCCATGATGTATGGGGTGCCAGTGGTGGGGACGGGCGAGGCTTTTACTGGTTACGATGTGGATATTGCGAAAATGGGTTTCTGCTCAGACGATATTCCTTCTTATGCTGATTTCATCAGAAATGTTACTCCCGAGCAGTTGAAGTCGATGTCTGACTTTTCAAGACAGTATTATAAGCAGAAATATTCGTTAGATACATCGATAAGAATTCTTAGAAAAATTTATTGCAATGAATAATCCTAAAGTTACTGTTGCCAAGAACGGGGGGACGGTTTCACAGAAAAACTAAGTCAGTAATAATCAATAGTTGAGCAATGCCAAGGCAGGCGAGACAAGCATCAGGAACTGGTATATATCATGTGATGATGCGTGGTATAAATCACCAGAACGTGACACTTTTGAGGTATATTCACCAAAACCCTGTTAAGGCCGGGATGGTTAGTGAGGTTAAAGATTATGAGTTCAGTAGTTGGGGTGAATACATGGATAAGAACAGTATTTTGTTCCCGTTGTGTGATACTCAGACTGTTTTGAACAGAATACCCTTTGAGGTGTTGAATGAACTTGTAAATGAGCCTTTGCCTGATGATGTTGCATGTCTTGATATAGAGGATGCCTCGAAAGGACGTCCTTCGGATGATCAGGTTATGATGCTGATAAAAGAAAAGACTGGCGCAACGAATAGCAGCGCTTTTCAACAATTGCCTGCAGATATAAAGAAGTCTGTATTAATAGAATTGAAGGGTAAAAGAGCATCATTGCGTCAGTTGGAGAGATTGACAGGAATCAGTAAAAGCATGATTTATCGCATGTGATGAAACAGGAACCCGTCCCGGTGTTCGTTTAAACAATAAAAAACGTACAGCTTATGAAAAAGAAGCAATTTTATGAGAAGCCCTCGATGAAGGTCTTCGAGTTGAAACAACAGCCGCAGCTGCTGGCTGGTAGTGGTGGAACTGATCCATACACGCCTGACAACACCCCGTACAATTGGTAATTAACCCACTAAAACGAAGTGAGCAATGAAAAAGACATTTAGATTTCTGAGCATGGCTGCCCTCTTGGTAGTGGGTGCCATCATGACTGGTTGCTCAAGCGATGATAACATCGACAATCCACAGCAGCCCGCGAACAAAGACAACGTAGTGACCCTGACAGCGACCGTCAGCCTCGACGGCGGTGCCGGAACCCGTGCCATCGACGAAACTACTGGTGCGAAGACCTTCGAATCTGGTAAGCAGATTGCCGTGTTCTATGAGGACGCATCTGGCAATCTTCAGAAGGCAGTGAGCACCGACTTTACACCCTTGACAGATGCTACTAAGGCCACCTTCACGGTGACGCTGAGCACTCCCAAAAGCGGAGGTAAAATCCGCTATATCTATCCTGCCTCGATGGCAAAGGCCCTCGACGCGACTCCTCCGGCATATCCGGCAGCCGCTACCATCGACGACGTAACCATCGATTACTCTGGGATTTTTGGTAGCCAAAATGGTACGCTGGCAACCCTCGCCAATTACGACCTCGCTGTCAAAGATGCCGCTCTGTCAGGCACCGACCAGCCTGCGACAGTTACTTTGACTAACCCGCTGGCTATCTGTAAGTTTACATTGACGGATGGCTCAGATGGCATCACCAACAAAGTCAATAGCCTGACTGTCAGCGACGGTACCAATGCTTATAGAGTAACCCCATCTGGTCTTTCTGCAATCTATGTAGCAATGAAGCCTGCCAGTGGCAATATCGCCTTTACTGCTAGAACTACTGATTCGAAGACTTATTTCAAGACTGCTACAGGCACGTCGCTTGTTGCCAGCAAGCTATATACTAATATCACTGTTGGTTCAATGGTAGAATTGGCAAAAGGAAATGTCATCGGTTACGACGGTAAGATCTATGCCAATAAAGACGGTGCCGAGGCTGTGTCTACTGGAAATGCCGCGGCTGTGATAGTCTATTTGGGCATCAACACTGAAGACGCTACTTTCAAAAATGGCTTGGCCATCGCATTGGCTGACGTGGAGGGCGAGAAGAACTGGTCAACGGCAATAAGTACCTGTGGTGCTAAGACTGCCATCACGGGAGCCAAGTGGTGCCTGCCCAGTCAGGATCAGTGGAAGCGGATGTTCAAAGCCAATGGTGGTTACGATGCAAAATACACTGGCTTGAATACAACTATCACCAACGCCGGAGGAACATCCTTGCAGGAGAACGCCTTCTACTGGTCGTCGTCGGACCTCGATCCAGGCGTCAACGCCAAAACCGTGCTCCTCTCCGATGGCGGTGCCAGCTGGTACAATGGCGATAAGGGCACCGACCGCCCAGTTCGTGCCTGCCTCGCTTTTTAACCTATTTATCAATTTACCAATTTATCTATTAAAGCCGCGCCACTGGCCACCGTGTGCTTAGCAAGCACCGCAAGCATGGCGACATCCTGACCTGCGGCTTCCCTGCCAACCAGCTCGACACGGTGCTTCAGCGCCTTCGTGAGGCTGGCGGCGGGAACAGGGGGACGCGGGATACGTTAGGATATGTGTTGTAGAAGAGGATAAGATAGACAATCTTGCTATAGAGAGGCATTTAGGCGATAAATTGACGATGAAGATTCAACTTAATGAACAACAGAAGGAAACGTTACATAAGATATATACTCTTTACGAGCAAGATCAGACATTAAAAGAACGCTTTGAACATAAATTAAGTGAAGAGCTGATGAAATATCCTTATCTGAAAATGGTTATGGAATGGTGGGACGGAATAGATATGGTGTACCAATTGAACCAGACGGGACTTATACTGGCTAATGCCAATGCGAACAAGTATGATGAGAATGTGCCGATAATTGAGGAGTAGAAGAATCACAGAATCATGTTTTATGGATCAAGAAACACGATGGCATATGCTTCGCAGGAATCACGAATTTACGGAATTAGGGACTAATGGAGAGCAGCTTCGCCGGATTTACGGAAAGCCTGAAGGGCGGAAAGACGGATTAACTGAATTACGGAATCATGGAATCAAAACCATATAGTAAGAAGACTTACAAGAAAGGATCTACGAATTCAAGGAAATACGGAGGTACGGAATCAAAGAAAGACGTATCTGCGGATGTCCGGAAGTTTGAAGGGCAGATGAAGCCATTGATGACAGAAGTGGAGAAGAAGGATGCCCAGGTTCTGGAGTTGAGCTATGATTTCAGTTGTCGTATTATTAGGCTGTACAAGTACCTGAATGAAGGGAAGCTTGGGAAAGCGGATAGAGATATAATTGATGCTATTGGACGACAACTGGTAAGATCTGCTACAAGCATCAATGCCAATATGAACGAAGCTCAACATCCGCAAAGTGATGCAGACTATTCCCTTGGGATACAATAAGGTTCTTTCCGAGTATATTGTTCAATGGTGTTAAGTCGGCAGTGAGGGGGGGGGAAGTGACATTTCAAAGTTGAGAGTTCAAAGTCAGATGCTTTATAAATGGCAGAAGAGTTAAAATTATATTCACCTCAAGACTTGACAGACCTGGATGCTCTGATGCATGAGTTATCTGCTACAAGTTTCTGTAATGAGGAACTTTTGAACAATGCCTTGAATGATGCCAATGTTCACGTGTATGTGATTAGGGATGGCGGGCACATTGTGGCTACCGGAACGCTTTGCATCAAACACACGCTGGAGTTTACCATTGCTGATATTGAATCTGTGGTTGTCAGTTCAAAGTGCCGTGGCCGTGGATACGGAAAGGAGTTGATGACGGCTATGATTGAGGCGGCAAAGAAGGTGAATGTGCATCATATACAGTTGACTTCCAATCCCGCACGTGTGGCGGCAAACCAGCTATATCAGGTGTTGGGGTTTGAGCGGTATGAGACGAATTGTTATAAGTTGGGGTTGGCTAGTAGGAGATAAAGCCGCAAGATATACAGAAGTTATTCTGCACTGTGCTAGGGAAGAATATGAAGTATGCAAGGGAAGTGATATGATTATTGACGAAACACTTCTTAATCAGGTTTCAGCGCAAGCGAAGGCATCGCCTCGTTTGCGGATGAACTATAACTTTCATCAGTCGCTGGATGACAAGTGCCACCGATTTCTGAATGCGGTGGAGCCAGGGACTGTGGTGCCCATCCATCGGCACCCAACGAAGGATGAGTCTTTCGTTATCCTGCGCGGCAAGGTTAGAGTGACTACGCACAATGATGATGGCTCTATCATAGAAGATGTGGTGCTGAGTCAAGAGCGTGGCAACTATGGGGTTGACATCCCTAAGAATGTGTGGCATAAGCTGGAGTCGTTAGAGTCAGGAAGTGTTATCTTTGAGTGCAAGGAGGGGCCGTTTGTGGAGCATGAGGTGGAAGGAATCTTGGAAGTGAAGAGTGAAGGCTGCGATTAAGCGAGAGGAGAGCTAGGCTTGCTTAGGCTTTCCCGAGCGTGAGCAGTCTCGACTGAAGGTCAGGAATGAAGAGTGAAAAGTTGAAATCAATCCTAAAAGGGGTATGGGCGTTTTGCTTGTATGTGTTTGTTCCGCAGAGGTGTCCCAAAGGATGACAGTGCGGCAGGATAGACAGACGAGGCGACCACCTCTGAGACAATAGTGTGCGTGTGGAGGAGTTTAACGATGAGTTGGAGCGGATTTGCACGGAAGCCATCGAACTGACGCCTGGTGTGTTTGATTGGTGCCCTGGCTGGGCTGGGAGCACATGGTTCGGGCGCTGGAGAGCGGTTGGGTGTTGATGGAGATGAGGGATGGGAAGTATGAGGTGTTGGGGGGAGGAGGTTTTGGGCTTATGACGGTGAAAGGTGTTTTGGATGCCCTCTGGCAATTCTGTAGCTATCTCTTCTGGCCCCAGTGGGGCCAAGCGTCGTCGCGCCCAGGAAGACTATGAGAGGATATTGGAGGAAGAACATCGATAATAAACGACTGTGTAGAGGGGTTAAATCACATTGGGAATAGAATGGGGTTGAGTCATTTTATGAAGAAATCAATTGTTTTGTGGGTATGCTCTTTACTAGTTCTGGGCATGACAGGTCTTGTTATATGGCTTAGTAAATATGGAATCGCTGCAATTTTTTTTTATATGTGCTATTGCCTTTTTACAAATATATAAGATTTGTTATCAGTGGTTTGCTAGGCATAGGCGTTATAATACAGTACTGGTTAGAAGAATTACAAATTGCTGGATTATCTACTTGATCCTTGATATCTCTTTTTGTGTTGGAGTTTTATTTTCGATGCTTTTTTATATGGCTGAGAATGAAGTGCTGGGGATATCTAAACTAGTATATTGCATAATTATTATTGTTCTTGCTGTGTTGTTGACATTAATACCTATACAGCCCTATGTCAATAAACAAGAATATCCTGTCAAAAAGCATTTTCCGACCAGGCTAATTAACGCTTTTGTTCCGCGCTTCGTAATCCTATACACATTTGTAGTTTATTATTTTCTCTCATTTGTGGATTTCACAACGTCCAAACAGATTATTCCTTCATTATGTGTGGTATATATAGGAATTGAGAGGATGATAACTATGTTCACAACAATCAAGCAGTACTACAAACAAGAGTACGTGGCTTTGTATAAGGATACTGCGAAATGGATAAAGCGTTCTAGGGCTTGAGTTCTTTGAGCTTCTGACAATAAAAGGTGTTTTGAATGGAATGAGGAGCTTGGAGGAAGGGCTATTGCGGCATATTTATATTTCTTGATAGACTTTAATGGGAACATATTATCAGCTAATTTTCCTTGGCGATACTTCATGCTCTGCATGTCGTTCAATCCGTACGCGGTTCTTTGAACTGCTGGAAGAACGGGGCCTGGATTCTTCCATTGTTGCGGTCTTGGATTTGGCAGGGGTATCGAGGTATAGTTCTATATGGCCGGCATTTGTGTTTTTCTTTGGTGGCGCCAATAGGGCCGATGATTGCCTTACGGAACTGGAATATTTGAAAGGAAATGCGGATGCAATTTATCCTGTATATTTTACTGAAGGAAAGTTTCTGGAAGAGGTACCGGAGGTGTTGCATACAATCAATGGAGTTTTGTACAGTGAAGAAAAGCTGGATTCCATTGTGAATGTGGCTTTGGAGGAACTGCGTTTGCTTAGGAAGACTCGTCGGGTATTCATTAGTTACAGGCGTTCTGAATCTTCAGCTGTGGCCAATCAGCTGTATGATGTGTTGTCCCGGCATCAGTTTGATGTGTTCATGGACACTTATTCCATACGCGGTTCGGCGGGTTTTCAGGCGGAGTTGCATCATAGGCTTACAGATAGTGATGTCCTTATTCAATTAAACTCTCCTCATTTCAAGGATAGTGACTGGTGTAAAGAAGAAATCTCAGATGCAAATGCTCGGAAGGTGGGTGTTTTACAGATTAATTGGCCTGGCGTCCATTCTGGCGCTTCGGATCAACTCAGTATAGTACGGCAGCTTGCAGATACGGATTTCCGCAGGAAGCGGTGGAAACGAAATACGTCTGTCTTAAAGTCCAAGATGTTGAGTAGTATTGCTCTCCAAGTTGAGTCTGTCCGGGCTCGAAATTTGGCGGCTCGTCAGGATGGCCTTACTGCCGAGTTTGTGAAGGAGGCTAATCGGCAAGGACGTACAATAATTAAAGAGCCTACATTTCTTGTGGAGGAATGGCCTTCGGGAAAGTTCTGGTACTATATTCCTGCTATTGGGGTTCCTCAGTCCATAAATTTCCACGATTCTCTTAAGATGCTTGGGAAATGGGGAATCAAAAATCCTGAGAAGGTGTTTCTCATTTATGACGAACTAAGCATCCTGGAAGATTTGATAAGGCATCTGTATTGGATGAGTAACTATTTTGAGGTGAAAACCATTAAGAAATCAGAGTTTGAAAAGTGGCTTATCACTACAAAAGGATTATGACTATGCCAGCTAAGAACATATTCTTGTCGGCCAGTGTGCCTCTTGAAGAACGAGATCACAAATACTTTGAATCTGCGGATGTTATTGCTATCCGTGACTCTGTCATTGCCCTTGCTTCTTCGGTATTGGCCAATCAGTCGTATCATTTGATATGGGGAGGACATCCATCCATAACACCGTTCATTACGTTGGTCCTTGACCACTATGGCCTAAAGATGTCCAACCGTGTAACGTTTTATCAGTCATACGAGTTCGAAGATAAGTTTCCTCCAGAGAATGAAGATGTCGGCATACGTATTTACACGGATAAGAAGGAAAATCGTGATGCCAGTCTTCTGGAGATGCGGCAGCACATGCTTGGCGACAATGACTTTGCTGCAGCCGTATTTGTTGGTGGGATGGAAGGAGTGGAGGATGAATATGCCTTGTTCCGCCAGTTCCATCCTGATGTTCCTTGTCTCCCTATTGCCTCCACCGGCGCTGCTGCCCGTCTCCTTTACGATGAACACCCGGGGGAGTTTGATACACGTTTGCTGTCAGAGATGAGCTACACTTCGTTGTTTAAGGAGCTGCTGGATTTATAGTAATACACTGGGATTTCCGGAATAATTGTAGTATATTTGCCATAGAACATTAAAAGTGGGTATATTATGAAGAAGGTTTTAGTTATTAATCCAGAAGTTGGCGTAGATGTAAGGAACAGACTTAGTAAAAAGTTTGGGCCGGGTTTTAGTCTTTCGTATGTCCAGGATTATGCCGGAGATGATGCCAAGGCTCACATTTTATCTTCTATAATTGAGAGCGAGTTCTTAGTCCTTGTAGTTATTCCTGATGCTTCTAATGAGCCGCAAGAGTGGATTATTAAGGAGGCAAATCGCCTGGGGAAGCGGATTATTATTGTGTTCTTGGCCCAGGAAGAGATTCCTGTCCCGGAGATAGTATCGGATTATGCAGATGCAACTGTAAATATAGAATCGGCCAGTTTTGGGAAGGTGATTGGTGGCGGAGACGTGTTTGAGGACCCTGATATGAAGCCGGCCGCTTCAAAAACGAGACCCAGAAGCCAGTGCTAAAATGAAAGGTTTCAGTTATATCATCTCCAGGGATTATGGGTTTGCCCCTAATCCGTTTCATGGGATTTGTACGTTGGCAACGTGCAAACCGATTGTCCGTAAGCATTGTGACGTTGGAGACTATGTTATCGGCTTGTCTCCTAGAAACGAAGGGAAAGGAAATAAGCTTATTTACCTTATGAGGGTAACGGAGGTCTTGACCTTTGACCAGTATTGGGAAGATCCTCGTTTCGAAGTCAAGAAGCCTGTCATGAATGGTTCATTGAAGAAATGCTATGGAGATAATGTCTATCACCATGGCGCGGATGGAGCATGGATGCAGGAAGACTCTCACCATACAAATGAGGACGGCAGTATTAATGAGTATAACTTAAAACGCGATACCAAGGCTACAGATAGAGTTCTTTTGTCAAATGATTTTTATTATTTCGGCAAGGACTGTATTTCTTTGCCGAAAGATTTGTTAAGAAAAATCACTATTGGAATAGGCCAGAAGCGGTTGAGCGCGGATGTAGTCCGTCAGGTGTACGAGTATGTCTCTAGTGTGGCCCCCCAAAAAGGTTATTTGGGCGAGCCTAAGAAATTCAAGGCTTTTGAACGATATAATGGCAGGTAAACTAAAAGAGATAGCGATTGAGATTTTACAGCGATGCCCAAACTGTTGCATCCACTGCTCCTCTTTCTCTGATTTGCATAAGACGGCACTTATGCCGCTGCAGAAGATTGTAGAGGTGGTGAATGACGCTAAGGATTTAGGCGCATCACGTGTTTGCATTTCCGGCGGCGAGCCCTTTTTGCATCCGGATATCGTGCAGATATTGAGATATGTTCATGAAATCGGCCTGGAGTGCTATCTGTATTCCAGTGGAATTTATTATGAGGACGGCTTTTATGGTTCTGTCCCGGAATCTCTATTGACTCAGGTCCATCCTTATTTGACCAAACTCATAGTTAATTATGAGACAACGGATCCTGTTAAGTATAACAAGATAATGGGAACGGATTGTGACGGGTTGCATCTGTTGGAAGCAACTGTCAAGCGCGCGGCAGCTTTAGGAATGGTTGTGGAAGCTCATTTTGTGCCGATGCATATCAATGTTCAGGATGCGGAGTCTGTAATAGACAGATGCAAAGAATTGGGGATGCAAAGGGTTAGTTTTCTTAGGCTTGTCATGCAGGGACGGGCACCTGAACATAGTTCGGACACAGCTATAAGTGAAGAAGAGATTAATGAATTCTTATCCAGGATTAAATCCCGGTCTGAGAAGTCTTCTTCACGCCTCGGCATCCCTTTCAGTAAGAATAGTTTTCATTGTGCGTGTACCGCAGGTATCCAGAAAATCAGTGTGAGATACGACGGCAATGTCTATCCTTGTGAGTCTTTTAAAAATGATGAGCCGATAGGGTTGACGCATAATCGGCCAGAGAATATTTACCGAAAGTCTCTGAAAGAGATATATTTACATTCTTCATATCTCGAAGAGGTGAGAGCTCTGATTAAAGAGTTTAAGTCTAATCGGCATTGTGAGTCCTGCATTAACCAGTATTACAGGGCGCATAAACTTGGGCAATGAAAGCATAGACTATGCGAACTAAGAAAACAGCCAGCATTGTCCCCAATGATGCGACACTGCGTTATTATTTCTATTTCATCCAGGAACGGATGAATATTTTCTGGAAAAAATGTGAAGATTGTGACTGTCTTACTGAAGACCCTATTTTACAAGAGTATAAGTTTACTAATGTTTATAGGGCCTGTGACCGGGTGAGCCAGTATTTGATTAGAAATGTTATCTATAAGGATCTGGACAAATACAGCAAGGAGGATGTCCTGCTGAGGATATTGGTGTTTAAGGTCTTTAATAAGATTGAAACGTGGGAATATATAAACAGTTTTACGGATATTACCATAAATAGTTTTGATGTTGAACGCCTTAGCAAAGCACTAACGAAACGACAGAGCAACGCCCCTATTTTCTCCAACGCTTATATGATGACGGGCAGCTATTCCGGTTACAGGGGAATCAACACTAAGCATAAGGTGTGGTTGCAGATGATTGAGGATGAGTTTATTAAGGGGGGCGGTTTCAAGCAGGTCCTATGCGCTACGTCAATGGCGCAGGTCTACAATCAATTGAGGAATTATCCGCTGATAGGCGATTTTCTTGCCTACCAATACACAATTGACTTTAACTATTCACCGTATCTGAATTTTGATGAGGACTCATTTGTCAAGGCTGGCGTTGGTGCTATCCGTGGAATAAAGAAGTGTTTCTCCTCTTATGGCAGACAATATGAAGATGCGATTTACTACATCCATGATCATTTTGAAGAGCTGCAAAATAGGTATGGCTATACTGATTTTAAACCATTACCGGGCCGAAAACCAAAGTTGATAGATCTGCAGAATTGTTTTTGCGAAACGGATAAGTATCTTAGGGCTAAGATGCCAGAGCTAAAGGTTGGTAACGTGAGAATTAAGCAGCACTATAAACCCTCTCCCAAGGGAATTGATTTTTATTTCCCCGAAAAATGGGGCGTGGAGGAACATATCCAACGAGAGCCATCCTATCAGACACTATTTGAGTTATAAGGCTGTTCGGAGGCTGCCGATTCAGAAGAGATGGGATGGGTATTTAAGTTACGCCCGGCTTCGGCTGGGCTTTTTTGTATGTAATGGGAATCGGCCATGATTATCATATTGTTAGTCCAGGGGATTGTTTTGTCGGGGAGAATTGTTAAATTTGTGCTGGAGTCGGTGGCGACTGGCTCTGCCATCGGCCAATCCCTACTGGGAAGTGGGAAAGGTGTGGGGCAATCAAGTCCTTTTACGGTGGAGAATAGGCCCTGTGACAGTTGTAGCGGGGACTATAAGATGTTGTGTGAGTTTGGCGGGGTGAGTGATGGTGAGGTGGGGAGTGCAGTGACTAATTATCGGCGTAAATATGCTTCTGAGACTTTTGTGTGCGTGGACGCGTGGTGGATGAGTTCTATGATGAGTTGGAGTAGCGTTATACAGAGGCGATTGAATTGCGGCCGAGCGGTCTGGTGCTGGCGCTGAACATTCCTTGCAGCCAGTGGTATTCTTTGTGAGCGCAGGAGTCCGGGATGTTTACTATTTGGATGATGATTGCTTTTTGATGCTTATCGTAATGTTTGCTTAAATTAAAAAGAAGAAATAATAATATGGATTTACAACTACGACCATTTGCGGACATAGATTTGACGGATCCGTTCTTTGATTCGCTGAAAGCTACATATCCGGAGTTCTCGAAGTGGTATAACAAGAAAGCGGCAGCAGGGGAGCAAGCATATGTGTTCTATTTCGATGACGGACGGGTGGCAGACTTCCTGTATATGAAGATAGAAACGGATGCAGTTGAGGACGTGGAACCAGTGCTGCCTGCGAAGCGGCGATTGAAGGTGGGGACTTTTAAGTTGCTTAGCCGCGGGACACGGCGCGGAGAACGGTTTATGAAGAAAATCATGGACCGGGCGATGGCCGAAGATGTGGATGAGGTGTATGTTACCATATTCCCGACCGAAGAACTTGACTCTCTAATCCGTCTATTTAGTAAATTTGGCTTTAACCACCAGGCTGATAAGATTCATCCGAATGGTACGCATGAACTTGTAATGGTGAAGGATATGAAAAACGTGGTAGGCAACGTTTTAAAGGACTATCCTAGAATTCGTCCGGTCGGGAAGCGGAAATGGTTACTAGCCATCAAACCAAAATATCATACCAGACTCTTTCCAGATTCTATCTTAAATAATGAAAGCTATGATTTGGTGCAGGATCTTACATCTACCAATGGTATTTATAAGGTCTACATCAGTTGGATTAAGGAATGCGCCCAGATGAGACCAGGTGATTTGGTGGTGATATACCGCACAAGCGATGGGCTCGGGCCAGCGAAATACCGTAGTGTGGCCACCTCAATATGTACTGTAGAAGAAGTGAAAAACTGGTCTACACCGCCAACTAATGTCAATGATTATCTGAGGTATACACAATATAGTGTGTTTTCAGAAGAAGAGAGGAAAGAATGGTTCCGCGAGAACCATGGCTTGCTAGTTATAAAAATGCTATATAATATTGCATTTGCAAAAAGAGTTATAAGAAAAGACCTGCTGGAACAAGTGGGCCTAAGTGATAGTAATACCCAATATTGGGGATTCTTCGAACTGACTGATGACCAATTCAGACATATTGCAAGATTAGGGAATGCCAATGAACGCTATATTATCGATTAAGCCGGAATATGTGGAGGAAATAAAGGCTGGTAAGAAGAGATACGAATATAGGAAGAGTGTTTTCAAGCAGCCGGTAGAGAAGGTTTATGTTTATGCTTCCGCACCGGTGAGCAAAGTAATAGGTGAATTTCAGCCCGTGGATGTCCTTTCCGGAGAACCTATGGAAATATGGGATAAAACAAAGAGTTTTTCCGGAATTACAGAGAATTTTTTTAAAGAGTACTATAAAGGAAAGACTACGGCATACGCTATAGTGATACAAAACTTCAAGCTATACAAGGATCCAAGGATGTTACCGTTCCAGGCCCCACAAAGTTTCCGATACATTGAAACTCTATGACTATTGAATTCATCAATGACAAGCACGAATTGCTTCCCAAGGTGAAGATGTTGGGAAGGAAGTTTGCTGCCACCCTCGGTTTTATGCCTGAGGGTGGTTTTGATGATTATGCGCGGGCGAAATGTATCATCACCGCGAGTGAGGGTAACGAACTGATGGGATACCTGATGTTCAGGCAGACGAGTCGGTACTCTAGAATAGCCATTGTACACCTAGTGGTGGACAAGCAGTATAGGGGGAAAGGGGTATCAACGGCGCTGTTGGAGGCCCTGCGAGACAGATTTCACGATAGTGGGGCAACCGGAATAGTACTGAACTGCCGCCGGGACTACGAGAAGCCTTCGCAAATGTGGGAGCGGTTCGGATTCATAGCCAGTGGCAATCACCGAAGTAGAAGCTACGATGAGCATTATTTGACAACATGGTGGTATGATTTCCATGCTAGAGACCTGTTCACGGATGTGTACAATGAGAGCAACAAGGTGAAAGCCATGATGGACATGAACGTGATACTGAAGCTGAGGGATGCTGCAGAAGATGGGGTTAAGTTTGCTCCTAAAGAAGATCCAAGATGTCTGCTGCAAGATTGGTTGGTGGAAGAGACGGAACTATGCTATGCACCGGAGGTGTTTAACGAGATAAATCGAGACAAGAATCTTAGACGTGCGGAGAAAACGCTACAATACATTAAAAGCGCCTTTACCGAGGTGGAGGTGGACGCTGAGGCCGTGAAAGAGATTTGCAAGGTGCTGAACACGCTGCTGCCCGGAAAGACCGTGAACTCGGTAAGCGACCGGAAGCAGGTGGCTAGTTGTATAGCGGCCGGACTGTCATACTTTTTGACTTTTGATGAGCCACTGCTGAAACGGAAAGAAGAGATTGAGGCACGATATGACGTGCAGATATACACCCCACAGGAGTTTCTGCTGAAGATAGACCAACTGTTGCACCGCGAGGAATATGCTCCGGCCATGCTGAGCGGCGTGACCATGCACACCCTAAAACGTCAGGACGCAGAGGGGTTAAAAGCCAATAAAAAGCGATTCTTGTGCACGGGAGTGAAGGAGCGGAAAAAGAGCTTTGAGAACGAGGTCGATGGTTGTGTGAACAATGGTGGCGAGATATATACGGTGCGCTATCTGGGTGAAGATATAGCATTTTATGGAGTGACTGACGATGGCGAGACGAAAATAATCAATTTTCTGAGAATACAGGAAGGGCCGTTGAAAGGTTCGTTGTTCTGTCAGATAGTGACCGACCGTTTGAAGGAAGGTGTCGCAGGAAAGCGGAAGCGACTGGAAATTGCTGAGCGGTTTCTGACACCGGATGAAAGGAGCACTCTGCAAAGGCTGGGATTTATTCCGACCATGGAAGCTAGGATGGTGAAGGAGATTAGAGATGAGATTGTAGAGCGTTCGAAGTTTGGAGTACTGAGCGATGATGAACTGATACAACTTGAAATCAGGTATTATCCGATGAAAATACTGGATTTGGATATTCCTGTGTATATCATTCCCATCAAAGCATTGTGGGCAGGGCACTTGTTTGACAATGTGATTAGCGGCGAGAACCTGTTTGGGGCAGACCCCAGCAAGCTGTGGAACTTCGAGAATGTGTACTACCGCAGCCGCCGGCCCCTGACGGAGGTGGCACCAGCTAGGATACTGTGGTATGTGTGTCAGCGGAAGGACAGCGACACACACTCGAAGGCTATTGTGGGGAGTTCGTACCTGACTGAGGTGTATACAGGCAGCGGACGGGAACTGTTTAGGATGTTGAAGCACTATGGAATCTATGAATGGACGGACATCAAGAATACACTATGTAAGGAGGATGATAGCAGAATAATAAGGGCGCTAAAGTTCAGTCACACAGAGCTGTTTGTGACGGTTGTGGGATATGATCAGGTACAGGACATATTGATGAGAAATGGTTATGGAAAGAATACGTTTAATTCACCAGTGAAGGTGGATGGGAGGGTATTCTTTGAGATATACCGGATGGGGAAAGGGATGTATATTAAATGATGTTGTAATATGCAATGTATTTTTTGTCATAAAGATTCAACTGCATCAAAAAGTGTGGAACATATTATACCTGAATCGCTTGGGAACAAACATCACTTCCTTCCAAAAGGTTATGTATGCGATGAGTGTAATAATTATTTCGCTGTTAAAATCGAAAGGGAACTTTTGGAACAACCATATTTCAGATCCATGAGATTCCGAAATGAGATATTGACAAAGAAAGGGAAGCGTGTAAAAGAAAAAATGTTATTTCCTGGTGCCATGATGGCTAGTGAGGTGGAGATGAGTAGAAATGACAGTGGCTATATAGACATTTCTATTTATGATGACCTTCTTTATGAGGCAATAAAAGCCGGAAAAACGCATACAATGATATCCCCTTATTTGCCCGAGCCAGAATATCCATCCACTATTATGTCTCGATTCATCGCAAAATGTGCTTATGAATTTTTTTTGTATAACATGGGTGAGGAGAAGTACGATCTATGCGTTCAGGAACTGTTGTGTGATAAATCTGATATATTGAAGGATCTTCGGGAGTATGCCCGATATGGGAAGGGGCCGTACTGGGAGTATAGCCAGCGTAGGGTTTATTCTGAAGGAGACTATTATGTCCGTAAAGATGAAGGCGTGTTTTATGAGATTCTCCACGAAATGAAGTTTTTTACAAAGGAGCATAAGTGGTATCCAAATGGTTTAGTTGAAGCAGAAATCTATTATGTTATGGCTATAGCAGGTATTGAGTATGCCATATGCATTTCAGACCCGAGCATCGTTGAATACCAAAAATGGATTGAAGAGCACAATGGGTTTTCTCCGCTTAACGATGAGAATGAGATACAATGTTTTAGTAAGTCTGATTATAATCCTCTCTTAATTAGAAAAGATAGGTGTAAACAGTGAGGTAATATCACATACCCTCATGAAGAGTTATGTCTATTTGATGTGAGATTTTTATGACCCAAGACAAACTCTGGCTGGCCAAATGGCAGGAAGCCGTAGATTTTTTGGAAACCAATCACCGCAAACCCTCCAAGTTTATCGCGGAGGAGCGCAACATGCGCTCTTGGTGGAAGCACAACAAGAAGTTGATGAATGCCAGGGAGTTGAAGCCCGAGCGGGTGGAGATGTTCAAGCAGTTGTTGGAGTTGGGGGAGCGGTATAAGCATGTGAATCAGTATCATTGAGTGCCGCCCGGTCCCGACCTGGCATCTTATTAACAATTCAGGACCAGGTCATACTTGAAACTGGCCCTGAATTGTTTTGTCTTTACGCGCCGCTGGCGGCTACTTTACGCTGCCGGCACCCCGTGTTCGTAGAGGTATTCGGGCGCAAATCCAATCTCGTTATTCCAATCGACGGTCCAGCCGTCGAGAGTGTAGTTTCGGAAGTACTCTGGGTTCTGGAGCTTTGTGAAAATGCCTTTATTGTAGATGCTGGAGAAGTCGAAAGTACGCACGTCGCCGTTGCTGAAGGTGAGCTTCAGCAGGTAGCCGGAGATATACTCGGCGGCGGTGACGTGTAAGAATTCCGCATTCATTCGTTTACTCCAGGGGCTTAATCTTGTCAAACGGCTCAGATTTTTTCATTTTCTCCCAGTTGGCCATCAGCTCGTCTTTGTGCTGGTCCAGCCATTCATAAACCATATTGAGGGCCCTGCGGGGAAGTTGTCCCTTCACGGTACCGGTTGCGATGTCAATTGTGGCCTCGAACCCTTGATACTTCACGTGGAAGTGCGGTGGGTTGTGGTCGCTGAAGAACATCGAGATGATGATTCCGTAGAATGTGCTGATTTCAGGCATATCGTCCGTTCCATTTGTTTGTCAGAAGCAAAGATAGCAACTTCTTGGCAGAAGAGCAAATAAAGCGGTCGGCCTTAGGCCAGATTTATCCCCACCCGGTCGCTGATGCTCCCTTCCCGCGCCCATAGGGGGGAAGCGGTCAAGAGACTGTGCCAGCCTCCCAAGGGAGGAGCAATAAACGCCTGGGCTGTGTGTCCCCCTTTGCATCGCCGTCGGAGCTAAGAATCCGCGTTATAACATATCACAACATTGTTTAACTCCCACATGATATATTGCTTTTTGCCGTTTCTTTTGTATATTTATCAATTCTTTTTAGCCTAATATTATTCTTTGATTCTCATGAAAGATATGAAATATTTCAAGTACCGGATGAATGTGATCAAAGACGAAGAGGGGCATTATCGAGATATTCAAACCCTTTTGAACGATTCCTTATATGCTTCGGCTTTTCGGGATTTGAATGATCCTTTTGAAGCAATATATGATGACATGATAAGTAAGACTGTTGATCTCCTGCATACAGTTACAGGTATAAACACGGAGGAGGTCGTTAAAAGTTGGGAAAGGCTTCAGGGCTTTTATGAAAAAGTGGGTATTTATTCGCTTGTTCGCTCAAGTTCAATGCCGGAGGATGAATTGATGTGGTCTTTCTATGCGGATTCTCATAGAGGCTTCTGTATAGAATATGATGTGGAGAAACTAGTAATGAGCGAGAACCTAAGGCAGAATGTTGATATCGTTCCCGTCACTTATAGTAAAAAACCTCCACGAATAACTGTACATGACATAAACTCTCATTGCAAGATGGTTGAAAAAATGTTTGGTACAAAATCATTGAATTGGAAAAAAGAACAAGAGGCCCGGCTTATTTATAATGTGAGCGGAATAAAAAAGTATTATCCACAGGCGTTGAAATCCGTTTTCTTTGGTTGTAGGATGCCTACTGATTTGCAAGAGCTGGTAATTGAGGGGCTGAAAGGGAAAGATGTAGATTTTTACAGAATGGAACGCACTCCTGGATCCTATACACTTGGATCTGTCTATTTGTGCAGTAATACAAGGGGGATTCCCGAACTGTTTTCAGCGGGAGATTATGAATTGCTCTCTTATAGTAAAAATAATATTGTTGAGAACTTTCATGTTTGGTACAAACGAAAGGATAATTCAAAAGAAAAACTTTTATCTTTTGTGCAGTGGTATCGTAAAAAATATGCTGTAAAGGATAAATCAAATGTGTTTCTCTATGATTCTCCTGTCATCAAATCAATAATCAATAAATACCCTCTATCAGGTAGGGAAGAGGAATTGATGGCTAGACATAACATTGCCGAATCTGTTTTTGGTTTGCCGGGTGAAATATGGCTTTATCCATTGAGAAAGAGCAAATAATGGCTCCTTATAACGCAGAATATGGATGAACTTGCTTTAATAAAACCGGAAGCGCCAAATAATGTTTCATACTTAAAGAGCATAGAGAAAAGATATTATTAATTGGATCATGTCTCATTTTGTAATAAATATTTCGCAGAACATCAAGGACTTCAAGCACAAGTTGGATTTGGAGCCCCGAGTAATCTTATCGGCTCAGTTCGGTGATGGTAAAACATACTTCCTTCGCAAGTTTCAGGAAACCTATTCGGACGACTACTTTTTCTTTACCATTTTTCCGGCGCAATATGTAATTGGTTCAAATGAGGCGATTTTTGAGTACATAAAGAGGGATTTGTTATTCCAGATTGTAGACAAGGGAATATTCGCGGAAGAGTATGATTGGGTGGGGATGATCAAAGGAATTATGGAGTATGTGGATGTGGAGGAATTGTTGTCGTTTTTCTTGTCGAAACCCGTTTCCAAGGCTCTTGGAAAGGCTGTCAAAGGGTTAACGGATTTGTATTCGATGCTCAGTCGCAATCCATCAACCTCATCGAAGTATTTGAATAGCTTTTTGTCTGAAAAAGGAGGCGTATACGAAAACGATGCTTATACGCGCTTGATACAGAAGTGTTTCGATAAATTGAGGCAGGAGGATAATAAGCAGGTGGTCTTGATTATAGAGGATTTGGATAGGATTGATCCCCATAGCATTTTTAATATCTTAAACATATTCGGCTCTCATTTCGAAAGACATTATGTGCAGGGAGGTTTGGAGCAGGAGAATAAGTTTGGAGTTGACCGCCTTATCACTGTTATGGATTATGACAATTTGGAGAGGCTGTACAATCGTCAATATGGTGAGGATGCTTATGGTTGCTTTGAGGGATATATTGCAAAGTATATTTGTTCCAGACCATTCAGGTATTCCATCCGGACAGAAGCCAGAAAGGTTCTGACAGAAAAGATATATTCTCTGTATGGATTTACAGACCCCAATGACGTAGGGATGAAGCAGAAGCTTTCTCAAGATATGGAGGGAATGAGCATCAGGGATTTAGAGCGGGCGTTTTTATTTGATCCAATAAAAGCGCTACGAAATCCCGATGAGCCGGTTCTTATCAATGGCATCAAGTTGTCACCTACTTCCCCCATTGTATTAACTCAAGCATATCGTTTGTTTTTTAGCCTGTCATGCATTAGTTCCAGATCAACTGCTAAACAGCCTCAGGCGTTATCAAAGGTTGAAGCATACGGGCCTTTACTAATACTTGGGGCGGGCACGGATGACACTGGAATTCCACACTCCGGCTATATTGAATATGACACATATGACCATTATTACTATACCCCTTTCGAGGATGGGAAGGGCAATATTATAAACTTTAAGTTTAGTAATTCGGGCTCTTTTATGACTCCTTGTCTGGAATGGGATGAAGAAATACGGGTATGGAAAGTAGAAGCCTTGTTTGAAAAATATTTCTATTATTATCAAGAACCTGAAGATACAAGAATAGAAGAAGATTACCCCGGAGAAGATGTAATTGAATACGACGAATAGCCTTCCCCTCAGTTTATCTTGGAACTCATTATGGCCGATTGGCGATTGCCGATCGGCCATATTTTCCGCGCGAGTGTATTTTCCGTAAAAAAATTACGGATATATAAAATTTGTTTGTATCTTTGCATCAAGAAACAAACATTTGCATTATGGTTGCTAAGTTTTCTGTAAAAAATTTCCGGGGGTTCAAGGAGAAGATAGAACTGGACCTCACTAAGCACAGTAATTTCAGTTTTAACCTCTATGCAATCAAAGATGATATCATTAAGAATGGTATTATCTATGGCCCCAATGGCTCTGGAAAAACAAATTTTGGCCTTGCCATCTTTGATATCGTCAATCATTTGTCCCAGAAATGGAAGAAGGCGGATTATTATGTCAACTTTACTTATGCTGGAGACCCCAATCTGAAGGTGGAGTTTGACTATCTGTTCCGATTTGACGGGCAAAATGTAGAGTATAGTTATTCCAAGAATTATCAGGGAACCCTTGCGGCGGAATCTATGATTGTGGATGGTAAGCCGGTTTTCAAGCGGGCCGATGGAAAATTCACCATCGACACGGATTCTTTCCCCATCGACAAGTCTATGCAGCGGAATTTGGCTGATAATGCCAATAATATCCCTATCGTTAATTTCCTGTTAATGTCTATTCCGCTGGCTCGCGACCATTATTTGATAAAGCTGCAGCAATTTGTGAATGGAATGCTCTGGTTCCGCAGCCTTGGTTTTAATGAGTTTATTGGATTGGAAACAAGTGGAATGGCATTGGAAGAGTATATCATAAAGAATAAATTGATTGAAGATTTTCGTCGTTTCCTGTATAATGTGAGTGGCCAGGAGTTTAAGTTTGACACTCCTGGAGCCGGCGAGAAGATGCTATTTTGTATAATCGGCAAGAGACGGGTCCCTTTTGTGGGGATTTGGTCCAACGGAACTCAAGCTCTGGAGTTGCTATACTTCTGGATGCAGCGGATGGGGCATGCTACGTTCGTCTTCATTGATGAGTTTGATGCTTTCTATCATTTTAAATTGGCGTTTGAAGTATGCAAGATACTGTTCAACAAGGACTGTCAGGTATTCACGTCTTCTCATAATACCTATCTGATGACCAATGACCTGTTAAGGCCGGATTGTAACTTCATTCTCAATGAGAATAAAATTAAACCACTTGTGGATTGCACGGATAAGGAACTTCGTTTCGGGCACAATATAGAGAAGATGTTCAGGGGAGGCGCGTTTGAGGTATGATTCTGTTTGTTTTTGAAGGGGGAGAGCGAGAACCGATAATATTTAAGACGTTGGAGCATCTATTCTTTGGTGGAGGGGATAGGATTGTCTGCTCTTTCGGGAACAATATTTATGAGTTATATCGGCAATTGGAGAAATTTGAAGGGGATGGGGATCTTGTCTCCATACTCCGAGAGAACGGAGCACATTTACCTTATGACATGAAGTCTTCGGATTTCTCTGAAATCTACCTTTTCTTTGACTACGATTTCCAGAATACCAATTTGACGCTGGAGGAGATGAATGGGCGGATGCGGGAAATGCTGGAATTGTTTGACGATGAAACCGATAACGGGAAACTGTATGTAAGTTATCCGATGGTGGAGTCACTATGTTATACGAAACAGTTGCCGGATGAGCATTTTGTAGAGTATTCCATTTCCCGAAGAGACTGTATGGAACGGTCTTTTAAGGATTTGGCGCGAGAGTTCAGTTATTACGGCAGTATGGATTTCATTGAGTTGCCGGATTACGGGCATCATCGGCCTGGAAAAAAGGAGATAGCCCGAGTCCGGCAGAATTGGAAATGGTTGGTGTTTCAGCATACATCGAAGGCAAACTATATTTGTAGTGGGGACAATAAGATGCCTGCGATAAAAGATATAGTTGGCCAGTCAAGTATTTTCAAGGCTCAGAGTGAAAAGTACTTAAGCAACGGGGAAAGAATTTCAGTATTAAATGGCTTTCCGTTGTTTTTGTATGAGTATTTCAAAAAGAGTTTCTGGCAGTAAAAATAGCAGATGCATTATGACCCAATCCGAACTCTGGCTCACCAAATGGCAGGAGGCTATCGACTTCCTGGAAACCAATCACCGCAAACCCTCCAGGTTTATCGCGGAGGAGCGCAACATGCGCTCTTGGTGGAAGCACAACAAGAAGTTGATGAATGCCGGGGAGTTGAAGGCGGAGCGGGTGGAGTTGTTCAAGCAGTTGCTGGAGTTGGGGGAGAAGTACAAGCATGTGAATCAGTATCAATGAGCAAGCGGGTAACGTCAATACTGGGAGCTGGCGCAGTTCTTGACTTTGATTTCGAGGGCGAATTACTCCCTAGCACAGCGAATATCACCCGGAAGGTGGTAGGACAAACAATACAGGGATTGGACGGAGAAGAGTCAGATTTGATTAAGCAAGTGTATGACAAGATAGTTGAAACTTCTCGTTCCGAATACCTGAGGATGCACCCTGCAGTCAGAAATTACACCCCAAGTATCTCCTTTGAGGATGTGTTTGATGTTATTGAGACTCTCCACTCTTATAGCGGAACATGGAAACACGAACAGTATCCATTTCCTCTGATTTCAGCGCTGGTTAAATCAGACTTTGACTATCCTTCGGTGGATTATTATCGCGCGATGATTGCAATCGTGGAGAAGATTATTGAGATAGTCAGGGGGTACGATAACCAGTTCCGAGAAAACGGACGCGAAACGTGGTACAAGGATTTTTGGAAAGAATTCAGGGGCGAGTTGGATGTGTTTAACCTCAACTATGATACGTCGATAGAGTATAGCCTTCATGATTTTAATGATGGTTTTGTGGGTTTTACCCAAGACTATGAACGTTTTGAGCCAGAAGTGTTATGGAATGCGGGCGAAGGACAGCCTACGGTGAGCCATTTGCATGGATGTTATCTGTATGGAGACTTCAATCCCAAACCAGTTGAGAACTATTATAGTCACAGAGATTTATATAAGCTTTATTCGGGCCAGGAGCCTTTTATCAGCAGACAATGGTTGCCTATGAATCAAGTTGGGGAGGGGCTATTCTATTCGCCAATCATAACTGGCTTAAAAAAGACAGACAAAATTTGTTTTTTGCCACATAGCTATTACCATGCATACTTGGCGAAACGGATTATAGATAATCCATCGTTACTTATTTGTGGTTATTCATTTGGAGACCTGTATGTGAACCAATTGCTTCAAAGACATAAGCTTATTCATGACCAGAACGAACGGGTTGTTATAGTAGATAGATGGGCAGATTATGCAAACGTAGATAACGTTAGTTTGTATCGGTATTTCGTGGACAAGACTTCTGGAGGTTTAAGAGAGTTCGTGATGCGGCTGACTGAAAGCGGTTCCGATACTCTTGAGGCGTTTACAAAGTTTAAGCAAGTCTCAGACGGATGCTGGGAGTCCCCAAACGGTGCGTTGCTGTTATATACAAAGGGTCTAAAATACGCCGTGGAAAGCCACACGCAACAGATAATAGATTTTTTATTATAGAAAAGTGGCGAGATTATATTTTGTGGGGTGGATAATGACAATAGAGTTTGCCAAAGGCAAGAATAACACAGTAAATTGCTAAGAAGTTTGTTCATATGATGCAAGTACATCTATACTGCCCTGATTGTATGGCAGAGGCATCGAAGGAATACGAGAAGGGAAAAGGCGGGGTGGCTCCGATTCTTTCTGATGTTTATGAGCTATTAAATGATGGGGTATATCCAGTACATTGTCCCAAAG
>Ga0129306_1001606_pt1 | contig 24390 bp, 19 predicted proteins | sample P827metagenome_FD_94438 | JGI IMG/M metagenome (GOLD analysis project Ga0129306, IMG submission 94438) | Capybara group fecal microbial communities from Wisconsin, USA - P827 metagenome | ecosystem: Host-associated > Mammals > Digestive system > Large intestine > Fecal | place: USA: Wisconsin... | reverse complement strand
TATACGTCTCGTAGTCGCGGTCGCTCAGATGCCCCATCTCCTTGTTGTTCTGCATGAACACGTACACACCTTCGTAAATGGTACGGTCCTGAATAATGGTCTGCTTGGCCTTCTGGATGTCCAGCAAGTCGCGGAACCGCTCCTTCAGAAAGAACACTTCCAGATTGAACGACCACCTGTGGATATCCCGGTAGTAGTCCTCCAGATAAGGGTTCTGCTCCACCGTCTCAAAGCGGGCCTCCCACCCATAGTGTCGGGCCAGCAGTTGAGTCAGCGTCGACTTCCCACTTCCAATATTTCCTGCAACGGCAATATACATTGTTTCAGATTTGACTGCAAAGATACAAATAAGCGAGCGAAATGCAAAAGGAAAACGAGTTTTTCTTTTCATTTCCGAGTGAAAGTATCTTCGAACTTGACTTCAAAGATAGTGCAAATCGAATAAAATACAAAGAAAAACCTGATTTTTCTTTTATTTTTGAGATGCAGCCTATCTTCGCCTTCTAAGGCAAAGATACAAAAAAGTAATACCACCCTGATTTCGGGCCAGGCGGAGATAATCTTTGCAGGCGGCGGAGACGGTCTTTGCCGTAAGCAAAGAAATTCTTTGCCGGTGGCGGAAACCACTGATGGAAGAAATAGAAGAAACAGCGAGGGCGGACATCGCTGTGGAGTCCGCCCTCGTGTTGTGTTATAGAGTAAGAAGTGATTTACTTCCAAGCTGCACCGGTAGCCCAGCGTTAGTCACTGTATGTCATTTATCATTTGATTAATGACAGGCAGCATCTTCGGTATGTCTTCTTCAAGTGTTTCGAATACGACTTCAGTATCAATCTCAAAATAATGATGAGCTATTTTGTCGCGCATTCGCATCACTCCGCTCCAGTAAATATCAGGATATTTGGAAAGGAAATCTCCATGTGTAGCTTTGTCTAGCCCTTTTACAGATTCTCCAAGTGCAATAAGATTCATACAGATAGCATCTAACCGAAGCATGCCTCCAGGAGAACACAAGAAGTCATTCGGAGTCTTGACAACTGCTGCACGCTCTAGAATAGTTTCTATTGCAGTTTTTATCTGCTGTAGACTATATAATACAATCTCCTTATCAAACATAGATACCTTCTTTTAGTATTCGTTGGCGTAACAAACCATTCATGCCCTCTCTAACTCGTATTAAATCTACATTACTTTTAAACAAATTTTCAAGGTCACGCTGTATACGATCTAAGGTCAATAATGAAGGGGCTTTTCCTTCATAGCAGATATCTACATCACTCTCTGGTGTTTGTTCACCACGAGCCACAGACCCAAATACACCTATTCGGGTCAATCCATATTTGTTAACAGCAGTAGGCTTGTAAGACCTAAGCAATGCTAATATTTCATCCGTAGATTTCATACTTTATGTGTTATATCTGCTGCAAAAATACGATAAATCTTTGAATATTCCAACTTTTTGCACAAAAAAGTGCTAGCGGCGTAGTACACAGCGAGGGCGGACATCGCTGTGGAGTCCGCCCTCGGGGTGTGTTATAGAGTTAGAAGTGATTTACTTATTGTTATCATTTTCAATCTCATTTAAATAACTTGTGATTTGTTCACGAAGTGGTAGCAAATCTTCTGTGATTGCTTCCCAAACAAGATCTTCCTCCACATTATGATAACCGTGAATTAGAAAATTCCGCATGTTTGTCACTTGACGCCATTGGGTATTAGAATGAGACTCTCTAAACTCAAGAGTAAGCATGTTAGCTGCTTCTCCCATTATCATGATATTGTAAATGACCGCATGGTAAGTCCTTTTGTCTGCCACGAACTCTTCAAAAGTCCGATTGGCAACATATTCGAAAATGGTGTCTATGGCTTGAATGATATCCTTTAGCCGCTTAGGATCATTACGATGCTCTCTCATAGATTAGAATTTTATCTCTATCTGCACTTTCTCTGGCAAATGGCATTAGTCCACCATCAGTAATCAAATCCACTTCACACCCCAGCAGTTCTTTCAAATCTTCATACATCCCACTTAAAGTAAACAAACTGAAATGTTGTGTCTTATCAGGCAAAATGAGAATGTCGACATCGCTATTCTTGGTTTGTTCACCTCTGGCGAAAGAACCAAAAAGCCATGCCTTTAAGACAGGTTGTGTCTTAAAGTAGTTGGCTATCTGCTGTGTCATTGCCTGTGTACTCATATATGCAAAATCTTTAATTACGCTGCAAAAATACGATAAATCTTTGAATATTCCAACTTTTTGCACCAAAAAGTGCGGGAGGGTAGAAGAAACAGCGAGGGCGGACATCGCTGTGGAGTCCGCCCTCGGGTTGTGTTATAGAGTAGGGAGTGATTTACTTCCAAGCTGCACCAGTTCTCCAGCGTGGGTCACCAATACCCTTAGTGTAGATGGGATGTGAGGTAACCTTAGAGTCTGTCTTGTAATAGAAACCGTCTATATTGTGGCGGTGCATGTTTTTCGTTCCACCAACACCCAACGGCTGTGGATCTTTGAAGAGTTCTTCAGCTTTTAACTGGTAGCCAACAGCATCGGTTTCATTCTCATTGCGGTTGTCACCAAATTTGATACGCACTTCTTTCATACCACCAACATTGAGGAATCCATCCTGATAGCCGGCACCACTTACATCATTGCTAAATGCATAGCCTGTGAACATTCCATCAGCACGGGTAGTCTTAGGATCGTCGGAAGCCTTAAACTTACCAGCCTCAGGGACGTAGGTAGAATAGTTGTCAGCAATATCGTAACTAACCTGTGGATTCAGAATTTGCATTCCCTTACAGTAGAAGTCGCGAGTATCGCTGTCACCTTTACGTGTCCAAACAAACAAATTGTTCTTGATTGCGAAATGACTACCATTTGGAGCATAGGGCGTTTCGAAGAACGTTCCACGGGTAGAGTGGTTGTTCTTGGCAGCAAAATTAATGAAGGTGTTGTTTTCAATTCTGATATTCCACTTTGTACCCTTTGGCCATGCCAAGTTACCCGACTCGCCAATTAATGCACGACGGGGACTGTTGACGAAAGTACAATTGGTAATGCTGACATTCTGATAGAAGTTCGACAAACGATTCTTACCAGGACCGTCAAACCAGCAGTATCCATTACCCTGTTTGTCGTAATCGCCGCTATCATAGAATACGCAGTTGTCAACTTTTAATTGACCAACAATAGGCTGGTTGTTTCCTTGGAAGCGCATGAAGCCACGAATCATACCTCTCATGGTGCAATTTGAAATTTCGAACTTGTTGAGTGAGAAGGAAAGACCACCAGAGTTCATGTTCAATAGATAATTCTGAGTAATGGTCAGATTCTTGTCACCGTCAGTTCCTTGTTGATCCATATATGAGAAGTATACCTGAGGCTCGAAATTAATGTTTCTGAAGATAACATCGTCAATAGTCAGCATGACACCATTGTCAATCGCACTTCTAGCAGTTCTACTCAGCATGAATGCAGCAAACGTGTTGTTTTTGGCACCAGTCTTCTTCTCGGAAGAGTAACCTACGCCAGTGTATACTAATGCACGTCCTTTACCAGCGGCAATGTCTGCTGGGTTTGTTTCCAACGTGAAGCCCTTATAAACTGATACAGCGTTCTGAATATAATAGGTTTTACCGCCTTCCAAATAGAATACTTGACCTTCTGCAACATTGTCATCATCCATATAGTTGATAAGAATGGTGTCAAGACGGGTTACGTGACCTGCCAATTCGGGTACAAAGGCTTGTGTTAAAAGACTATCCCTATCAAGAGGCGTTTGGTCAGCCTTGATGATAATTGGTTCACCTTTCTCACCGTGCATACGGATTGTTCCTTTGTTGTATTCGCGATCGTAGTAACGCTGAATTTTGTTGTTAAAGGCATGTACAATGTACTGAGCATTAGGCGTAAGTCCTTCAAAGTCAACATAACCATTTGCAAAGTCTTGTTCTGTTAGCTTATGAGTAAAGCCTGGTAGCTCGGGATTAGTAGGTTCAACCTTGATTTCATCAATCAGCCAGTTCTCGCCACTTTCATCTGTAGCACCACCAGCCTCGAGGAATTCTTTGTAGATTTCTTCCTTTTTGATGTTTCCAACTTCTTGGTTGAACATGATGCGAACAGTAGTTTCTGTTACGTTTGCGGGCCAAGTGATGGTAGGTACGTCATAGCGCATACCTGTGTTGATAGCACCAGAGTTTGGATCTGAACTTCCAGCACCTGCATCACGGCTCATTTCCTGCTGATGGCCAAGGTCTTTCTGCTTTCCAAACCACTTAGAATTGTATTCTTCACCTCGTGGTGAAATGGCTCGAATCGCGTATAAGTAACCCTGGTTGTATGCAAGGTCTTCATGCAAGAAACTATGTACGGGGTCACCATTCTTGTCATATGCAGGGATAATGGTGTCCAATGCATAAATGGTTTTCTCATCCCAACTTCCGACACCAACCTGGGCCTGAATCTGATAAGCACTAGCACCTTCAACAGAATACCAGTTCAACCATATATCATTTACGTGGTTACTTGGGCAATTCTCGAAAAGTGAGGCACGTCCGCAGCCATAGGGATCGTCACTACCCTTTACACCAGAGTAGTTGTTCTGCTGAAGACGGAAGACTGGTGTCATGAGGCGATCTGTTCTATAGCCATTTTCCTCAGTAACCTTGTCATCCTTGTCTGAACAGCTTATGAACAGCGGTGCAGACATCAGCAACATTAAGGCAAATAAATTATATTTTTTCATATTATTTTGCTTTTAGAATTAATAACCATAGTAATTCTTGTATGTATTGTTGCTACGCATAATAGCATCCTCTGGAATAGGAAGAATATAGCGTAATGTGGGCAACTGACTTACAGGAGTTGTAGCCTCCAAATCGGGATGCATCTCGTTGCCTTGGTCAACATAGATATATCCTCGTACTGAGAGACGGCAAGCTGCGTTAGGAATACCAAGGTTAGAGTCTTCCCAGTTAAACCATGTAGCAGTGCTCCAAGCATCAGCACCAGTCTTTGGAATCTCATCCAGCAGTTCACGGTATTGTGTACCATAGTCCATCCATAAGTTGTCGAAACCAACCTCATCCTTCTTCCAGAATTTGATTTGCTTCAAAGTCTGGTTGGGGAAGTTGCTGTTCCAACCTTCTTCGCCCTTGCTGACAACTTTGTACCAAATGGTTCTGGGGTATTTGTCATACATGGGGTCTACGCTTCTATCCTGGCTTGCAATAGAATAGAACTGGTAGAATGTTTTGAAGATAACCTCTTTGTAGATGTTCCAGCGTACAAGGTCTTTCCAACGCAGACCTTCACCAGCAAACTCCCACTTACGCTCGTCTTGAATCAGCTTCAGGAAGCTGTCTTTGTCTCCGGCAGCCTCAACATAGGCGTCAACCTTAGTTGCCTGGTCTGCAGCATTGCGGAAAGCGCGCTCACGGACAATTTTGAGGGCTTCTTTAGCAGTCTTTCCTGAGTTTCCTGCACCATTAGGACCATCAAGCTCGTTCACAGCCTCTGCATACATCAACAGAACATCAGCATAACGCATGTATGGGAAGTTGATACCTGTAGAACCTGTACCATCGACACTCATACGGTGCTCAGGATCGAACAATTTCGACCACTTATTGCAGTAATTGGTTTGGTTGTTCAACAAGTTAGGCGTACCATTACTGTAACTCCAATAACCTATAGCGTTACGACGGCAGTCTTGTGAATCATATGTGAATCGATGGAGTGCACTGACGCGCAGGCTACCACTACTATTACCCCAAGTCTCACCAACAGTTGTGGTCAGACTATAAGCAGGACCATGAACATAGCCTACGTTTCCAGAAACGTTGATGGTAAATGGTATTTCAAAGATAGGATCATCATCAAAGGTAGGTACGTACTTACACTCATCTAAGAAGACGTTGTACCAATCTTTACTCAGTGTATGAGTACCTGCCATGATAACAGAGTCTGCATAGGTCTTTGCAATCTGATAGTAGCTCTGCCAATCAGATGGGCGCTTCATATCGCCAATATATGCTTGATCATCAGTGTGACGCAGAGAATATCCACCACGGAACAAAGCGATACGAGTAATCAGTGACCATGCAAATTCTTTTGTACAACGTTCAACACTCTTTGTCTCTGAAGATAACTTCATAAAAGGTGCAATAGATTTCAAATCTTCAATCAATTTCGACTGAATCTCATCGCGATCAGTGATAGGCATGATTAGGTTTGCACTGTTGTCATAGCTGCGAGTGAAACTAAAGGGGATATCACCAATTAAAATGGTAAGATCGAAATAGTTCATTGCACGCAGACACTTTGCTTCACCAATCATCTGCAACAATGCAGCACGGTTTTCAGAATTAGTTGTTGACAAATCACTTAGGATTGGGCTCTTTTCAGCACCAGTAATAAAGTCGTTTGCGGCTTCAATAGTAGCATACGCCTGTTCCCAAGTGTTTTTCAAACTACCTGCATCTGCTTCTGCATCAAAAGCTTTGTATTCATCGTGTCCTGCTGATTGTGTCTCATTGCTGTTTGTAGACCATTCTACATCACTGTTCAGAACAAATGTGTTAATATAGGCATTGCCGTAGGTGTTGCCGTTTGCTACAGAGCGATACAAACCATTTAGCAAGGTATTTGCTTCCTCAACATTGCTGAAGATAAAATCCTCCGTATATTTTGACGGAGCATCTACATCCAGATAGTCGTTACAGGAAGAGAGTCCCAGCAGTGCTAAGCCTACTAAAAATATATTTCTCTTTTTCATAATGTATTCCTTAATATTATAATGACAGATTGATACCGAACAAGTAGCTGCGGCTACGTGGATAACGGTTGTAGTCAACACTTGGAGTCATACCATTCTGGATGTCAACCTCAGGATCGTAGCCACTATAGTTAGTGATAGTGAAGAGATTACTACCTGTGAAGTAAACACGCAGACGCTCTACGCCCCATTTCTTGGTAATGCTGTTGGGCAGAGTGTAACCAACGGTCAGGTTCTGCAGACGCAGGAATGATGCGTCTTCTACGAAGTATGAGTGGGTGTATTTGCTACCAATACTCTGTGGATTCCACAAAGTCTTTCCAGCATTCATTGCTTCGTATTGGTCAAGATACTGTGGATGTTGTGCATCACCTAACAGACCCTCATTCTTATAGTAAAGAACTTGATTTCCATCAGCGTCCAAATTGTAGGTGTCACCATAGAATGTCCAACGGTTTGCATAGTCAAACTTTGCAAGAACGTTCTTAGGATTACTCTCACTTGCTCCAACACGTGATGAAAGCGTATATGCAGTAGCATTCAGCACGTCGAAGTTGAGGAAGTAAACGAAGTTGGCATTGAAGTCAAAGTTCTTCCAATTACCACTGAATCCGAAACCACCCTGCAGGCGAGGATTGGTATTACCGATTACAGTACGGTCGTTGATGTCAATCTTACCATCACCATTCAAGTCCTTGAATTTTGGCAGACCAGGAGCTGTGCCATAAAGACCAGTCACTGTACCGGAAATAAGCTTGCCATTAGCATCAAACTCTTGGGCGATAGGCTCGTAATTATAGCCTGCAGTACGGTTGAATTCTTCGAAACCATAAAGACCGTCATATTCGTAACCATAAATCAGACCGACTTCATCACCAACAACCATGCGGAAGTTGTTCTGACTATCCCATTTCTGGGCTTCAATGTATTGGTCGTCACCATTCAATTTCTCAACCTTAGTCTTGTTATAACCTAAAGTAAAGTTTGCGCTTAAATCAAAATCCTTCTTCTGGAAAATCTGATAGTTAATTGTCAGTTCAATACCCTTGTTAGATACCTCACCCACATTGCGTGTTTGCTGAGAGTAGCCACTGGTAGTCGGAATCAGAGAAGTGTGGAGCAAGTCACGAGTTGTGTTCCAATAGAACTCAGGAGTAATAGTCAGACGGTTCTTGAAGAAACCAAGGTCAAGAGCCAAGTTGCGGGTAACAGTAGTCTCCCATTTAATCTCTTCGTTAGGGAATGTGTCGCCTGTAGAGTAGTACTTTTCACCATTCTCAGTCTGCTCATCCCAGCTGGGACCGCCATTACTATTAATAGAGTAGGTGTAGCGCCAAAGGTCGTCACCAATGTCGTTGTTACCCGCCAAACCGAATGCAGCACGAACCTTGAATTGGCTAGCCAGATTTTTGTTCCACCAAGGCTCCTCAGATACTACCCAAGCACCAGAAATAGAGGGGAAGTAACCCCACTGGTGACCAGGAGCAAACTTGGTGCTACCATCGGCACGGAATGTAAACGAAAGCAGATACTTGTGCTTATAGTTATAGTTGACCTGTCCGAAGAAAGACAGCATGCGGTCAGGTGTGCTCTTAGAAGAAGAGCTAAGGTATGGTGTACCCTGAGCCATGCTGCTGAATACTTTATCAGGATAGTTGTCAAATGCATCTGTGAAGTTGCGAGAACCTTGGGTGTTGATGGTTGTCTGGCTGCTCTGCATTTCATGACCCAGCAGGAATGACATGTTGTGGTCCTCTTTCAACGTCAGGGCATAATTCAAGGTATTCGTCCAAATATACTTGCTTCTGCGACGATTTTCAATCGTAGCATAAGGATGACGGTTGAATCCGCTCTTTGCAGCTTCATCAGAGAGTGAGCCGTAGAAGAGGTTCGTGTCACGGAAATACCATTCCTGAGCAAAGTCAGTACGGAAGCTTAATCCGTCGATAATCTCCCATGATAGGGATGCCTGGTTGGTAAATGTGTATGCGTTCTTACGCTGATAATGCTGGTTAATGTCGTCCATCGGGCTTACCAGACGCCAGTCGTCTTCTACCAAATCGTTCAGGATATATGGATTCTTGGTGAATTCGCGGTAACCGTTTGTGGGCTTCCATCTAACAATACCAATAATACCCTCACGTCCGATACCGTCACCACCAGCACCTTTGTCAACACGATAGGTGAATCGGGGGTTGATAGTCAAGCGAACTTTGGGATGTAGCTGAATGGCAATCTTAGTGTTCAGATTGGTCTTTCTAACGCCAGTTCCTTCAATAATACCATTTTGGTTGTGGTGAGTGAGAGATGAACTGAAGCGAATCTTGTCGCTACCTCCGCTAACAGTAGCATTGTACATCTGTGTCCAAGCAGTTCCGCCCATCAGCTCGTCCTGCCAGTCGTGAGTTGTAGCACTACGATAGATATCCAAGTCCTGAGGATTACCATAGTTTGAACGGAAGTTGTATGTTCGACCGTTGTTGGGAGATGGTGTAGAGTTAGCAGCCATAATGTAGTCCTGCTGATACTTTACAAACTCATAGCTGTCCAGCATGTCTTGCTTGCCTGCCAGTTTGCTGGCCTGTGCATAGGCGTTGAACTCAACCTTGACCTTGCCCTGTTGAGCAGACTTGGTAGTTACAACTACTACACCATTACCACCTCGTGCACCATAGATGGCAGTCAGAGAGGCGTCCTTCAATACATCAATTGACTGAATATCCGTGGGAGGAATATCATTGATGTTATCCTGGGGGAAACCATCAACAATGAACAATGGTGCATTGTTCTTACTCAGAGGTGAACCACCACGTACCTTTACGGTAATATCAGCACCTGGGGCACCGTCGACAGTACTAATCTGTACACCGGCAATCTTACCCTGCATAGCCTCAGCAGCTGATGATACAGGTACTTGTGCCAGTTTTGCACCGCTGACAGATCCTACAGATCCGGTCAGGTCCTTACGGGCCTTGCTGGTGTAACCTACGACAACGACTTCCTCGAGGGCTGCATTGTCGTCCTGCAGTTTGATTTGCATGTCGGGACCTGCAGCAACTTCCTGTGCTACCATACCGATGTATGATATCACTACGGTCTTTGACTTCTGCAACTTCAGGGTGAAGTTACCGTCGAAGTCGGTGACTGCTGCATTTTTGGGATTTCCCTTCTCAACTACGGTCGCTCCAATAACAGGTTCTCCTGTCTGGTCTGTGACCGTTCCCTTAGCTGTGGTCTGTGCAGACAGATTGCCCACCACTAAGAGCAAGCACATCAGTAGTGCTGTTCTTACACCTGAAGGTATAAGCGCTCCGGCGTAATGAAAGATACTCTTAAATTTAACAGACATAAAATTAGTAGTTTAAAAAATTAATTAAAAATAGAATATTCTGGGTGCAAAGTTACATAATTATTCTTTAATAAGTGAATATTCCTTAATATTTTTGCTGCAAACGTTTACGAAGTCCTGATATAATTTGGTTTTTCGCTCACTTCTTCGTACCTTTGCATACAAAAACTAATCAAAACAAATGAAACAGAAAGTTTACATGTTGGTAGTGCTGGGGCTTATGGTCTTACAAGGGTTTGCACAGACGACTCCCGCTGTGACGGTCTATCGGGAGTTCAAACCTGCCACCATCCATCTGGCTGACGGACGATTGCTGAAGGTGTCACTGGCTAATATCTTTCTGAAAAACAGTTCGCTGCTATATAAAAACGGTGTCGAGACCAAGGAGGCTAATCTGAAGACGCTGACCCAGGTGGATTTCGAGGACCGTTCCTATTTCAAGATAGACACCCTGCTGGCTTATCAGGTGGACACCATCGGACATGACGCCCTCTATTGCGCCCAAAAGATAGACTTTGTAGCTTGGCGGCAGATGGTGGCTAACAATTCGGTGCTCTCCAGTCTTGACTGGGGCGATATGATTGGTTATACCTATGCTGAGCTGTCTGACGAGCAGGATTTGCATTTCCCCATCATCAACCTTTACTTTTTCCGATTAGACGGCAAGTTCGTGCTGGCCCATGAACGCCATCTGAAGCGAGTCTTGAATAAGGAGAAAAGGAGACTGATGGAAGCAGTGATGATTGATAAGAAGTTCAGTTGGACGGACGAACATAGTTTGCTGACATTATTAAAGACAATACAATAAGCAAGATACACAATGAATAAGAGATTAATCTGTTGGCTGATGGCTGCCGTGTCGATGACCACTATGGCACAAGTGAAGGACCTGAACGGCGTGAAGGACGTAAACGGGGTAGTGGATAACACCCCAGACAGTATTGCGAAGGCTATGACGGCACGTCCTGTCCCAGGGTCGAGCCGCAGGGGGAACAATCCCGTGCTGTTTCTGATTGGCAACTCTACCATGCGCACAGGTACGCTGGGCAATGGCAATAACGGCCAGTGGGGATGGGGATACTATGCCCATGAGTATTTCGACCCGACGAAGATCACGGTGGAGAATCAGGCGCTGGGAGGCATGAGCAGCCGTACGTTCTACAATAAGCTGTGGGCGCCTATCCGGCAGGCTATCCGACCAGGCGACTGGGTGATTATCTCGATTGGTCATAATGATAACGGCCCGTACGACTCAGGTCGCGCCCGTGCCAGCATCCCTGGGGTGGGGTATGACTCACTGAATGTCACCATCAAGGAGAGTGGCGAGCAAGAGACGGTGTATAGCTACGGAGGCTATATGCGTAAGTATATAAATGATGTACGCGCGCAAGGCGGTTTCCCCATCCTCATGTCGCTGACTCCCCGCAATGCTTACGACGACAAAGGCAAGATAGTAAGAAAAGAACATACAAAATGGCAGATGCAGGTGGCTGCCGAGGAGGGTGTGCCCTTTATCGACCTGAATGAGATATCGGGTAGGAAGTTGGATGCTTATGGCCCTTGGAAGACAGACTACCATTTCTTCCTCGACAAGATTCATACCAGCCGCTTTGGCGCTATGATGAATGCTCGCTCAGCTGCAGAGGGACTGATGGCCAGTCATAATCCGGCACTGAACCCGCTGAAAGCCATGATGCGTAATGTTCAATGTTCAATGTTCAATGTTCAACGTTCTGAGGGTAAGCCCGTCGTCTTTATCACAGGTGACAGCACGGTAAAGAATTCGGACAGCGATCCGAACGGCATGTGGGGCTGGGGAGCTGTGGCAAACACCATCTTCGACGAGTCCAAGATTGACATCGTGAATGCGGCGATGGCTGGCCGCAGTTGTCGCACGTATCTGAACGAGGGTAGGTGGGAGAAAGTCTATAACAGCCTGAAACCTGGCGATTTCGTACTCATCCAGTTCGGACATAATGACATTGGAGCCATCGACAAACCCAAATACCGTGCAGCCATTGCCTCTGGTAAGGATACTTGTCATGTTTATCGGATGCAGGCTGCCAAGGAAGATCTGTCGAAGCAGAACGTGATTGACAAAAAGTTGAAGACCAATGCAGTCGTAGGCAGCTATGAGGTGGTCTACTCCTTTGGCTGGTATTTGAAGAAATTCATCCAGGATGTACGCGAAAAGGGAGCAACGCCCATTCTCGTCTCGCTGACTCCCCGCAATGAGTGGCATGAGGGCAAGATAGAGCGCCGCAACGACAGCTATGGCAAGTGGTATCGCGAGGTGGCTGAGGCTACAGGCGTCGAGTTTGTAGACCTGCATAACATCACGGCCGATTTCCTGGACAAGAAGTGTGGCAAGAAGGAAAAGGCCATGAAATACTTCAATCACGACCATACCCACACCTCACTTCTGGGGGCTAAAACCAACGCACAGAGCGTGGCTAAAGGTCTGCGTGCGAACAACAGCCCACTGGTAAAGTACTTAAAAAAGAAATGAAAAGTCCAAATAAATTTGGCTTTTCACGTGAATTTTAGTAATTTTGCGCAGACAAACTACATAACATATCATCTATGGAAGAAAAAAAATATTACTTTGCCGTTGACTTAGGCGCTACCAGCGGACGTACCATCCTGGGTACATTGGTGAATGGCAAGTTGGAACAAGAGGAGCTAACCCGTTTCCCTAACAACCTGATTGAGACCGGAGGCCATTTCTATTGGGACATTTATGCCCTCTATCTGGAAATGATTAAGGGATTGCAAGTCGTGGGAAAGCGTGACATTGAGCTGACCTCTATCGGTATCGACACATGGGGTGTCGATTTCGTGTTTATAGGCGAGGATGATGCCATTCTGCGCAACCCCGTAGCCTATCGCGACCCCCATACCTTTGCCGCTTTTGACGACTATCTGGAGCATGTGCTCGACCGTAAGACGGTTTATGACATCACGGGCATCCAGTTTATGAACTTCAACTCCCTGTTCCAGTTGTATGCCATGCGTAAGGCAGGCAATTCGGCCCTTCAGCAGTGTAAGAAGGTGCTCTTCGTGCCTGATGCACTGAGCTGGATGCTGACGGGCGAGGCTGTCTGCGAATATACGATTGCCTCGACATCGCAGATGTTGGATCCTCGCACTGGCGACCTCTCCGAGAAGCTGATTGAGAGCGTCGGACTGACGCGCCAGCACTTCGGACGCATGGTACAGCCTGGTACGAAGATTGGTGTGCTGACGGAAGAGGTTCAGAAGATGACAGGTCTGGGAGCCGTCCCCGTGATTGCTGTTGCTGGTCATGATACGGGTGCGGCTGTGGCTGCTGTACCAGCCAAGAACGAACAGTTTGCCTACCTCTCCAGTGGTACGTGGAGCCTGATGGGTATTGAGACCAAGGAGGCCATCATCAACGAGCGCTCGTATGAGCTGAACTTCACCAACGAGGGCGGCATCGAGGGTACCACCCGCTTCCTGAAGAATATCTGTGGCATGTGGCTCTATGAGCGTTGTCGCAAGGAATGGCCCGAGGAGGTCAGAAAACTGTCGCATCCCGAACTGCAAGGCTCAGCCATGAAGGTAGAAGCTTTCCGTTCTATCATCAATCCTGATGACAAGGCGTTTGCCAATCCGTCTTCTATGATAGAAGCCATCCAGACGTATTGCCGTGCGACGGGACAGGCTGTTCCGGAGACCCCCGCAGAGATATGCCGTTGCATCTTCGACTCGCTGGCCCTGCGTTATCGTCAGGTGTTCGGCTGGCTGAAGGAGTTTGCTTCGTTCGACCTCCGTGTGCTGCATGTCATTGGTGGTGGTTCGTTGAACAAGTACCTCACGCAGTTTACGGCTGATGCTTGTGACGTCGAGGTGCTGGCAGGTCCGCAGGAGTGTACGGCCATTGGCAACATCATGTTGCAGGCCAAGGCTTCGGGCGATGTGGCTGATATCTGGCAGATGCGCGGCATCATTGCCAACTCTGTCGAGATGGTAGCCTACCATCCTTCAGGCGACAAGGCCGCATGGGCAGCAGCGTATGAAAAGTATCTATCAATAACAAATCAAAAATAATTATGGCAAAACCATTAGTAGAAACAAAAGCAAGGGTAGGCGTGTTCTCCATCGCACTGGGAGCATATCTGCCACAGTTCCCCCAACTGGTACCAGAATTCGAGGCACAGTATGAGGCTTTCAAAAAGACATTGCCCGGCACGATTGAGATTATCGACGGTGGCATGGTGACAACCAAGGAGCAGTCGATGGCTGCTGGCGACAAGTTCCGTGCAGCGGACGTGGATCTGGTCATCCTCCAGATGCTGACCTACTGCACCTCTTATAATATGTTGCCCGCCGTGCGCGACCTGGATGTGCCTGTAGTGATTGTGAACGTACAGAAGAAATTGGCTCCCGACTATGCCAAGACGGATATCCCCACTTGGTTGGGCGAGCTCTATGCCTGTGGCGCTATCGGCGAGATGGTGGCCGACCTGAATCGTGCTGGCAAGCGTTCAGCCGTGATTACAGGTGTTGTAGAGGGTGGTGACCCTGGTGTTCAGGCCGAGATCGAAGACTGGTGCCGTGCTGCCCAGGTTCGTCGCCGTTTCCGCGATACCAACATCGCCCAGATTGGTCGCCCCTATCCTGGCATGATGGACCTCTATATCGATGAGACCAACCTCTATCACCGCATGTTCGTCTACACCAAGCAGTTCGACTGGGAACAGATGTGGGCCATTGCCGACAATATCACCGACGAGGCTGCTATCCGTGCCAAGGCTGAGGACATTCTGGCTACCTTCGACATCGAGGGTGGTGGCACCGTAGAAAAGGTTTGGGATATGGCCAAGTACGTCGTTGCCTTCGAGCAGTGGGTCAAGGACGAGCAGCTGGGTATGATTGCCTCCCACTATGCTGGCTTTGCCCAGGGCGTTGCCGGCAAGCTCGACTCTATGCTCATTCCTGCCTTCTCCATGCTCATCAAGCAGCACACCGCTTGTGCCGTAGAGGGTGATATGAAGGTGGCTATGGCCATGTCGATTCTGAAGACCATCTCTGGCACTGGTACGCTGGCTGAGATGTACAGCATCGACTTCCCCAAGGATATCTGCATCATCGGCCACTCAGGCTCTGGCGACTTCGACATCTCGCAGGCCAAGAAGCCTACTATGAAGATTGTGCCCGTGTTCCACGGAAAGACGGGTGGTGGCTATCTCACCCAGTTTTATCCTCCCACGGGTCCTGTCACCTATCTCGCTATCACGCAGGATGGCAATGGCAAGTTCAAGTTCGTGGTGGCTGAGGGTGTCAACGAGGAAGGTCCTATCTTCACCTTCGGCGATACCAATATGCGCACCAAGTTCTCACTCTCGTGCCGTGAGTTTGTCAATAAGTGGAGCGAGGCTGGTCCTACCCACCACATGGCAGCTGCCGTTGGTCATCATATCGACACCATCCTGAAGGTGGCTAAGATTTTCAATATTGAGTGTGACATAGTTTGCAGATAAGACGATGGCTAATAGTGGAAGTTTGAAGAGCACCATTGCGGTGTCTCTGACCAATTATCTCGATGCAGGCGCCATTGTGGCTGGTGCATCAGGTTTGACCCTGTGGCAGAACTATCTCGGACTGTCTGAGGTGCATCTCGGCTGGCTCAACTTCATCTCTGCCAACTGTCTGGGTGCTGCCATCGGTGCCATCATCGGGGGTTTCCTGGCCGACAAGTATGGACGAAAGTTCATCTTCACCTACAATCTTTTGGTTTATATGACAGGTGTGCTGTTGGTGATGTTCTCGATGAATTTCCCAATGTTGCTGGCGGGATTCCTCGTGACGGGCATCTCTGTTGGTGTGGGTGTTCCTGCCTCGTGGACCTATATCTCTGAGTCGTCTGAGGTCAACAATCGCGGACGTAATATCTGTATCTCGCAGATGTCGTGGGGCTTCGGACCCATGTGCATCCTCCTGTTTGGTATGCTTTTCGCCCCTGGTGGCTATTTGTTCGGTTGGGTAGAGTCTGTGGCCCACATGTTTGGTGGTGCCGATATGACTCAGGAGGCCGTCAATGCCTTCTCGTCGCGCATCGTCTTCTTCACCCTGTTCATCGTGGCCTTCATCGCCTGGAACCTGCAGCGCCAGCTTCAGGAGAGCGCTGAGTTCACGGCCCAGAAGGAAGAGGATAAGAAAGCCGGTGTGCTCGACAATATCAAGGTGCTGTTCTCCAACAAGATAGCCGTCCGCACCGTCATCTTCCTCGCTACCATTTATCTCACCTGGAACCTTGTGGCCTCCGTCATGGGATTCTTCCAGCCGCATATCTACGAGACGGCAGGTGGCGTGAGCAATGAGATGGCCAACTGGATGAACTGCATCCAGTGGTTTATCATCGTCGCTGTGACGTTCGTGGTGTCTAAGCTCATCGACAAGTCGTCCCATAAGGCTATCTATGTCTTCGGACTCCTCGTGGCCATCGCTGCCTGGCTGGTCATCGTCACCATCGGTGTCAATGGCATGGTGGGTCTCTGGCTGTTTGCCATCCTCTGGGGTGTACAGGGCGGTTCGTCGCCACAGATCTTCTATGCACTGTGGGGCTCAGAGCTGTTCCCTGCCAAGTTCCGTGCCGGCGCTCAGGGTCTGATGTTCTTCATCGTTCGTGGTCTGTCAGCCGTCTGGGGTCTCATCTTCACCATTATCTATGGCGAGAATGGCGAGGGCTTCACCATTGCAGCCTTCTGCATGATTGCCCTGCTCACCATCTCTCTGGTTGTAGGCTTCATCGGCGCTCCCAACACCCGTGGCCGCGCCCTTGACGACATCACGAAGGAGCGTTATGGAGATAATTATTAAAGATAAAAAAATTAGAAATATGAAAAGTATATTAGAAGGCCGCCCTGAATTGAAGGCCGTTATTGATCAGATTGCCGAGGTCACTGGCTACCTCTGGCAGAAAGGCTGGGCAGAGCGTAATGGTGGTAACATTACGGTCAATGTCACCGAGTTTATGGACGATGAGTGCAAGGCTATGCCTGCCATCAGTGAGGTGAAAGCCATTGGCATGACACTGCCCCAGTTGAAGGGAAAGTATTTCTATTGTAAGGGAACGGGCAAGCGCATGCGCGACCTGGCCCGCGAACCCATGCAGAACGGTAGCATCATCCGCATCTGCGACGACTGCGCCTCTTACGTGGTCATTGCCGATGTCAACGTGGTGCCCACCTCCGAGCTGCCTACCCATCTGGCTCTGCAGAACTATCTGCTGGAGACGGGTTCGTGCTACAAGGCAACGCTGCATACACACCCCATCGAGCTGGTGGCTATGAGCCATATCCAGCGTTTCCTGAAGGGTGATGAGATGACCCGCGTGCTGTGGTCTATGATTCCTGAGACGCTGGCTTTCGCGCCCCTCGGCATCGGCATCGTACCTTACGCCCTGCCATCATCCGTCGATTTGGCTGAGGCCACCCTCGAACAGATCAAGACCCACGACGTCGTGATGTGGGAGAAGCATGGCACCGTAGCCGTTGGTCAGGACATCATGGATGCCTTCGACCAGACCGATGTGCTCTGCAAGGCTGCCAACATCTATATGTGCGCCCGTGCTATGGGTTCAGAGCCCGATGGCATGACCGATGCACAGATGAAGGAAGTGCAGGATGTGTTCAAACTGCCCAAGACTCGTCCTTGCTAAATGAGCAAGAAAACGAATGAAATCATTGTGCCTACAGGCGTGCAGCAAGTGTTGTTGCACGCCTGCTGTGCACCATGTTCGTCGGCCATTGTCGAATGGATGATGCAGCATGGTGTGCGCCCCACCATTTTCTATTTCAACCCCAACATCTGGCCTCGCCAGGAGTACGACATCCGCAAGGAGGAAAGCAAGCGCCATGCTGAGAGTCTGGGGTTGCAGTGGATTGATGGCGACTACGACCACCAGCGCTGGTTAGAGGCCGTCCGCGGCTTGGAAGACCAGCCCGAGCGTGGCTCCCGCTGTCTGCAGTGCTTCGCCTATCGTCTGAAGGTTGCTGCTCTGCAAGCCCGCGAGTTAGGATTGACGCATTTCACCACCACCCTGGCTTCTTCCCGTTGGAAGAGCCTTGAGCAGATTACCGAGGCCGGTCTCCGTGCCCAACAGTCCGTTCCTGGCACTGTCTTCTGGGCTGAGAACTGGCGCAAAGGTGGCCTTCAGGATCGCCGCAACCAGCTCCTCCGCGAGTATCAATTCTACAATCAGCAATATTGCGGTTGCGAGTTTAGTCAAAGAAAAACCTGATGAAAAAGATACTATTCCTTACGGCATTAATAGTTGCGACGCTGATGGTGGGCTGCACAGGAAGTGGCAGCCGACACCTGCCGCAGACGAGTGATTTCCAGTCTGAGCTGTCCAAAGCACAGAGCTATACACACCCCACTGACTCGATGAATCTCGATACAGCGCGGCAGATGGGATTGGCACTGTTGGAGCACGACTCGGTAAAAGCCAGTGCAGAGCATCGCATGAGCGTGTTGCGGCTATTGACCGATGCAGCGCGTATGCAACTTGACTACGAGGAGCAGTTGAAATGGGCTTCAGAGCTGGCCACCCTTAGTCGTGAACAGGGCGATGAGACGGAAGCGTTGCGCACGGAGTCGGAGATAGGTATCGTGCTCACCCACCTGGGGCAGCGCCATGAGGGACTGAAGATGCTCGATAAGGTGATAGGCCAGCTTGACGACCAGCGCCATTTCAAGCAACTTGATGCCTGCATCATTGCCATGAAGCGTAAGTTGACGGCACTTAGCCTTTTACCGGAGACGACCCTGCCAGGCGATTCGCTGACTATAGAGCAGCGCCATCAGGACATCATCAAGCTGGCTGAGCGTTTCGTTGCCAAGTTGGATGACTATGAACAGCACCCGCAAGACTATGCCGATGGCTCCGACCGTCAGCTTGATACAGACGAGGTGCCTGGCTACTGCGGATTCTATCGTTCACAAGCCTATGTGTTCTTAGCCCAAGCCAACGCTTCTGCTGGGAATAAACAAGAAGCCCGTCACTATTGTGACCTCTTTGAACAGACGCCTTTTGGTAAAACGCTCAATGGTCGCAGTGCTATCAGTGAGACATGGCGATTGCTGGGCGACTACGATAAGATGCTGGCTACCTACGACGAGATAGACCGTCTGGAAGGTGACGACACGCTGGGCACTAACTACATCCGCCAGTTGCGTGGACGTGCCGAGGCGGCTGCAGCCCGCGGTGATCATGCTACCAGTCAGCGATACTGGAAACGTCACGATGTGCTGAGTCAAGTTGTGAATGACCAGTTGCAGGCTGGCGAGGCTCATGAGTATGCCGCCCGCTACCATGTCTACGAACAACAGTTGGAGATACAACAGCGTGAGGCCGAGGCTACCCGTAATGCTATCCTCGCCATCTCGGCACTCGTCCTTGCATTGTTGGCCATCGGCTTTGCCGTTTACTATTTCCGTCAGCAGCACCTGATCCAAAAGAAGAATAGTGTGCTGATAGAGCAGATGACCGAAGCGACGAAATGGAAAGTGAAACATGAACAATCTGAAAATGAGGAGCAAATTCCCGATGAAATAGGCGATTTTGACGCGATGAGCATCACACAGCTGTCCCAATACATCCGCGATGTGATTCGCAAGGAGCGCCTCTATCTCAATACCCAGTTCGACCGTCAGGCAGCCATCGACTACTTCCATCTGTCGAAGGAACGCATCGGTGCCGCCTTTGCACAGGGTAGTGAGTTTCCCACCATTGCCGATTTCATCAACTACTGCCGTTTGGAATATGCCAAGGAACTGCTGGTCACCTGTCCGGAAATGAGCATCGACGACATTTCCTCTGCCGCAGGCTTTTCCGTGCGCCGCACCTTCACCCGTCTCTTCAAGGACCAATACTCCATTACCCCCACCGAGTATCGCAGTCAGAAGGGTGAAATAGGCGAATAATGGTATAAATCGTTAATTTCGAGGGTACAAATCGTATTTTCGAGGGTCCAAATTGTCTTTCGGTAGGGTTCGATTTGTCTTTGCTATTGCGTGTATACGAGAAAACACCTACCTTTGCACGCAAAATTGAAAGAAGCAAATGACAAACAGTGAAACAATTCTCCTCGTGATGTCCGTCATCGTGTTGACGATGGCCGTCGTCGTGGCTGTCATGATGTGGCAGTCCAGCCGGCGTCGCCACCTGCTTCATCGCCGCAAAATGATTATCGAGCGTGAACAGCAAGAGGTAGACCGTTTGTCGGAAGAAGCCCGCCGCAGTTCAATTCATAATGCATAATTAATAATTCGTAATTCATAAATGGATATGGTAAACATCTTTTTATTCATCGTGTTGGCAGCCGTCGCTGTGCTGTTGGCATTTGCCGTCCTACACCTGGCGCAGAGTCGCCGCCACGAGGAGCGTCTGCTCAACCGCAGTGCCCACACCCTGGCCCGTCTCATTGCCAGTAAGACCCGCCTGAGCCACTTGCTCCACTCTTCTTTTCTCGTCGCCATCCTGCTTTGCGGCTTTCCACAGACTGCTCAGTCACAGACAAAGTTTTGCACAAGTTATGCCGACTACAAGGCTGGCCAGTGGAAACCCTATGAGGAGTTGATTCCAGGCAAGGAGCCCGACTCGATTCGTGTAAAGTACGACGGTCAGAACTTTATCCTCAAGACTTCTGACAAAGAAGTGAACAAGGCGATTAAGCAAGATGTCTTCATGATGCAGATTGACAAGCAACTGTTTATCAACCAGCGCCCGCTACGCGATGAGGACGGTGGCATCCTGCCCGTCAACAACTACCTGCGTGCACTGCCGTATAAGGGTGACAAGCTCTTGGTGGTGAGCTATAAGGTGACATTGGGCGACGTGCTCGACTTGGTGAACATCGGTCTCGATGTGGCGCTGCTGGCTACGGGACATACCACATGGGGCACCATCTTCCTGGCCACCGACTTGCTGCTGACCAACAGCGACCTGATGGAGCACCACGTGTTGTATCTGATAGACAAGGAGCCGAATGCAAAAGGCAAGTACATCATGACACGTCTGAACGATGCGTTTATGGAGAAGCTGTTGCGCGACGATCCCGTAACTTTCGAGCAGTACTACGGACGCCAGAAAAAGGGCGATCGCCAGTCGGCCAGCAACATTCTGCCCATCCTGGTGAAGAAGGGACTGATTCAGGATTATCACCACAAGAAAAGTGAAAAGTGAAAAGTGAAAAGTGAAAAATGAAAAGTGAAAAGTGAAAAATGAAAAGTGAAAAGTTAATAGATATGAAAAGTAGAGTTTTGGCTATTCTGGCGCTGTCGCTGATGATGACAGGCCAGACCGTATTTGCACAGAGTGCTTTCTCGCCCAAGGTAAACGGGCTGAGAAGCCACTATCAGACACGACGCGCAGCATCGGCTGACGCTGCTCAGCAGTGGGGTTCGTTTATCGTGACGTGTAGCGTGGATGCCAGTGCTGCGGCCATTGCCAACAAGATGATTGAGATGGGCGGCAAGATTGGTGCGCTGATGGGCAACCAGCTGATTGTCGACCTGCCCATGTCGAAGCTGGAGGATGCGGCTGCCATCGAGGGTGTGCTGCTGATCGACCTGCCAGGCGAGAGCACAGAGAAGACCGACGTGACGCGCAAGGCATCACACGTAGACGAGGTGCATCAGGGCAAGGCCGAAGGTCAGAAAGACCTGCCTCAGGCCTATACGGGCAAGGGTGTCATCATCGGACTGATTGATGGTGGCTATGACTTCACCCACCCGATTTTCAAGGACAAGGACGGCAAGTTGCGCATCAAGGGTGTCTATATGGCTTCTGAAGAACAGCTGCGTGCGGATGGTGAGTCGCTGGACAACATCACCGTCACCGATGACAAGGGCCAGACGACACAGGTATCGCTGCCAGGTGCATTCCTCACCAATCCTGACGTGATTCTGGACACGCTGAAACTGAAGGACATCTATGGCAGTCATGGTACCCACTGCGCTTCGATTGCCGCAGGCACTATCATGACCGATACGAAGAGTGTGGCCGAAGGTGCGTTAGGCGGTATGGCTCCTGATGCAGAACTGCTTCTGACAGACCCCAGTCCCACGAATGGACAAGTTAATGCCTCAGGAATGTCAACCAATGCCCTCAGGGATATCAACAGAATGAAGGCCCTGTGGCTCATGCAGAAGTATGCCAAGGAGCAGAACAAGCCTCTGGTGGTCAGCTGGAGCCAGAACAACCACGACGGATTCCACAACGGCACCAGCTCGCAGTCGCGCTTTATTGGCCATTACTGCAAGGCTGGCAACATCATGGCACTCTGCTCGAGCAATGAGGGTGGCGACTCGATGTTCGTCGAGCGAAAAATCAATAAGGGAAAGACCATCTACATCAACACTTTCCCAGAAAACAATAACGCTGAAGCCTTTGGCTTCATCCAGACTGACAAGAACATCACAATCACCCTGAACGTGATAGACGCCCAGCGCAACACGGCATATCGGTGCAACCTGCCTCTTTCGGCCAACGGGTTGAACAGCTATGAGCAAACATTCCAATATAAGGTAGAATGGGAAGGAAACCAAAAGAACTGGTACTATTACGATAAATATTATAGCAATCATGGCCCGATGGGTGCTCTGCTCGATTACATCTATGAAGGTGAAATAACGCTCAGCATCAACAAAGGCAGCTTGCTGGACGTCAATGGTGCGCAGGTTCCGTTCGTACGCTACGAGTTGAAAGTAAAAGGCTTTAGAACGGAGAAAGACCCCAACAGCGCTCAAGGCTATCGCTACACCTTCGAGCTGGAAGTGGGCTCACCTGATGAAGACGTGACCATGTATGCCTGGGGCGACTACTACTCGCTCCATGCCACCTCGATGGAAAAGGAGGATATCTATATGCCAGGCTCTAGCGACCACTCGATGGGCGACATGAACACCAGCGGCGAACCCGTCACCATTGGTGCCTACGTGGCCAACAACAAGCGCGTTTACGAAGGTGCGCTGGTGGAGAGCAAATACGAGAAGGTAGGCCGCTACGCCAGCTTCAGCAGCTATGGCTACGACCTCAGCAAAGAGCGTCGCAAGTATCCTGACGTGGTGACTCCAGGCTATGCAGTCCTGGCTGCCTACAACAGCTTCGGCAACGAACTTGGCTCATGGATTACCAAGTCGTATTCTAAACAGTTCAAGGATCAGACAGAGCCCCGCACATACGCTTACGACTTCATGTCGGGTACATCGATGGCCACCCCTGCTGCTGCTGGCATCATCGCCCTATGGATGCAGGCTGCCCAGGACAAGGGCAAGACGCTGACCAACAAGGACATCAAGGACATCATCAAGCACAGCAGCATGACGGACGACTTCACCAAGGCCGAACCGCTGCGCTATGGAGCAGGCAAGATGAACGCCTACAAGGGTCTGCTCTACGTGCTCGATACGTATACCAGCATTCCTGAACTGCCTACCGAGCATATCAGCGCCACGCTGAATGGTCGCACGCTGCACATCAGTGGCGATCCTGACATTCAGGTGACCATCTATAACCTCTCAGGTGTGAAGGTACTCGACACGCAGGCTCAGAGCGGCATCGTCCAGTTGCCTATGTTGCCCGCTGGCGTCTATGCCGTCAAGATTGGCACCAAGGGCTCGACATTAATCAGACTTTGAGAATGATGAACAAGAAACAACTACTCCTCATGACACTCTGCCACGAAGGCTGTCAACCATGTCTACTGCTCATAAAAAAACCGGCTCCCGTCAAATCGGGAACCGGTCTTTTTTTTCAAATTCTACCTCATGCACGAGGTCACTCCCAACGATGTAGCGATTGCCGTCAAGATGCTAATGATAATCTGAATGACGGTCTTCCAAGTCTCCTTCTTCATACATCACCTCCCTTCGTTTAGTGCTCGTCACCTACATCATCGCCATCGCCGCCGCCGTTGTCACCACCGGTGTTGGTAGAACCGCTACCGCTGTTGTCGCCAGTCGACTGGTTCTCACCGTCGCCTTCTTCAACGGTGCCGTCGTCGGTCGAGGTTACTCGCTTCACCTCGTTGCCGTTGCGGTCGTAGCAGGTGATCTGCACTGCCGTGTTGGCCAGCTCCTCCTTCAGCTCCGAGTTCGGCGTGAAGACGATGCGGCGGCTGGTAATCAGGCTCGACTTCACCTTGTTCACATCCTCCACCGACTTCGAGCGCAGTCCGAATCGCATGGTGCCCAGTCCGGGGATGGCTACCGAGTGACCTTCCGTGGCCCAC
>Ga0129306_1001605_pt1 | contig 24395 bp, 12 predicted proteins | sample P827metagenome_FD_94438 | JGI IMG/M metagenome (GOLD analysis project Ga0129306, IMG submission 94438) | Capybara group fecal microbial communities from Wisconsin, USA - P827 metagenome | ecosystem: Host-associated > Mammals > Digestive system > Large intestine > Fecal | place: USA: Wisconsin... | reverse complement strand
TTTCTGATATTGTTTTTTGCTATGAAAAAATATCTGTACACTGCTGTCTCCGAATCTGTATCAAGTCCGATCTACCATCCCATATCCTGAAGGAAGCTCTTGAGCCTGGCATGACGCTCTCTGGCCTCTTCTAGATGAGGATTCGTCTCATCCTTGTAGTTGCCCATATAGGGCCCTAAGTCAACCTCGTCCGATATCACACCGTCAGCAAGGTATATGATGCGGTTACCGCGCTCCGCAGCCATGATGGTATGCGTTACCATGACTATGCTCTGGCCCTCGTTATTCAGGTCTGTCAGAATATCCAGAACGTTCTCGGTATTCTGTGAATTCAGCGCCCCTGTAGGCTCATCCGCAAAGAGGACTTCGGGAGCATTTATAACTCCTCTGACTACGGCAACTCTCTGCTGCTGTCCGCCTGACATCTGAGTAGGAAATTTGTTCCAGTCGCCCTCTCCTATCTCTACTCTCTCAAGGAGCTGCTTGGCTCTGGCTGCGAGTTCCCTGCGGTTATGTGATTTAAGCAATCCGCATACCATGATATTGTCGAGAGCGCTCATGGAGTCGTTTAAGTAGTTCTGCTGGAATACGAATCCTACGTGGTCACGCCTGAACATCGCCAGCTTATCGTTATTGAATGTTGATATCTCCGTCTCTTCAATGCCTGCTTCAGATCCGTCCCTGCCGGTCTTCGGTGTATAGTAGGTGATCGTACCCAGGGTAGGTCTGTCCATACCGGAGAGTGCGTACAGAAGCGTACTCTTACCGGATCCGGAGTTACCCATTATGACCGTGAAATCACCTTTGTATATCGATATGTTAAGGTTCTTAAGTACATGCTGCTGAACACTTCCGTTTGAGAATGTTTTTGAGAGATCACGTGCGAAGAGTATTTCTCTTTTTGCTGTTTCCATCAACTGCTTCCTTCTTATTATCTGATTGCCTTAACGTCCTGTCCGTCGGTGAGCTCGGTATCATCGTTCCAGATCACGATATCGCCTTCGTATAATCCGGATACGATCTGCACTTCGTCATCGTTTCTTACGCCGGTCTCAACGAAGCACTTGTCTGCCTGATCGGAGTTCAGTATGAAAACATACTCGCCTTCCTCATCTTCGCACAGTGCATCGAGAGGGATGATCAGGACATTGTCCAGTGAAGCCGAGTCGATCCTGACCTTGGTCTCCAGTCCCAGAATGATGTTCTCATCAGGCTCGTCAAGAGTTACTTCGACACCTATTCCGGATGCTCCGTCATTACCTGTCATATGCTCGATCCTGCTGACCTGTCCGGTGTATTCCCTGTTCTTGATAGTGCAGCTTGCAGACTGTCCTACTTCCATATCCAATATATCATACTTGTTGACGTTCATTCTGATCACGACATCCTCGGTGGACTCGATGGTTATCATGGGAGTTCCCGTCGTGACAGTGCTGTTCTCGATCACACCGATGGATGTTACGACACCGTCAAACTCTGCTCTGATACCTTTGCGTGCTTCCTCATACTTCCCGATGGCCACTGTTCCGTTTAATTCACTGGATGCCTTTGTCGCTTCAACCTGCTCTTTTGCTCCGCTCGTTATCAGGCCCATGGTGCTGGATGCCTTCTGGGATACCATCTGGGCTTTGAGTTCCTTATATGAAGCCAGATTGGTGTTTAATGTATTGAGTTCCTGCTGAAGACTGATGATCTCGGGATCATACTGCTGTGAATATGCATTGGTCGCTGCCATCTTGGACAGGTTCTCATACTCGGAAGATGTCGGATTATCCGAATAGTCGATCAGAGAGATCTGAAGCTTGGCGCCGAAGTCGGCGAGCTGTGCCTGCTTCTCGATCAGTCTGTTCTGGGCTCTGTCTATTGCTGCCTGTGTATCTGCTATCTGCTGCTCGAGCACCGACAGATTGGTATTGGCTTCGGAATAAAGGCCTGCGTTACGTCCGCCGGTCTGAATGACATTGTCGCATGTTCCGGCCGTCTCCTGCATGGAGTAATCGGTGAGTGAGATCATTCTGTCTATCTCATCCGTATCATATGCGATCAGGAGATCACCCTTTCTGACATAGTCGCCTTCCTTAACTGCTATCTCGGCGATCCTTCCGTCTATCTGTGAGTAGTATGATGCAGAATTGTTACTTACCACATTACCGTTGATCTCGGTGACTCTGTTTAAGCTTCCCTGTGCTGCCGTGTATGTGTTGACCTTGATGGCTGCATTGGCGCTCATCGAGACACCTCCGATGCTCAGAGCTGCTACCGTGATCAGGCTGATAACCGTCACTTTCTTTTTGTTAAGTGCTAAGTTCATTTCGTGTCCTCTCCTTAAGAAACTGTTTCCATTCTCCCCTGAACCGAAAAAGACTTCCATCGGTTCCACTGATGCTACTTTACATCAGGGATAGATGGAAGTCTTAACCTGTCTCTTGTGTAATCCTTAACTGTTTCTTAAACGGGATCGGAGCTGTTATCAACCCGCGTTATGTGAGGCAAAAAACTTGGCGATATTATCACGCAGAGTCGCCCTGTCTATGGATTTGAGCTGATATCCGACAGGCCTTAACTGCATTACCCTTATAACGCTGTCCTTGTCGCCCTTACCTGTAAGGAACATGACCGGTATATCAGCTGTAGCCACATCGGATCTGATCATCTCCAGAACCTTAGGGCCGCTGGTAACCGGCATTTCGTAATCAAGCAGGATCAGATCGGGATGATTATTGGCCAGCCACGTGATGGCCTGCATGCCCGAATTGGCTACGGATACACGATACTGGTCCTTGAGCCAGTCCATGATCATGCTCATATATGTCACGTCGTCATCTACTATTAGTATGCTCTTTCTTCTGGCCTGCTGTGCCGACTCCGAGAAATAATTCTCAACACAGTCAAGGAACTTCTCCATATTCAGAGGTCTCTCCATGAACTGATATACGCTGCTCTCAGAGAGCGTCCTGATCAGACTGTTATATTCATCCTGCGAACCGATCACTATTACCTTTTTGTTTTTCTCTGCGCAGCAATCCTTCAGATAGACCAGTACATCGACTGCAAGCGTGATCGCTTCATCAGTATAGAGTATGATCAGATCGTTTTTCTCAACCTTGGCACCCAGTTCGCTGACCTTGGGCACAGCGTATACACTCTGTACGCCGATACTCTGCAGTTTCATGGCCAGCCCCCTGACCGTGAAAGTCTCCGAACTGCTGATTATGAGTACATTATTCCAATCATCCATGCTCGTATAACTCCTCTCGATTATGAACCTGTCTCACCTAATACTTCTTTTATACCATCCCAGTCCATCTGTGACAACTTATCGCTGATTCGTTTGAACCTGTCTGCGTCGGCATCCGGCAGTCTGTATTCCTTGAGAGAATCCATGACCATCCGAGCCAGTTCGTAATCCTTAGCCTCTGCAAACTCTCCTAAGCCGGCATATGCATCCGCCAGCATGTCAGCCGGTATGTCGGGCAGATCCTGTGCTGCTCCCAGTTCGGAAGCCAGCGCATCATGGATCTCGCGATATGCCTTCATCATGCTGTCGTGATTAGTCGTGATGTAATCGATATCAGCGCTCTTGCCCGCAGTCTCCAGGCTTTCCGCAGCATTACCGAGGTCAGTCGCACCGATCAGCCTTGAACTGCTCTTAAGCGCATGGACCTTGATGGTGTAGTTCTCCCAGTCCTGAGCATCATAGTAGCCCTGTATTTCCGTCGACTTGGCACTGTATGTGTCATAGTATATCTTTACCACCGACAGAAATGCGTCTTCCGATCCGCTGTTTTTGATCGCCACATCCGCATCTATGCCGGGAATGGTAGCATACCATGCAGACTCGGATGTATCCACGGATGAATCATCAGTCACATCTTCGGATTCAGACCCGGATTCATGTCCAAACTCATCTTCGAGCTCATCTTCATCTGCTTCATAGTCATCATCCGAAACGAAATCATCAAAGAATCCTCCGAGATGATAGTTTCTGTTACCGGATACCAGATACAGTATACCGAACGTACCCTCACCGCAGTTGGATGATATACCCGCGGATGCCTTCTGGAATATGACATGATCGAAATGCATCCTCTCACGCAGACGCTCTTCCACCCAGAGCAGCTCTTCCTCACTCATACCTGCGTATGTAATGAAGGCAAACGATGTGTCTGCCCCGGAATTTGCCGGCAAAGCGTTTCTGATGTATTTCTCATAGCACTTCTGCTCACTGCCGAACAGGAATCTTCCGACACCGAGCTTATCATTCTTCATCCTTAACATGGGACGAAGCCACAGGGTATTGAGTATGCTGTTCATGGCAGGACTGATCCTGTCACGTCTGGCCATGATATCGGTATTCCTGATAACAAAACTGCTTCGGATGAAGTGCTTGGCTTCTTCGAGTTCGGCTACTATCCTGTCAACGGGAATACCCTGAGCTGCCAGTCTGGCAGCTATCATGACCAGGATACCCGTGCCACTGGATATACTCTCGGAGTTTACTATCGACACATTATCAAAGGTCTCGGCAACCTTTATGGCGCGGCCGTATTCCCTGCTGCTGCCGGTAGTCAGAGTGATATAGATCAGGTGATGCGCCATCTTCAGTTCTCTGGAGAAGAACGCCGTCAATGCCTCCTCGGTCGGCGGTTCGGAATCGACCATCTTGGTCTTATCCGACATGTAACGGACCAGTTCCTCGGAATCTATATCGATATTATCGTAGAACACACCCTCGTTGGTGATGACCGTATAGGGAATGATGCTGATGTCCAGCTTCTTAACCAGGCTCTGAGGAAGATCACTCATGGTACTGGTAGCTATCACCACGGGCTTCTTCTTTGCATAACGACTGGCTGTATTGATCTGTGTACCTGCCGTTCCGCTTTCATCACTTCTGATCACCTTTTCAACCGGCAGGTGTGCCATCAGAACATCCTCCAGCTGACGTCCCGATACGGGCTTGACCAGATAACCGTCAAAGCCGGTATGGTTATAGAGTTCTATGTTCTCTCCGCCGGCATTTGCGGTCAGCACTATGATCGGGATGCCCGTATTAAGTCCGCCCTTCTGCGAGCGTATCTGTTCAAAGCACTCTATACCGTCCATCTCAGGCATCAGATGGTCCATGAATATAACATCATACTTGTTGCGCAGAGTAAGTCCCAGTGCTTCTGCTCCGGACAGGGCCAGATCGACCTGAATCCCCGTCCCCTTAAGAAGCTTATCCTCTACCTGAAGGTTCATCTCATTATCATCAACTATCAGTATCCTGGCATCGGGCGCCTCAAAGCTGTGTCTGAACTTCTCAGCATTGCCGATTCCCGCATTGCTGATACTCAGATCACCGATACGTTTATCGGATGATATGCCCTGCTTAAGTGATACTGAAAACGTGGATCCCTGAGTATACACGCTGTTGACAGTGATCTCACCATCCATGAGCTCTACGAGTTGCTTGACTATGGAGAGACCGAGTCCCGTTCCCTCTATGTATCGGTTCTTCTCCTCATCAACACGCTGGAATGTATCAAACAGATGAGGAAGTGATTCGGCTTTGATACCCATACCCGTATCGGATACGGTTATCTTAAGCAGCGCATCACCGTCTTCCGGATACTCGCATTCCATGTGCAGATTAACAGAACCTTCCTGAGTATACTTGACAGCATTATTCAGCAGGTTGATCAGTATCTGCTTGATCCTGACTTCATCACCGAACAGAGATACCGGCACATTGGGATCGATATCAACGTTGAACTTCAGCCCCTTTTCCTCAGCCTTGAGCCAGATCATATTGACGATCTCGGATATCAGAGACGAGACGTCATAATTAACGGGGACGATATCCATCTTGCCCGCTTCGATCTTGGAGACATCCAGGATATCATTGATAAGTGCGAGCAGCATCTTGCCGGCACCCTGAATGTTTCTGGCATCCTTACGTATCTCTTCGGATGCATCTTCCTGCCTGAGGATGATCTCATTAAGTCCGAGAACCGTATTGATAGGTGTACGGATCTCGTGGCTCATGCTTGAGAAGAACCGGTTCTGTGACCTGTTCATCTCTTCCAGTTCTTTTGATTTCTCTTCGGCTATCCTGGCTTCCTTCTGATAAACCCTGGTCTGGAATGTTATGATCACCGTGAGCACAAACACAACTATGAGATACTTGGCAAACGAATAAATATGATCGGCCTCACGTGAATACCCGGTCACCAGTTCGGGCATGTTATAGGATATGATCCAGCATACAGACAGGATGACCAGATCGACTATGCACATAATCACACGGAATCTGCCTTCAAGCACCAGTACCAGATAATAGGTGCCCAAAAGAAGTGAAAACAGGGCTCCCGCATGTAATCCGCCTTTTGTAAAGAACATGACAGGCTGGAAGACACCGATCATGATAAATGCAACGATCACCTTAGCGGTTTTGAGTTTATTCTTTTTGACAATATAGATCAGATAACAGATACTGAAGACCACTATGCCCAGCGAAACAAGACTGGAACTCAGCGGTTCTTTTAAGAACAGACCTACTATCAAAGCAATTATGACAGCGCCGAAATACATTGCCGAAAACAGCACGAACGTCCTGTCTTTGACATTTATCGAGGGATCGTATATATATCCGTAAAAGCGCTCCTTGAGCCGTTCAAGAAACTTCATGTCTATGCCCTCCCCTCTTTATTCTTCAGATCCTCAGGCAGTACCCTCTTCATGACTCTTTCAAACTCAGCCAGATCTATGGGTTTGGCGATGAATCCGTCGAATCCTTCCTGCATGAACATCTCTCTCGCACCGCTCAATGCGTTGGCTGTCAGGGCTATGATGACCGGATGTCTGTGTGTCTCATCCGCAACCATTCTCAGCTGCCTCATGGCTTCAACTCCGTCCATTTCAGGCATCATATGGTCCATGTAGATCACATCATAGTCTTCATCCTCATATTTCCTGATGGCATCTCTGCCGCTCTCCACCGTATCGACCGACATCCCGTATTCTCTCAGAAGCCCCGAAGCGACCACAAGATTCATGGGTTCATCATCTACCACCAGCGCACGGATACCGCGAAGTGTAAGCTCTTCAGCCTCGTCACATCCGTCCGATACATTTTCACCATTAACAAATCTGACCACTGGAAAAGCATACAGAGGTCTGGGCAGAACGCTCACTCCGCTGCCCGGAGTGGTCTTGAATCCGTCATTCGCCGTTACCGCTATCCTGTAGCCCGACTTAGACAGCTCATCTATGTATTCACGATCGGCTTCATACTCTTCCTGACCTGAGAAGATATAATTAACCTTAAGATCGTCGATCAGTCTCTCCAGTTCTCTCCTGTCTCCGGCGATGTACAGGGGTATCTTCAGTCCTATTGCCAGATTCTCGGCCATGGCTGTGTAGAATTCTCTTACTTCGGGAACTCTGATCTTTTCGGACTTGAGATAGAATACCATGCCGTTTCTGCATCCTTCACCCACAGACAGGCACGGCGCTGTATCAACCACCTGCTGGGGAATGGATATGCGTACGGTCGTGCCGTGTCCCTTGGTACTGCTTATATTGACAAATCCACCCATCTTATGAGCAAAGCCATACACGATCGGAAGGCCGATGCCTATACCACCGGTACTCCTGTCACGCTTCTTATCAGCCTGATACATACCCTTGGATAAACGGGACATATCCGCCCTGGTCATGCCTCTGCCCGTATCCTTTATTTCGATCGTCAGATTTATCCCGTATTCGTGCGGGATTGAGAAGATCTTCACATACACTCCGCCTTTTCTAGTAAACTTGATGGCGTTGTCAAGAAGATGTCTGAACAGTTTGTGCAGCTTCTGGATATCACCTTTGAGCATGGTCGGGGTTTCAGGTGCCATATCCACTATAAGTGCCAGATCCTTTTTCCTTCCGCAGGCTTTATAATTCGACACCACATCATTGATCAGGGAGACGCACATATAGTTCTCTTCTTCCAGATGCAGTTCTCCGCGTTTGATCTCGGTATAATCCTGGATGTCCTCTATCTGGTGAGCCAGTCTGATACATGCTTCCTGTATGGATGAGAGTTCTTTACTGTCATTATCCTTCTGCATGAGCGTGGTCATACCACTGATCACATTAACGGGAGTACGCAGTTCGTGAGAGATATTGGACAGGAAGTCCTCCATATCATGGCTATTGGCCTCTACAGTCTGTTTCCACGCATCCAGTTTTCTTGATGCCGTGATCCTGCTGTTAACAAGAATACGGCCCATGAAATACATGCACAGGACAACTCCGATATGAAGAACGGTTCTGACGGCAGTAACAGGGGTTATATCGACTTCGGAATTGGTGTACAGAAGATAAAACTGATATGACATGATCACTGCATATTCGATCAATATCAGATTGAGCATATTTGCGCGATCGCTCAGCATGAATGTGGTCATCAGTACGAGTGTCACGATCGACACATCAAAGAAACTGATCTCATGCATACCGTGAAAGAATACAAGAAAAGCTCCAAAAGCGAAGCAAACATAGGTCCTTACGACCGCATTCGACTTCTGGGCAATATGCATTATCCAGATTACTACCGTTCCGACCAATATGACCGGGATCATCCAGGTTTCCCATCCAGCTATCAGACATTCGACAACAGAGCCTATGCCTGATACCGTGATAATGCTTATCATCAATCGTTCTTTTCTGATCTCGTCCACTGTTTACCTCTCCCGTGATACTTATCTGTTATGTACGATACTCCTGATCCCGTCCCAGTCCATCTGCGAAAGACACGCCGAAATCTTCGAGAATCTGGTCTCGTCTTCGGCAGGAAGCCTGTACTCCTTAACGGAATCGAGTATCATTCTCGTAAGCTCATAATCCATGGCATATGCAAACTCACCCAGAGCGGCATATGCATCATCCAGTTCCTCAGCGGGAATTTCCGGCAGATCATCTCCGGAAGCCGATAACGGAGACAATATATCGATATACGAGCGATACTGCTTAAGCAAAGCCTCAGTATTAGCTCTGATGTAGTCAATATTCTCCTCATTGCCGGCATCTTCCAGACGCTCGGCTTTACCTGACAGGTCCGCAGCGCCTATGATCCTTGCCGAGGATTTAAGAGCGTGTACCTTGATCGTATAGTTCTTGATATCACCGGTCTCATAATATCTCTCAATCTCGTCTGCTTTGGTCTCTATCGCAGAATAGAATCCCCCGAGTACCCTCAGATAATCCTCGTTGCTGCCGCAATTCTTAACTCCCTGTTCGGGATCGATACCTTCACGCCCTAAGAGCCATTCCGGAAGCGGCGCTTCAGGTTCATCAGCTGCATCCGTATCGCCTGTTTCCGATATGATGACCTTCTCCTCAGGCAGGCAGCGGATTATCATTTCCTCCAGCCTGTCCGCATCGATCGGCTTGGTCATATAGTCATCGAATCCTTCTGCCAGATACATCTCGCGGGCACCGCTTATCGCGTTCGCCGTCAAACATACGGTAGTGGTGTTCCGGTTCGGATTGACCGCATCCGAGCGGATCTCGTGGAATGTCTCAATACCGTCCTTTTCAGGCATCATATGATCCATAAATATGATGTCATACACGTTATGTTTAGTGAGTTCGATACCCTCATCACCGCTTAAGGCGGTATCGATCTGCATACCGGTACGCTTGAGCAGACTCCTGAACACGTCCAGGTTGGTATCGGTATCATCCACCACCAGTACTTTGGCTTCGGGTGCCGTGAACTTCTCCTTATATGACTTACGACCGGCAACCGATTCCTGATAAGCCGATGCATAATCTCCCAGAGGAGCCCAGTTGATGACCTTCTGTTTCAGACGGAATTCAAATACGGATCCTTCACCGTATACACTCTCTACCTTTAATTCGGATCCCATCATCTCAAGCAGCTGCTTGGTGATGTTCATCCCCAGTCCTGTTCCTTCGATGGTACGGTTTCTCTTTTCTTCCAGACGCTCGAATTCAGAGAAAAGCTTACCCATATCCTCGTCGCGGATTCCTATGCCGGTATCACTGACCGTGACATTCAGATATACACTGTCCGGATCGTCTGTAATGCGTTCACACTCCATTGCAAAGGTGACGCTCCCCTGCTCCGTATATTTAACGGCATTGGTCAGGATATTCGTGATGATCTGCTTGATCCTGAGTTCATCACCGAACATACGTGACGGAGTTTCCCTGTCGATATCAAGTTCCAGTTCCAGGCCCTTCTCATCCGCTCTGCCCTGGATCATGTTCACCAGATCGTTCACAACGGATGCCATATCGTATTCCACCGGTATGATATCTATCCTTCCGGCTTCTATCTTGGAGAAATCAAGTATGTTGTTGACCAGTCCCATCAGGGTATTACCTGCGTTATGCACACACTCCGCATACTCCACGATATCCGGATCATCGCTCTCACGCAGGATCATCTCGTTCATGCCCAGGATCGCATTGATGGGAGTTCTGATCTCATGGGACATATTGGCCAGGAACGCACTCTTGGCCCGGGTTGCCTCTTCTGCAACAGCCTTTTCCAGAGCCAGTTCATGCACCATGGTCTTCTCATAGTAAATGCAGTTCTCTTTGTGGTTGAATCCGTTATATATGGCAGTAGCCATCTGGGCGCAGCTCTCATATCCGCAGCATGTACAATCGATGTGCCTTGTTTCCTCGGTCACCTTGTTCATGCTCTTATAGATCTCATCCAGTTCGGCTTCATTCGGTATCAGATATCCGCACTCGGAAGATCTGTCGGTATAGCCGCGCAGATAATCTTCAAGATTCAGATCCGCAAACTGTCTGTTAAAGTTCTCCAGCCTCTCCTCGGGAGTATCGTCCCTCGACCATGCATCACCTCTCTGTGACCTCTTGGAGTCCTCACGTATATTGAGCAATGCATAGAGTGCATCGTCGGTCCTGGACTTATCAGGATTGACTGCAGTACCGCAGATACAGCCCTTCTCGCAGTTTAATGCATCGATGAACAGGAAAGGCGTCTTCTGCTCACGGATCCTGTCCTCATTGATATGCAGCCATTCATACATATGGCGCTCGCCTTCGATCTGGCGGATGAATACATCGTCCCCCAGGAACCACTTAACGTTCTCTGCGAGTCCACCGGGCGTCGGGTAGAACGACCCCAGACCATATTCGATCTCGCTGTGTACAGAGGGCCCCTTGATATCATGCTCTCTGACATATTTGATCAGATGTTCGAATGTGACGTTATACTGAACGAGCCCCGCATTGTGAGGATCCTCGATCTCAAGTTTCTTGGCTATACACGGGCTGATAAATGCGAATCTGTCCGTTATGCCCATCTGCTGTCTCGCATACTTGGCCGCACACATGAGCGGGCTCTGTACGGGGAACAGTTTGGGAAGGAGTTCGGGAAGGTAGCGTTCTATGTAGGAGACTACGGCCGGACAGGGCTGGGATATTCCACCGACAAAGTTATAATCCTTAATGTAGTTCAGATAACCCCAGTTAGTGATATCGGCTCCGAACGATACACTTATGATCCTCTTGACTCCGAGAGCCTTAAGTCCACCGAGTATGCTCTCATACTCGTCCGGATAGTTGGCCTTGAATGCCGGAGCAAGAAGCAGCGATATCTCCTCGCCGTTCTTCAGGTCTTCAAAGAATCCGGCGGTGTCATCCAGATACTCTCTGGCACCGTGCACGCATACATCGATACAGCTTCCGCATGCAACACATTTGCTGGAGTCGACATCTATCCTGGCTTTGCCGTCCTTCTCACTGGAGATGCATGCTCCGATCGCGCTGCAAACCTTGATGCACTTATTGCAACCTATACAGTTTTCGTTTGTGTATACTATTCCTGTGTTCATATCTGAAATGGGCCTTCCGGTATATCAAAACAGTCCTTTCTATGATAACATACGAATTATGAAAAGAATAGAAACAGACACCCATAACCTTAAACTTCTCGGGCGTGCTCTGCCTGTTGATTCGGGCATTCTGCTCTCCCTTTCAGGATCGGGTATTGAGTTCGATTATACGGGCCGCGGCCTGAACATAACCCTGTCGGCAGGTTCCGCATCTCAGATCCCCGATAATGAGCAGAACTACGCACGCATAGCCGTGTATACGGACGATGTACGCGAAGTCGACATGCAGCTTAAATCCCCGATGGCTACGCTGCGCATCGCAGTCAGTGATACCATACGTACGACACGTATACGTCTGATCAAATTATCCGAAGTTGCCATGTCTCTGGTACGTATCGATTCGATAGAGATTGCCGATGATGATACCGTCACACCCGCTCCGTCATTAAGCCGGAGAATCGAGTTTATCGGAGATTCGATCACATGCGGATACGGTGTGGATGACGAGGATCCCATGCATCCCTTTATGACAGCTACCGAGGATGTCACCAAAGCCTATGCATATAAAACGGCCATGAAGCTTAATGCGGACTACAGCATGTTCTCCGCAAGCGGTTACGGTATCATCTCGGGATATACCGATGATCCGGACAAGCGTAACGAGCCCGAACTCATACCGCTCTACTATGAATCACTCGGTTTAAGCTATGACAGGATTCCCGGTCTTCCCGATACGCGTGATATCAGTTGGGATTATGACCGTTTCAGACCTGATGTTGTAGTGATCAATCTGGGGACCAACGACGACAGTTTCTGTCAGGAAGATAAAACAAAGCAGTCCGAATTCACGGACCGCTATGCTGAGTTTCTGAAAGTCGTGCGCTCTCACAACGCAGACGCTTATATATTCTGTATACTCGGGCTCATGGGTGACCGTCTGTATCCGAGCGTATGTGATGCAGTCGCTAAGTACTCTGCCGAAACAGGTGATAAGCGTATCACAACCGTGCATCTGACCGAGCAGGACGGGGAAGTCGGCTACGTATCAGACTACCACCCGCTTGAATCCGCTCATGACATCGCCGTCACCGAGCTTACTGAATCTATCCGCACCACCATGGGGTGGTAATCCTTTTACAGCATGCTCTCCCACTTATCCAGTGCGGCTACGCAGCCGTCGGGATCGATGCTGTCGATGGCATCTCTCAGGGCTTTAAGCTGTTCCTTCTGATCATCCGGGTATGAGTATGCTTTCAGTTCCTCAGCGCACTCTTCCATAGTATCCAGATCCAGGTTATCGGCAGCCTCACGTATACGGCCGAAGATCTCTTTCAGTTTATCGGTATCAGCAGCCGGAGCATCCGCAGCGCCTGCATCAGAGCCGTTATCACCGCAGAACTCAGCCAGTGCGGGCTTATATGATCTGTACTTCTCAAGCATCGCATCGGTATTGGCTTCGATGAAAGCTGTATCCTGACTCTTACCGGCATTCTCCAGTGCTTCTGCCATATCCGCAAGTTCCATAGCACCTATCTGGCGTGATGAGCTCTTGAGCGCATGTACCTCGATCGTATATACCGGCCAGAATTTCTTATCATAATTCGACTTGATCGATTCTGCCTTCTGATCCATCACACGATAGTAATCGGCTAAGATCTTGCGATAGAGTTTCTCACCTCCGAGCCTCTCGATCGCTGTCTTTACATCCAGATCGGCGATCACGATGTCCTCAGACTTCTTCTCTCCTTCCGCTTCAGCGGCTCTTACGGATATCTCCTCAGCGGATAGCGGCTTGATATATTTATCGGGCAGCCAGTGCTTTACCTTGCTTAAGAGCGTACGCATTTCGATCGGCTTCGGGATGAAGTCATCCATGCCCTCCCTTAAGAGCAAATCTCTGGCTTCACTGACAGCATTGGCAGTAAGTGCTATGATCGGTATGTTCTTATACTCGGGATTCTGCTCGCGTATCGCATGCATAGCTTCCACACCATCCATCTCAGGCATCATATGATCCATGAATACAATGTCATACCGACTCTCTGCTGTCATCTTGAGAGCTTCCATTCCGCTGGAGGCAGTCATTACCATCATATCGAGAGGACTAAGGAGGCCCTCTGCGATAGAGAGGTTGACCGCATTATCATCTACCACGAGCACTCTGGCCTCAGGTGCCGTGAAGTCGATATCATCATTGTCTTTTGCAGAAGTGGTCATGATATTCTCATGATTAAGCACCGAGGTCAGATTAAGCGCCGAAAGTGGTTTCTGGAGCTTAAGCATCTTATCCGAGCCTATTCGGAGTCTCGAAGAATAGTTTGTAACCATGACAGGCACTATATCAGGATTCCTGTCGAAGTAGCTTACATACTCCGGGTTCACATATCTGGAATCAAAGAACAGGAATACCTCGCGATCCGCATACTGGTGGCGTGCATCCGACACAGCTTGGGCAATATTTATACCCATCTCAAGTTTAGTACATGGCACATTGATCTTGGCCATATCTCTGGCGAAGCACTCGGACTGGTATTCATCCGACATCATATACAGAGCAACCGCCGTGTCAGGTTTATTTAAACCGAGTGACGGTCTGGGATCAGATATCTTCTGGGGTATACGGAACGAGAATGTCGAACCCTTGCCATACTCACTGGTCACATGGATGGTATCTCCACCCATAAGAGCCAGCAGACGCTGTGATATCGCAAGGCCTAAACCTGTTCCCTCTACATTACGGTTTCTCTTGCTGTCTACCTGTGAGAATGAATCAAATATCTTAGCGAGGTCATCGGGTTTGATACCTATACCGGTATCCTCTACAGCTACATCGAGGATAACCTCCTCGTCAGATACCTTCTCAGACTTGACTGCTATGCGGATATGACCATGCTCGGTAAATTTTGCAGCGTTATTAGCCAGATTGATCATTATCTGACGTACACGGATATTATCTCCGTAGAGCTTATAAGGTATATTGGGATCTATATCCACATCAAGATCGACCATCTTCTCTGTAACTCTGGTCATCACTATGCTGGCCACATCATTGATCATCGACATAGGCTCATAATCAACAGGGATGATCTCCATCATACCCGATTCAATCTTGGAAAAGTCGAGGATATCATTGATGATAGCAAGCAGAGCCTTACCGGATGTCTTGATCTGCTCGATATAGCCTCTGACAGTATCGGGCATCTCCTCTCGCATCGACATCTCAGCCATACCTATGACGGCATTCATAGGTGTACGTATCTCATGGGACATATTGGCTAAGAAGTCCGACTTGGCCTTATTAGCCTCCTGAGCCTCCAGCATCTCGGCACGAAGCGTACTGATGGCTCTGATCTCGCGAAGGGCTGCACATGACAGCAGGAACAGAAGTCCTATAGCGATGAATACACCATTATTATCATGCGACGGGATATTCAAATGAACTGCCTCCGCAATACCCATGATAACAAAGCCAAACATACCGATCGCGATCAGTCTGTTGGAAGTATCCTTTGTGATCAGTGCGTCATAGATGATCGCCCACAGGCAAAATGCAGCGGAAATGCCGATGACTATGAGGCCGACATACAGCGTATTGTTAAATCCTGCCGTACCCGTGAAGTCAAGAATGGTCAGAACCCAGAAAACCACGAGGATAAGTACGCTTATCACTCTGTAGGGTATGCGGTACCTGTCCCCCAGAAGCGACCTGACATATGAGACAAATGCATACGGCAGTATCAATATGAGCATATAACTCACAATGCCATCCACGAAATAATTACTGAAGAGCAAAGGATAAGCGTAGTTGTTGAAGATAAGCCATAGGGCTCCGGCAAAAACACCTATGCTTAATTCCCAGAGCTGTAATCTGCGCTTCTCCCTGAACCTGTTTATAAGGCATATACCTGCCACGACCAGTCCCAGTATGATGAGCGCAAAGCTTAAGATAATAATGTAGATATTATCGTGTATAAGCTGCATCGAGAAGCCGAGACGGTTACCGAAATACACATCGGATATGGTATATGTATCGTAGGGGTAATCCTCATGAACGATAGAAAGAGTCTTGCCGACATCAGACCTGCGGAGTGTGATGGCCAGCCAGATAGGCTTCACATTCGGTCCGAATACGGAATCATTGATATCATAGGTATTACGCAGATCATCACCTATGTATGCATCGAAATCCCTGACGCTCCTGATGAACAGACAGTTTCCGTCACCCAGTTCGTCGGGAAGCATCACGCTCAATGTCACATCTTCGCCGTACTCTATATCGATAGTATCTCCACTGTGATACGAACGCATGATACCGTCGCTGTCCGTATACCACCACGGCTCATCAAACACCTCGCATTCATTAGCATACAGGTTTTCACTCGGTACGATGAACTGTCCGTATATGTAAACAGCAAGAATAAAAATCATGCTCAGCCTGACAGCTGTTTTGATCAATATATCCGGCAGGTTACGTTTATTTTCGTTTGCAGATGTGCTATTCATATGTGCGCCCTTCCCTAAACAAACGCCAGCACTTATCTATCAGTATACACTAAACAATTCTTTTTTTCTTGTGATCATTTCATCTATCCGCGTAATGTAATTGTCGATATCTTTGGGGTTCTCTGTGCGAGTTATGTTAACCGGATCATGGTCAACCCGCTTCGATATCGCGCCTGCGCCCAGCGCTACGATGGACTGGACTTCCTCCATGATCAGGATATTATAGATACCCTCCTTACCCGGGATGCTGTAGCCTGTGTTCTCAAAGTTACCGGACATATTCTTCTGTCTGTACAGATAATATGGCTCCATACCCATCGAATGAGCACAATCAGCTGCCAGGGCCATGGTCTCATCCGTATTGACCAGTGCTTCTATGCCGATCTCATCGAGATGCTGCTTTAAAGCGGAGGCTCTCTTTATAGCCAGTGAGTGAACCGTCAATGCATCCGGTTTAAGCTCTCTGATCCGCCTGAGTGTATCAGCCACCTCTGACACGCCCTCTCCGGGAAGTCCAAGGATGATATCCATATTGATGTTATCAAATCCCTCCTCACGTGCCATATGATACGCATCGATCACCTGAGCGGGGGCTACACGACGGCCTATTATATCCAAGGTCTTTTGCTGCATGGTCTGAGGATTAATGGAGATACGCGTGATGCAATAACGCTTCATGATCCTGAGTTTTTCACGGGTGATTGAATCGGGACGCCCGGCCTCGCAGGTAAACTCCATGCAACCCGAAATATCGATACGCTCAGTCAGATACTTAAGAAGCCTCTCTAAATGCTCCTCATCGAGACTCGTGGGAGTACCGCCGCCGATATATATCGTATCGGGAGTGCGGACAAATGCCTCCGCCACATAATCTATCTCTTTAAACAGAGCGTTAAGATACTCGTCTATCCTGCTCTTCCATGCCGCATACGGATAGCTGGTAAAAGAACAATATAAACAGGTCGTGGGACAAAAAGGAATATCTATATACAGACTGTATCCGTGACGATGATCGATCTTTGACAGCAGATTGGCTTCACGATGAGCGATATCAAGCGCCAAATGCGCCTTAGCTTCGCTGACCTTATGATGAGACATCATGTAATCCAGTATCTGTGGATCGCTCATACCCTCACGCATATGTGTCATCGCGATCTTAGTCGGACGTACGCCGGTCAGATTACCCCAGGGCAGAGTGCGTCCCGTGATCGCGCACATCACATCATACAGGGCCAGTTTGAAGCTGTTCTTGGCGCCGAGAACCTTATCTATGCCATATGTATGTATATCCTCACCGATGGATATAATACCTCGAGATGTATTAACGTTCATCCAAGCTGACATGTCATAGATTGAATCGTCCCGAAGTAATATACCCGGCTCGGTCACAACTATAGTTTTATCAGGATAGAAAGCTTTTACTATAGCATTTATGTCATACTGCAGACCATTGGTATCTACTCTGACTACTATGCATTTATCTTTTTCACAACTATCCTGCTGTATCATATGCTATCGAAATCGTAAACCTAAGGCCTGCAATTAAGGAATTCCTCGCAGGTACTTTGCAGCCCGTCGTTACTTAGCGAGGTATTCCACGAGCTTAGTAACGCAACGAGGCAAGAGTAGCGAAAGCGTGCCTGCGTGGAATCCTTAATCGCAGGCCAAAGACATTATGCCGTTATCGCATTTCCCGTATACAGCTGATAGTACTTACCCTTAAGATCTATCAGTTCGTCGTGTGTACCTCTCTCTATGATCCTGCCCTGCTCCAGTACCATGATGCAGTCGCTGTTACGCACCGTACTCAATCTGTGAGCGATCACAAAGGTCGTACGTCCCTTCATCAGTGAATCCATACCCTCCTGTACGAGGCGCTCGGTACGCGTATCTATGGAACTCGTTGCTTCATCGAGGATCAGTACCGGAGGATCTGCGACTGCCGCTCTCGCTATCGCGATCAGCTGTCTCTGTCCCTGACTTAAGTTAGCTCCGTTACCGGTAAGCTGAGTATTATAACCATCCGGAAGCATCGAGATGAAATTATGTGCATTTGCAAGTTTCGCAGCTGCTATGCACTCCTCATCCGTAGCATCAAGCTTTCCGTATCTGATGTTCTCCATTACGGTGCCGGTGAAGAGGTTAGTCTCCTGCAGAACCATGCCGAGACTGTGGCGAAGGTCATCTTTCTTGATCTTGCCTATATTGATGTCATCATATCTGATCTTACCGTCCTGGATATCATAGAATCTGTTGATCAGATTGGTGATCGTGGTCTTGCCGGCTCCGGTAGATCCTACAAAGGCTATCTTCTGTCCGGGCTTTGCAAAGAGCTTGATATCATAGAGGATCTGCTTTTCTTCGTTATAGCTGAAGTCCACATCCTCCATCGTGACCATTCCTTCCATGCGCTGATAGGTCACCGTTCCGTCGGCGCTGTGAGGATGCTTCCATGCCCAGATACCGGTATGTTCCTCACACTCCGTAAGAGTACCGTCCTCAGCCTCACGGGCATTGACGAGCGTAACATATCCTTCATCCGGCTCAGGTTCCTCATCGAGCAGCTTGAATATCCTGTCGGCACCGGCAAAAGCCATGATGACCGAGTTGAGCTGCTGCGATATCTGACTGATCGGGAAGTTGATACTCTTTGAGAGAGCCAGGAATGCGACCAGTGTACCTATGGTCACTCCTCCCATCCCGTTTATGGCCATGGCGGCTCCCGCAACGGCTACAAGGACGTAGCTGACGTTACCGAGCTGGGCATTAACGGGGCCGAGTATATTGGCATTTTTATTCGCATTCTCGGCAGAATCCCTGAGTTCCTCATTTCTTCTGGCGAATTCCTCTTTTGCCTTCTCCTCATGACAGAAGACCTTGATAACCTTCTGGCCCTGCATCATCTCTTCGATATAACCGTTTAACGCACCCAGATCCTTCTGCTGTTTGATAAAGAACTTACCGGAAAGGGATACGAGCTTCTTGGTCGCAAGGACCATGATAACAAGCATTACCACATTAAGTGCGGTCAGTACTCCGCTCAGCGCTATCATGGTACCGAGAACGGTCACGATCGTCACAAAGCTTGATATGAACTGAATGATGCCCTGGGATATCATCTGACGCAGCGTATCTATATCATTCGTGTACATTGACATGATGTCGCCGTGTGCATGTGTATCAAAGTATCTGATAGGCAGGCTCTGCATATGATCGAACATCTCCATACGCAGATTGGACAGCGTACCCTGTGTCACGTTGACCATGATCCTCGCCTGTCCGTAGTTGCATATGATACCGACGGCAAATACGCCGATCATCTGGGTTATACGTGTCAGCAATGCCGAGAAATCCGGATTCTGCACTCCTATATAAGGCACGATATAGACATCTATGAGTTCCCTGGTATAGAGCTGGAATACGATGTTCACATATGCATTGATACCTATGCATGCAAGAACCAGAAAAACATGCAGCCAGTATTTCGAGAGAATTCTCTTGAACAGCCTGGCCGATACCTCTCCGAGATTGTCTATCTTCGGACGCTGGCCCATGGCAGCCATGTTTCTGCGGCCCAGCTTGACCTCTTTTACTTCTGCCATTATGCCTCGCCTCCCTTCTCATCGAAGTCACCGGAGCCCTGCATCTGGCTCTCATAGACTTCCCTGTATATCTCATTGGTATCGAGGAGTTCATCATGTGTTCCGAATCCGTTTACCTCGCCGTTCTCGAGCACTATTATACGGTCCGCATCCTGCACGGATGATATACGCTGAGCGATGATGAACTTGGTGGTATCCGGTATCTCATCGCGGAATGACTTACGTATGCGCGCATCAGTGGCCGTATCGACCGCCGATGTGGAGTCATCGAGGATCAGGATCTTTGGCTTCTTCAGCAGTGCCCTCGCTATGCACAGACGCTGCTTCTGTCCGCCTGATACATTGGTACCTCCCTGCTCGATATGTGTCTCGTATCCGTCGGGCATCTGGGTTATGAACTCATCGGCACATGCGAGCTTACATGCTCTGATGCACTCCTCCTCTGTTGCGTTCTCATCACCCCAGCGCAGATTATCGAGGATCGTTCCGGAGAAGAGCACATTCTTCTGGAGTACCACCGATACGTTATTACGAAGTGTCTCAAGATCGTATGTGCGCACATCCTTGCCGCCCACACGAACCGTCCCCTCATTAACGTCATACAGACGGCTGATGAGGTTCACAAGAGACGACTTGGATGATCCGGTACCGCCTATGATACCTATGGTCTCACCGGTTTTTATATGCAGGTCGATATCCTTGAGCACCGGTCTCGTACCGTTGTCATTATATGAAAAAGTAACATGCTCAAAATCAACGGAACCGTCCGGAACTTCATAATCGGGATTCTCAGGGTTAGTCAGTGAAGTCTCCTCTGACAATACCTCATAGATACGTCTCGCACTGGCTGCCGACATGGTCAGCATTACGAATATCATCGAGACCATCATCAGACTGAACATGATGGCCATGACATATGAGAGCAATGTGGTCAGTTCACCGGTAGTCAGTCTGTTCTGCGCGATCAGATGGGCACCCAGCCATGATATGCTCAGAACACACGCATATACGGTCGTCATCATGATCGGACCGTTTAATGCGATATTACGCTCGGCTTTGACGAACAGTTTGTAGATGTTCTCTGCGGCGGTATTGAATTTCTTTTTTTCAAAATCTTCACGGACAAACGACTTGACTACACGGATGGCTGTAACATTCTCCTGGACCGATTCATTGAGCGCATCGTACTTCTTGAAGACCTGCTCGAACAGACGCATCGTGATCCTGATGATAAAGAAAAGCAGCAGACTCAGAAACAGTACTGCCACCACAAATATGGAAGCTATCTGAGAATTAACGAGAAAGGCCATGATAAGAGCACAAACAAGTGTCATGGGTGCTCTCACACACATCCTGAGTATCATCTGGAATGCATTCTGGAGATTCGTCACGTCCGTGGTCATACGTGTTACCAGACCGGATGTGGAGAACTTGTCGATATTCTTGAATGCAAAGGTCTGGATGTTTTCATACATCGCAGTTCTGATATTGGCGGCGAATCCTGCCGAAGCATTCGCTGCGAGACGCCCGGCCGCTATACCGAAGCTGAGCGAAGCGATAGCCATAACTATCATGATCCCGCCGTACTTGAACACTTCACTCATGTTGCCTGGCATGATGCCCTTATCTATGATGCCCGCCATCATAAGAGGCAGCAATGTCTCCATGACGACTTCAAGACCTGCAAGTATAGGCGTGAGTATGGTTGCCTTCTTAAACTGTCTGGTCTGTGCAGCCAAAGTTTTAAACATATCTTTCTCCTGTTAATAACGAGTTACGGTTCTCAGAATTCATAGATGAACGGATTATTCTCTCTCTCATATCCGATGCTCGTGGATGCCCCGTGGCCGGGATAGACTCTCGTCTCATCGGGCAGTCCCATCAGCTTATCGGATATGGATCTGATGAGTGTGGACTCGGAGCCCGTAGGCAGATCCGCACGTCCCACGCTCGCCTGGAACAGCGTATCACCGCTGATCAGTATTCCCGCATCCTCGAAGTAATAGCAGCAGCTGCCTATCGTGTGGCCGGGAGTATAGATGACCCTGAACGTCAGATCTCCCTCCGTACGTATCTCACCGTCACGCAGGTATTCATCCACCTTGACCGTATACGGTCTGCCTGCCTGGCTTGATACATTGGTCACCGCGTCCTCACACAGTGCACGTTCTTCTTCATAAGCATATACTTTGGCACCGGTCAGTTCACGCAGCTCATTGCATCCCCAGATATGATCGAAGTGGGCATGTGTCAGATATATCGCCTTAACGGTAAATCCTCTGTCCTTAAGCTGTTCGAATATATACGATCCGGTGTCCGCAGGATCAAAAAAGATCACGTCATGTGATCCTTCCCTGTACACAAAATAGCAATTGGTTCCGACTGCGCCGAGTATCATGCGCCCTATCCTGATATCACTCATAGTATCTCCCCGGGCCGATCAGCCCTGACGATCATCCAGTGGTCCTCTCTATATCAACCACGCTCTCTATGCTTCTGATCTTCTCTATCATATGATCAAGCTCCTGTCTGCTCTTGACTTCGAAGCTTATGTCCATGGTCGCGGTACCCTGCTTGGATACACGTGTGTTCACCGAGAGGATATCTATGCCCCTCTCCGTAAACATCCTGGAGACTTCGGCCAGCAGGCCGCTCCTGTTGTTTGCAAAAATACATATCTCAGCCAGATATGTCTCTCCGGCTTCACCGTCAGGCTGCTGCCATTCGGCATCTATGATACGCACTCTCTCATTATCGGGAAGATTGAGAATATTGACGCAGTCTGTCCTGTGTATGGACACGCCCCTTCCCCTGGTCACAAATCCGACTATCTCATCACCGGGCAGAGGTGAACAGCACTTGGAGAATCTGACGGCCACATCATGTATACCTTTGACCGTGATGGCACCGCCGCCGCGCTTGGGTTTAAGAGCTACCTGATTGGCACTCTGAGCCACCTGCTCGAGTATCTCCTCCTCGGTGGGATTGGCCTTATGGTCCTCCGTGTAGTACTCCTGCATACGGGAGATTACCTGGCCCTCCTTGAGTGCACCGTGACCGATGGCTGCCAGGAGAGAATCCCAGTCGGAGAAACCGTATCTGCGCATGACCCTGTCGGTGTATTTGGGGATCATGATCGTATTTACGGCTATTCCCTTTGTCTTGATATAGTTGTTCAGAGCCTCACGTCCTTTGACGATGTTATCGTCCTTGAGGATCTGCTTAAACCACTGGTTGATCTTATTGCGTGCCTGGGATGACTTGACTATGTTGAGCCAGTCACGGCTGGGACCCTTGGTGTTCTGGCTGGTTATGATCTCAACACGGTCACCGTTCCTTAACTCGTAATCTATCGGAACAAGCTTGCCGTTGACCCTTGCACCTATCATGCGGTTGCCGACTGCGGAGTGTACCGCATAGGCAAAATCTATCGGAGTAGATCCGGCAGGCAGGTTCTTGACCTCTCCGCCGGGAGTAAAGCAGTATACGTTATCCGAGAACAGGTTCAGGTCGCTCTTGAGCATACCCATGAACTCGGCATTATCCTGCGAATCCTGCTGCCATTCGAGTATCTGCCTGAGCCAGGTCAGCTTCTCCTGCTCGGAATCATCAACCTTCTTACCATCAGATGCATCCTTATACTTCCAATGGGCTGCGATACCGTATTCGGCAGCCTTATGCATCTCATGGGTACGGATCTGTATCTCAAACGGCTGACCCGAGGATCCAATCAGCGTGGTATGAAGCGACTGATACATATTGGCCTTGGGCATAGCGATGTAGTCCTTGAAACGTCCCGGGATAGGCTTGTACAGCGCATGAATTACGCCCAGTGCGGCATAGCAGTCCTGTATGCTGTCAACAAGTATACGTATCGCGAACACGTCGTATATCTGATCAAGCGTCTTGTTCTGATTGCGCATCTTCTTATAAATGCTGAACAGATGCTTGATACGTCCGTATACCTGTGCATGTATGCCCGCTCCGAGGATGTGTTCCCTGACCTCATCTACAAGCCCCTGGATGTAGGCTTCTCTCTCTCCGTTATTGATATCTATACTCTCAACCAGTTCCTGATAAGCTTCGGGCTCGAGATACATCAGAGACAGATCATCAAGCTCTACCTTGACCTTACTGATACCGAGTCTGTGAGCAATGGGTGAATAGATGTCGAGAGTCTCGCGTGCTATACGCTGCTGTGCCTCCTCAGGCTGGAACTGGAGCGTACGCATATTATGAAGCCTGTCAGCCAGCTTGATCAGTATGACACGGATATCCTTGGCCATCGCAAGGAACATCTTACGCAGATTCTCCGCCTGCATCTCCAGACGGTCAACCTGCTGATCCGTGCCGGTGAACTGGAGTTTATCCAGCTTGGTAACGCCGTCTACCAGTAGGGCCACATCATCTCCGAAATCGG
>Ga0129306_1001604_pt1 | contig 24399 bp, 20 predicted proteins | sample P827metagenome_FD_94438 | JGI IMG/M metagenome (GOLD analysis project Ga0129306, IMG submission 94438) | Capybara group fecal microbial communities from Wisconsin, USA - P827 metagenome | ecosystem: Host-associated > Mammals > Digestive system > Large intestine > Fecal | place: USA: Wisconsin... | reverse complement strand
CTGACGACAGTAAGTGGATGGTAGCTGCCTATTATTCAAACTTATCTGTCAGATACACTACAAGCGGTGGCTATGTTAAATCCATTATTTTGGGAAATGTGGATTCGGACGTTACGGCAAGATATAACAGACTAGTGAGCAATGTGGCCGGCATAAAGGCCGGCATTGAGCCTAAGATGACAGACCTTGATAAGGTTATATACCTTCACGACAGCATAGTTGAACTTGCATCATTTAAGTATGTGGCATATCAGTCATATGGCGCGGCAGGTGTTCTCGGCGACAAGGCAGGTGTGTGCGCAGGCTATACAAAGGCTTTGAATCTGTTGTTGGGTGACCAGGGAATAAAGACAGTGTATATTTCATCTGATGCAATTGACCATGGCTGGACGGCGGTATACCTTGACGGCCAATGGTATTATATTGACTCGACATGGGATGACACAAGAAGCGCAAAGAGCGGATTGGCTTCGCATAAGTTCTTATTAAGGAATGACAAAGAATTTGTCACAAATGATAAGAACTCTCATGTATCGTGGGCACCTTGGAATTATAGCGGAACGGTTGAATCAACATCCACTAAGTACAGTAATTGGTATGTTCACGATATAGTAGGTAAGATGGCGTTTGAAGACGGATACTGGTACTATGTTGATACTAAGACCAACAGTATTATGCAGAATACCGCAGCGGGCGGTAACGAAAAAGTAATTCTTAATGGTAATGGCAAGAGTGCCATTACTCTTGTAGATGCAACTTCAGCAGGAATTACTTATAAGCAGGATGGAACGACCAAGACTGTTGGCTATGAAGGCGAGAGAGATGAAGCGAAAGAACAGCCTATTGCAAAAACCGCAATTTTAAACCAGACATCTTCCGAAACTTCTGTTGGAGTGTTTTTGCTTTTACCTGACGGGTCTTGGGTAAGTGTGGGAAATGGTTTGATTAGTGAAGCTAAGACTAGTAAAGATTCAAAATATATCGAGGACAATATAGTAAGTTTGCCTTCTTTGGAAAAATATGTTGATAGTAATCATTATATTGAATGGACAGCAATAACAAAAACTTCTGATAGGAAAAAGTGGTATTTAAAGGGCTCTATTAAGGAAGTGATTACAACCAAGGGAGCAAAAGAAGATATGCCTTCAGCAAATAAGGAGTCTCAAGGAACTTCTGTAAGTGTATTTTTGCTTTTATCAGATGGTTCATGGGTTGGCGTTGGTAATGGAATGATTAGCGAAACCAAGACCAGCAAAGACTCTAAATATATCGAAAGCAATATTGTAAGCTTGCCTTCAATGAGTAAATATGTGGACGGTAATCATTATGTTGAATGGACCGCGATAACGAAAACTTCCGATGGTAAGAGATGGTTTTTAAAGGGTAGCGTAAAATAGAATATAGATAGTTTGAATAAAAAGAAACAAGGCCGGGAAAACCTAGCCTTGTTTTTCTTTCAACATCTGAAGCGTCTCTGCAACGCCTTCTTTAAGAGTGAAGCGGCCTTGCCATCCGAGAGCTCTAAGCTTGGTGTTATCAAGAATACAGTTCTGCGGTTTGGAAAAGCCTTTGGCTTCTGTTGCATTTGGAAGGTCCATGACAACTTTTCGATTGGACGTTTCGGCAACTGCACAGGCAAATTCTTTTATCGAGCAAATTGATTGCTCATTAGAAACGTTGTAAGCTTCTCCGGTCTTGCCATTTAGAAGAATGGACAAAATCGCGGTTGCTGTGTCTATAACATAACAATATGTTCTGCGAGGTAACCCTTCGCTTTTAAGGACGATGTCCTCGTTATTAACTCCGTTACGGAGGAACTGGGCATGGGCCTTGCTGTCGGAAGGAATCATTGTAGGGCCGTAAATGCTGGCAAGTCTTGCGATTACGACATCGATACCATATTCATCACAATAACTGCAGGCTAACATTTCTGAACAACGTTTGCTTTCAGTATATCCGTTTCTTAACAGGTGAAAATCAACCGCGCCATACATGTCCTCGGAATAAGTGTCAACACCTTCTATCTTGCCATACACTTCGAAAGTTGAAGTAAGAAGAACACGAGTGTTCTTGTGTACACGGGCATATTCAAAGACGTTTTTGCAACCTTCGATATTGGTAAGAATAGTTTCGACGGGTTCTATAGCATAACGAACAGGGTCGGCGTTACTGGCAGCGTGAATGATATAGTCGTATTCGACAGTCACGTCCAGAGGATTGCGTATATCCTGCTCAATACATATCACATCAGAACCGAAACGCTTTTCTAAGCGTTCTTTGCTTCTTCCAAGAGCGTATATTGTGATATTGGAATTGTTAAGTAAATTGCATTCTTGTAAAATGTCAATAATACAGGAGCCGACCAGTCCGGAAGCTCCTGTAACCAAAATCTTTTTATTTGAAAAATCGTACTGCGCGGCGGCAGTCTTAATGCTTTCAGAGTAACTCATCGTTTAAGCCATCCCTCATCTTTGGACATAAGCAAAGCCTTGAATATTTCAATATCTTCAACAGAAGTCAGCTTTAAATTCTTTTCGGAACCCATCGACATGAAAAGCTTCTTGCCAAGTTCAATGTACATGGTACAGGAAGCAACCGAATTGGTAATTCCTCTTGATAAAGCTTCCTTGTGAGCAGCGACAATATCTTTGATAAAGAAAGACTGAGGTGTCTGTGTAATCTTAAGGTTGTCACGAGGAACCTGCTCTTCCGATGATAAGGAATCGAATGTCTTAAGCATTGCTGCTGTACAAGGTACGACTGTAATTGCATTACCATGTGCGCGACATACTCTGATGTTGTCAGAGATAACATCCTGACTGACCATAGGTCTGATGGCGTCATGGATTAATACGATATCGTCATCGGATGAAAAGCGTTCATAAATATCATACAAACCGTTTCTGATAGAATCCTGACCGTTCTGACCGCCGGAAACCACGCTGTCTAACTTGGTAATGCCAAACTGCTTGGCATATGCTCTAAGTACGTCGTGCCATCCGTCGAGACATACAACGGTAATGGAGTCGATGCTCGGATGTTTCTGGAAAGCTTCCATGGTATATACAATAATCGGTTTATCAAAAACGTTTAAAAACTGTTTGGGAATATCCTGATTCATGCGGGCGCCTACGCCACCTGCAATAATAAGTGCTATATTAGCCATGTAATTACTCCTTTATAAACTATTTCTCGTTAAGACCGCGGTAACCGACGGAATTGGCTTGCTTAACAAGCTCTTCGTCGAGTAATGGTGATTTAACGCTGTCATAGTCATACAAGTATTCGGGTAACTGTTCTTCAATTTTCTTAACGTCTGCGGCATATTGCTCATAAACAGAAGTCCTATGAGTATATTTAACAGAGACTGTGGGATTAAAGAACCTAAATTCTCTGTCCGGAAGAGATTCAATACCTAAAAACGTGCGAATCGCTTCAGCGGTTTCTCTGTACTTATAAATTAAATCTTCATATCGAACGACTAACGTATTGGGAGATGATTTAATAAATCTCTGCATACTCCTATAGTAAGAAATGAATTCGTCAACAGAGCCGTTGGGCATGAATCTGGAATCTTCGGGATGAACTTTAGATGACACATATACATCTCTGGGCTCACGATTAACGATAATGGCTCTGGCATCATCAAAGAACTCCATTCCACGAGAAGTGTCTGTGGAAGAGAAGAGCATATCAACCATAACCTTGTCGGACAAAGAAAGATTCAAAAGTCCAAACAACTCAGAAATGTATTTTTTCGTGATAGAATCAAATTCTTCTTCAGTCATCATGGAAAAATAGCGTTTCCTGAGAGTAGTTAACTGTATACGATAAGGAGACCCGGAAGACTTCGCGCGCATGATTAACTGACGATAATAAAGCTTTCTGTACAAGCGACCGCGCTGCAATTCGGTTCCGTCGTATAAACTGTCCTCTCCGTCCCAGGATGCCTGAATGAGACTGTTTATATAAGATTTCCACCATTCATCGTATCTTTCGCCCAGAATGGAACGCATTCCCGAAGCAAAAGAACCTTTTTCCTGCAGTTTTATAAAACGATGAATAGCAGTATTACAAGCAATTCGCTCGCGATTGCCCGTAAGATAATATTTCAAGTCGTTAATTCCGTCTACTTCATGAAGTAACTGGAATTCGAACCTGTTAAACATTTTAATGTTTGAATATCCTCTCAGATAGTCAACTATAGCGCTTGCGCCGGAGTTGCCATATCCGCATATTCCGAAAACCATAACAATTCCACCTAAATAAAAGTATAAGAATACACTTAAATAAAGTTGTATTCTTCCATCTTGCCAAGAAAATCCTTTACGGACTGAGTGCATACCTCGCGGCTTACATCATATTCGGCAAGCAATCTATCAACTATTTCATTGGGAGAAATCTCTTCGCTTAACATATCCCAAATGTCATTGCCACACCCCTTGATAATGAAATACTTACCTGTTTCAAAATCAACCATAACCTTTTCGCCGTCAAGCTCGGTGACATTAATGTCCTTGGTGAGCTTGATCTTCTTATCCATTTCCATTTACACAAATCCCTTTCTGTCCATTATTTGCTGAACTTGTCAACCATGGCATAACCTTCGCCGTTGCCGCCGGTTATGTATTTCTCTCCGCATCTTAGCCAGGAATGAGCTACCATTTTCTTGTTCTCATCATAGCCGCAACCGAGATATAGCGTGCTATGAATTCCCTTTTTGGCCAAAAGCGTCTGGGCGGTCCAAGCTCTTACGAGACACTTGCTTTCCCAAGAAGTCTTACCGCATACCTGAGATACATTGTATGACACTTTCCAGGCATAGGTGTAATTCTCTTCGGTGTCCGCAGCGGGTGATTCGACACCCCTTTCGCCCCAATTGTCCTTAAGCTTTTCCGTATTCATATGAAGAATCTTGAATCGATAAACGGCGGAATAATACCAGCATTGGATGGAAAGCCATTTATCATTATTGTAGCGAAAAAACCGATAAACTCTGGTAAAAGGGTTACGCATAACCACCTCATAATTCTACATAATCACGACACGATTATATTACAAATGTGTCAAAAAAACAAGGAATATCACGCGCCCAAGGCGCGGCCTGCGGTGTTTGCAAAAAGACTTCCATAGGTTATAATAAACAGTGTTTGAGGGAAAGAAAGGAATACTCGGAATATGTACAATTACAGAATGTATGGTATGCGAATAGTATCGGACAGAGAGATTTTTCAGCTTCTTACCGAAGACCGAGCTCTTGAGCTTGACGCGGCGGAAGGAGCACAGAATTCGGATCTTCCTGTTGTTTATATTAAAAAGGGCGTAACCGATGAAATGAAGACACGCGATAAGGACGGAACGAAGTGGGGTATCGATTCCACCGACAGCTGGATATCAAATAAGACCGCGTGGATTAACGTTCTGAACGGTGACCATATATGCTATGAGGTTAAGCCTGAGGGTGAGGATTCCAAGCTTAACTCATATCTACTCGGTTTTGGCATGGCACTTATCGCGTTGCAAAAGAAAATACTTCCCATACATTCAAGCGGAATCATGAAAGGTAACAATGCAATCTTGATTTCGGGTGACAGCGGTGCGGGCAAGTCTTCTTTGACTGCGGCATATATAGAGAACGGCTTTGATTTAATGGCTGATGACGTTACCTACATTAAGAAGGGCGAGGACAATATGCCCTTTGCATATCCCGCTTTTCCTTACCAGAAGCTTTGCAGAAACGAAGTCGAGAAGCGCCACCAAGGTGAAGAAGGCTTGGTATACATAGGCGAGGAAAAGGACAAGTTCCTGGTTCCCTGGAGGGGTAATTATACGGCCGGCTCGAGACGGCTTAAGGCAATTATTTATATGTCCAAGTATCAGGGCGATGAATTGCTTATCGAAGAAATAAAAGGCTTTGAAAAGTATCTGGTATTATCCAAGGCCTTATTTATGATTGCGCTCATAGGTGAAAAAGCCTATCAGAAAGAAATCGGCGAGAACGTAATGTGGCTTGCTTCCAAGATTCCGGTTATCGGAGTTTTACGCCCGGACGGCAAAGATACGCTCTCTGAGATTACCGAAGAAACCATGAAAATGGTGGAAAAATATTTGGGTTAATATTTTTCTTTTGCTGTGTAATAAATCATTAATTCTACAGAAACAAACCATTAATGGGGTATCTGTATGATGTGTTTGTGTAAGGTCGATGAAGCACAATGGAATTACTTTAAAAGAGTTGATTATTAGAAAAATTTCATAAATGTTTCAAAAATGTTTGAAAATTTGAAATAAATCAACAAATTTTATATAATTCCATTGACAGAGTTTACATAAGTGTGGTAATGTAATAAAGTCAACCGAAACGGCAAACTCATTGAAAAGTGAGGACGCAAAACCGAGGGCCTAAAGCGTAATGCTATGGTAGCCTGGTTTCCGAAGTGTGTTTTACGGAACTTGCCGAAGTGGAGAATAGGCAAGTTTTTTAATTTAAACTCACTTCAGGATTTTTTTCAAACAGGAGGCGGAGTAATGAAAAAATCAAGAAGATGTGGGTTGGGCACGACTATATGTCGGGGATTATTGTTTGTTTTGTTAGCGGTATGTCTTCATACTGCACCTAAGGCATATGCATTGGGCGGAGACCTTGCAAGTGCCGATTACGAGCGCTTTAAACCGATGGAAGTTTCATCTTCTAATGGATGGATATCCGCAGGTATAGACGATACAACAGGTGAAGTCTACTCGTATAGGAGAAGGCTTGCTACAGCTGAGTTGTATCCTGTTTATAAACAAACTCTTAGCGTTTCTTTCAACTCTGACGGTTACATGTTTGGCGTGTATGAGTATGATGGAGATAGTAAGTTCGTAAAAAAATCTGAGGTTGGCAATAATGGAGAAGTGACGGTGTCTGATGATACTCGTTACATTAGATTTTGCCTACGTAGGATTCTCAATGAAAAGTCTCTATCTTTAGGACAGTGGAATTCGATTTTTAATAATGGCTTAAAGATATCTATTAATGTAGAGGATAATGATTCAGAATCGGAATCGGAACCTGAATCTGAATCGGAGCCGGAATCCGAACCTTTACCTGAAGTAAAATTGTATTCGCGCGCTACTGAAGAGTATTCCGTTGAGACTCATTATGGATTGTTTGAAGAGTTAAAAGTTACCTCTACATCCGGTTGGATGTCTGGTGGTATAAATAATACTACCGGTGAGGTTTACGAGTATAGAAGAAGACTTGTGACTCAAGATGTGTACCCGATTTACAAGCAGACACTTAACATTTCGTTCAATGAAGATGGTTATAAGGTTGAAGTTTATGAATATGATGCGAATAAAAGTTTTATAAAAATGACTGTCGCGTCAAGCGGTGACTGTGTGACGGTGACCGACAATACTCGTTTTGTTAGATTCTGCTTGTTCAGGGTTCTCAATGAAAAGAGCTTGTCTTTGGGACAGTGGAATTCGATTTTTTTGAATGGGCTAAAGTTTACTATTTCAGCAGCTCACTCAGACAGTTATTCTGCTGATGAACCGGTACCTGAGCCTACGCCTGAACCCATACCCGAACCTACGCCAGAAGTTGAGACTGAACCTGAAGTTGGTTGTGTTAAAGAATCTTCGTATCATGAATTGTTTGAAGAGATGAAGGTTGTTTCAACAAAGGGCTGGGTATCCGGTGGCGTAGACAGCAAGACAGGTGAAGTCACGGTTAACAGAAGGAGATTGGTAACAGAGGAACTATTCCCTATTTATGAGCAGACGCTTGAAATGGTGTTCAATGAAGATGGCTATAAAGTCGAGGTTTATGAATACGATGAGAATAATAATTTCATCAAGATGACAGACGTTGCTAATGGAAGTGAAATTACAGTAACGGATGCTACTCGATTTGTTAGATTTAGCTTGCATAGAATTTCCAAAGAGAAGTCTTTATCATTAGGACAGTGGAACAATATTTTTAACAATGGGTTAGTTCTTTCGGTGTCGGTTGATGCTGAAAAGAGTGCAAGTGTAGACAAAGCAGAGCTGGTAGTTGAGAATGTATTAACTCCTCATGATGAACTTTATAACGAAATGAAGCGAATGCTAGAGACTGGAGATACATCGCTTCATGATATATCAAAGTTTGGATTCAATATATATGAAGTAAGGGCTATAGCGGATGAATTAAAGCGAGGAGAATGCTATTACTATTTTGCTAATTCCAGCTCGATGTATTTAAGTGATTTCAGCCTTAAAAATAATATCTGCTATACCATGCGTTTTGAAGGCATGGATACAGATTTTGTAAACAGATATAATCGTATGATGAGGACGTTGTCTGAGATTAAGTCTATGACAACAGCTCAGATGAGTGATCTTGATAAAGTAATTCTTGTCCATGATTATATTGTATCTCATACATATTACGAAAAGACTTCATATTCAAAAGCTTGTGCGGGTGGAATACTTGGAGATGGACACGGATTGTGTACAGGCTTTGCGCGTGCGTTTAATGCCGCTATGAAATATCTTGGTGTTGAGACGCGTTACGCCAATAGTGATAGCATGAATCATGCATGGAGCATGGTCAAGATAGATGGGCAATTCTACCATGTAGACTGCACTTGGGATGATACTCATGAAGAAAAATACGGCTATGTAGGTCACTGCTATCTTCTAGCAAGTGACACCAGATTTGGAAAGAGCATTCCTAGCAAGCATTACAGTTGGATAGTTAAAGATGCAGATTATTCAACGACAGTCAATCTTGCTGCAAGTAGCACCAAGTTTGATAACTGGTTCGTACATGATGTTAAGAGCTTAATGGTATATAATAACGGATACTGGTACTATGCAGACGGAAAGACCATTAAGAGAAGCGATGCTTACGGAAAAGATATGAGTACTGTTTTGACAGAAACAGGTAACGTTAGTATAATAGGTTTGTCTCAGGGGAAATTACAGTACAAAGTTAACGGAACAGTTAAGACTGTCAATGTGAAATAGTTTAATATACAGAAAGTATCCCGAGATTCGAATGAATCTCGGGATTTTTTATAGGAGGAATTTTAATGTCGGCGATATGGGGAGCAATTGATTTTTCCGGACGCGAAATAAAGGAGAGTACCAGAGAAATTCTGCGAAATGCCTTTTCGGGATGCGCTTTGGACAGAGTTGAAGAAATTTCGTCCAATAATGTGTACATGGGCTGCGGCATTCAATACTTTACCCCGGAGAGCAGAAATGAAAAACTGCCTTTAGAGAAAGACGGTGTTTTTTTTACGGCCGACGCAGTACTTGATAATAGGGATGAATTGTGCCACAAACTTGGCGTTACCAATTCGCCGAATCTTGCTGACGGCGAGATAATCAGACTGTGTTTTGAACATTTCGGTAAGGACTGCCTTAATGATTTTCTTGGTGCATACGCGTTTGTATATTATGACAGTTCAACAGGAACCGCAGATGTGGTGGCTGATGCCGTAGGCAATAGATATATTCAGTATTTCTGCGAGGATAATATTTTTTATTTTTCATCTCTTAGAGCACCGCTCGAAAAGCTTAAGAAAGAAGTTAAGATAAACAAAAAATGGATTGCGTTTTATTACGGTGTTAACACTCTTGATACTTTCTATGACTGCGAAAGTACTATAATAGAGGGCATTGACAGAATTGCGCCTGCCACTCACATGGTTGTTAAGAACGGGCAAGTAGCTGATAAATTTCTTTATTGGGATGTCAGTAAGATAAAACGATCTTTCAAGAAGAAATCTGACGCAGAGTATAAAAAAGAATTTGTTGATTTGTACAGAAAGTGTGTTACGGATACATTACGAACAGATGAAGAAGCGGCTGTCTTTTTGAGCGGAGGATATGACTCAACATCTGTTGCGTGTCTTGCAGCTCCTGCGCTCAAAGAAAAAGGCAAAAAGCTCCACTCATTCACTTTTGTGCCTGATGAGGAATTTGTTTATGACGGACCCAAAGGCAAAGAAGCCAATGAATTTGAAAGTGTAAAGAGAAATGTAGAATTTCTAGGTAATGTTGAGTGCAACGCGCTTAGTCTTAAGGATGTAGATTTGTGGGAAATACGCAAAGATTATAATACTGTATCCGAACTTCCGTATAAATCTCCTGAAAATATGATATGGCTGTATAAAGGCTATAAAATGGCCAGAGAAAAGGGTGCAAGACTTATTTTGTCAGGAGCTTTCGGTAACGGAACTGTTTCATATAATAATCTGTTGCAATACTTAATCTGGCTTTTTACGCATTTAAAGGTAAAGCGATATATTGAGGAACTAAACGCTTTCAACAGAAGATTTCATTCAAGCAGAATGCATATTCTGAAATCAACGCTTAAAGGCCTGATGGAAGGTGCATTGCCTGAGAATGTAAAACTTGAAGCATATAAAGACTGCTACGCATATGAGCCATTTTTGATTGAAAATGGCGCCGTGGATGAGATAAAGCGAAATGACAAAATTACCAAGAATTCATACCATAATGCGCAGAAACACCATGAGCTCTTCTTGCCTGCTTTAAACTTCAGACACTATGGAGAGTTTCCGTTCAAAAATTCGTTGTTTACCGGAGTGCTGTTCAGAGATCCTACCAGAGATAAGAGAATGGTTGAGTTTGCCAAATCAATTCCATTCGACCAGTTTACACATAATGGCTATACCAGAAGACTTATCCGGGAATATATGGAGGAATATATGCCGCCCGAGTTTTTTGTAAAGCATCCATTCGGAATTCAAAGTGCCGATATGAAGTTTGTGTTCGAAAAGGACGGTGACAGAATTATTGATGAGTGGAAATCTATAGTTTCTTCACTTGATGATAAGGGCGTTGTGGACAAGGCTAGATTACTTGACGATTTGGACACAAAAAGTATGAAGGATTTTAGCTATGTTGAAATAATGAGGCTCTTTTATAGCATAAACGCACTAGAATATATCAATAATTACGAATTGTAACAGTTGTGTAAGAATCGTTTACATTATCCGACTAAAATGTTTTACTTAGTACAACAAAACAAACACCACATTTGGAGGATAGTACAATGAAGAAATTTGAAGTTGCAGAACTCGTAGTTTTAAATTTAGCTGATACTGCTTTCGGACCTAGCGATTCCAATTTTGTAGATGATGTTAAGCATGCAGTAACCGACAATGACGGTAATGTAATCGGTTGGGAAGAATATTACGGCCAGGAGCCTTCAATTCAGGGCTAATTAAAGAGGAGGAGAAGACACATGAAGAAGTTTGTTAATGCAGAACTTAAAGAGCTTGAAATTAATGAAACAGCTATGGGTCCTCATAACCCTGAAGAGCCCGATGATGTTAAGTATGCTGTTACTGACAATGATGGTAAGATTATTGGTTGGAGAGCTACTTTTGGTAACAACGGAACCAGCAAGGAGCAGTAATTACTGATTATCAAGCACAGAGAAGAGACCTTACAAAGGTCTCTTTTTTTGGAAAAATTGTCGAAAATGCTTAGAATTTCGATGGTTAAGAAGGGTACCGTCAGATTGAATTAGTATGCGTAATATGGTAAAATTAGAAGTCAAAGTGTATTCAAGAGCGGAGAGTTTTCGTGAAGATTAAAATATATAAACGGCATTGGATTTTTTCGATATCATATTTTATGACAATGCTTATATTACTGCTTAATCAAATAGAAGCTTTGCCTATGGCGGCACTACTCAGAAAAGTAAAGTATCCATATGTATTTGTTGTTTTTGCATTGGTATTGGCTAATGCAAAAATAAAAAAAGGAATCAAGTCTGCGTCGTTTGTGATAGGCCTTTTTATTTGTCATTGTATTTTGTTTGGATATGTTTTTGTTAATGATATAGTTGCTTACCAGATTTGGGATAATGCATCTCAGATGATATGGTTCTTATTGTTTGTTTTGGTAACATTTTGGTATGTAGCGCAAAATAATTATTTTAAGGGATTCATAACATTAAGCTTTTATGTTTGTGGTCTACAATTGATTATTGCGATGATTCTTCACAGAGGTGATATTGCCAATCCGATTTGGGCGTTGGTTCACGCATTTACAGCAACCTTCAGAAACAGAAACGACTTTGGTTTTACTCATGCCGGATATACTGCTAACGCTGCCTTTTTAGTATTGTCACTTTCGCTGTTTTTCTTTGAGATTTATCGACACACAGAGGATTTCAAAAAACTTTGGTTTTGGGCTTCGTTTTTAATTATTGACGCAGTTGCTGGTATTGAGTTGATGTCGGCAGTAGAAAGGTCCGGTATCATAACTACTTTTATAGTCTTTATTATTTACTTTGTGTTTGTGCTACTTCGAGTCAGGGTTGAGAAGAAGACTTTATTATTTGGAATAGTTGTAGCAGGTGTTGTTCTTGCCTTGTTAATTGTTACTGGTGTATTTGCAGATATTTGGGGTAAATCCAACAGAGATTTAAATATTACGGTCAACTATCCGCTGTTTAAAGCATACGGTGATCCATGGACAGGATTGGGATTTATTGAAAACGCAGCTTTTCAGCGTTCAAATTCTCTGTTCCCTATGGCAACAAGCTCCCTGGATATGTATTTTGTTTATATCTACTTTTCAACGGGATTGCTGGGAAGTATTATGATTGGCTTGGCTTTGGTGATAATTCTCATCAAACTTTTGGCAAATAAAAAGACAGATATGAACATTCTTGCAATAGGTTTCTATCTTGCAATGCTTTTCTTTGCTTTTTGGCAGTGCAATTTGTTTACACATAGATATATTTCTTCATATGTTATCTCGACTATATTTTTGTGTACTATGAGCAATGATTGCTGTATGGGGGAGGAAAATGTACAAGTATAAAATCTACGGCCTGATTTTTGAAACCGATATTGAATTTTCCGAATGTGAAAGGATAGAGACAGATGAGAGCGCTGTTGTAACAATAAGAAGCGATGAACTCAGCGAAATGGTTCACGACGTCAGTTTGCAGGAGGCAGCGTACTCAAAGAAATTAAGCCCGGATGATGAGATGCCTTCCAAATATTCCAAAAAAGAAGGAGATATCTATTATTCATATATCGTTGGCACTGTATACCTCAAAATCACCGGAAACAATTTGGTGGAGTATAAAGCCATCAGATCGGTAGATGACATTATTTTTCGCCAATGGATGTTATGCTATGCCATGACATTGGCGCTTATTAAAAAGCACGAGATAATACTACATTGCGCCGGACTTTTGGTACCGGAAACAGATGAAGCCGTTCTTGTCTGCGGTGATAGCGGAGCAGGTAAGTCTACAATATCAAATGCACTATTGGATAGGGGAATGAAGTTTATTTCCGATGATTCCGTGCGAGTAGCGGCGGAAGGCGGAATTACTAAGGTTTATGGCTCCTATATGCAACGAAGGTTGTGCGCGGATGTTGTAAACAGAGGCGAATACGATAAGTCAGAGCTTGAATTTTATGAAGAGGGCGAAAGACAAAAGTGGGTTGTCAATATGGGCGACCAATACTACGGTAATACCCCACATGCTTTGAACAGTATTTTCTTTTTATCATTGAAAGATAGCGGTAATGTCGAAATTAAAGAGGTTTTAGGTGCAGAAAAAATAAAAAGTGTTATGCGTGCTCTTTACAAAACCGGTGCATATAAAGCGGAGGGGCTGACGACAGAGCTTTTTGTAAAATTTGCTGAAATATCGAAGGGCTTACGTTTTTATATAATCGAAAGACCTACCGATCGAATGACGGTAGATGCAATAACGGATTTGATTATTGAAACGACAAAGCAAAAGGCTTAAGCGAAGGAGTTTTCGTGAAAACTGTATGTGTAATTGTGGTGTGGATTGGTAAGTTTCGCAAGGATTTTTCTATCTGGCTCAATTCTATAGAGAAGAATCCTTCCGTAGACTTCTACGTATTTACAGATCAGGAATTTCCACAGGAAATCCCCAGTAATGTCTGTTTTGTGCGTAGTACTCTTGATGATGTTAGGACAAAATTCGAAGAGAACCTTAAGATGAATGTGCGCCTCAATAAGCCATATAAACTATGCGACTATAAGCCTATATGGTGGATGCTCATGGATGACAGGCTTTTTGATTATGACTACTGGGGCTATTGTGATATGGACATGGTCTTCGGAGATATCAGAAAGTTCCTAACAGACGATTTCTTGGATAAGTACGATAAGATATTTGACAGAGGTTATTTTACACTCTATAGAAATACCGAAGAGATGAGAAACCTCTATAAGAGAAGCTTGGACAAAGACAATGAGGCGTACCCCTACGATAAGGTATTTCAAACCCCGTACTCATGCTATTTTGATGAGTTTATGGGAATGGGGATTCTTAGCTGGAAATACAAAAAGGCATATGTGGATCAATTGGACGAAAAAATGATTCAGGATCCGGATTGGAAACGCTTAGAATTTAGTTCATATATGTCAGAAAAGAAATCAGTTTTTCATTGGGAAAACGGTAAGCTTTACAGAGTTGATGTAGACAATCACGGGAGAATAGCAGAGCCCGGTTCGAACGATGACAAAGGAGAAGAACAGTTACTGGTTCATATACAAAAACGTCAGCTGGACTTGGATACTGATATGGCAGATGCAAACGGCCTGACAAGCTTCTGGATTTACCCAAATCGGTATTCCGGTAAGAAGCCGGAAGGCGAATTGTATAGTGATAAGGATATAGAGCAATATTCCAAAGTGGTTCGGATATCAGAAAAGAAAAAGAAGAAAGAGTCACTGTTCGAAAATGGAATGATTTCTTATATACCTCATTATTTCAGGACAAGAAGAATTAGGAAATATACAAAGATTTATAAGGGATATTTTTAGGAGGAAGCATGTTAAAAGAGACTAAGGATTTTATTATGATTGATTTTACGGGGTTATTCAGAGCCGTTATGAAAAGGTTTTGGATGCTTGTACTATGTGCGTTGATTGGGGCCGGAGCAGCTGGTATCTATGCGAAATCCATTAAGACAACTCCTTTATACCGATCTACGGCTAAATTATACGTGACGGGCGTTTATTCAGCGACTGTATCATCTTCTTCTATAGCCGCAGGTCAAGCAATTCTATCGAGTTATTATAACATACTCGAAAGCCGCCCAGTTTTAACAACCGTTATTGAAACATTGGGGCTCAATATGACATACAGTCAGCTTAAGGCCTGTATAGACGAAAAAGGTATTCAGGGAACATGTATGGTTAATGTTTCTGCTTCTTTTCCAGATCCTGAATGGGCCAAAACAATAGTGGATGAAGTAATTAAGATTTCTTCACAGTATTCATATGACATAATGGGCATGGCACCTCCTGTTGTGGTCGAATCGGCATCAATTCCCACATCACCTTATAACATACAGTCGAGAGTCAAAAAATACGCTTTTTTTGGCGGGGCAGGTGCGGGTTTCCTTGCTCTACTGATTGTAGTGGTATTGTCATTAACCGATAACAAGATTCGTGATACCAAGGATGTTAACTGGCGAACCGGTCTTGATGTTAAAGCGGTTATTCCTGCTGATAAGGGTGAAAAGACAGCTAAATATGTTCAGAATTCCATGAGGTATCTATATTCCGAAATATGTGCGGAGGAAGAGACGCCTAAAGTTCTGACTTTTGTCAGCTACAAAGAAGCAGAAAAGCGCAAGGCAATTAAGGAACTTTCAAAGTTTCTTGCAGAAATCGGTAAGAAGGCCGTTGTTGTCAATACCAATATGATAATGACCAAAAAAGAAAAAGCAGCGGCTGCTTCAGAAAACGCAACCGATAATAAAGATAATAAAGATACCAACAAAAAGAACAAAGGCAACAAAGAACCCAATAAACAGAACAATGGCGGAACCGATAAGATGGGACTTGAAGATTATCTTAGCGGTACTACTACGAATATCGATGACATTATCGGAGATAAGGACGGAATCGATTACATATGCGTTAAAGCAGAGACTCTTAACTCTTATGAACTATTGAAGAGTGAGAACTGTAAGAGGCTGTTTGATGAACTTAGGAACAGATACGATTTCGTACTTGCTGATACTGTAGGATTTGAAGCTGCCAATGATGCAGAGGCTGTTTTTGCTTATTCAGATGCTGTATTCTCGGTATTTGCATGCGGAAAGTCCACTAATAAGCAGGCGACAGATTTATCTGCAAGATTTAATGAGAAAGAAAAGCATAACGGCGCAATTCTTACAGATGTAAAGTTTAGCAAGAGTAAAGCATTCGCCAAAGAATTCGGTAAGTATGTAGGATTATTTAACAGGAGCGGTAAGTAATGTCGATACCCCATATAATTCACTATTGCTGGTTCGGCGGCAATGAAAAGCCCGATAATATAAAGGCATTTATCAAGGAATGGAAAGAGAAACTGCCGGATTACACTTTTGCGGAGTGGAACGAGTCTAACTTTTCAATTGATGATGCGCCCGAATATGTTAAAGAGGCCTATAGCGTTAAGAAGTATGCGTTTGTAAGCGATTATGCAAGAATAAAGGCTTTATGCGAGCAAGGCGGTATTTACTTTGATACGGATATTGCGCTTGTAAGGCGTTTTGACAATCTTCTTGATGGTCATGAAATGGTACTTGGTTTTGAAAGCGACAGACAGTTGGAGACTGCCTTTATTGCATCAACACCCGGTAATAAATATATCAGTACATTTCTTAAAACATATGAGAACAGGCATTTCATCAATCCTGACGGAAGTTATGATATGTCGGTAATTAACAAGCATTTCAGCGATTGCATGGAGAGCTTCGGAGTCAGCCTTGACAATGAAGAGATACAGAACATAGATGAAGGTGCGGTTATAGTTTATCCGCGTGAATATTCTGCGGCTTTTGATATCGGTAACTGGCATATTAAGCCTACTGAGAATACATATACGATTCATCATATGAATTCCAGTTGGACGACTTCCAAGAAGAAATTGTATTTTGGTGTAATACATTTTCTTCAGAAGATACTCGGTTTTGACGGGTATGATAAGTTAAAGGCTAAATACGATAGGATTAAGCGGAAGCGTTAAAGACTATTTGGGGCTTGACATATGATAAGAAAATGGGTTGAGCGAGTAATAATACTAGTCGGAATCATAATAATTATTATATTTACAAAGAGATATCTTGAAATGTTGAGTGGTTATCCTTTAGTGCAAGGAGACCCCAAAGCACCGCGGGAAGACATACAAAAGTATGGAGAGCAAGAAAAACAGAGCGGCGACAGTAGAAATACTTTCGAACAATCGGATAGGAATGATAAATCGGTTGCGATAAAGCCTTACAAAGCGGGAGATGCGGATTTTTATCTCGATTTAAGTGCTTTTGATTTGTGGGAGTCAGGACAGTATTCTGTAGATACCGGTATAAAAGAAGATTTTCGAAGAAGGATGAGATATCCTTCATTGATAGAAGAGAAATGCCCTTACTACAACATAATTCTGTCTGAAGGATATGAATTTCATGTTTGTGAATATAACGTCGATAAAGTTTGTTTAAGAAGTATAACAGTTAAAAATGGAGATGTTTTCGTAAGTACAGAAGAGGGGGCTTTTCTTTCTGTCACGATAAAGAAGGTTCATGGTGAGAAATCTCTTTCTCCAGGACAGTGGAAGACTATATTCGATAGCGGCATTGAGGCAAAAATATGTACAGACCGATGGCTGGTGTATAAAACTCCTGAGGATAAGGATTATATAGTTTCACGAGGAATACAGAGTGTTGATTCTCTTGCTCAAATGCTATTGCAATCAAGAGAAGAAGAACTTGCAGATTATCTGTGGGATTCTCAGGTTAGAGAAGGTGTATATCACCTCAATGCGAAGGATTTAACTAACAGCAGATTGACTTTTTTCTTCTCAGCAACAGAAGGGGATGATAACAATTCCGGCTTAGACGAGGAGCATCCAAAAAAAACGCTAACTCTATTTTCTGGAGTTTCAAACGTTAACCTTTTGCTAAAGTGTGGCGATGACTACGAAATTGGAAAGACTTTTAAGTGTGGAAATGACTCTCTATATGCAGCTTATGGGTGCGGCCCCAGACCTAGATTGGATTTCGATGGGGAGTCGGGCTTTGTTATAGACAATGTATCAGATGTTGCTATAAAAGGTTTGGAAATTGTTGGGACAGAACAATTTTCGGTAAATATTATAGACTCAGATAATGTTTCCATAAATTGTTGTAAATTTGAAGATGTTACAGGAGCTTCAACCGATAAAGCACTGGAACGCAAGAACAATGCGATTCAGATTGTGAATAGTGGAAACAATTATGACATTTCATATAATTTTATTTCAGGAATGTCAAGTGCTGTATACGTAGTTGACGGGGCTGATGGAATTAAGACTCTTGCCAGAATATCTGTCAAAAATAATGTAATTACCTATTTCCAAAAAGACATAAGAAACAGATTTGTTACATATAGAGATAACCTTTTCTATGGATCCAATTCTGTAAATAGTAATGACCACAATGAGATTGAACAGATTCTCCAAAAGATGTCAGGCAAGGGCGTTCCTCCGAGTAAAGTGCTTGTAATAGGCAATTCTATTACTATGGGGTTTGGAACTCATGGGATGGCGTCAACTGATATTGATACAGACTACTATTACTTAATAAGTCAATATATAAAAGAGTACAATCCAAACGTATCAATTAACCGTATATCTGGAAAGGATTGGGAGCAGGGGAAATCCACAGAAGAAAGGCAGAACATTATAGATTTATCGATTTTGCCGAATGTGGATGAAAATACAGATTTGATTATTGTTCAGTTGGGAGATAATACAAGTTCGCCTGACGAAATAGCGACTTTTACAGTCGACAGTCTTGTTTTGCTGAAATCGCTTTGTATAAAAGCGCCGAAAGCACGAATACTATGGGTTTTTGGTCGATACAACTTAAAAAATAAAAATACTATTGCGAGTGCATGCGAGAAATGTGGCGCCGAATTCGTCGATGTCTCAATAATTAGTACAGATAAAAAATATATGGCTGAAATAGGCGACCAGTACGTTAATTCAAAAGGTACTATTTCAACTATAAAGAATGCCGGAATAGCGTCTCATCCGAATGATTTGGGAATGAAAACAATTGCTGAATTAATAATACAACAGCTGAATTACTAGGGGGAAAAATGAACACAGAAGTAACAGAAAAGAAAAGGTTTTTTACGGAAATCAATGTTGCAAGGGGAATAGCCGTTTTGCTGGTTTTGTTGGGACATTCGTTTCCAGATTCTCAGACGGGAATTACTAGTCCTGTAGCAAAAAGCATCTTCAATTTTGTTTATGCTTTTCATATGGAGACTTTTTTTGCCCTTGCAGGTTTTGTCGCGGCTAAGAAGGTATTTAGTGACGAGATTAACTTCGGGAAAGAATTTGTCAATAAATTCAAAAGACTATTTATACCATATTTGATTTACTCATTGGTGACATTGGTTTTGAAGGTCTTTATGAACGATTATGCAAATAACAGATTTGAACTGTCAGATGCGTGGAAGATACTAATCGGTAACAATCCTAATGGAGGTCTCTGGTATCTTTGGACGTTATTCTTTATTTCACTGAGTGTATTACTTATCGGCATAACACTTAAGGGAAATAATGGTAATTCAAAATGTTTTGTTTTCGCTATAATTGGAATTGTTGCATATATAGTGTGGATATTCGTAATTCACGGTTATACATTCCTTGAGTTTCCAGGCCGAATTGTACGCTACGCGGCATATTATAACATTGGACTGATTTTTGCATACCATTACGATTCGGTGAATAAGAAAATGTTTAATGCTATATGTGGATTGGCTTTGTTCATAGCTGTATTTTTCCTAGTTAATAGCAATGCAAAGGGAATAATATATTATTTGAGATTAGTTATTTCTTGCATGGGTATTTATGGAGTATATTCAATATCTTGTTTTATCGATTCTCGAAAGAACAAAGTAAGAGATACTTTTATGGGACTGGGAGATTATTCATATGATATATATTTGTTAAGTTATTTTGTTCAGATTCCGATAAGAGTAATTTTATATCGAATTTTGGGTATGAATTATTGGATAGTGGTTGCTTGTATGTTTGTTTTTGGCTTGATTATTCCTATTCTAGTCTCAAAATTCATAATTAGAAGAGTGGGATTGTTTAAAAAGTTGTTACTGGGAGATTGGAAATAAAGTATAAAAAAGAGTAATTCATGAACATAAGTGTTGAGAAGAGAAGAGTTGACAGTGTAGACATATTGAGGGCAATAGGAATTCTTTTAATGGTTATGGGCCATGTGGGATTTGGGGGAGTCTTTGACCGCTATATTCATTCATTTCATATGCCGGTATTTTTCCTGATTTCGGGATTTCTATTTAATTCAAAATCAAGTGTGAGCCTTGGAAAAATTGTGCTAGATAGAGCAAAAAGATTATTGATTCCATATGTTTTTTATGCGGTTTTGAATTACATTTTTTGGCTGGTATTGAAAAAAGAAGGAATTGTATGGTATGTTCCACTTTTGAGAGCAGTAACATATAATACGCAAGGCCTTCCGATTTGCGGTGCGCTGTGGTTTTTAACTGCTATGTTTCTTGCAGAAACATATTACATACTTTTTGACCGTATCATAAAGAACAGCATTGCAAGAACGATAATTGTTATTTCAATATCTGTTATTGCTTCTTTTTTGCAGACCAATACAAGCGTCAGGCTTCCGCTTACGATTGATACTGCGGTAGTATGTATGGGCTTTTTGGAACTTGGACGAGTCCTTAAAAATGTAGACAGAAGCAAATTTGCAACTGCTATAAAGAGGAAAAAGTCAGTTCTTTTGCTGTTTGGATTGTTGCTTCTCGTCGGTAATGCAGCTCTTTCTTTTGTTAATGATTACGTAAATATCAAATCCGGATGGTTTGGATTTGTGCCGCTTTTCTGGATAAATGCATTGATAGGTTCGGCAGCGTATCTTGTCATGGCAATTTGGTTTGACAGTATTGCCAAAGAAAGCAATATCTTAAAGAAAATGCTTGTAAATATCGGACGCAAATCGATGATATTTTTGGGATTCAATCAGTTGGTGATTCTTTTGTTTTCCAAAACTTATGCTTTACCGGAATTACCACAGAATATTTATATAAAGGGTGCGGTTATATTCATTGCCACAACTGCAACGTTGTATTTGATCAGTTTTCTTGTGGGATTGATTAAATCAAAATCAATAAAAAGAATTTTCGGGGTATAAGGAGAAATCATGGACAACAATATTCTTGTTAGCGTAGTAATACCTACATATTCAAGGAACACAACACTTAAGCGCGCCATTGGAAGTGTGCTTAATCAGACATATACGAATTTTGAAATAATAGTGGTAGACGACAATCCTAAGGATTCCGAGTGGAGAGCCAGCACTGCGGCTATTATGGCTGAATACACGGACGAGCGTATCCGCTATGTTCAGAATGAAAGAAATATGGGCGGAGGACTCACCAGAAATCATGGTATAGAGGAAGCCAAGGGCGAATATATCGCGTTTCTTGATGATGATGATGAGTATTATCCCGAGAGACTTGAGAAACAGCTTAAGAAATTTTTGGAGAGCAATAATGAAAAGTTGGCACTAGTATATTGTCATGCGAAATTTATAAATCCTGATGGGTCATCGACTTATTCCGATAGAAGAAATTTCCACGGCAATTGCCTGTTTGAAGCTATGGCTGAAAACTGTATTGCGGCTACGTCACAGTGGATGGTCAAAAAATCAGCACTTGTAGATGTAGGATGCTTCCCCGATGTCCCTTGCAAGCAAGATTCTCAGACAATTTTGAGATTGTTAAAAGCAGGTTATGAAGTTGATGTTGTACCTGAGGAACTTTCTTTGTACTATAACGTTTCCCACGTTATCAGCGGAGCGAAGGAACGCAATATTCGTGGCGAGGAAATGTACAGAACTGAGTGCAGAAAACTGTACTATCTTCTTGAAGACTGGCAGATAATGAAAGTAGAATATAAATTCGCCGAACAGTTCTACAGATACTTTTTCCATAATAAGTGGAAAGATAAGATGAAGCACGAACTGGATATTATGAAGAAACTGGATCCTAAAGCGGCTAGAATATTTATGCTCAAGGAAATATATCACAAGATTAAGAGATAGGTTTATCGGGAATACGAATAATTACATTTTTGGAAGTTTCCTTGATTCTGACAAAAAATTATTATAATATCATTTAAATTTGTGGGTGTATAGAGGAAAGCGCATGGCAGGGTTATTTAGATTGAGGGACTTTATAGCAAGGCATGCTTATGTAAGTCTCGGACGGTTGCGAAGGATAGACAAGATAGTCGAAGACAGAGTTTGTGAGAAAAAGGGTGGGGCGATAGATAAGATTAGGAAAATATATCGGCCCGCAGAATTCTCGTGTTCCAAAGAAAATACTTTGGGTGAGAAAAAGTATAATTTACAAATAATAATCCCTATGTATAACGCGCAGAAGTACATTGTGAATTGTTTGGATTCGATTTTTTCACAGAAAACCGATTATACGTATAAGGTTATAGTAATCGATGATGGCTCAACAGATTCTGCATCGAAAATTATAAAAGAAAAGTATAAAGACAAGAATCTTCAGGTCATCATGCAACGTAACAAAGGAACGGCTTCAGCGCGAAATGAGGGCTTGGCTACTATAGAAGCGGATTATGTAATGTTTGTGGACGCCGATGATATGCTTAAGTCGTCAGCTATTGATGTTTTACTAAAGAAGGCATATGAGGAAAATGCCTGTGCTGTCGAAGGAGGATACGAACTCTTTTCAAGAGGGTTTTCTTTCCAGATTTGCCATCTGGACAGAGAAGTTCCCGAACTTTGCGGAAACCTGTGGGGATTTGCCTGGGCGAAGGTTTTTAAGGCAGAACTTTTGAAGGATATTTGCTTCCCTCAGGGGTATTGGTATGAGGATACTATTATATCCTACATTTTGTATCCCAGATGTATTAAGGCATATACGATTAAAGACGTGGTATATAGATACAGGAGAAATCCAAAGGGATTTTCACGAATCAGAGGTAACGATGTTAAGCTTCTTGATTCATTTTGGGTTTTGTATTACACGATTAAGGAGATGCAGGCCAGAGGAATTGTCATCACACAGGGTAAGTATGAGGCGATTTTGCGCAGTATGATTACTTGTTGTAAACGAGTAATGTTTATGAATGATGATATTCGTAAAGAAGTGCTTTGCGTCTTTTCCGAGATGATTGATACAGACTTTGCTACCTTCAAATGCGAAGACCCTGATTTGGCTATATTTGAAAAGGTAGTGCGCAATAACGATTATTATAAGTTCCGCAGAATTTTAGTGTGCCTGCGAGAGTAGTCGCGAGATATCGATAAGGATAGGCAATAATACCCAAGAAGGTAATAGCGGATGAATGAGTTGATTTCGGTAATAGTTCCGGTCTATAATGTTGCACCATATCTCGACGAGTGCCTTTTGAGTATAGTAAATCAGAGCTATACAGACCTTGAGATTATACTGGTAGACGATGGATCTACCGACGGTTCTGAGAAGAAATGCGATGAGTGGGGCATTAAAGATTCCCGGGTAAAAGTTATACATCAGGATAACGGCGGACTCAGCGCTGCCCGTAATACAGGAATTGACTGTGCGCAAGGCAATTATTTTGTATTTGTAGACAGCGATGATTATGTAGCTACGGATGAGATTAAGACACTTTATGAATATGCAATTAAGTACGATGCGGACCTGACTATTGGATGCGCCAGGTGGGTTTCCGAAAGCGGTATACCCATAGACAAGGCAGAGGAAACTAGAGAAACCGAGGCAAGAATACTTAGTAAGGAAGAGTTTTGGAAGGAATTTTGTGACGATTCCGACTATATTGTTGCATGGTCCAAGCTTTACAGAAAAGAACTGTTTGAAGCAATTAGGTTTCCGATAGGGGTCATTAACGAAGACTTTGGTATAGCCAGACATATAATAGAGAAAGCTGACAAGATTCTTTATACAGGTAAGCAGATATATTATTACAGAATGCGACAGGGGAGCATTTGCAGGAGCCCCTACTCTGAAAAGAATTTGTATTTAATCGGTGAAAGATTCGAACTGTTAAAATATATATTGGCTCAAGATTTTGGAGAAGAAACCAAGTACTACATTTGCAGAAGACAGTTTACGGGAGCAATTGAAGGTATCGGCGATGGTTTCAGGTTCCTGAATAAAAACAGAGAAATAAAAAGGACTTTAATTAGTTATTACAAGCAGTATAAATCAATAGCATCAATGCTGCTGACGGGGATGGGCGGCAGTGTAGCAACAAGCCTTTACAACAAGGCAATGATGTGGCTATACTTGCACAGCAGGAGAGTATTTTTCTTTGTCCGGGGTATT
>Ga0129306_1001602_pt1 | contig 24417 bp, 22 predicted proteins | sample P827metagenome_FD_94438 | JGI IMG/M metagenome (GOLD analysis project Ga0129306, IMG submission 94438) | Capybara group fecal microbial communities from Wisconsin, USA - P827 metagenome | ecosystem: Host-associated > Mammals > Digestive system > Large intestine > Fecal | place: USA: Wisconsin... | reverse complement strand
TGGTCTCACGCTGCGTCGGGTTCATGACGATGTCGTCGAATCCGAACTTGGCCTCTACTCTTGTAGCCTTCTGCGACAGTTCGGAACTCATCTGCGCATAGCAGCCCTTGAACAGACATGCTCTGGATATCTTCTCCTCTTTCTCCATGTTGGAGAGAGACTTCGCCTTGACCAGGGCATCATGTATCTTACCCGATGTAAACAGGAACTTGGTCGACATCTCGAGCAGATCCACTTCATCCGCGAGTTCAAATCCCTTGGAGAAATACTCCCAGCAGGTTAAGCGCTCGCCGGTGTCCGGTGTGGGCAGCTCAAGATCGGTAAATTCACTCTTGGTAACCTCACGGAAATCTATGTAGAGCTTACTCATGGCAAAGACGAGTATGCCCTTTTCCGTGAGTTTGGAGAATGCGAGGTCCATGTAGCCGAAGAACTTCTCCTTCTCCTCATCATGGTAGGTCAGCTCTGTCAGACAGCAGCACGACTTGGTCAGGATACACTCACGCGTAACCGACCACAGTGCCTTCTCTACATAGCCGTAATCGTATATGAACAGCTTCTTACAGTTGATCGCAACAGCCCTGAGTCCGTTCTCACGGCAGAAATGCTTAACGAAGAACTTTCTTCCGCTGCCGTCATCGCCGTAGTAGTAGAAGATCCTGACACCGTCATCATATGAGATCTTCATGGCATCGAGCCTGCTCTGGTTAGCCATGACAGGATCGAGTTCCTTATCATCAGTCAGCATGTAGATGAAACGGTCATAGTTCGCATCCAGTGCCAGCGGATTACGTCCGAACAGGAAGTCGATCATACGCTTATCGGGTGATACGACAGTGGAAAACGGCATGCTGTCATATACCTGAAGAGGCAGCACGGGCAGAAGCTGCTCCAGGCACGCGGACATATCACCGAATGCCCCGTTGATCGAGAAGCCTGCTCCGAAGAACACCTTTGCTGCCGACTCTATGGTAGGTGCGGAGAGGTTCGCATTCTCATTGATGATATGGAACACACCCGCGTAATCTGTCTGTGTCGCCGAGAGGATACCGCAGGCGAAGCAGAACTGGGTGAAGAACTCAAACTCAAGTCTTCTGCACAGATCAAAGAAGGGAAGCTCTATACCCTGTTCTACAGTGATAGCAGCACGGCGGTTGATCGTCTCAAGTCTGTCTATGATGGGAAGCTTGGCATCCTTGCGGATCTCATCCCAGATATCTCCGTCCTCACTGGAGGCATCATCATCCAGTATCATGCTGGTGGAACTGTTGCTGGCTGCAAAGTCTCCGAGCAGATCGAGGAGGCCGTCATCGATATCGTCATCCTCATCCTCATCCTCGTCGCCCTCTTCGATAGCGGATAACCCTGACGAACTGCCGCTGTCGTCCGAAGCTCCGAATGCCGATCCCAGGAGTGATGCAAAATCGGACTCTGACTCGTTAAGAGGATCACTGTCTGAATCGAGCCGGGACCTATCTGCGGAACCGTCACCATCCGCACCCGAATCCGAACCTGCAGGCTTCTTGTTCTTATAAGACTCGGTCAGTCTCGAATGACAGGTAGCCTCAGCCAGCTCGATATCGGGATACATGATGTTCTTGTATCCGCCGTCGCCGTTTGCATATATGACCTTCAGGTGAGCGATATAGCTGTCGATACTGGAGTTCACGCAGTCGAAGATATACTGCATGTACTCGCTGTAATCCTTAAAGGGCTTATTGTTTAATTCTTCACTGAAATTAGCCATATCTGTCCTTTGCTATTGCAAAAACATTCATGAATGTGTGTTAAACACCGCAGTGCGGTCGAAAGCGCTCTTTGCCGTATTGATCCCGGTCTGCTTCCTTATGTCAAAGACTCCGGCAGACTCATTGATGAATGGCTGACTCTTGCGGACATCATACATGTAGGTCTCTTCCTCTTCATCATAGTATCCGCTGCCGATCTTGATATCTCTCTCGTTTTTCTGTTTATTCTTACGTATCAGTTCGTCATTGATCACGGTGTAACGGTCTCCGTTGCGGCCGGTTCGGTTGCGGCGGGTGCTGCATCGGCTGCTCCTTCGGGGGCCGCAGCTTCACCTTCTGCAGCTCCTTCGGCAGTCTCTTCTTCTGTTTCCGATCCGACCTTAAGTAATGTCGTAAACTGCGCTGCGGTCAGCTCCTCTGTGGGAGCCTTGAGCAGATCTGTGAACTTCTCGGGATATTCCTCCTCGGGAATCTCGGTTACCGCGAGGAACTGCGTTGAGAGGTATCCCTCCTTACCCGAGTTCGAGACCACCTTGCACCACTCGTTGCCGGGCTCGGTGATGTATCCGCCGGTGCCGGGGAACAGCTTCGTGATGATGGGAGCGTCCTCACTGGGACCCGTACGGAATCGGAGGTCCGGAGCCGTATTGGTTGTCCTGAACATAAAGTATCTGGTCTCGTACACCACGGGTTCGGGTTCAGGCTCCGGCTCGGGTTCAGGCTCGGGTTCGGGTTCAGGTTCGGGCGAAGGCGTTGTGACACTTGTCACATCGGTGGTCGTATCATCAGGCTTAGTCTCATCCACGTTCTCACCTATAACGGTCTGGGGCATGGCTGAGGGCTGAGCACCGATTGAATCACGGTCACGGTTGAATATCGAGCTCCTGCCGTCCAGCAGTATCAGAGCAAGCAATGCCACTAATATGTAAAAAACACCTAATGCTATGATAATCCGTAAGTTTCTCTTCATTATCCGTTATCTCTTCCTATACTGATCTGATCGTCTGTAACCGGGACATCAATCATGATGTCGGCAGCTGGATGTATATGCCCATGCCGCTGCCCTCGGGGCTTCTCGCATAGATCGTGCCGCCGTAATGTTCAACGATGGCCTTTGCCTGGGTAAGTCCCAGACCGTTACCGCTGATGCGGTTAGAGCCCTGATAATTGAGCTCAAATATATGCTTTGTCTCGTTCTCGGGAAGACCCTTGCCGGTATCCTTGAGCACGATGAATATGTCATCCTCGATAGCAGATATGGTTACTACGAGAGTACCCTCTGTCTGCATGTACTTAATGGAATTATCGATGATATTGCGGAACATGATGAGCAGACGCTTCGCACTCGCATGTACCATCAGCTTATCGGATGCGGTGGAGATGTTGACCCTCAGGCCTGCTGCTCTGGCTGCATCCTGAAGCTCTGCGATCGCACGTCTGGCTACTTCTATGATATCGACTGTGACTGCAGGATCCTCATCGTCGGGAGGAAGCAGGCCATCGATCGACGCATCGGCCTGAACGGCCCCTATGGCTTCTTCTGCCTGTGCCTGCTGCTCCTGAGCAGTCTGCAGTGCCGCCTCGGTAGTACCGAGCTTAGCCACAAGATCATCTATCTGGATCTGCATACGGCGTATGTCGGTGTTCTTCTCTTCGATGGAGCGGTCACACTCACTCTTAAGCTGCTCCTTCTCTGCTCTGAGCATCCCTATCTCCTGCTGAAGATGCTCGGCTCCGGTGTAGTCGTTGTGACTCGCAAAGGTGATATACGCAAAGGCGAGGATCGAGAGTGTAAAGAGCACAAAGAACACCAGCACGTACGGCAGCGTCAGAGTAAATCCTGCCAGTATGGTCAGTATATAGAATAAACTCGCTGCTATTAACGCCAGTTTCTGCGAATACTTCATTTTATGTAAACCTCCACAATATTATTCCTTTTTCGTATCTGCATCGGAACCGGAATCGGAATCGGGAACGGATACTATGTTCAGCTCGTTCAGATCGATCCTTCGCCTGTTGGCGGCATCTGCGGCTGACAGATCGTGTGTAGCCATGATGATCGTGATCTTCTGAGCATATATGATATCAAGCAGCCTCATGATCTCCGCTGTAGAAACGGGATCGAGGTTTCCGGTCGGTTCATCGACCAGAAGGAGCTTGGGATGATTGATCACCGCTCTGGCCAGGCATACCTTCTGCTGTTCGCCGCCCGACATCTCTCTCGGGAAGCGCTTGTGAAGATGGTCGATGCCGAGCATCGTGAGCACGTGGGTTATCTTATTCTCTGCGTCTCTTGTCGATCCGCCTGTTGCAAGTATGGCCGCATGCAGGTTGTCGTAGACACTCACATCGGGGATAAGCTTAAAGTCCTGGAATAAAACTCCTATCTCCCGTCTGTAAAAAGGGATCCTGCGCCTGGGGATGTCCTTCAGGTTGGTCCCGTCCACGATTATGTCTCCGGACGTGGGTTCTATCTCCTTAAGGAGCATCTTAAGAAGCGTTGTCTTGCCGCTTCCCGAAGAACCCGTCAGTATGATGAACTCGTTGTCCTCTATCTCACACGAGAAATCATCATATACGACCAGTTCACCTTCCTCATCCTCATATCTGTGATTGATATGCGACAGGGTTATCATTGTATTGCCAGCGCTTTATCAAGTCCTGTCACTCTCAGGATATCCTTAACGGGATCGGTGACATTGATGATGGTAAAACGTCCCCCCTTGGAAGAAGCTGTCTTCTGGCCTATCATCAGACCTCTGAGCCCGGCACTGGAGATGTATTGCACATCCTGCAGATTGAGGACCACACTGGATGATTTTTGGAATGCCTTGAGTATCGCATTCTGAAACTCCGTGGCGCCCATGGCATCGATCTTGCCGGAAGCGTTTAACTGAACAACGCCGTCGCCCTTGATTTCTTCAATGTTCATAAATTACTACTCCTCTGTATCTCAATGGACTATGTCAGGGTTATGGCCCCGTCATAGAAAGTTTCCTCATCTAATATCATACTCTTTTCACCGGGGATCGCAGCATTCATATCAAGATAAGAGTTGCCGTCCATAACTGCTTCCTTCTCCATCTGGAGGATACGCATACGCGTACGAAGCGGCATGAACTGATCGGCCATGAATACAAGCTGGTGTCTGAGTTCTTCCGTAAGTCTGCGGTTTACCAGAAGCGTGATATCAAATACGCCGCCGCCCTGTTTTCTGTTTTCCAAAAGGACCGGCTTCTCTCCCAGAACGATCTCGAGTACTCTCTCAAGACCTCTGGATGTTCCCTTCATCTTATTTAACTGGTATGCTTCCCTGACCAGACGTCTTAAAACGTCTTCGCTCAAAAAGCCTCCCTTAAGATCTATACCGAACCATGAGCCGTACATCTCGAGAAGCTCCGGTGAGCATGTATTTAAGTCGAGCATCTCATAGAGCTTCTCATTCTGCTCGGAGATGTCATTATATATACTCGAGAATACCGAAAGATAACGGTGGAAGAAGCTTCCTCTCTCCTGATAAACCTCGGGGAAGGTGAGCATGAAGTTATCACCCAGTGCACTTACCCTGAGTTTATCTATGGATGCCGCTCCGTATCCCATCATCTCTATTCCCAAATAAAGATATCGGCCTTCAAGCTCATATACTAAAGCATCATCGAGATTAACCAGACGCTTTGCGCCGTTCTCAGTCATAAAAGAGATCTTTTCATATGCGCTCGTACCTTCGTCACACAGATAATCATTGATCGAGATGAGTCCGTGTTCATCTGTCCTGATATCCGTAAGATCCGTAGCGAGTATATAGAAATAGCATACCATCTCTTCGGATATATCGAGCTTGCAGCTGATACGTCCCCAGGTTGAGCCTTCGGTCACACCGTCTAAGCCTCTGAAGAAGATGTGGTGCTCGTGAGCTGCTTCATCGAGAGTTATCCGGCCGGTTTCGTCATATACGAAGCCCTGAACGTATGCCGTCTTTATTCTGTTACCTTTTATCGAATACCATACATCATTTGCCATGAATGCTTCTCCGCGGGTTTATGATCATTTCTCCGAGGTGACTATCTGGAGCTGTATGCTTCCGGGATAGATCAGCGTGTCAAATCTCGGGATTATGTCGTATTCCTTGAGCTGAGCGAGCTTCGTGTTCTCGGAATGCAGTGAGAGCTCATATACATACTCAACGCACGGCAGTTCCTCTATCGCATGGAACACATCCTCGAACTTGAGTACCTCGCCGATATTGTGCTCGGAATCCATATAGTTAAGGCATCCCTGTATACGCTCCTCGATCTGTGATCTGCACTCCGTAAAATGCCTCTTGACATATACGGTCGCTCTGACGCCTACCGGTGCATATGCGGGCTGGAGGATCTTAAACTGTGCCGTGATGAGTCTTCTCTCCTCAAGCCGTGCCGCGATCCTGTTTGTATATATTTCGGACAGTCTGGGGAACTTCTCGTCGGTATAGGGCATGACCACAACCCTTACGAGATTCTCCTTATCATCCATGACGGCACGCGTCTTGCGGATGCATAAGCCCGGAGTGGATCTTACGATCGACTCATAATCCTCTGCCGTGACCGCGGTGTAGGGTGTACGCATATCCTTGAGAAAACGTCCCCTGACATCCTCAAGTGTCTCTCTGAACACACCGCCGGTACCGGGACCGGGATTGTAGAATGTCGCGTCTATCTCATCATTATCTATTACGATATGGTTACCGGCGTTTATATTGCCTCTCGGGCCGCTGGTAACCGCACTGCTTCCGATGAAGAGGTCGGCTCCGATGAAGTCTCCGGCATCCTCGATCACGATCTTGCCTTCGTTCTCGAGCAGATGATAGTAGAGCGCACCGGGAGTCTTCTTCTCAGGTCTTACGAAATCATAGGTATATCCTTCCTCGTCCTGCCTGCGGGCAATGAGGAAGAAGCTGTCACATACGATATGGTTAAGAGGAAGAGCTATCTCCTGGTCATCAAAGCCTATGACCCTGCCAACCGAGTACCTGCGCATGATCTCCTCGTTATACAGGACAACGCGCACGCATTCCTTGCCTTTGACAGGCGCATAGCCGTATTCCCTGCCGTCGAAGATAAAGGTCATGCCTTCTTCGGACTGTCTGTATCTGCAGAACCTGCCGTTCATGCCTCCGCCCGTAATGAGCTCATAACGGCGGTAGGGTTCGCCCTTGCCTTCACGTCCGAATACAAGATAATAAACATCTTCTCCTATCGGGGATTTGATGCTCACTCTGTCTGCTCTCCCGTAGCTCTGGGAATATGCATATGTATCCTTCTGCCATACTTCAAAAAGGAACCCGTAGATGTTGGTCATCCTGGGCACGATATCATAATCTGCCCTCTTAAGCACGGCTCTGATACAGTATCCCGATACCGGAGTATCTGAACAGACTGCAGGCTCACTCTCGGGAAGAGAAACCCTGATCTCTCCGCTTCCGCCGAACGCTCCGGTGAAGTCTCTGACGTTAACCTTCTCAAAGCCTCCTGCAGTATATACTTCCCATTCAACATCCGCAAATATGTGCTCTGTCCTGTCAGCGGTCGCATTGCGGACTTCGCTTGCCTGCATCTTAACATAAAAGATGATCTCGCGCAGACGGCTTAAGTCCCCGTCAAATACTATATACAGCGAGTTATCTTCTTTGGGCTCGTCGCCGAAGATACGTGCAGGTACTGCAAGCTCCCTGTCAAGCACGAAGCTAATATCCCTGTACTCTTCTCCGTCGTATGTGAATACTCCGGTCAGACGTCCTGCTCCCGCAACAGTCTCCCTGGCGGTCTCAAAGCAGATGTCTCCCAAGTGGAATCTCTGGCCGGGCATCAGATCTACAGGCCCCTGCATGTCATCTGCGGACAGGAGAACTCTCGAGCATTTGCCTTTTGCGGGAACGAATCCGGCCATCTTGAGAAGCGCCATCCTCGCTCTGTAACTCAAGGAAACGATCTCGGCACCCTGAAGTGCGGAAAACGCAGTCAGGTTCTCCAGGATCGTGATACCGGGGTCGGAAGGATTATAGTTGGTCCACTCCGATGAACGCAGGGGGAGTTCCCTGAGCGCATCCTCTATCCTCTCCTCATATGTTCTGCCTTGCAGTTCTTCAACTCTTAGCATGTTCTATAAGCCTCATTTATTCGTAACGATAACCTTGTGATTGCCGCTCCTGGTGACCATGAACGGGGTTATCTCTATATCCTTGGTATCGAGTTCGTGCTCTCCGGAAGCATCGGTGTAATGACCGATGACCGTGATCCTCTGTATGATCGCACGGCTGCGCAGGACGCTCAGCCTCATCAGGATCTGTGATTCCTTGGGCAGCACGCCTATGCTCCATCCTGCATTCTCATCATCCGATACGGGATTCAGGTAGGATGTGAGCACGCTCTTAAGCTCGTTCTGTACTTCAAAGCTGTCATCCATATCCATGACCGTAGCCCATACGGTTACGGAGATATCAACGAAGATGGGCTCCACTATATGGAGGTTGTCTTCCGATACGGTAAGTTCGCAGTGCTTTAAGATGTCCTTCTTAAGAAGTGCCGATATCCTGTGGAATGAGAAAGCACCGTCTTCAAAGTCCTTCATAAGCAGAACGACCGATATGTCAGAGGGTTCGCCCGTGCCGTCGATGGTCTCGCCCACGACAACCTTTGCGGATTCGATGCTGTCCGAAAACTCCATGATGTAACGGACATAGTCACCCTCGGAAACCAGCTTGCCTCTCGCATGCATGATACCCGCACCGCGCATCATCGCATGGTCGAGAGTCTCTAACGAGCTTCCGCCGTGTGCACGGATCGGGTTATATAAGCTGTCTATATAAGGAGCATCTCCTGCAAAGGCACCTATCGCACCTTCGGGAAGATTGCCTGATACACCGTCTGTTGATCTGATGCGTGCCTTGAAAGCCACATCATCTGTCACTCTCGGCATATCGCAGTTGTTGCCGTCGCCGAACATGACCTCTCCGGTCATCCTGTCTATGCGGTAGCATCTCCTGTCCGGAGCATTATAGAAGTCGTACGTCTCGCTCCACAGTACATAGAATGCGGATATCCTGCCGAGCAGATCGTATTCCGCACGCACCTTATCGGGCGTGGCGGCAAGGAGGTTATCCATATCCTCTTTTCCGAGAGTAGATACTTCGTTGACCCAGATCTGTGCATCCAGGATATTGGATGAGCCGAGCGAAAATCTCATGTTGGGAAGTACTTCATCAACATAGTAGTCTGTCTCATCTCCTGTCTGGACATTGGTGACCGTCACGGCGTTCAGACACATCCTGATTATATGCGGCAGGAATATGTCTGCAGCTTCGGACTTCTGTGCCCTGCTCCTGACTATCCTGATCCAGTAGAGGCGGTTACCCTCGATAGTAAGTTCCGACATATCCGCGGGCGGAAGGAACATGACCGTACCCGATCTGGTGAACTCCTCTGTCAGATCGGTAAATCTCATCTCCTTAAAGCCTGTCTGGGATGAGTATTCCATCCTGAAGCGTACGCCGTTCTGGTTGCTCAGCTCGGCAAGCTGGAAGTAAATGCTTATGGGGCCTTCCTCAAGCTTGCGGTCAAGACCGATGTAGAGCATATCTTCGGCATTCTCGTTACCCGACAGTATCGTAAAGGGCTTATCACTGCCAAGCTGCGCCGTGATATCCGATTTGGTCGTTCCCGCGATCTTCTCGAGCTTGACCGGGGCAACATATTTACCCTCAAACGAATATGAGATCTTGAGGTTCTCGATGATCGGATATGTATGTATCGCAGGTCTCATATAGCAGTTGTCGGACCTGGTTATGCGCATGCGCAGTACTCTGCCCGAATACGGACCGCTCTCCGAGGTAGCCCAGTCATCGGGGCATGTAAACGACAGTGAATAGTCACCGTTTTGTGCATTGGCGAACATGCCTGCATATTCGGTATCGCAGCTTAGCTTCTTCCAGCCTATGCCGTTGAAGTATTCGATGATGATCTCATCGACCTTGACCATGGCAGGATTGTCAAAAGGAAGCTTCTTGGGCTTACGCTTGATAACGGTAAGTTCCGCTTCCTCCTGCTCTGCGGTCAGGCGGATCTGGTTATCGGCATAAGTCACCTTGAAGTCAAGCGTAATATGTGAACCGCTCTTGGAGAAGCACGGATCATATCCTATATAGCATTCGTTGTATACGGCCAGCGTGTCGGTAAACGGAATGAACTTATGTACATCCAGCTCCATCTGACCGTCTCCGACATAGTCGGGGGCCTTGGATGCGCCGCCTGCCGAGATGCTCACATCACTGACTTCAAGAGACTCTGTCATCGGTTCGTGAGCGCTGAGTGTAACTACGGACATCTCGCGTCCGCCTATGGATACTCTGGTCGACTCACCCGACTTGATCAGTTCAAAAGTCACTCCGTCTTCGAGGAGCCTGACGCTGTCAAACTCTTCAAACTTACCGCCGGTCATGTATTCAAACGTAAACTCACGGCCCGCGATCCTGCGCGCCAGTTCTTCGCCGCCGGTAAAGCGGATGTATATGGGTTCGCCTACTCCGTCAAAGAGTCTGTCATGATAGATGATAAGAACGCTCTGTCCCAGGTCCGTCTTCTCCCCGAACAGGATAAAGGGCGGGATCCGGATCATGGTCTCTTCATCAACGATGTCTGACATGAGAGCCGTCTCTTCGACCGCCTCTGCCGTCTCTTCGAGGTTATCCGAAGGCTCTGCAATGATCGCGGATTCAGGTACTATGGAAGGAACCGCGTAATCTCCGAAGATCGGTGATAGTGTTCCACGCTCGGTATCAGTCTGGAATACTGCCTTGATCTGAGCTTCGGTCACATAGATATTACGGTCCGTTTCGTAGATGACGAATCCCGAATCCGTATCATCCGACTCGGCACTCAGTCTCGTTCCCTTGGGAAGCTGGGCTCCGGGGAGCACTCCGCCGTATAGATTGAAGATCACGAGACTGCCCGCGGGCTGTGCCGGATTGAGAGTGATGTCAAGCATGTTGACGAACTCGAGATGATATCTCTCGGGCATCAGACTCATCAGGCGGTAATTCTCTTCTGTCTGTCTTGCGAATACCTGTGCAAGGACAGAACCGATATCAGGATCTGATCTGTCGAATCTCCATTCAGGTACATATGAAGCTGCAAGATGCTCTATTTTGTTTTCGATCTCCTCTGCAGTGAGAGGCTTCCATACATTACTCATCTGCTTACTCTGTATACTCGTCTATATCTATGATATCGGGCTCGTAGTACTCCTCTTCCTCTTCGGGAGCGGGCTCCGCGTTGAGGTAGAAGGGGAATACGAGGTTTCCCCATGTATTCGAATCCGCCAGGAGATAATCGATGTTGATCATGATATATCCCTGCTGCTCCGCCATCTCGGCCTCTATATCCACGGCCGAAACCCTGGGTTCCTGATTAATGATCGCTTCTGTTAAGTCACGCTTCATGATCGTCAGCTCGGTAAGATTGATGTCCATGAAGACATATGAAGCAGTCTCCGTACCGAAACCCGGGCGTGTAAGACGCTCTGTCACCTGCGTCATCAGGATCAGATATATCGATTCCTTGACGCTCTGTGATCCGGAGCTTGTTACAAACCGTCCCGTTGCGGGATCTATTCTCGGGGGAAAAGCCATCCCCGTTCCAAGAAATTCTTTTGCCATATTGTTACTAACCTAACTTGATCGGTGTTCCTTCTACCGTTACCGGACCGCTGCTCTTTAACTTGAGCATCGAGTTGCCGGATACATTGACATTGCCGCCTTCATGGGTGAGACGGCTGTTGGCCTTGATCTCAGCCGAATCATTGGCGGAGAACTTGAGTTTATCGGCTTCTACCGTCACGGTTCCGTTGGAACCGTTCATGATGACCTTGATATTGTCTCCGACCTTGATCGTGAGCTTCTGCTTGGCCAGGACTTCCATCTGACCGTCCTCGGTCTTCATTTCGATCTTGTTCTTGCCTTCCTTGTCGGAGATCAGGATCTTCTTATTTTCGTTATCGATCTCGACCTTGTGGAGGTCCTTGGCAGTCTTGATGATGATATGGTCCTTATCACCCTCGCCCTCGCCGTTGTCCATGATCTCGATCAGATTGCCGTTCCTGGTCTTGATGCGCTTGAACTGGTTCTTCTCGTCAAAGGCCTGTTGCATGAAGTTCGAGTTGGTCTTGGGAACCGCACCTATCACGAACGGCCTGTCGATATTACCCTGCTCAAAGACCACGAGAACCTGGTCACCGACCTCCGGGATGAAATACTCGCCCCACTTCTGTCCGCCGTAAGGAAGAGCCATGCGTGCCCATACGAGTCGGGATTCCTCATAATCTCTGGTCGTGATATTGACCTGTACGAATCCCTGATGGTCCTTGTCGTAGTTCTTGACTACCTGGCAGACCAACACGCCCATTATTCGGTTGTCGCCCATATCGGTCTTGTCTATCTGACGTCTCGCAACGTCATCGACTATATCGAAAAAAGGCATTTATTCCTCCTTGGTTCAGTTCCGGTAATAATGATCAGAGCGTAGAAGCCTTGCCCTCGATGGTTGTCGTATAATTCCCCTCGGTATACTCATGGATAACATCGGTCACGTAGTACTTGTTGGAGATACCGTCGCCGAAATCCTTGAGTATGATGAACCTGCCGGGTACGATCTCGGGCATTCCCGAGACGGTCATCGAGAGGCTTCCGAGTCTGTAGGACATATCCTCCATGATGTAGGTCGCTCTCCTGTCGGCATCACTCTGTGTCTCTATCGATGAATCGGTATATATATATGCCTGACCGGATACGAGAGGCTTGGCCTTGCTGCCTAAAGAGAACTTACCGGTGTTCTTCTTCCTGACCTCGATCTTGGAGCCCTTGCCTATATCAATCGTGCGGACCTTGACTTCGCCGACGACTCCCGTGATGTCATATCCTATATCAAAGCCTACTATGACGGTCGAGGGAACGATCTCTATGAGTTCCTGCGTATTGGCTTTGGCCTTTCTGAAAGCGATATGGCCGCCGATGGAAAAGAACTCAAAGTTAAACTTCTTGGCAGCTCTGACGATAAAGTCATAATCGCTCTCCGCAACCATCTCTATGCGGATGTCGGGCGGCTCTCCTCCGCCGGCGCCTCCCTGAGGCTTATCCGGTGTATCCGAAACATCTATCGATGTGATGATCTCACTGTTAACGAGATTCTGGTAAGGTGCCTTCTCGAATATCTCACTTACCGCATCGGAATAATAATTCGCCTTTAAACGCTTGGATGAATTGTTGGCCATCATTATGCCCTTTACATCCATCGCGGTGAGGCGTATCGTACTTCCCAGCTCGGGCAGATAGATAAAATCAACTCTCGCGATGTACCCGACAAATACCTCCATGATGCTGGCCGCATGTCCGAGAAATACCTTGACGGAATTACCGAGATTGACATACTTCTTGAGGTTCTGGGTATCGTAAGTGCCGGAGGTGTTACTGAAGCCGCCCGTGATCGAAACGGTCGCAATGCTCGCCTTGAAATCACTGGTAACTTCCACCGTGACCTCGGCAACGTGCAGTTTGATCTTCTTATCCTCCTCGGGGTTCTTACCGCCGAGATACACTCTGACTGCGGGACTCGTGAATCCCTCGTATTTGTCATACAGATCGGATAATTTATATTCTGCCATGCTTCAACTCTTAATGAGCTCCCTCCGGGGCCTTATTGCCTATCTGTTTTGTAAGCTCGTCCTGCTCGTCAACTCCGGCATTCTTCTTTAACTTGGCTCTCCAGATCCTCGTCATATCCGTGTATTCGGAATCAAGGAGTACCACTCTTAAGTTAACGCTGGCCCTGCAGGGCTCTCCGTTTACGTTAAACATCGTATATTCGCAATCCACACGGTTTAAGATCCCTTCATAGGACATATCGCCCCATGTAAACTTGATCAGACAGGTTGCGGTGGATCTGATTATATGTGTAAAAGCCTCAACCTCATTCTGAACGGAGTACTCGCTCCTGCCGTTACCTCCTCCGCCTTTGCCTGATATCTTATCGCGTATGGCACCGACGCCTTTCTTGGCAAGCTTGCCGACGCCTCTGGCTACATTGGTAGCACCGAGAGTGAACTTATCTCCGTAAAAAGCATCCTGATTGTTGGTCTTGTCAAATATGAGCGGTATGGAAAGCTCGATATGTGACTCAACGCTTCGGATCGCGTTCGATCTTTCTTTCTTATGGTTTTCCGGATCCTTCTTCTTCTGTTCGCCTTTGCCCTCTTCTTCCATGTTCTGGTTGTTGAACTTCTGGACCATGATCTCCTCACCGCCGTATCCGGTCAGTGTGAGTTCCGCGGGGTTAAACGGTACTTCGAATCTGTATTTCTTGTAATCCTTGTTTATATCAAAATCGTCTACGTCGCCGGATCCGGCATCCGATCCGTTAGCTTTGGAGGCAAGCGCCTTGGCTTTCTCGATCTTGGCAGCATAGCTTTGGGCCAGTCCTTCATCAAAGCCTGAAAGTCCGCCTTTCATTCCGCCCTTTCCGCCGCCCGGTGCCTTGGCATTCTCTTCGGTGATCTTACGCTCGGAAAAATCCGCTATCTCAATAACAGCTTTTTCAACAATACCGAGTTCCGACAGAAACGACTTGCCGACGGATGAATTGGCCGCAGCCTTAGCACCTGACGCTATTTTTCCGCCTGCCTTGCCGAGCGCACTTCCGACGGATTTTGTTCCTTCCCATAGGGTTTTTCCAAAATTAGGCATATATCAGGTCCTGTCACCTAAATGTTAAGGATATTGTTGTTAAGCAGCTTTGATGCAACGGATGTTCCTCCGCCCTTGCCGTCTTTAAATACCTGTTTGAATGCATCCGACCATTGCAGATTCTGGTATTCAAACTTGTCGTTCTTCTTGGCATCCTGCGTGATCTCCAGATGCATGGTTCCGCGTATGGGATTGCCTCTGGTATTAAACATCGTATAGTGGTTTGATACACTCGTAACCTGTCCGCGGAATACCATCTTGCCCCAGGTGAAGATCACATGCTGTGTCGCGGTGGTCGCGAGCAGCGCAAGAAAGATCTCCATACGTGCACGCACACTGAAGGTATTGCCTTTGTGCGTATACATATCGACACCTTTGGATATGCCTTTTGAGACGTTCATATCAAACACTTCCTGAAGCATGAATGCATCCATCAGATTGACATCATCAAAGATCAGGTCAAACGCCAGTGTCGTCTTGCCGTGATACTCCTGCTCATTCAGAATCTTGGCCTTGTTGCCGGAAGTCTGGTTCATATCCTTGATCTTACCGTTTACGGAATCCATCTTGATCGAAGAGGGATTGAACTGAACGGTTATCTTGAAGAAGTTCTTATCTTCGGGTGAGACCTCTCCTACTTTGGATGCTGATGAGCCTCCGGGGCCCAGGCTTTTGAGTCCCTTGAGAAGCTTGGCGCCTTTACCGAGTTTTTCCTCGGCCGCTTCCGACACATCACCCTTCTTAAGGGCATCGATCAGCTTGTTCTCAAAAGCCTGTGCTGCCCCGTTAATGGTCTCTTCATCCTCTTTCTTTATCTCATCGGGGTCATATATCCAGGGGTTAGGTATATATATGATCGCTTTGGGGCCTGCACCGTCAAAGAACATTCCCTTGGCGCTGGAGCCCAGATTGTCAAGCATTCCCGGCATAGTTTACTCCCTGCTTAATATCCTCTGCGTATCTTCTCGTTTCTCATCTGTGTCTCGAGCTTCCGAAACACCTGGTTACTGATCGTCGATACCTGGCTTCTGACACCTTCATCTATCATCTGCCGTATCCGGCGCTCATCTATGTTACGTACTGTTTCGCTGTTGTTGACCACCGTGTGCTCCCTGGTGGTGTTGGTCTGCGTCACCGTATCATGTACGGTCTCGGAATTGATCTGCCTCGACAGGTCCTGATGCATGAGGCTTAACTGCTCTTCGATCTCTTCCTGGCTTAAGCTCTCCGTGACCTTGTGTATCGTCGGAGCTGCTTCGTACCTGCGCTCATGAACGTTGTGCGGAGCTGAGGCGGCAGTTCTTGTGCGCTCTTCACTTTCTTCCCTGATCTCATCCGCGGTCCTCGCGATCAGCTCTGCGGCTCTGGCTTCTTCGGAGGCAGCTTCGGCTTCCCTGATATCGTAGATCAGTTCTCCGGGATCCGCGGGACGGATGCCCGTACTTCCGGGTTCTGCCCAGGGATTCTCCTGATATTCATCCAGTAGTTCGTAGATCCTGACGGCCTCTTCGGGGAAGATATGAGCCAGTTCCCTCAGGATCTCACGCTCACGGTTCTCTCTGACTATCTCCTCGGTCTCGAGTCTCTCCATCAGCTCCTCGGGAGCCGTAAGAGCCAGGATACCGTCGCGTCTGGTCTTCTGCATGCCGCCGCCGGACTCCTGAGCCCGTTCTCTTAATCTGATACGTTCCAGCGTACGCAGGTATTCCTGTCTGCGGCGCTCATTCTGAACGTTCATTGCATTGACGGTCTCTGTGATCCGGACGAGTTCTTCTTCGGAAATACGGCCTTCTTCATCGCCTGTAAGGAGCTCTATCTCACTGGAGGTCAGGTAATTATTCTCCGTGAGCATCTCTTCACTCTCGTGCATCGTCAGGCTTACGTCTCCCTGATACTGGGTCAGTCTCCGGAGAGTGCTTACGGATGCACCGAAGAAGATATCTTCAAACCTGTAATACTGCTCATTGTTCAGGTAGAATCTGTCGAATGCGGTATGATACAGGTTCTGGAGCATATCCATGAGTACCGCACCGTTCATCTCGTTTCTGACCTGATCGACGGTAACTTCAGTGTTCTCGAGGCTTTCTTCGTAGGTATTGGTGTTGAGGAATACAAGATTCTCTTCAGATATGCCTGCGCGCTGCCTGAGTATGGACAGAAGTATGTGCTGAGCGGTGTAACTCTGGTTTGCTATCCGGTATTCATTTTTCTCTATCCCGGTCTCCTCAACGGAGCGGTTGAAATTACTTACTATCTGATATATGGCACCCGTACTGAGTCTGTCCATGATCCTCTCGTACAGGTAATTCTCTTTTTCTCTGACACTCTCGGAGCGCTCTTCCACGGTCCCGGTGCTGACCTCAGTCTCCATCGACTCGATCATCTCACGGAGCTCCATGCCCTTCTCCAGATAGAGATTGATCAGGGTATTGGTGTTCTTCGTCTCCTCGGCCATCTTGAAGAAGGCATTCATGAACCTTCTGTCATCTCTTATTCCGAGTTTATAGAGTGCATCCGTGATAAAGACTCTGTCCTGATACGTCACATGCGCATCCGCGGAAAGGACGATCCTGTTCAGCACATTGTTTAATATCTCAACCTTCTGAAGGTTCGTCTCATTACGCGTATTCGACTCCAATATACTCGTCATCGCCCCGCCCTCCTGAACATAGATCTCAGGAGGTGTGGTACTTAAGTGAAGCAGGTCTTCCGCATCAACCCTCGTCTCCATCAGGGAGTAGTTCCCTGTTATTCTTCTGTAGAACGCTTCGGGAGCCGCCAGATATGTAGTTCGAGCCTTAATCTCAATCGGTGCTTTAACAGTTAACATTTATTTTTTGGAAAGTGAATCCGCCATCAATGCACGTCTGGTCGGCGGCCACGTAACCGGTGTCTGCTTCTTATCTCCGTTGGTCGCGGGCACAGCGTAGGTCGGCTTCGGATCCTTCTGGTTAGCCTTGATATCCCATGGTTCCCTGGCAGGCTGCTTGCCATCTCCGTTGGTCGCGGGCTTCGCAAACTGCGCCTTGGGATTCTCCTTGTTCTGCTGCATGCTCCAGGGGCCTTTGGCGGGCTGTTTGCCGTCTCCGTTGGTCGCAGCCTTAGCGTAGGTTACCTTCGGATTATCCTTGTTGCCCTTGATATCCCACGGCGTCCTGGCCGGCGGAGGTGCGTCTCCGTTACGTGCAGGTTCTGCGTTAGAAGGCTTGGGATTACTGGTATTTGACCGGATATCCCATTTGGGCTTACCCGTACCGTCAGATACTTCCCAGCCGCCTTCTCCGGGCTTCGGTGAATAGTGATCACCGCTGACTGCATTAGTGTCATCCGCCCATGTCGGCTTGGCGTCTTTATATTCGGACTGAGGCTTCTTCGCGGTATCGTCGGTGCTCTCCCAACCGCCCTCATTGGGAGGAAGCTTCTTGTAGTGAGCATCCGAAACCTCGTTGGTGGAATCGGCGTATTTAACCTTGCCGCCGTCCTTGAACGAGTCGGCTCTCTTCTTGGCCGTTCCGTCGGTGCTCTCCCAGCCGCCCTCTCCTGGAGTCCACTCGTAGTGTTCATCGCTCACTGCATTGGTAGCATTGGCCCATATAGGCAAATCACCTTCGAGGAACTCACTGTAAGGAGGCTTATCGAATCGCTCATCGCCTCCGACATAAAAGGTACGCGATACTCCATCATCGTCAGTTATCACTGAATAGTTATCCGGACTCTTGACGTTTGTATCCTTAGCGTACTTGGGTTTGGCGTCCGTGTATTCTTCCTTCCTGGGTTTCTGAACTACGGATCCATCGCTCATGGTCCATCCGTCGGCATCCTTGGTATAGTGCTTCTGAGCAGTCATATTGGTGCCGTCGGCCCACATAACCTCCGTGCCGAGATCATAACCGTCAAGTCTATGCTTTGCGGCGGAGTCAATACGCTTGGTATTGCCGTCATCGTCCTTACCGTAGATTTTATCATCCGTCCCAACGGCTGTCTGATCGGCATATTTATCCGTGTGGCCGGTCACACCTGACTTGATAGACCAGTAAGGTTTATTGGTCGAATTATTCTCTTTTGTATAAACGGCATCCTTACGCTTCCATACCGTCTTCTTGAGAACCGGATCCTCGGCCTTCTCATAGGTTTCCTCATTATGCGCAAGTGAACCTGTGGCGGCATATGTGTTCTTGGGGAAGACCTCGTCCTTGTGCTCGGAGAACTTCCATGCTGGCAGATCCTGATCGGGGCCCCACGTGGGATTGGTGACTACCATGAGCTCTCTGTATGCGATCGTGGTAGTCTCGGTGAGCAGTCCGCTCTTCTCCGCATTTAATTCACCGTATTCCTTCTGGGTGACTACACATCCCGTAAATGTATATATACGTGCGGGCCATGCGGGTGCGGATTCGGTTATGGCGCTTCTGGTCTGGTGTCTGTACACATACAGGATCACCGGAAGCATGAGCTCGGTTCCGTTGGCGAGAGGGTCCATGAACCTTTCGTTGGATACATATCTCTCAACCTGGAAGGTAAAGGGTTTGGATATGGGTTTACGGCGCATATGGACATAGTCATTCACGCCGCCCTCACGGATGTATTCGTATTCATTCTCTTTGCTGAATACCTTGACCGTCTTGAGCGCCATGAAATAGACTCCCTCAACTTCGAGGACGAAGTTAAAGGCTGTTATGGGATTTCTGAGTGCTGCGTTGGTGGTGTCTCCGGAGTTACCAAACAGCGAATCATCTAACCAATCGGCTGCCATAAATGATCACCTCCCGGCCCGGCCGGGTCATTAAACTATCTTGTCGGTTTCATGTCGAAAATGCTTTTTTCTTTTTTCTTATCCGAGGGATTAAGGCTCTTGTTGATACCCGATATCTCGCTGCACCATCTGCGTCTCTCCGTATGAGTCAGGCTCATTACTTCGGTCTCGCTCCAGTGGAAGTAATATGAGATAAAGGACATCTCCCGGTACAGGTCATCCTGCGGGTAGAGGCTTAACCCTCCTGAGTAAAATTTAGCGGTACCGTAAATACCTTGCCGCAGTCGGGACATACGCACTCCATCGTCGGAGGCTCTATGTCGTTGATACGCTGGTACATATCCTGGAGATATGCGAGGTCAGCGGTAAAAAGCTGCTCTATAGTGGTTGCCGTAACTGACTCAATGCCCTCTAATTCAGTAACAACCTTGCTTAATATGACAATTGTCAGATACGAAGGATTGGACAGAACTCTGGGGTCGCGTGTTGCGCTGATCTCGTCTCCTGCGGTAGCCAGACGCATCCTGCCCCTTCTGTGCAGTTCTCCTGCCGAATCCATATAGCCCTTTGGTAACGTAAACTCATATAAGGTTTCCATTTTATCCCTCCGCTTTACGTGTCTGTTTGCTTACTCTGAGGCTCATCCTGAGATGAGCCCCATATAAGCAAGCAGTTGATCTGCTTCTTAATTTAGTTGGGTATGATCAGTTCCTCGTACGCGATCTCTACTGATTCGATTGCAACATCGGAATTCTTTGCGTCGAGATCGGGAGCCGAGTACTTGGTAACCCACGCGTTGGTAAGTGTCCACTGTCTGGTACCTACCGGTGAATCAACAAGGGATGAAGGTGCGCCGGAGTTGATGTCGATCAGCTCGATCGTAACGTTGTTACGAGGCATCTGACCTCTTGCCTCACTCACACACTCCATGATCCATGTCTTGAAGGGGCTGGAAATGATGTAGCCCATCTTCAGTGTAACGTTGCCGTGCTTAACAAGTCCGGGAACCTTAACCGGTGCAAGTGAACCGGAGTTGCCCTGTCTGAACTCGATAACATCGACTGTGGCTTCTACGCCTGTTACTTCGCTGAAAGCTGCTGTTCCCGCAACGGTATCAACAGTCACCAGGAAGTTCATTTTGGTCAACGGGTAAGCTGACCGTTTGTCATTTTCATATGCTCCAGTAGCCATAATTCATGACTCCTTTCTGTTTGTTAATTAGTCTCTGGACTGTCTTCCGAAGCTTATTCAGAAGCTTCCTCACCGCCTGCTTCCGATGTATGCTGAGTTACTCTGAAGATTACGAACTCAGCAGGACGGGACGGTGCGATACCTACGTTACATATAAGTCTGCCGTTCATGATATCGTCTCTGCTCATTGTGGATGTACCGATCTCTACGAAGTAGCTCTCGGATGCGGATCCACCTGCCAGCATACCGTTTCTGAACAATCCGTCTAAGAAGTTCGCGATAGTCTGGTGAACTCTCTGCCAGAGAGCGGGATCGTTGGGCTCAAATACAACCCAGTTGGTGTTAGCCTTGATGCTCTCTTCAACATAGATGAACAACCTTCTGACGTTGACATACTTAAACGCGCTGTTGCTTGACGCGGTACGTGCACCCCAGATCCTGATACCCTGTCCGGGCAGATTGCGGATGAGGTTGATTCCTTCGGGATTAAGGATATCCTGCTCGTCCTTGGTGTAATTAACCGAAAGACCTGTACAGAAGATAACTTCGTTTGCAGGAGCCTTGTGTACGCCTCTTGCGATATCCGTTCTGGAATAAACACCCATAACTGCTCCCGAAGGAGGAATGAAGTCAGCTTTGTTGCTGGATCTGTCAAATACCTGTATCCAGGGATGATACATAGCGCAGTAGGTTGAATCAACCATCTGTCTGTAACCGATCAGATCGGCTGTCTTGTACATCTCCTTAGGCATATCCAGAACTGCGAAACGGCTGCGGAGTCTCTCGCAGTGAGCAACGAGTGCTACAACTACCTCGGGGATAGTGATGCCGGGTATAGCCAGCATGCTTACGGTATTGTTCTCTTCGAACGCCGAAAGACCTGTGCGCTTGCCGGGGCCGTTATCCTCACCGATATATGTTGATGCGTCGATCTTGGCTACGGAACCGTCTGTACCTCCCTCAAGGAAGAATACGCCGTCGGTAATGTCCTTGCCGAGGATCTCCGATACCGGATTGGAAGGAGCCTTGGGCTGTGTGATCTCGACATTGATGATGTCGCTTCCTGCCAGCTTGCTGCCGATGTATCTGGGAGATGTGGGATTTAAGCTGAGTTCAGCATAATTCTCAACATCATCGCCGAAACGGATGGACATATCAAATGTAACCAGATAAAGAAGGTTCTTGGGAACGATATCGGTATCAACCGCATTCTTGGGAAGCTCGCTCTCGAATGTTACTTCGTTATCATAGATTGTCTTGATCTTTGTATAGGTCTTCTCAAATACTACCAGATCGCCTTCTCTGAAACCGTCAAGGCTCTTTGCCTTGTAACCGGTTGCAGTCTTCTCAACCAGCTGGAGCTTACGCTTCCTGTTGGTGGAAAGGATGATCTGGATCTTGTTGCCCCATGTACCGGGGTTCTTTGCTTCTACGCTTAAGATGCCTTTCTTGGCTGTTGCTGCCTTTGCATCAGCGGGAGCCACACGCATAACATAGCATCTGGTACCGCCGTTATCAAAGAACTGCTCAACGCTGTTAGCTAAGAAGCGATATTCTCCGTAGCCGAACTCGGATAAAAATCCTCCGAACTGCTGACGGAATGAACGCATACTCGTTACGAGGAGCGGAGCACCCACTAAGGGGCCTTTTTCCGCTAATCCGATAAATCCTGCAGTACTGGTTCCTACACCTTCGATACTGCGAGGAGAATTATCATATTCTTCGACGTATACGCCCGGTGATAAATACTCTGCCATATACTTTACCTCTTTTCATTGATTTTCATGTTGCTGTCACCTTTACCTGTCCGGGATACGTGATCGAAACACTTCCTGCATATGCACACATCATCTTACAGTCGTTTGTCAGACAGGGTTTGCCTCCTATGAGAACCTTCGGTTTGGTAGCTATCCATGTACCTGCCGGCACGGGCATGCACGGTTGCGGAGTAAGAACTCCCAATGCCGCTGCTGTTGCTGCCGCTACAGCCGGGTTGGCCATCGATGTACACATTCCGAACGGCCCTATGTTGGCTCCTCCCTGAGCGTCTGTAATAGTTGCTGCAGGTTTGCCTTCGACCATTACAGTCCCCTGTGATGTTACCTTGATCGGAGCAGGTGCTGTGCCCATCGTGCACATTGCCGTTCCTCCGACACCCACAAGCTCACTCATCTGTCGTTTCCTTTCCGGTAAAAGGCTTAACCTTGGTTGCGCCGTCCATCAGATCAATCTCTCCGGACTCAAGGTGAAAATCGATCGGTCTGAAGTATTCATTACCGCCTGCCGTGAAGTGTATCAAGTATGGCAGCATGCTGCCGTCATCCCTCACTTTCAGCGTAAATGTGTCTCCCGGACCGGCCCTGCCGTACAGGATACGACAGACCTTTTCACCTGTCTTGTGTTCTCCCGTCAAGGGATCCTTCAGGACAACTCGTGCCGGGTTAACGCAGTCCGTAACCTCGAGCACGTCATAGCGCGATCCATCTTCCGATATAAGAGCATACCTCATATTATCGATCACTACTCTGCCGCCCGGTGTCTTCGGCAAAAGGCTCAGAGTAACTACGCCTTTTTTCTCGGATACATCCTGGTAGAAGCAGATCGGCCTGTCAATTGCTGCGGCCTCGATGGATTCCGGTTTGGAAAGTTTCCCGTGGATCGTAAGTACTGATCCTCCGACGCGATTCTTCTCTGATGGCATCAGGAATACATCGCACATGGGGAGCTTCGGATCAAGCGTCTCATATCGAATATCTGTATCCGCGGGATCGTATCCTCTGGCTTCGATGTGCATAGAAAAATCTTCCCTGCTCTCGCCTGTGAATACCCAGACACCCTCGCCCTTGTTAATGGGCTTGAGTACTTCTTCACCGCTGCGGAATCTGATGTCCGACTCTGTTAGCTCTCTTCCCGTCGTGGTATCGATCAGTCGGATCGCCAGTGACAGACGCGCTTTGATCACTACAGTCACTTATAGAATCTACCTCCTTTCCTCACCAGTAACACTGATCTCAAAACTGGCATCCGTAACACGAGGTGTATCAATGATCTCACCACTGGACAGGTATACGGGTGCCGCCCGGTAGAACAGGCTGATCTGATAAGGCTTGTTGATCGCCTGCCATACCCGCACTTTTTCCTCCAGACTTATCTTCGCTTGAGACAGTACTATCGGAGGCTCCTGAGTGTCGAGCCAGTTTTGGAGTTCATCGGGTCTGACGGAACTGTTATCGTTCACTATCTGCGCTATGCGCCCGATGATCTTCTGTATATCCGGATCCTTAAGGCCCATCTGGCCTGATCCGTTGATAAAGACCATATAATAAAGAGCATACGGTCTGGGCGGTTTTGCTATCTGAGCCCTGCCTGACTGAACATATCTGGGACCGGTCACTTCAACGTCCTCTCTGATGTCATACAGGTAGAGGCCTACGATATAGTCAACGTCCTGTGAAAGCGGCGATGATATCTCAATGTTGTTGGCTGACGGGATGGGCTCGGGGCACATCTTCTCTCTGAGAGTCTTGATTATGTAATTGCTTACGTCTGAGATTATCGGATAATCAGCCATGATTATTCTCCTTTAAAAAACTCCGTAAGTGCTTCAACGTAACTGTCTACCGCACTCTGCATGGGGCCTGTTAAGCAGACCGCATAATCGGTTCCGATACAATACTCGGTAATACATCCGAAGTACTTTCCTGAATCGGTTTCACCTAACATTAGCACACCCTGTGTCACAGAACTGTCACTCATGACTTCGGGCGGATTATCTGTGCTCTGCTTATACATCTGATCGCTTCCGCGCTTGAAGATGTATATCGTGCTGCCGGCTGTCATGGTTCCTGTAGCCTTGTTCTCATCATAGAAGTATCTGTATGAGGTGATGTCCGATATGGTCTTAAGGCTTACGTATTCGTTCGATCTGTCGGAAGTATACTGCTTATAGGTGTATTTAT
>Ga0129306_1001601_pt1 | contig 24433 bp, 23 predicted proteins | sample P827metagenome_FD_94438 | JGI IMG/M metagenome (GOLD analysis project Ga0129306, IMG submission 94438) | Capybara group fecal microbial communities from Wisconsin, USA - P827 metagenome | ecosystem: Host-associated > Mammals > Digestive system > Large intestine > Fecal | place: USA: Wisconsin... | reverse complement strand
GCCATGATTGCGGAACGAGAAGAGGTAGAGCTTCAGACTCTTCGACTCCACCATGCGCTCCCCAGGGATATACATGATCTTGATCTCCGCAAAGTCGGGCTGACCCGTAATCGGACAAAGGCTCGTAAACTCAGGGCAGTTGAACTGCACCCAGTAGTCGTTGTCCTTATGCTTGTTCTCAAACGTCTCCAGCACCTCTGGTGCATACGTCATTTTGTATTCCGTCTTCTTGCCCAGCAGCTGCAGGCCTTCCTGTTCTCTCTCGCTCATATTTTCAGGATTTTAAAGATGTTGTAGTTAATGTCATGGTCGAACACATCCTCATGGTCGTGCTTCTTCGTATACTCTACCACGCGGATGGTGATAGGCAGCACCACGATTTCATAGAGCGTCTTCAGCGTCACCTGCGAAATCATCAGCGACGGCATTTCCTCCCAGGGAATCACGCCACCCAGTGCCAGCGGGAAGAAGATGATAGAGTCCGTCGTCTCGCCAAATACCGTACTCAGAATGGCACGCGACGAGAAGTGCGCACCTTGCGACGACAGCTTCATGCGCGACATCACGTAGGCATTGATAAACGAACCTGCGATGAAGGCCACGAACGAGGCCATTGCAATACGCGGCGCCAGTCCGAAGATCACGTGGAAACCCTCCTCACCATGCCAGTAAGGCGCACCTGGTATCCAGTCGGCTATCGCACCCATGATGACAAAAAAGAAGTTCATTGCGAATCCCATCCAGATCAGCATTCGTGTGCGCTGATAGCCCCACACTTCGCACACCACATCGTTGATGATGTAGCTTACGGGGAATACGATGATACCCGCTGTCAGATTGATAGGACCAAACGATAATTGCTTTGTTTCCAATACGTTTGCCGTAATCAGGCAGACGCAGAACAGGGTGCCGAAAAGCATAAACAGCACGCTGACTTTTCTGTTTTCTTTTTCCATTTTTCTTGTTTTGATAAAGGGGGTCCACCATCAGGCTTCGCAAGTACCCCTGTGTTTTGCGGCTGCAAAGGTACAATTTATTTTTGAGATAAAAAAATATTTTTGTACCTTTGCACCCAATATCAACAAATAAAATAAGGAATATGAAGAAAATCATGACACTCGCGCTGCTCGTCATTGCATCGCTGACGGCAGTGGCACAGGAAGATGCTTATAAGGCTGAGATGGATATGCTGGACGCTCAAGGCGAGGCCATCGTGAAGCAGTATAAGGAGCTGATGGCGAAGGACCCGAAACGGGAACTGCCCGCCACACGCGCACAGATTACGGCTTTCTCGAACGCGCTCGACTCTATCAGCGAACAGCAACTGCAGCTGGTGCGCCGCATCATCCGTGAGAACAAGAACAACCAGATACCGGCCACATACATCAAGGATGCGATGTACGAGCTGGGCTACGAGGGACTGAAGGAGGCGCTCGACCCCAAGGCGGCTTATTTTAACAATCCGGAGCTGGACAAGCCTAAGAAGTTGTTGGCCGGACTGGAGAAACGCGCTCCAGGCAAGACGTTCACCGACCTCGCGATGAAGGATATGGACGACCGCGAGGTGAAGCTTTCGCAATGGGTGGGCAAGGGCCAGTATGTGCTGGTGGACTTCTGGGCCTCCTGGTGCGGCCCCTGCCGTAACGAGATGCCCAACGTCATTGCCTGCTATGAGAAATATCACGCCAAGGGCTTCGAGGTGGTGGGCGTCAGCTTCGACCAGAAGAAGGAGGCGTGGGTGAACTGCGTACAGCAGATGGGACTGCGCTGGCCGCAGATGAGCGACCTGAAGGGCTGGAAGTGTGCAGCTGCCGAGCCTTACGGCATCGCCTCCATCCCCAGCAGCGTGCTCGTAGACCCTCAGGGCAAAATCGTCGCCATGGATCTGCGCGGACCGGCATTGGCTCGCAAGTTGAAGGAGATCTACGGAGAATAAAAATCCCCCGATTTTACAGGATATCCATCAGTGCCGACAGACGGCTGACCTCATAGGTCACGGGTTCTTCGGCAGGATATTCGGGATAGCGGTTGAAATAGGCCACGTCCAACCCATAGCGCTTAGCGCCTAAGATATCCGTCTGGAAGTTGTCGCCCACCATGAGCGTCAACTTCTTTTCGGCTTTGGTCTGACGCATGGCATAGTCGAAGAACTGAGCCGACGGCTTGTTGGCTCCCGCATCCTCGCTCAGCACGATGGTGTCGAAATAGTCATGGAGTCCGCAGGCCCGCAGCTTCTTGTACTGCACCTCGTGGAACCCGTTGGAGCACATGTGGAGGCCATAGCCCCGGGCTTTCAGATGGTCCATCAGCTGGCGGGCGCCCTCCACCAGTCCGGGCTTCGACGAGCAGAAATCGAGGAAGCGGTCGCTGGCGTCGAGACACATCTGCACCGTCGGCTCCAAGCCTTCAGCCACGCTCAGCGGGCGACGGAAGCGCTCAACAATCAGATAGTCGCGGGTGATTTCACCCTTTGAATAGCGTGTCCACAGGTCGATGTTGGCCTGCCAATAGGCATCGTAGAACACCTGCTCGTCGGCGAACCAGCGACCCAGCTGCAGGTCGCAGAACAGCTCGCGGAGGGCTATCACCGCATTGCCGTGCGTGTCGTAGAGCGTATCGTCGAAATCCAGAAAAATATCCTTATAACGTTTCATGGCTGCGAAGGTACAAATAATTTGGGGGATTTGGAAACGTTTTTCATTTTTTTCGCTAACTTTGCACCCGTTATGAGTACTATTATTTATCCATCGCCGATTTTCGGCCCTATTCATAGCCGCCGGTTGGGCATCTCGCTAGGTATCAATCTGCTGCCTGCCGATGGCAAGGTATGTTCGTTCGATTGCATCTATTGTGAGTGTGGTTTCAACGCAGACCATCGCCCCACCCTGCCCATGCCTACGCGCCAGGAGGTGGCCACGAAACTGGAAGCGAAGCTGCAAGAGATGACGGTGGAGGGCCAGTTGCCCGACGTGCTGACCTTTGCGGGTAACGGCGAGCCCACCTGCCATCCGCATTTCGCTGAGATCATAGACGACACCATCGGGCTACGCAACGAGTACTGTCCGCAGGCCAAGGTCTGCGTGCTCAGCAACTCGACCATGATTCACCGCCAGACGGTGCACGACGCGCTGATGCGGGTGGACGACAACATCCTGAAGCTGGACACCATCGATCCTGACTATATCAACAAGGTAGACCGCCCCAACGGCAGCTACGACGTGCAGGCCCTCACGGAGCGCATGAAGGCGTTCAACGGCCACATCATCATCCAGACGATGTTTATGCGCGGAACGTACAACGGAGCGTCAGTCGATAATACGGGCGAAGCGTTTGTAGGTCCTTGGCTGGAGGTGGTGAAAAGCATCAAGCCGCAGCAGGTGATGGTCTACACCATAGACCGCGAAACGCCTGCACAGGGGCTGGAAAAAGCCAGTCGCGAACAGCTTGATGCCATCCGCGACCGTGTGATTGAGGCCGGTATTCCCTGTTCGGCTAGCTATTAACCCCCACCACTGTCAATTTACCATCAGCCACCTTGAAGCGGATGTCGAACTGGCGGAAGGGCATGCCATACGTCCTGTCGGCATCGGCATGATAGTGAGGACGAGGGTCGAGGGCCAGCGTCTGACGGAGGGCTGAGAGGTCGGAGGGCGAGAAGAGCGACTGCAACTCTTCAGGCATGTCTACCTGCAACTGCTGCCAGGCATGATCGTCGGTAAATCCACCACGCGCATCGGGGTGACTGTCGACATAGGGCAGATAGGGCTTGATGTCGTAGATAGGCGTACCGTCCATGAGGTCGGCCCCCAGCACGTCGATGGCTGGCGTATGGAGGTCGACGGCAGCGATGCGGACGGACGAGAGCCCCAGATTGTTAGGACGGAAGGGCGAGCGGGTGGCCCATACCCCCATGCGCTCGTTGCCGCCCAAGAGTGGCGGGCGGACGGTGGCGTGCTTCTCGGCCTCCACATTCTCAGAGAATCCCCAGATGAGCCACAGGTAGTCGTAATGCTCCAGTCCGCGCAGTGCTTCGGGCTGTGCAAAAGCGGGCGAAAACACGATGCGGCCACGCAGCTCGCTGACGATGCCACTCTGACGCGGAATGCCGAATTTAGAGGGGAACGGCGACTGGAAAAAGGCGATAGGTTCTATCTTCATACATTATTTTTGGGCAAAGGTACGAAAATAAACGAAAATTTTGTATCTTTGCAGCGCAAAAAACAATGAATTGCGATAAACAATCAACTTTATGGAAGTCATTCAAAGCTTTACCATCGACCACACCCACTTGAAACCCGGCATCTACGTGTCGCGCGTGGACAAGGGTTTCACCACGTTCGACTTACGCATTACAGAGCCCAACCATGAGCCTGCCGTTGCCCCTGCCGCCATGCATAGTCTGGAGCACCTGATGGCCACCTGGTTTCGCAACAGCGAGGCCAAGGACGATGTGGTGTACGTGGGTCCTATGGGCTGTCTCACGGGTATGTATATCATCATGACGGGCACGTACAGCGTGGAGGACATGCGACAGCTGACCATCCGATGTCTGCGCTGGATACTGGAACAGACGGAGGTGCCTGCCACTGAGCCCCAGACCTGCGGCAACTATCTGTTGCACGACCTGCCCATGTGTCTGTGGGAGAGCCGTCGCTATCTGGACCGTCTGGAGCACGACTTCCACAGCGAATACACCAAACTGCAAGTGACGCTGAGCGACGGAAAGACGTTTGCCGACGCATAAACCCCATCAATCATGGAACAGAAGAAAATCACATTCGACAGTTTTATTCGCGGCGTGATAACCATCATCATCATCGTCGGCTTCATCATGCTGCTCAACAGGCTCAGCGGTGTGCTGCTGCCTTTCTTCCTGGCTTGGCTTATTGCCTACCTGCTGTTCCCGATGGTGAAGTTCTTCCAGTACCGCTGCCACATGAAGTTCCGCATACTGGGCATCCTGTGCAGCTTCATCACGGTGGGCGCCGTGCTGACCGGACTGTCGTTCCTCATCATCCCGCCGATGATTGAAGAGGGCGACCGCGTGAGGGAACTGATTATCAACTACGTCTCGAAGGACTCCTTCATGAGCAACATTCCCAACATGATTGAGGAGTACATCCACGAGAACATCACGGCCGACGATGTCAAGTCGCTCATTACGCAGGAGGGTTTCATCGAATCCATCAAACAGGCCGTTCCCAAGGTGTGGAACGTCATCATGCAGTCTGTCAATATCCTGTCGAGCGTACTCACCCTGACGATGGTCATCCTCTATACGCTCTTCATCCTGCTGGACTATGAGCAGTTCTCGAATGGCTGGCTGCAGATGCTGCCCGACCGCTACCGCAAGTTTGCCGCCCAGCTGGTGGGCGACGTGGAGCAGGGCATGAACAAGTATTTTCGCGGACAGGGTCTGGTGGCCTTCTGCGTGGGTTGCCTGTTCAGCATCGGCTTCCTCATCATCGACTTCCCTATGGCCATCGGACTTGGCATGTTCATCGGACTGCTCAATATGGTGCCCTACCTGCAGCTGCTGGGTTTCGTGCCTACCATCATGCTGGCGGTGGTCAAGGCTGCTGATACGGGCGAGAGTTTCTGGCTCATCATGCTGGGAGCCCTCATCGTGTTTGCCGTCGTGCAGGTGATACAGGACACCATCCTCACACCCAGGATTATGGGTAAGGTGATGGGCCTCAACTCGGCCATCATCCTGCTGTCGCTCTCCATCTGGGGAGCCCTGCTGGGCATTCTGGGCATGATCATCGCACTGCCCATGACTACCCTGCTCATCACCTATTATCAGAAATATATCGTCAAAAACAAATAACACAAAACCAACATGAAACAAAACTTCTTTATCAAGGCGACACTTGCTGTCGCGATGGCTGTCTTCAGCAGCACGGCGGCCATGGGACAAAGTAGCAGCCAGGACAACGACCTGCTGAAAGACCTGGCTGAACGAGTGCAACTGCACGGTTATGCACAAGGCGGATTCAACTATTCGCACAAAGGCGGTGAAGACACCCCCACCTTCGAACTCAAGCGAGTGCTCTTCTGGGCCAACGCTCAAATTACCGACCGATGGTCATTCCTCTTCATGCACGACTTCTCGAGTGTCGTACAGGAATTCTATACTGACTACCGGCTGGCCAACAACAAAGCGCTGACCGTCCGTCTGGGTCAGTTTAAGAACGCTGTATCACTCGAGAATCCCCTATCCCCTACCTCTATGGAGGCCATCGACGTCTACTCGGAGGCAGTGACCTACCTGACGGGCTGCGGCAGCGACCCGCTGATGGGTGTGCAATACGGCCGCGACCTGGGACTCTCCGTCTTTGGCGAGACAAACAACGGGAAGCTGCGCTATGAGGTGCAGGTGATGAACGGACAGGGCATCAACAAGAAAGACGGGAACAAGGAGAAAGACTTCATCGGACGACTGGAATATCGCCCCGTGAAGGGTCTCAACCTCGTGGCCACCGGACAGATTGGTCGCGGACATGCTATTGCCAATTCACTGTACAACCCAGACATCCACCAGGGCGACAACTACAAGCGCAACCGCTGGACGGTGGGTTTCGACTATAAGTCAGCTGACATCAACCTGCACGGCGAATACCTGGAAGGCAAGGATGGCAATGCCACCAGCCGAGGAGCCTACGTGACGGGCAATGTGCCCCTGGGCAAGGGTTTCGACCTTGTGGGCAGCTACGACTTCTTCAATTTCAACACCTCGCTGGGCATGGATCAGCACAAAGCCATTGCCGGTTTCCAGTACTGGTTCTACAAGAAGTGCCGCCTGCAGCTGCAGTATGTCTACATGAGTGCCTACAGACAGAACGGCGAGTTTTTCCATGGTGCCCACCACCAGCTGATGGCCCAGATGCAGATTCGTCTCGATTACGCAAAGAAAAAGAATTAAAGTTATGTTTATCAAGATAGTACTGACCCTCATCTTCCTGGCCGTGATGGTAGGCGTCGGATTATACTCACGCAAGCAGGCCAGCAGTGTGGATGGTTTCGTATTGGGCGGACGTTCGGTAGGTCCTTGGCTCACCGCTTTTGCCTACGGAACCAGTTATTTCTCAGCAGTCGTCTTCGTAGGCTATGCCGGACAGTTTGGCTGGCGCTACGGTCTGTCGTCTGCCTGGATTGGTATTGGCAATGCCGTCATCGGTTCGCTCCTGGCTTGGATCATCCTGGGCCGTCGCACCAAGCTGATGACGCAGCATATCGAGTCGCGCACCATGCCCGACTTCTTCGGAACCCGCTTCAGCGATCAGGGACTGCGCGTCGTAGCCTCCATCATCGCCTTCGTCTTCCTCATTCCCTATACGGCAGGCGTCTACAGCGGTATTTCGCGTCTCTTCGAGATGGGTTTCAACATCCCTTATGAGTATTGCGTGGTCATCATGTCGTTCCTCACGGCAGTCTACGTGATTCTGGGCGGCTACAAGGCTACTGCCATGAACGACTTCATTCAGGGCATCATCATGCTCTTCGGTATCGTGGCCGTCATCCTGGCTGTGCTGAATGCGCAGGGCGGACTGGTAGCTGCCGTCGATAAGCTGGCGGCTATTCCTTCTGACGCCGACCCCGCAGTCAACGGCGGCTTTGCCTCGTGGTTCGGTCCTGACCCCTGGGGACTGCTGGGCGTAGTCATCCTCACGTCGCTGGGTACCATGGGACTGCCCCAGATGGTGGGTAAGTTCTACTCCATCACTGACGAGAACGCCATCAAGCGCGGCACCGTCATTTCTACCATCTTCGCCTTCATCGTGGCTGGCGGCTGCTATTTCCTGGGTGGTTTCGGACGTCTCTACGAGCCCGTCATCGGAGCCAACGGCAAGATAGCCTTCGACTCCATCGTGCCCGCTATGCTCATCACCCTGCCCGACGTGCTCATCGCCCTCGTGGTGTTGCTGGTGCTCTCGGCCTCCATGTCTACGCTGGCCTCGCTCGTGCTCACCTCCAGCTCTACCATGACGCTCGACCTGATCTATCGCGACAAGAAGTCGCTGCCGGGTGAGGTACAGGAAGGCAGCATCGACGACGAGGTGTCTGAGAAGATAGAGCGCCGCAAAGTGGTCATCATGCGCGTGCTCATCGTGTTCTTCATCGTCATCTCACTGATGATTGCCCTCAACCCGCCTACATTCATCGCCCAGCTCATGGGCATCTCGTGGGGCGCGCTGGCTGGAGCTTTCCTCGCTCCCTTCATGCTCGGACTCTATTGGCGTGGTGTCACCACAACAGCCGTCTGGACCTGCTTCGTGTGGGGTGTCGGCATCACGGTGGCTAACATGCTGATGGGCAATCCTATCAACCCCATCAACTGCGGTGCTATCGCCATGCTGGGCGGATTCCCCGTAGTATGGCTCGTCAGCCTGTTCACCCATAAGATGGACAGCAGCGAGGTCGATAAGATTTTCGAGTGCTATCGCTAATCGTTTAACATCAAAATAATCCATCCGTCTATGTCGAAACGTAAGGTCTATATCGCGTCACTCTCAACCCTCATCCTGCTCTCCGCAGGTTTGATGAGTGCATGCAGCGACAGTCTGCGGGAACTGTTCCATGTTTCCGACGATGCCGTTGTCGTCAGTCCGCTGGCCACCGAGCTGGGCTTCTCCAAGGAGCGCCCGCTGGTCATGGGTATGAACACCAGTTACGCGCCCCTGCAATACGTTGACGACAAAGGCGACCCCAGTGGCTACGACGTGCAGTTCACGCGTATCCTGATGCGCCGCATGGGCATCCCCTACACCTTCTCGCCTAACCACTGGGACAAGATGTCGCCAGGCATCATCGAAGGCAAATACGACATGGGACTGCTGGTCTACTCGCCTTACCGTAAGGAGCTGACCAACTACTCCAATGCCGTCTTCCGCATGTACTATCAGATTGTCTATCGCAAGAAAGACTATACCGATTTCGACTTCCGCCATCTGAAGGGCAAGACCATTGCCTATATGAAGTCGCGCCCCATCGGACTGATGCTGAAGGAGGCTGGTGCCAAGGATGCGCGCGTCACCGACCTCAGCGAGGCTTTCAAGGAACTGGCCGACGGCAAGTACGACGGACTGATCTGCTACCGTTTCCAAGCCCAGTACAATATGGATCTGCTGGGACTGCGCAAGCAGCTGGAGGCTGAGGAGCTGTCGCTCGAACCGCGTGAGTACTGCTACGCCAGCCACGACCCGCGACTCATTGAGGCCATCAATGCCGAGCTGAAACGGATGGAGAGCGAAGGCATCATCGACGAGGTGTATGGCGACAACGTGCTGACGCAGTTCGGCTCCTTCAAGATTCCACTCTGGGTATGGGTGCTCCTGATGGTGTTCGTCATCATCTTCCTGGCCATCTACGGCCTTCAGATGTCGCGTAAGAACAAGCAGCTACAGCTGGCCAATGCTCGTGCTGAGGAGTCGACGCGCATGAAGAACAACTTCATCAAGCAGATATCCCACGAGATACGCACGCCGCTCAACATCCTCAGCGGCTTTACCCAGCTCATCACGTCGCCGGGCATCCGCCTTTCCGACAAAGACCGCGATGAGGCATCCCAGCAGATTCTGAAGAGCACCGACCGCATCACCGGACTGGTGAACAAGATGCTGGAGCTGGCCGACATCAGCAGCCAGATAGTGTTGGAGCGCAACGATCAGACCACTGCTCTCGCCATTGCTCATCAGGCCATTGCCGACTCGGGTGTAGCCGAAGCGGCCCACCTCACATTCACCCTGCAGCAGCAGGAGGGAGCCGATGTGCCCTTCCATACGGATCTGCGGGCTGCTGTCCGCATCGTAGAACTGCTGCTCGACAATGCCATCAAGTTCACCCGCCCGGCCGAGGCTTATGCCGCTCAGAACGCCGACGCGCCCAAACAGCAAGTCACGCTCACCGTCAGCATGGCAGACGGCATGGCCCGTTTCATCGTCGACGATACCGGCATCGGCATCCCTGCCAGCGAGGCTGAGCACATCTTCCAGGAGTTCGTGCAGCTCGACGAGTATTACAACGGCACAGGCATCGGACTCACCGTAGCCCGCAACCTGGCACGCCGACTGGGAGGCGATGTCGTGCTCGACACCCAGTGCACCACTTGTACCCGATTTATCACCACCTTAACAACCCATTAACATGAATCTGAAAAAAATCATCCTCGCCAGCTTCCTGCTGTCAACGGTTCAGACCTTCGTCTATGCCCAGAACGATAAACTCGCTGCCTACCTCATGGTCTATCACAAAGACCAGGATCACGGCCTCCACATGGCTACCAGTCAGGACGGATACACGTGGACGGCACTCAACGACGACCGCCCCGTCATCAGCGGTGACACCATCGCTGAGCAGCGCGGCATCCGCGATCCCCACATCTTCCGTGGGCCCGACGGCGCTTTCTACCTCTCCATGACCGATCTCCACGTCTTCGGCAAGCGCGACGGAAAGCGCGATACCGAATGGGAGCGCGACGGCAATCGCTACGGATGGGGCAACAACCGAGGCCTCGTACTGATGAAGAGCCGCGACCTCATCCACTGGACGCGCGCCAACATCGACTTCACCAAGCTGCCCGACCAACCCGACATGAAATGGTCGGAGGTGGGTTGCGCGTGGGCTCCTGAGACCGTCTACGACGAAGAGACCTCGCAGCTCATGATCCACTTCACCGTGCGTCAGGGTAATGGCAAGAACGTCATCTACTACGCCTACGTCAACAACGACTATAACACGCTCACCAGCCAGCCCCGACTGCTGGCCGAAGCCCCCAATCGTGCCTATAACATCATCGACTCCGACATCATCAAGGTAGGCAATGTCTATCATCTGTTCTACGTCAGTCATGAGCACACCGCCCAGCCCAAGCACGCTACCGCCTCCCACGTCACTGGCCCCTACATCTTCGACGAGGCCTACAGCGACGGCGAGAAGCGCGGCCATGAAGCCCCTACCTGCTGGCAGCGTCTGGGCACTGACACCTATGTCGTCATGTTCGACAACTACCGCATCAACCCCATGAACTTCGGCTTTGTCGAGACCCGCGACTTCCTTCACTATCAGCCCATCGGCTACTTCGATGCTCCCGACAGCCCCATGCGCCGCACAAATTTCTCTGAGCAGAAGCATGGCGCCGTCACCCACATCACGAAGAAGGAACTACGTCGCCTGAAAAAGCATCATTGGGAATAAACTATCTTTGATAATAAGCCTGCAAGGCAGCCTTGTCATCATCGGCATTGGTGAAGACTTCGAGGAGGACGGGGGCAGGGGTATCTATATTTAATAAAGTATCGATACCCTGCTGCATCTGCTCCATAGTCTCTGCACGCAGGTAGGTGACATGGTTTTGCTGACAGATACCCTCGGCTGAGGTGCGGTGCCCGGCAGCGACGAGTGCGTCGCGGGCTGGGCTTTGCTCTAAGCCCGGGAGCATGTGGAAGATGCCACCGCGCCCGTTGTTGAGCAAGAGGATGCGGAAATTGCTACGGCCTTGCAGATTCTGATTCCACAGGGCGTTCTGGTCGTAGAAGAAGCTGAGGTCGCCAATGACGCAGAACACACGCTCGTCAGTAACGAGAGAGAAGCCGGCAGCGGTAGAGAGTGAACCCTCGATGCCATTGACACCACGATTGCAATAGACGGGATGCTGGGCGTAGATATTGGCCAAGCGGATGGCCGAAGAATTAGCGTAATGCACCACTCCACCTTGCCAATACTGTTCGAAATAACGAACGGCAGCCATTTGGGAATAGGGAGGCTCGAAGGTTTCGGCATGATGCCGGATGCGAAGGAGGAGCTCCTGCCACAGCTGGACGAAGGGATGAGGCTGGTCTTCGAGCAGGAAGCGGAGATGGTCGGCAACGACCTCGCCATCGCCCTGCACCACACGCGTGAGATTCATAAAGGTATCGTTGACCTCGCCCGTCTCATTAACAATCCACGTCTCTTTGGCCTTGCGCAAGAAGTGCTTCAGGCGCTTGCTGACGATAGACCCTCCGATGTAGACCACCAAGTCGGGCACGTAGCGCTCGTCATCGCCTATCAGACTGACGGCCTCGTCGAGACCGGGGTTCAGGGGCTGACCCGTGATGAGCATGGGGCGGCGCGACTGCATGAACATACGACCGAGATGGGCCAGCGTGGGGGGCTGGATATCGGCAGGCAGCAACTCGATGCGACGCTCGTTGGGGAGTGTGTCAACCGTGAACTGGAACAGGGGTTCAGTGATGGGGACGTTGATATGGACGGGCGCATGACGCACGATGAGGGCCTCGTTGACGAGCCGGTTGCAATACCAGCGAGTCTCGACATCATGCGGTTCAGGCAGCGAGACAGCCTTACGGACAAAGCGCCCGAGGGCATCGGGCTGAGGCAGCGTCTGACCATCGAGCTGGTCGATCCACTGTTGCGGACGATCGGCAGAAACGACAACCAGGGGGACGTGCTGATAGTAAGCCTCAGCAACAGCGGGAGCGAGATTGAGCAGTGCTGTACCGCTGGTGACGCAAACCACCACAGGCTGGCCCAAGGACTGCGACACGCCCAGGGCGTAGAAGCCCGCTGAGCGCTCATCAGTAACGGGATAGCACGTGATGTCAGGACACTCGTTGAGGTTATGGACAATAGGGGCATTGCGGCTCCCAGGACATACCACCGCGTGACGAATGCCATGCGCCACGAGGAGGGCAGTCAGTATGTTGACGTTTTCTTTATTGCTATACATCGATAGAAATTAGGAATTAGGAGTGAGGAATGAATAGGTTTCGCATGGTGTCAAGTTTCGTTTCCGTCTCCTGCCACTCCTGTTCCTCCACGCTGTCTTTCAACAGCCCGCCTCCCGCATAGAGACGGTAGCCATCGCTGAAAATCTGCATACAGCGCAGGGTGACAAAGAGATGAGTGCGACCCTCAACAAACATAGGACCCATAAATCCGCTATAATAGGAGCGGTCGTGATGCTCATTTTGCAGGATAAACTGACGCGCCTTCTCCTTAGGCAGGCCACAGACAGCTGGCGTCGGATGCAGCGCATCGAGCAAATCGCCTATTGGCGCACCCTCAGGCAATGAGAAGCGGAAATCGCTGCGCAGATGAGCCAGATGGCCAGCACGTGCCGTACGAGGTCCCTCTTCAGTGAAATCGCAGGTAAAGAGTTCGAGCTGACGGGCGATATAGGTGGCCACATAGCGCTGCTCCTGAATGTTCTTATCGCTCCAACGCAGGTTATCCTCATACTTCATGGTACCCGCCAAGGCAATGGTCTGCCACTGACCCTCCTCACCCTGCAACAGGATTTCAGGAGTAGCAGCCAGCCACAACCCGCTCTGAGGCGTGTAGACGAGACTGATCATCATACGGGGATAGCAGTCGCAGGCTCGCTGGAAGAGCTGAAGAGGCGTCTCGCTACCCGTACGAGGGATGTCGATGCGGCGTGAGAGCACCAGCTTCTGGAAGTCGCCACAAAGCAGATGATCATGGAAACAGGCAAAGTCGTGGTGATAGTCGGAATCGGATGTGGCCGACAAGGGAACCAAATCGGAGAGCTCAAGAAGGGGGATGCCCTGCTCTACCCTATCAGGACGGATGAGCAAGATGGGACAGGAGGGCGAAGGCGCAAAGGGCGCCATCACGAAGCCCTGACAGCAGGACAGCGAGGAGCACGATGGCAACTCAGCTGGTTGGCCCGATGCCTGTTCTATCCACGTACACTCCTGGGCATAGGGCAGTCGGAACAAGGCGAAACTCTTCATGGCTTGGGTTGACGAATGATATAGTTGGTCACACGGACAGTGGATATCAGGTCGCCGCTGGTATCGCGTATGTCCACCTGCCACACATGCAACTGACGACCCGAGTGCTGCAAGCGGCCGAACGCCGTCACGGTGTCGCCCTCAGAGACAGCCTTCACATGACTGCCGCTGACCTCAATACCCACACAGGCACAACCAGGACAGAGCGACGAGGAACCTACGCCGGCTAAGTTTTCAGCTAAAGCCAGCGACGCGCCACCACTCAAAAAGCCAAAGGGCTGACGATTGCGCTCGTCGACCTTCATACGCGCCATGCAGGTATCGTCCTCAGGGGTAGAGATAAACTCCATGCCGAGGGCTGTGCTCAGATTGGGTTTGGCATTGATTATTTCTTGGATACGATCGATATTCATGGCTTACTTAAACAAGGAGTATTCAGGCACTTGCCAAGCCAACACACTGGCTCCCAGCACTTCGCGCTCGCCATTCGCCAACTTCGAGACAGTCACCTTGGTCTTACCCTTGACATTGCGGAAGACATGCTGTTCGAAGGCTTGCTCAGTAGCCTCCAAGAACCACTTGCTGGCTTCGATGAGCTCACCCGTCAGGATGATGGCCTCAGGATTGATGAGGGTGGCATAGTTGGCCAGCCCGACGCCCAGGATGGTACCCATCTGGCGATAGACCTCCTGAGCCATCGCGTCGCCCTGATCGACACAAGCGCCGATGGTCATGGGCGTCAGTTCTTCAAGGCTACGAAGCATACTGGGCTCATCGGAAGCTGCCATCAGTTCACGGGCCGTCTGAATCAGTCCACGATCGGAGGCATATTCCTCCAAGCAGCCCTTACGACCACAGGTGCACTGGCGACCATCGTTGACGACACAGCAATGACCGAACTCGCCTGCCGAACCACTGGTGCCCAGATGGGGATGCCCATTAAGGAACAGGCAGCTGCCCAAGCCACCATGACCCAGCGAGATAACGATAAAGTTCTGCATGCCATGAGCCGAGCCATAGACCAGCTCGCCCATCGCCGTAGCATGAGCATCATTGCCTAAGGCAACGGCCAGCCCCAAACGATCGCGCAACATGGCAGCCAGGGGGATGACACCCTTCCAAGGCATATTGCCGGCATTCTCGATACATCCTGACAAGAAATTGGCACTGGGAGCACTGATGCCCACAGAGCGAACCTCCAGATAGCCGCCCGTGCTCTCTGCCAGCATGACAATCTGCTCGCTGAGGGCAGTCACAAAAGCGTCAACGGTAGGATAGTCGGGGGTGTTGATGACCTCGCGGGCTAAGATAAAGCCACGCAAGTCGACAACGGCAATCGTGGTCTTAGCCACACCAATGTCGATACCCACCACCTTTGTCTTGATAATATCATTCATAGCCTTTTACTTGATTCGATTGCGTTACTATTTAAACAGTGAATACTCCTTGACCTCCCAAGCCAGCACGCTGGCACCCAACAAGTTGCGCTCATGCTCTTCGAGTTGGGAGCGTACAAAATTCACCTTACCTTCTATATTACGGAACACGTGAGCCTCGAACGACTCACTGGCGGGCTGAAGCAGCCAGTGACCTGCCTGCGACACATAACCCGTAAAGATGATGGCCTCCGGATTGAGGATGGAGCAGTAGTTGGCCAAGCCCAGACCCAGCCAATAGCCAGCCCGACGGTAGACCTCCTGCGCCAGCTCGTCGCCCATTTCGCAGAACTCGGTAACCAGATGAGGGCTGAGATCCTCCACCTGACGCATAAGCGAAGGCAGGCTGCTCTCCTCCATCACCTCGCGAGCTGTGCGAAGAATACCCTTCGTAGCCGTATAGGTCTCCAGACAGCCACGATTGCCACAGCCACACTCGCGACCGTTAACATCGACACAAGTATGACCAATCTCGCCTGCAAAGCCGTTAGTACCCAGATGGACAGAACCATTGCTGAAGATGCAACTGCCCATGCCGGAACCCAGTGAGACCACGATGAAGTCGCGCAAGCCATGACCCGCACCAAACACCTGCTCGCCTAACGCCATCACGTGGGCATTATTACCCAAGGCGACAGCCAGTCCCAAACGATCGCGCAACATGGCAGCCATGGGCACAATACCCTTCCAAGGCATATTGGGAGAGTTCTCGATGCATCCAGTATGGAAATTACCGCTGGGCACACTGATACCCACTGAGCGTACCGTATCATAGCCTCCGTTCTTCTCCAGAAGATCCATGATATGGTCGCTGAGCACTGAAATGTAATTCCCAACTTCAGGATAATCCGACGTAGGAAAAGTAGTAGTTGCAATGATATTTCCACGAATATCTATAATAGCACATGAGGTCTTGTCAATCTTGATATCGACGCCCACAACACGTGCCTTCATCTTATCTATAATCATACCTGCTTCATATAGTTTGCCACAAAGATAGAGATTATTCCCCAATCTGCCAAACATTTTTCGTAAAAATTTTGGTTTTTCGCTCGGTTTATGCTACCTTTGCAGACAGAAAAACAACTTTATAGGAAGAAATGAACGTTTTAGAACTTAGCGAACAAGAGATTGGCAGACGCGAAAGTCTGCAACAGCTGCGCGAAATGGGTATCAATCCATACCCCGCTGCAGAATATCCAACCAATGCATTTTCAACAGAGATTATAGAGAGTTTTCAGGATGATGCAGAGCCCCGTCAGGTTGTGATTGCCGGCCGTATGATGAGCCGTCGCGTGATGGGTAAGGCCGCCTTTGCCGAATTGCAGGACTCAAAGGGGCGTATTCAGGTTTATATCACTCGCGATGACCTGTGTCCTGACGAGAATAAGGACCTCTACAATGTTGTTTTCAAGAAATTGCTCGATATTGGCGACTTCATTGGCGTCAAGGGTTTCGTGTTCCGTACTCAGACGGGCGAAATCAGTGTACACTGCCAGGAGCTGACGCTTCTGTCGAAGGCCTTGAAGCCCCTGCCTATCGTGAAATATAAGGACGGTGTGGCATATGATAAGTTTGATGATCCTGAGCTGCGCTACCGTCAGCGTTATGTTGACCTCGTGGTGAACGAGGGTGTGAAGGACACTTTCCTGAAGCGTGCTACCATCATCCGCACCTTGCGTCGCATTTTGGACGATGCTGGTTACACGGAGGTTGACACCCCCATCCTACAGAACATTGCAGGTGGTGCTTCGGCCCGTCCGTTTATCACCCATTTCAATGCGCTGAATCAGGATATGTACATGCGTATCGCTACGGAGCTCTACCTGAAGCGCCTCATCGTAGGTGGTTTCGAGGGTGTTTACGAGATGGGTAAGAACTTCCGCAACGAGGGTATGGACAAGACCCACAACCCTGAATTCACCTGCATGGAGCTCTACGTGAGCTATAAAGACCTGCTGTGGGGTATGACCTTCACGGAGAATATGCTCGAGCAGATTTGTACAGCAGTAAACGGCAAGCCCGAGGTAGAGATCGATGGTAACATCATCTCGTTCAAGGCTCCTTTCCGTCGTCTGCCTATCCTCGATGCCATCAAGGAGAAGACTGGTTTCGACTGCGATGGTAAGACGGAGGAGGAAATTCGTCAGTTCTGCCTGTCTAAGGGTATGGATGTCGACGAGACCATGGGTAAGGGTAAACTTATCGACGAGCTCTTTGGTGAGTTCTGCGAGGGCTCATTCATCCAGCCCACCTTCATTACCGACTATCCTGTTGAGATGTCGCCTCTCACCAAGATGCATCGCTCTAAGCCCGGCTTGACGGAGCGTTTCGAGCTGATGGTGAATGGTAAGGAGTTGGCTAATGCTTACTCTGAGCTCAACGACCCCATCGACCAGGAGGAGCGTTTCATCGAACAGATGAAGTTGGCAGACAAGGGCGACGATGAGGCGATGATCATTGACCAAGACTTTCTCCGCGCTCTGCAGTACGGTATGCCTCCCACGTTTGGTATCGGAATCGGTATCGACCGTTTGGTGATGTTGCTTACAGGTAAGTTCACCATTGGTGAGGTGATGCTGTTCCCACAGATGAAGCCTGAGAAGAAGATTCCCCAGTCTACTCCCGCTGAGTGGGCCGAGATTGGTGTCGCTGAGGAGTGGGTTCCCGTGCTGCGCAAGGCTGGCTTCAACCTCGTTCAGAACATCGCTAACGAGAAGCCCCAGGGTCTGCAACAGAAGATTGGAGATATCGTTAAGAAGTATAAACTCGAAATGACCAAGCCATCAGTCGACGAAGTCGCTGCATGGATTGAAAAGGCGCAATAATGTACGATTGTGGACGCATAGCCATCATTGGCGGAGGTTCGTGGGCTACGGCCATTGCCAAGATTGTGGTGGGGAAAACTCATCACATAGGATGGTATATGCGACGCGACGACCGCATTGAGGACTTCCAGCGTCTGGGTCATAACCCGGCTTACCTCACGAGTGTACACTTCAACATCGATGAGATATTCTTCTCGTCCGACCTCAACAAGATAGCCCAGATGTACGACACGCTGGTGTTCGTCACTCCCTCACCTTACTTGAAGAGTCATCTGAAGAAGTTGAAGACGCGACTGCGCGACAAATACATCGTAACAGCCATCAAGGGTATCGTACCTGACGAGAACTTGATCTGCTCGGAGTTCTTCCATCAGGTGTACGACGTGCCCTACGAGAATCTGGCCTGCATCGGAGGCCCCTCGCACGCTGAGGAGGTGGCACTCGAACGCCTGAGCTATCTGACAGTAGGCTGTGCTGACCATGAGAAGGCCATTGGCTTTGCCGATATCCTGACCAGCAACTTCATCAAGACCAAGACATCGACAGACGTGATAGGCATCGAATACTCCAGCGTGCTGAAGAATGTCTACGCCATCGCTGCCGGTATCTGTAACGGACTCAAGTTTGGCGACAACTTCCAAGCCGTGCTGATGGCCAATGCGGTACAGGAGATGGCCCGTTTCCTGAAGGTGGTACACCCCATTGAGCGCAACATTGCCGACAGCGTCTATCTGGGCGACTTGCTCGTGACGGGCTATTCGAACTTCTCGCGCAACCGCACCTTTGGTACCATGATTGGCAAAGGCTACAGCGTGAAGTCGGCACAGATAGAGATGGAGATGATAGCCGAGGGTTACTTTGGCACAAAGTGTATGAAGGAAATCAATCGTCACTGCCACGTCAACATGCCGATACTGGATGCCGTATACAACATCCTGTACGAGCGCATCTCGCCACAGATTGAAATCAAACTTCTAACGGATTCATTCAGATAGAAAATAAAAAGAAGGACGGTCAACCCGCCCTTCTTTGTTTATATCAGCTTCGGCTCTGCTATTTCCTGACCTCTGCAGAAGCGATGCACGATCTGGCGATCGTCGCCCAGATAGACGAAGCGCTCCAAGCGGTGGGTCAGCGAGTATTCAGCAGGATAGAGCACAGCATCGTCGATGACCAGTGCGTCGAAGTCGTAACCGGGTTCGAAGCTGCCCACCTTGCCGAAGAAGCTGCCTGCCGACTTGCTGGCAATCCAGAAGATTTCCGAGAGGTTCAGGAACGCCTTGTCGTGATTATGCTGATAATGCATCTTGCTGACCTGGATAGCGTAAACCAGCATGCGGAACATGTTCAAGTCGTGACCACCACTGATATCGCTGCCCAAACCAATGTGCACACCCTCATCAAGCAGCGTACGGATAGGAGCCATACCCGACGAGAGGTTGAAGTTCGACGTCGGACAGTGAGCCACCATCACGCCGTTCTTCTTCATCAGCTCCAGTTCGTGACCTTGTGTCCATACGCAGTGGGCCATGATGGTTGGCGTCTGTCCGAAGAGTCCGTAGCGGTTGTAGGCATCGCCATAGCTCTCGCTATCAGGCTCCAACTCAGCCACCCAGGCAATCTCCGAAGTATTCTCCGACAGGTGCGACTGTACGGGCAACTGGTATTTCTTGGCCAGTTCGCCACAAGCCTGCAACAGTTCTGGCGTACACGAAGGCACGAAACGCGGGGTGATGATAGGACGCACCAGCGCATCGGGCTGGTTGAACTCGGCAATCAGCTTCTCATTACCCTCTACGGCAGCCTCCACGTCCTCAGAGAGCGTATCAGGACAGTTGCGGTTCATGGCCACCTTACCCACCAGTGCGCCCATGCCCGTCTCCTGATACAGTTGCATCAGCTTACGCGTGCTCTCCGTGTGAACGGTTCCGAACACGACGCTTCGCATGGTACCAAACAGCCACTGCGTGTGCAGGAAACGGCGATACATGCGCTCAGCATAGTTGACATCAGCATACTTCGACTCTTCAGGGAAGGTATAGTTCTGCAACCAAGGCAACAGTTCCAGATCCATCGCCACACCCTGATTATGTACCTGCGGAGCGTGCACGTGCATATCGTTCATGGCCGGGATGAGCAGCTTGTCACCAAAGTCGATGATCTCAGCATCCTGACTATCCAACTCGGCCAAGTCAGTAGAAACACCCGTTACTCGTCCGTCTTCCACTGCGATATAGCCATTTTCGAAAACTTCGAAACGATCCTTCTCCTTCGTAAAGAGAATATGAGCCTTATAAACCTTTTTCATGTTGTTAGTTTAAGATTAGTTAGTTATATTTGGTGCAAAGATAGCAAATTTATTTCTATTTTTCGAAAAAAGGACCAGAAAACTTCGTCGATTAGAGAAAAAAGCAGTATCTTTGCCCATTGGAAGTAAAAACTATAACTATATATTATGAAGGTTATGAAAAATATCAGTCTTGACATCACAAAGGCCGCCTGTTTCCTGGAAGCTGGCGCAGTGAAGGCTTTCGAGCCAAAGGTTAAAGAGGCACAGAAGGCCCTGGAAGAGGGTACTTGTCCTGGTAACGATTTCTTAGGATGGCTGCATCTGCCCAGCAGCATCACTCCTGCTTTCCTCGATGAGATACAGGCAGCGGCTAACACCCTGCGTGAGAAGTGCGAGGTAGTGGTAGTGGCTGGTATCGGCGGTAGCTATCTGGGTGCCCGTGCCGTCATCGAGGCACTGGGTAACACTTTCGCCTGGCTCATTCAGGACAAGAAGAACCCCATCATCCTGTTTGCCGGCAACAATATCGGCGAGGACTATCTCTCTGAGATGACTGAATTCCTGAAGGGTAAGAAGTTTGGTGTCATCAACATCTCTAAGTCGGGTACGACCACTGAGACCGCTCTGACCTTCCGTCTGCTGAAGAAGCAATGCGAAGCCCAGATGGGTAAGGAAGCTGCCAAGGACGTCATCGTGGCTGTGACGGACGCCAAGCGTGGTGCTGCCCGCACTTGCGCTGACAAGGAGGGTTACAAGAGCTTCATCATCCCCGACAACGTAGGTGGACGTTTCTCTGTTCTCACTCCAGTAGGTTTGCTGCCCATCGCTTGCGCTGGTTTCGACATCAAGGCGCTCGTTCAGGGTGCTGCCGACATGGAGAAGGCTTGCGGCAAGGACGTTCCCTTCGAGGAGAACCTCGCTGCTCAGTATGCCGCTGTTCGCAACGCACTCTACGGCAAGGGCAAGAAGATTGAGATTCTGGTGAACTACCAGCCTAAGCTGCACTTTGTCAGCGAATGGTGGAAGCAGCTCTACGGAGAGTCTGAGGGTAAGGACCTGAAGGGCATCTTCCCTGCCAGCGTCGACTTCACCACCGACCTGCACTCTATGGGACAGTGGATTCAGGAAGGCGAGCGCACCATCTTCGAGACCGTTATCTCGATTGAGGAGCCTGAGAAGAAGCTGCTCTTCCCCAGCGACGAGGAGAACCTGGACGGACTGAACTTCCTCGCTGGCAAGCGTGTGGACGAGGTGAACAAGATGGCTGAGCTCGGCACCCGTCTGGCTCACGTTGATGGTGGTGTGCCTAACATCCGCGTCAGCGTTCCCAAGCTCAACGAGTACTATATCGGACAGATCATCTACTTCTTCGAAATCGCCTGTGGCATCAGCGGCAATCTGCTGGGCGTCAACCCATTCAACCAGCCAGGTGTAGAGGCTTACAAGAAGAACATGTTTGCCCTGCTCGAAAAGCCCGGCTACGAGGCTGACACGAAGGCAATCAAGGAGCGTCTTCAAAGTGAAAAATGAAAAGTAAAAAGTGAAGAATAATATTCTGCAATACATGAAGAAACACGGCTTCGGGCAGTTCAGCCCGAAAGCCGTGCTTTTCGATATGGACGGTGTGATCTACGACTCTATGTCGAACCACTCCGTTTCGTGGCACGATGCCATGAAGGACTTCCATCTGGATATGCCTTACGAAGGGGCTTATACCTACGAAGGCATGCGTGGTGTGGAGACTATCAAGGTGCTGGCCCGCCAGCAATGGCATAGGGAACTGACGGATGACGAGGCGCATGAGATGTACGCCCATAAGGCCCAGCTGTTTGCCCAGCAGTGCCAGAAGACACCAGCCCGCATCATGCCAGGCATCAAGACGCTGATGGAGCAAATCAAGGCCGACGGACTAAAGATTTGTGTCGTGACGGGTAGCGCTCAGCACGCCCTATTGGATAAATTGCTGATTGATTTCGAAGGACTGCTGACGGAAGAACTCATCGTCACCGCCTTCGACGTGAAGCACGGCAAGCCCCATCCCGAGCCTTACCTGAAGGGGATGCTGAAATGCGGCGTGGAGCCTTGGGAAACCTTCGTAGTGGAGAATGCACCGCTTGGCGTCCGAGCAGCTGTGGCAGCCCAGTGCTTTACGATAGCCGTCAACACGGGACCCCTCCCCGACGAGATGCTCGGCCAGGAAGGAGCCAACCTTATATTTCCTCGGATGACTGCTCTTTCTGATTCTTGGCCTCGTCTGTTTCAGGCGTCGTATCCATCTGGACGTCCCGTTTAATCTCCAGAACACCCATTCTTGACAGACGGATCACCAAGGGGATATATTCGTCCGTCTGCGGATGACCTACGCTGGCGCCAAACACCAGCCAGTCGCCGTCTGCCTTGTCGAATACCAAGCCTTCGAAGATGCCCGTCTTCCGGAAGTCATTGTCCAGATAGTCGGACATCGAGCTTTTCGTGAAGGTGCGGCTGAAGAAGACGGAGCCGTCCATACGCGAAACGGTCAGCGTAAATACGTTGTCAACAAACTTCTGCCCCGTCTCGTCCTTCACCATCGCCAGCGAGTCGGAAGCCTCACGGGTTATCTTCACGTGATACTTCTTGCCTATCCAGTCGACGTCGCGATCGTCCGTATAACCCTGCATCCGGATGGGAGCCTTTGGTTTCACCTTCTCCACGCGTGGGGCTATGATGTCTTCACTCTTTTTCTTGCTTCCACAGGCAACCGTTACGGCCACCAAACCACCCATGAGGGCTAACATCATCAGATTCTTCATTTCCATTTTCATTGTTTCGATATGCAAAAGTACGAAAAAAGTCTCAAATTGCGAGCATTTTGATATTTTTTAATTATCTTTGTCCGTTGAAATGAAGAAACATCTATTATCCGTATCCATCGTTTGGATATTTCTGGCCCTCTCCGTGTCGTGCGGCAACGAGACACCGCAGGAGCCTGAGGTCGTCGCTACTGACACGATGCCCTCGCTGGTCATGCAGATTCAGAAGACCTCGCGGCTTTACACCACCGAGTATCACATCCACAAGATTGTGACCCACGACGATGTGGTGCGTCTGAAGGGCAGTCTGCTGAAACAGCAGTTCAACATTCCCCTACCCTTGGGCGAGCGCAAGATAGCCATTCCGATGGACGCTACCCTGAAGGCTTACATCGACTTCAGCGACTTCTCCGAGCAGAACGTCGAGCGCGATGGCGACCGCATCACCATCCTATTGCCCGATCCCAAGGTGGTGCTCACCAGTTCGAAGATCAACCAGAAGGAGATCAAGGAATACGTCGGACTGACGCGCTCGCAGTTCACTGACAAAGAGCTCAGCAGCTATGAACAGCAGGGCCGTCTGTCTATCCTGAACAGCATCTCGGCTATGGATATCCTTCCTACGGCGCAGGCCAATGCCGCCCGCGTGCTCGTCCCCATGCTGACGCAGATGGGCTACAAGGAGGAGAACATCACCATTGCCTTCCGCAAGAATCTCAGCATCCAACAACTCATTAACTCCAGTCTTGAAAAGAAATGAAAGGAAACATCAAATATAGTCTCGTGGCCATCGCCGTCATTGCCGTTATCCTCGTCGTCGTGTGGCTGTTCAACTCCATCAAGCAGACCGAGGTGAGCGTCGAGGTCGACGACCGCATCAACATCACACCAGAGCAGATAGAGAGCATCAAGGCCATCGGCGAGTGGGAATTCCTGTCCATTGCCGACGAAGAGTTGATTGACACCGTACGCAAGGGGTTCTTCTCCGACGACCATCTGGTGCGCATCTACTACGGCACCGTTCGTCTGGGCATCAACATGCATCAGGTGAAACGAGGGTGGATAGAAGCCTCGGGCGACAGCATCGCTGTGACGCTGCCCAAGATCAGTCTGCTCAGTCGCGACTTCATCGATGAGGCGCGCACCAAGAGTTTCCACGAGAGTGGGCGCTGGAAGGCTGAAGACCGTGAGCGTCTCTACAAAAAGGCTTACCAGAAGATGCTACGTCGCTGCATGACTCCCGAGAATATCCAAAGTGCCCAGCAGAACGGGGAGACCCAGTTCCGTCACATGATGAAGTCCATGGGTTACAGCCATGTACTCATCCGTT
>Ga0129306_1001599_pt1 | contig 24441 bp, 23 predicted proteins | sample P827metagenome_FD_94438 | JGI IMG/M metagenome (GOLD analysis project Ga0129306, IMG submission 94438) | Capybara group fecal microbial communities from Wisconsin, USA - P827 metagenome | ecosystem: Host-associated > Mammals > Digestive system > Large intestine > Fecal | place: USA: Wisconsin... | reverse complement strand
GAGGACAGCATGTTCTTTGATGCCACCAATCCACGTGCCCGGAAGTATGTCTGGAAAAAGATCAAGAAGAACTATTATGATTACGGCATCCGCGTCTTCTGGCTGGACGAAGCGGAGCCCGAGTACGGCACGTATGACTTCAAAGCCTACCGGTATCATATCGGAACCAACCAGCAGGTCGGCAATGTATGGCCTCAGTATTATGCCCGTCTGTTCTATGAGGGCATGAAGGAAGCAGGTCAGGAAAACCCGGTCAACCTTCTGCGCTGCGCCTGGGCCGGAAGCCAGAGATACGGCGCCCTGGTCTGGAGCGGCGACATCATGAGCGACTGGAGCTATTTCCGGCGCCAGGTCTGCGCCGGCATCAGCATGGGTGTGGCCGGCATTCCGTGGTGGACAACCGACATCGGCGGCTTCCACGCAGGCGTCACCAAAGATCCCGCCTTCCGTGAGCTGCTCGTGCGCTGGTTCCAGTGGGGCTGCTACTGCCCTGTCATGCGTCTGCACGGCGACCGCCAGCCTTCTGAGGCGGTCTATCGCAAGGATGGCACGCGCGTGCTGAACTCCGGCAGTGACAATGAAGTGTGGAGCTTCGGAGAAGAAGCCTATCCCATTCTGGTCAAGTATCTGAACCGGAGAGAGGCACTTCGCGACTATGTGCGCAGCCTGATGAAGGAAGCCCATGAAAAGGGTACGCCGCTGCTTCGCGGCATGTTCTATGCTTTCCCGGACGATGAGAAATGCGCACTGCTGCAGGATCAGTACATGTTCGGCAGCCGCTATCTGGTTGCCCCGGTCATGGAAGCCGGTGTGCGTGAGCGGACAGTCTATCTGCCCGAGGGAACCTGGAAGGATGTCGAGACGGGAAAGACCTACGAAGGCCGGCAGACAATCACCGTGCCTGCACCGCTTGATGTCATCCCCGTCCTCGAAAAAGTGGACTGATCATGTTTCCCTGAGCAGAAACAGACTCTGCTCTTCCCTGCCTGAAAAAAACCGAGGTCATTGCGGCCTCGGTTTTCCTGTCCTTAAAAGGATCTTTCTGACAGATCATGATATTTGTTTCTGCATGCTTCAATGGAAAAGACCATCATGCTCATGACTTTTTACAGTTCGCATCTTTTTTTCCGTGGACAGACGAAAAAAGTCCTGTAGAATACGAACCATCAGCCCGGCAGGGCAGGAACAGCAACTCGCACCTGTTTCTAATCAATTTTTATGAACTGCCGGGAAGAAAACATCCCTTTCATTCGTTAATCATACACATCCCTTCAAGGAGACTCTTTTTTTCACGACAGACACTCTCATATGACACTCAGATGATTCTACAGTATACAACTTCTGAACAGTGACAGAGAGGAGAGGTTCCATGAGTCGCAATCTTTGGTTTCGCCTTCCGAGAAGCAGGAAGCTGGTATTCATCAATCGAGGCGCAGTCTCTCATGCATCAGTTTTCGTAGACAACAGAAAAGTAGTACAGATCCCGTATCGGGACAACGGAGAAGGAGAACTGGTTGTTCTGTCCGGCCGAATCTCCTTCCGTGACGCACAGAAACTGGACAGAGCCGGCAAAATTGTCTGGATCGACCTTGATGTCGCAAGAGACTTATACGAAGCTGTCTAATCCTGTCAACTGCACGAACCCACGCATCAGTTATTCCTTTTTATATCAAAAACCGAGGTCAGCGACGGCCTCGGTTTTCATATAGTCAGAATCATCCGCCTCTGACACAGTTGGCTTCGTTTTTGGTTATTGACGCCACGTACCATCCATCTGCAGATCACCTTTGACCGCCAATCGATCCAGGAGATTCTCTTCTCTTTCAAATCTTCTGCTGTATCGATGATCTGCGGCGTCAAAAACATCCAGCCTGGGATCAGGATTATTCCTCGGCGGAAGCAAAATAGATAATATCCGTAATGTGGCGCATATAGCTGTTGGTAAACAGTTTCCTTCCGTGCGCCACGATCTGCGCAGAACCGCCTCCGTCCAGATTATAGGCCAAAAGTGCGCCCGGACATTGATCCGCTACGATCTGCGCGAATTCTGAGAGCGTGAAACCGGATTTGCGGTTTCCGACAGCGTTGGCAGCAACGATGGCGTATTGGAGAGGACCTGTCTGCACAAGGCTGATCCGCTGGATGGGAGTTGACCACTGGTACATTCCCTCACGGCCGCCGTGCTTCGTGATCTCAGAATGGGCTACATCCTGCACTTCCCCGTTCAGAACCAGCACTGGGCCGATATTAAAGGAATCCATCACGGTACGCCCGATGGGTGTCAGGTTTTCAGCGACATATTCCTCGATCTTTTCCGTGACAGCGGCATAAACCACATGGAAATCGCCCTCGCTGTCGATCAGGAGCGTATCGAAAACCAGGCCGCGTGCATTATGGGTCGCATCCCGGATGAGCTCTCCCTGGCGGACGACGTACCCTGCGTCCCTGTTTTCGGATTTGAAGTAATCTCCGTTCATGGTGACTACGGCGTTTTTGCCGGAGGCGAGCTTGATCGAATCCATGTGGGCAGGACGCTTGTAGGAATCGGAAGAAACAGCGGTGCGGAGCTGAGATGGATGGCCGATTTGAATCCGGACAGTCCAGATCTCATCCGTAACGGTTCGTCCCCTGTATCTGCCGGCAGACAGCTTATGGGTGATGGAATCTGATTCAAAGGTGACGGAAATGGTTGAATCCTGGTAGGAGACCGGAATCTTTCCATCCAGCGTCCATCCGTCCTTTCGGGGAGGCATACCGCCCATCTTATAATCCATAGGAAGAGAAGGGGTGATCAGCAGCTCTTCCTCCTCAATTACCTCTTCCTCCTCAATTCCCTCTTCCTCCTCAATTCCCTCTTCCTCCTCAATCAAATCGACTTCCTCAAGCAAATCGGCTTCCTCAAGTACCTCTTCAGCAGTGGCTGGCAGGCAAAGGGAGAAAATCAGGTTGAGGGACAGTAAGAAGAGAAGAGCGGCTTTCCAAAAAGGTGTTTTATTCATGTAAGTCCTCCTGAAGATGACTGTCAGGGTTACCCCTCGACAGAGCGGACCCATTATAGGTCTTTTCCAGACAAAAGAAAAGGTGACATTTCCCATATCCGTCTAGGGTTTTCAGCCAGCTGCAGGGGGAAGATGAGAGATACAACAATGGAAAGCACCATACTGCCGGTCATCAATGATAATGCGCCAGCGGTTTTATGCCGTGCATGTCCTGCAGGAGAAAATCAGACACGCACGGAAAAACTCATTGTTCTTTTCTCTCGAACCATGTTCTGCAATACATCGAATTTGTACAGTAGACAAGTGAACCAAGTTGCCTTATCCCTTGATCATAGCTATTTTGTCCGTGCATGAAAATAACCGTCAAATGACCGCCGTAAAGCATATGAGTGCAAAAACTCCATTCGCACTTTTCGCACTCATCACAAAAAGTGCGGAAAGATCCACACTTCAATAAGTCCACACGAAGACGATCGACCTCACCATTCTGCTCTCAGGTGTTTTTCCACTGTTTCACTGCCATTCAAACCTTCAGCAGATATCAGCCACTGCCTTCTGCAATTCATAAACTTATTTCACAAGTACACAACAAGAATCACGGGTTAGTGTGTAAATATGTTCCAGCGTCTCTGCTGACAGGAAACGCATTGCTGTTCCTACACCGCTATCACAAACGAACAATCCAAGGAACTTTCCGACTGTATCAAATACGGCACCTGTAACAGCAACAGCATGGTCGACACATCCAGGGTTTTGAGGCAGACCATTCAGTAAACTCGAATTAATCCCAATGATTGCCTGATATCCTTCTTTAATGGCATTTCCAATCTGTTCCGGAGAAAAAACTGATGCCTTTTTAAACTTGAAAGGTATACCTCTAATCCCATTGTGAAGTGTGATCTTTTCCCCGTTTTTACAAAGTCTTTCCAAAAGAGTGGCAATCGTATAAGAGCTCGTTGCGCCGTCCGGGTCACACAATCCATGCTCCAACGCATAGCCAAGAACATTGTTTTCAGTATAATCATACCCTAAACGCCGAAGAGCATTCACGATTGAGTTTATTCCGCAACATCCATCCACATGAAAACTGTTATCTCCCTGATATGCATCCAGCACATGTAATAGCTCTCCTGGATGTCCATAAGCTACCGCTCTACCACAACCTGGAACAATAAATGATTCAGGAAGATTCATTGCAATGTTTTTAAGTGCAATCTTATCCTTTAATAAAGGTGACATTTCTTCTGATTGAATGAATTCTTTGAATACGGGGGATGTTTCCTTAATTTCTTTATATGGAATCGCCTTTTCTGGTGGTAATGCACTAGGGCCTTCTGGAAGCAGACACAACTTGATCAGACATTTCAAATCGTATATAAATCCAGCCACTGAAAAAGCATCAAAGCACTTTGCCAAGAATTCATTTCCATCCTTGGAAAATTTGTTAATTGCCATCCAACCACACGACTCAATAAGTGCAGCTGCCATAGCAACTCGAAGTGGCGTTGCTGTTCCTCCTGTAATGGCAGTAGCAATGTCAGTAATTCCCATCCCCACCAGTGTCGCCCAGCCGGAAATACCAACTCCTTTCACAAAGGCTTTCAAGAAGGGAACTCGATACCCGTATGCAAGATAAGCTATAAGCAGAACCTCAGCCGCACGCAAAGCCAGAACATCTTCTCCTGGAAGAGATATCCCCGCAATTCCTGCGCCAGCCAATGCAAATGCATGAACAAGGTTACCGACTGAATTCTTCCTGTCAGATTTCACGGTAAGTGTTGTACTCATAGAATAAACCTCCTTTAAGAAGCGTCTGCTTCAGTCATAAAAATCTCACACATCATTGATTTTCTCATCTGCTGTACAGAATAATCTTTTCCCACAAGGTATGAGCCCTAAAGCAGATCTGCATACTTTACGACATGCCGCTTGGCGTTTTCCAGTGATAATGCCTCCACCAGGGTAACCTGCTCCGTATCGTTATACTGGCATCTCAGTCAGCGCGAAGATTTCGACAAACAATGTGATTGCGATGATCACTGCTGATGCTTTGTTTTCATGTTCAGTTCCTCCTCATCACACGATCCGTCTGAAATGGTCGTAAAGTGCTTTCAAACACCACCAGCCCCAGCTCCCCCAAGAATCATGAGCAACGCGCCCACCATGTTCTTTTCATGACTATCGGTGGGATCGCCCTGACAGATGAATAGACCCTGTCTGCTGCTGTTTTCACCGGCTGAGGATCATCAGCAGACGCTGACTTTACGCTTTACCTCATAATGACCGTCAGATCTTCAATGATCTGCGGGCAGTCCACGCCGCATGGATAACTCCTATCGATTTGAAAACACGTTTTCAATTTCCTTTAGTCCACCTGTCGTAATCGGTTCATCACCGTCGTGCAACTGTTGAATAATTGTTGTCACCGTATACTGCCGCTGAATTTATCTATATAATACCCTTCGTCAATTCTGCTTTCCTGTTCGCTGACAGCGAACATGTTATAAGGGTGTGTTGGAGGCATGGAAATGGATAATAAGAAGAAACTTGGATTCAATATATTGGGCTTACTACGAGCGTTTAATGAATCACAAGGAAAATTGGCTAAAACATTGGACATTTCTGCATCATATATATCTGAAATTGTAAATGGCAAAAAGGAACCTGATCGACCCCTGTTGGAGAAATTGGCGAAGCACTTTGGCCTGTCACCTGAATCTTTGATGAATGAGGATTATTCAGGCATCCAGCAGACAACTTTTTTTCATGATTTTGCTTTGAACCCTGCAAAGCTGCTTCCACTGTTTGAATCTAAAGCATCTCTCAGCAATAAAGATTTTTCTGATGCACTTGCTGCACAGAAGGAAGCATATAATGCAGAGGAAAATGGTAACCTACTGCTAGACTTAGACAGCCTGATCAATTCAATTTCTGGCAGGTATTCCAAGATTAAAGATAAATCAATCGTTGAAGAGGCTGCGGCGAATACGCTCTCTTTCACTTTTTGGATGATGCTGTGTATAAAAGCCAATGAAATGCTTGCCGATTATAAAAATCACAAAGAATCATATCCACTACAGGTAACTAAATTCATAGAGAATAATCCAAAGACAAAGGATAATATTGATGAAATTCTTAAAATGGATAATGATTTCCCCATTGACGAGAATGCTTATCATACATTTGTAAATGATCCCGCATTCGATGAAACAATCAATGAATTGGTTCATGCTTTGAGGAAAACAGATAATAAATGGAATGATCTGGTAGATTATTATATTGCCCTGGAGTTTATATTCGGGGCCGTGAATAATGCATTTTCAACACAACAAAATCATGACTTTGGGATAGAATTAATGCTGAAATATGCTAAAATAGGAAATACTTACGCCGAATCTTATGTTTCAACTATGATCATTCCTGTTTGAATGTGAAACTGGTCTGCGAAGATGCGAATTGCGGCCAAGTGTTGCTATAATTCACCGGTCAATTTCAAAGTGCATAATTATTTTCCCTAAGCCCTGCCCAGTCCCGATGTTTATCGCTTTACATCTCCGGGGTCCGCTCTCGGTTTCACAATACTTCTCAAGAATATGTGACCGGAATCCTTTCAGGCCAGAGCGAATTGCTGAATAAGCTCAGCATGAATTCATTTGAGGCTATTCGGCAACGGGGCGACATTTATGTACGACCGCATGGCCTGGACCGGTAGTAAGCAAACCTCTATATCCTGTCTCATCTAAAATATACTGGTGCCGACGAGAACCTATTTGACGAATCAGCTGTTGATGCTATTGAATGTGATGTATCAGGTCATAAATGAGTCAGATCTCAATGTGCATTTCGAAAACTCAATGAGTGGTAAAGCCGTGTTCTCAGAGAAGCTTCGAAGTGATACCTACCTTTCAGACAAAGTTTTCGGAAGAACAGACCGATTTCTTTTAGGAACTATGGAGTACACGAACCATCAAAGCCAGGAAGCTGACAGGAGCTTATATTGAAAGCCTCTGAAGCGTAATTAGCACGGTACTACAATTAATAGCAGGAAATAACCAATTTATGCAGAAAGAGTCTTAAGATAGTGCAGCGATAATAGGTATATTATGATTTGTAGTAAATGTAACAGAACGATTCCAGATGATGCGGCTTTATGCTGCTATTGTGGAAAAAGATATATCATTAGTAAACCAAAAAAAGTTCATCAAAGGCCTAATGGAAGCGGTTATGCTACTAGACGAGGTAATGGCTGGACTTCATTCTACATTGTTGGATGGAAGATTAACGAAAATGGAAAACCTCTTCCTATAACTAAAACAAAGAGTGGCTTTAAAACCAAAACAGAGGCTCTTGATTATTGTGCAGTGCTAAAAAAGCAGTTTGAGGACGCACCGACTGTAAAGCTTTCGCCTGTTACCAGACACTACTGGGAAATGTTGGAAAAAGGTGAATTCGCTCAGCTGTCAAAAGATCGGGCAAAAGCATATCGAATCGCTTGGAATAGGATGGGTGACATCGCAGACCGGCCTATCAACACATTGACGATCAATGACCTCCGCAGCGTGGTCTACGATACCACTTCAACATACTATCCTGCGAGAGACATGAAAACCGTGCTCAACAAAATTTTCTTCATGGCAGCGGCTGAAGGCTGGGTAAATAAAGATCTCCCTGCCTTCATCATTCTTCCTCCACTCAACGAAAAGGAACGTACCCCTTTTACAAAAGAGGAACAGAAGATGCTATGGACAGCCTATGAAAATGGATGTCTGGATGCTGCTTTCGCCTTGGTCATGATTCATACCGGAATGATGCCTGGTGAACTTCAGCAGATTACTGCCTCCATGATTGATTTTGAAAATCACATTATATGTGGGGCCGGTCTAAAAACTGATATCCGTCGTGAAACACCTATCGTTATCCCAGACTGTCTGGTCCCTGTTCTAATGGACATTATCAATCAAGTCGGGGCACATGAAAATGAACCCATAATCGGAGTCAAAAAGCATGCCTTCTATGATCATTATTATCATGGTCTTGAAGTGGCCGGAACAAGAAAACTTGAACCGTACTCCTGTAGGCATACTATGGCAACCGCACTGGCTATTGATGAAAACATCGCTCCTCAGACAGTTATGAAGGTTATGAGATGGAAGTCAACAAAGATGTTGGATAGGTATGCACATCCCAATCTGCTTGATGCTCAAGAAGCTGTAAATCAGGTCAAACACATTTATTCCGCGGGGCCACAATAGCGGTCATAATAACGTTCTGAATAGCGTTCTGAATAGCGTTCTGAATAGAAAAGCAAAAACGCAAAACATAAGCTATATAAGGGCTTTAGAAACGGGCGAAATTATGTTATACATCATATATTTACAACATAATAAAGCATAATTGAGGCACAAAAAAAGCCTTGAAACGCTTGTGCGCCAAGGCTTTGAGTGCGGAGAAGCCGGGATTTGAACCCGGGCGGCGGTTACCCGCCCTACTCCCTTAGCAGTCTGAAAATAAGTCACAAAGCCCTTGGGGCGCAACGGTTTCACCGGGTTGTAAATAATAGGAAAATAGTCTTACTCGTACATCATAGCTGATTTATGGTGTGCGCATTTTTTTGTATAAAAATATAAATGAAAGGTGAACTACATTTTACCGTTGTGCTGTTCTTTCCTCGTGATTGTTGCCCGCATCTATTACTTATTTACGAGGAGTGATTACATGCTTAATCTTCATAACCAAGGCATTCAGGGAAAGCTTTTTTCAATTACTGGCCGTTTGTCACTGATGACGCGCAGGAAAGCAGCAGGTCTCATTACATTGCGTGGAGGATTATTTCAGAACAGCGTCACTTCTAAAACCGATTACCTCGTCGTAGGAGACAATTCATATCACAAGACATGTTTTCCTAATCAGAGTCGAAAGTTGTTTCATGCATACAGATTGCGGTCATCTGGTCATCGCATTGAGATCATTTCGGAAGAAGAGTTTATTTTTCTCATCTGGACGTGTCAATAGGGTGTACTCTACTGACACACAAGAAACGTCTTCAACTAAGATCCTTTTTCTTAATTTGAATACTCAATAATGACTAGACCACCCTAACTGGAGGAAAGTATGAAAATCGCATATATTAACGGTCCTCATCCCCTTCTCACCGACTTTGCCGCGGACAAGACATTCACCGAAACCACAAATGATTTCTCCGAGCGGAAGAAGCTCATGCAGTTTGCCCGTGAAGGTGATGTTATCACGATTGAGTCATTTTCTTCATTGGCGTCATCATCGAAAGAACTTGTTCAAATTATGAACCAGATCCTCAACAAGGGCGTTGAAGTGGTCAGCCTTAAGGAAGAAATCAGCACAGTCTCCGCCACCAGCGCATCTGCCGTATTTGCTGCCCTGGCATCATTCGAAGCGGATCTGTATAAAGCAAATCGCCTCGCTGGTATTGCACGTGCCCGCCAGGCAGGCAAGTACAAAGGCAGAGCACCGATTAAGGTAGATATAGATCTTATGAAGTCCGAATGCAAGAAGTGGCGTGATGGCAAGCAGTCTGCCGTAACCACTATGCGCAATCTTGGACTTAAGCCTGGCACCTACTACAATCGCGTAAAGGAGCTGGGGCTGTGATGGCAAGGATCGCATATATCCGAGTGTCCACGGAAGACCAAAACACAGCCAGACAGGATACCATGATGGCGGATCTGCATGTTGATAAGATTTTCACAGAAAAGATCAGTGGAAAAACCGCCGACCGTCCGCAGCTGAAAGCCATGATGGAATATATCCGTGCAGGCGATACGATTATTGTCGAGAGCTATTCACGCCTGGCTCGCTCCACAAAAGATCTGCTGACGCTGGTCGACCAGATGCATGATAAAGGCGTCGCCTTTGTCAGCTTGAAGGAGTCGATTGATACCAGTACGCCAGCCGGGAAGTTTATGATGACTGTTTTTGCAGGATTGGCGCAATTCGAGCGTGAGCAGACGCTTCAGCGCCAAAAGGAAGGTATCGCTGAGGCAAAGAAAGCCGGAAAGTATCATGGTCGAAAGCCAATTGACGTGGATCCGGCTGTTATGGCCAGAGAATGCAGCATTTGGCGAGCAGGTGATCAGACGGCTTCAGAAGCCATGCGTAAACTGGGGCTGAGCCCAAAAACTTTCTATAGGAGAATAAAACAGTTGGGTTTATAATAATTATGAAAAATATATTTTTCCATACCACGACAACAAGCAGGAGGAGTTAGAATGAAAAAAACTTATTGTTCCCTAATGATCATATTATCTATAGCATGTTTGATCGTATGTATGCCCAGCATGTCCCATATGGAACGGTCACGTAGTATTTGCCGCGAAACAGTCAGGGTTAAGCAAATCAGACCCATCAAAATATGGAGAAGATAATCTGTCTAATCTTGATATCTACATCTACTTGACTGTATCACCCAAGCAGATTGGTGAGTAAACCCTAAAAGTCAGTTTTTTCTTTTCAAATCGCTTAAGAAAATCCTCCGGTTGTGACAGTAAATGCCTAGAAACACAACCTGCTGTCACCACCTACAAGCAAATACAATATCATTGCGTAAACAATAACGCAGAAAGCAATCATGATGTGTCACCAAATGTCACTAAATGTCCCACATTGCAACTTGATGTCACACCCATAAATGGATTACAATAGAATCACCAAGAAAGGGATCAGAGAAATCTGGTCCTTTTCTTATATGGCAGGAGTACTGATCACACTCCTGCTTTTGTATTTGTGCCTTTTCGCAGGGCCCGGTCGCTCCGGCATCTGGAAGACTGCAAAAGACACTTCTCTGCACACCTTTCCAGAGTGCGTGGCTTCGTACTGAGGAGGATCATCAGCATATGTCACGCAAAATCACGTCAAATCCTGAAAAAAAGTATTATCTTCCTTACGACAAAACTAAAACCCCTATTTCACATGAGCTTTTTCTTGAGCTTATGCGTGAGCCCTATCGGATCCGCGCCAGAATGCGCCGTGCCGGCCTGTGTAATGTCTCATGGCACTACATTTGCATGGCGAATTGTTACAGCTGTCCTTATATCTGCAAGTCCAGGGTCTGTTCAATTGAGGAGCTTACTGAAGCGATGGCGGAGCCCAGAGATCCCATGTGCATGGAGGATGAGGTCACCTCACATATGTATGAGCAGGATATGATCCGTGCTATAAAAAAGCTGGATATCATAGATCAGATCATCCTGAAATCACTAATTATCAACATTCCCCGCACCGAAGCAGAAACAGCCCGCCTGGTCAGTCAGGCCATTGGTCGATCCTATACACAGCAGGCTGTGCATAAGCGGCGCAGATCAGCAGCATTAAGGTTGGCAGAGCTTATCGGTCTCCCCTATTAATGAAACAACCGAGGTCATTACGGCCTCGGTTTTTTTGTTTGCGGGAGATGTATGCATAATGTGTTTGCTTGCGAAAGAAATATCGCCGGAGCGGTATTCAACATCCCCTAAGCTGAGGTATTTGATACAAACACATAATTTCCTGAGGAAAATCTGAAACCCCCTGAAACCCCTAAGTGAAACCCCCTGAAACCCCTAAGTGAAACCCCTGCAACGATACGGGTCTCACCATGCGCCTGCTCCTCCTTCCTCTGGAAGATTAAAGTAGGTTTCTATTCGGCTGCCAGCGATATGATCATATCTGGAAGCACAACATTTCTACCGTTATCATATTGTCTTTGCTGCTCTTCATTGCGGCCCACCAATGCTGCGCCTGAAGCTGAATTATCAGACACTACAAGCAGAGCAATACCGGGCAATTCAAACAAGTCTGTCATCAGATAGAATGAACTCGTTTCCATTTCGATGAGATCCGTTCCGAAGGATCTGATTTCATCCAGGTGATAATACTCTAATGCGATAGAAGGCGTACAAAATACGCTCGCTTTGTGAATCGTATGGCCTTTTTCTTTGCCGATCCTGATCACCTGATCAACATAATTCATATCCGGAACAACGCGTGTAAACAGCATACTGTCCCGAATGGATTCCTTCATCAAATATGCATCTGCATAACTTCCCGATATCGAATACACCGGAGTACAGATGTCTCCAAGCCTGAAGGTTTCCGTCAAAGCACCGACAGCGCCGATAAAGATCATTCTTCTAAATGAAAGCTCTGCGCACAATGCCAAGTGGTCGATCAGATTGCCCGCAGAAGATCCAATCTTGATCCAGGCAATGTTCATCCCATCTTTTTCAACCAGATACCCTGCTATGTAGGCACCTTCCTTTAATGTTGTGACTTTACAAGTTTTATCCATATGAAGCTTATACGGAGTAAAACTCGGGGCTATCACGAGCGCATCATAGACAACGTCTTCACTTAATCCAAAAGCCTGCGCTGCCATGTGTTCCGTGTTATATCTGTGAAATGTATCCACGATTTTTTTCAGGGCTTCTTTCATCGTGACCTCCTAATTTCATATTATCCGACAATCCCTTCACTCCTGAACTTCGCCAGTATCTCCAGCATGTGCTTGCCGATCTTTTCAGGATCATAGTCAAAGCTGGCGCAGATGATTCGGAGCCCATCCGGCGTCAGGGTTCTGCCGTGCAGCTGGTCGGCCAGGTACTGCTGGTACTTCTCATATTCCTTGTTCGATATCTGCTTCATCGTGTCCTCCGGTTATCTCGGGAAACTGGAATGTGTCTCTTAGAAGCGTTTTACGAATAAATGATCTGTTCCACCACCATAGTTGACTATATCTTTGAGATATGTATATCCGTAGTGTTCATATAGTCCGAAAAACTCTGTAGGGATATAGCTCCTGTCAAATCCGTTGTCTTCCAGGTATCTGTTAGCATATGCAATCAATTCGCCACTGATCTTACGACCGCGATATTCCTCGGAAACAAAAATACAGGATACCCATGGATAGATATCTGGAAGCGGATAATAATCTGTTTTCATAACAGCCGCCATTCCAACGATCTTCCCATCTATCATTGCTGCAAACATTGTTTCCCAGTCTTCAAATTCCCAGGCGCAGATCAACTTGGCGATATGCTCTTTAACATCAGTCCAGGAACAGCTTTCCACAAATGATAAAAGCTTCTGAGCAAGGTCTGTATCCTTATCAACCTTACGGATTCGCAGCGACTTTGCGGTCGCTTTCGCATTCGTTGTGAAGTCCTGCCGTCATCATGATAAACCCGATCGGCAGAATCAGGCAGACAAAGAAACTGCCCATCCAGACACGTTCAGGTGAAAAAATCGTGATCTTTGCCAGCGGAGCAAAGGCCAATGATGCAGCATACATCAAAGGCAACACCTTCGGGTCCGCCTATATCACCGAGGCAAATGAATGCCATCAGACGTTTATTCAGGAGGTTTTGGACCGTACACTGAGTTCAAAGCGGCGTCAGATCCTATCCCCTAGATTGTCTGGATAGCATGGAATATGCGATTTATCCGTTTGCGAGGTATTTGAGATGACATTAAAAGAACTTGAAACCAGTGATAAGCTATTTATTTCTCCGCGTGAGATGTCGGAAGCTCTGCATGTACCCTACTACGGCATTATCATTGCCGCCAAAAAAGGCACTTTAAATCTCCCTCATTATTTTTCTGGTAACAGATTAAAAATCAGTAGAGAGGCTGTTGTTGCACTTGCTCAAGGAAATGGATTGTCTTCAAATGGGAAAAATGATATTATTTGTACAGAGTAGATGTAGCAACAATTACCTGCTTTTGAACCTTGACAACTGTAAATGTAGTTCAAAGAGAATAATATGATGTGCGAAAAATGCAAAAAAATAATTCCAGACGATGCAGTAATCTGCTGTTACTGCGGAAAGAAGCTGATCCGAGCTTCGAAAAAAGGGATTCATCAACGCCCAAATGGAACAGGAACTGCATTCCGCAGGGGAAATACTTGGACAGCCAAAATAACTATTGGTTGGAAAGTAGACGATAATGGTAAATCACTTCTTATCAGCAAAACCAAAGGCGGCTTCAAAACGAAAACAGAAGCACTGAATTATGTCCCTGTGCTCAAGAAGCAATTTGAAGATATGCCGGTTATTAAACTTGCCCCCACTGTCAGACACTACTGGGACATGCTTGAAAAAGGAGAATTAACCAAGATCTCGAAAGACCGGGCCAAGGCTTATCAAATCGCATGGAGAAAGATGCACGATATTGCTGATCGACCGATCAATACGGTTATGATTAATGATTTGCGCAGCGTAGTCTACGACAACACTTCTTCATACTATCCTGCACGAGATATGAAAACTGTGTTGAACAAAATCTTTTTCATGGCAGCAGCTGAAGGCTGGGTGAATAAGGACCTCCCTGCCTTCATCATTCTTCCTCCTCTCAACGAAAAAGAACGTACCCCGTTTACAAAAGAGGAACAGAAGATGCTGTGGACTGCCTATGAAAACGGATGTCTTGATGCTGCTTTTGCGCTGATCATGATCCATACTGGTATGATGCCTGGCGAACTCCAGCAGATTACGGCACCTATGATTGATTATGAACACTCCATCATTTCTGGAGCCGGTCTGAAAACTGATATTCGCCGTGAAACACCGATAGTTATCCCAGACTGTCTGGTTCCTGTCCTGATGGATGTCTGTGAGCGGATCGGCGCCAAACCTGATGAGCCCATCATCGGAGTCAAAAAGCACGCGTTCTATGATCATTATTATCATGGTCTGGAAGTGGCCGGAACAAGAAAGCTTGATCCATACTCCTGCCGGCACACGATGGCTACCGCCCTGGCTATTGATGAAAACATTGCTCCTCAGACAGTCATGAAGGTCATGCGCTGGAAGTCTACTAAGATGCTCGACAGATATGCGCATCCTGATTTGATGGACGCTCATATGGCTGTAAATAAGGTTCAGGCCTCTCGTTCCGCATGTTAATAGTAGTGTTAATAGTAATGTGAATAGTAATGTGAATAATAGAGAAGCAAAAAGACAAAAATAAAGCTATATAAGGGGTTCAGAAACCGGCAGGATTATGCTGTATATTATATATTTCAGAGCGTAAGAAGACATGAAAAAAGCCTTGAAACGCTTATGCGCCAAGGCTTTGAGTGCGGAGAAGCCGGGATTTGAACCCGGGCGGCGGTTACCCGCCCTACTCCCTTAGCAGGGGAGCCCCTTCGGCCACTTGGGTACTTCTCCATGTCAAGAAAGCTGGCGGAGAGAGAGGGATTCGAACCCCCGGTGCCTTTCGGCATCACTGGTTTTCAAGACCAGCGCCATCAACCGCTCGGCCATCTCTCCATAGTATGAACCAGCTTGGCTATCCTAACACAAAAATCCCATCCTTGTCAAGCCTTATTTTTTCAAGTTTCTCGAACCCGGACCTGAGTGCGGATGCTGGCGAAGCCAGCTCACAGGCAGCAGCGGCTGCTGTGAGCTGGCTTTTTCTTTATCTTATTCCATCAGCGAGCATTCCGCATCTGCACGCGCGTACCCGCCCCACATCGTGGAATAATAGCCTTCCTTCAGCGGCGGCATGGAGAAAGTGGATTCAAGCGTATAGACACTGCCGGTCTCTGCAGACACATCAAATCCATGCAGGATTTCCATCGCGTGATACGCCATTTCCTTGCTCATGCGGTGCGGCCTTCCCTGGCGGATTGCATAGGCCATCTCGGCCACACCGGCCCCGCGGCATCCGCCTCCGAGTTCCGCTCCTCCCTGTCCCCGGCCGTTATAGCCATGGGTCAGCGGAAGATCACAGGGCGGATTTTCCGGCTTAAACAGCTTTACCGGATCCCCAAACTTGTTCGGATCTCCCATTTCGAGAATGCCGTCTGTGCCATAGATGCGCAGCACATGCCGTTCGCTTCCGGTCGTATTCCCGTCCATATGAATGCTGCCGATCGCGCCGTTTGCAAACATCATGCTGCCCGAAACAAGGTTATTGCCGGGAATCTGCCAGGACTCCTGATCACCCTCGCGGAACAGGAACTGCCGCTCATGCACCGGCATGGGTGCCCCAAACGCCGTTACTTTCACAACAGGCCCCAGGACACACAGAAGCGCTGCGATATAGTAGATCCCGACATCATACGGGAGCGACCCGCCGTTCCCGCGAAGGAACGTGAAGAGCTCGGAATTCAAAGCCTGATTCCGGTTGATCGTCACCGCGCAGGATGTCACCCTGCCAATCATCCCGTGGTCCACTGCCCATCTGGCGGTCTGCACGCTTGCACCGAGCACCGTATCCGGCGCGCACCCGAGATACAATCCTTTTTCATCCGCCAGCTTCACCAGCTCGCGCGCATCCTCAATGTCTGCCGTCATGGTCTTTTCCGTGTAGACATGCTTCCCTGCCAGCAACATTTTCTTAATGATTTCCGCGTGCACTTCGGTCGGTGTGAGGTTGACAACCAGTTCAATCTCCGGATCCGCTGCCACTTCATCGAGCGTCAGCACTTTCGGAATGCCGAATTTACGGGCCGCCTCCTCTGCCTTCTCCCGTGTGCGGTTGCTCACAGCCACCACATCCAGAATGCTGAACAGTTCCTTCATATTGCGCAGATAAACCGGGCTGATCATCCCGCATCCGACAACCGCAACCCTGACTTTTTCCATGGATTCCGACGCCTCCTGTATTTTGATTTCAGCCGCTCTGTTTCGAAAAAAAGGTTCCGCCTCTGCTGCGGTCATTGCGGCTGTCTGCTGTTCTTGCTACAATGATACCAGTCACACAATCCGGTTTTCAAGAGTCTTATTCTGTTTTCAAAGACAATCTGCTTGATAAGGTGGTGCTCCCCTATGGTTGACAGGAACAGCGTCTGGTACCGGGATGACGATGAGTCCTTCCTCGAGATTTATGACACCGTCACCGGACAGCGCGAAACCGTCCACTTTTTTGACACGCTCATTGAGGCGCCCAACTGGACGCCCGACGGAAAAGCCCTGGTCTACAACAGCCACGGCCGCATTTTCCGGTATGACCTCCAGAGCGGCGCGATTGACGAAATCGATACCGGTTTTGTCGACAACTGCAACAATGACCATGTCCTCTCCCCGGACGGCACCCAGATTGCGGTCAGCCACGGGACGTATGAGGACGGCAAGTCCCGCATCTATACCGTCCCCATGACCGGCGGCGTTCCGCGCCTTATTACGCCGCTTGCCCCCAGCTATCTCCACGGCTGGTCGCCCGACGGAAAAACCCTCGCCTACTGTGCAGAGCGCAGCGGGGAGTATGACATTTACACCATCCCGGTCCTGGGCGGAAAAGAAACGCGTCTGACCGATGCACCCGGCCTCAATGACGGCAGCGAATATGATTCCGCAGGCGAATACATCTGGTTTAACTCTGTCCGCTCCGGCCTCATGCAGGCATTCCGCATGAAAGCCGACGGATCCGAACAGACCCAGATGACGTTTGACAGCGAGTGGAACACCTGGTTCCCGCATATTTCCCCGGACCGTCAGCTGGTCTCCATGATCTGCTACCGCAAAGGCGATGTGGAGCCGGGCGAACATGTCCCGCACAAAAATGTCCAGATCCGCGTCATGCGCTCGGACGGTTCCGATCTGCACACCGTCGTCGAGCTCTTCGGCGGACAGGGCACCATCAACGTGAATTCCTGGTCCCCCGACAGCCGGAAATTCGCCTTTGTCTCCTACCGGATCCGCCCGCACAGCTGATTTTTTCTCTTCACAGTGCTTTCTGCCTCTTGCATCCGGCTTCATTCCCGCGTACACTATCATTACGGTATGAACCCTATCGAAAAGGAGAAATCTGCTCATGAAAATCGGTGCTCAGATGTTTACCACCCGTGCCACCTGCCAGACGCTGGAAGGCTTTGCCGACACCCTCAAGCGCATTGCGGACATCGGCTACACGACCGTACAGGTCTCCGGAACCTGTCCCTATGAAGGCGAATGGCTGCGCGATCAGCTCAAGCTCAACGGCCTCAAGTGCGTTCTGACGCACATTCCTGTCCCGCGCCTGACCGGCGAACTGGACAAGGTCATTGAAGATCACAACACCTTTGACTGCAAATATGTGGGTCTCGGCTTCTGGGCTTTTGACGAAGCGCGGAACATGACCTGGGATCAGTGGATGGAAACCTTCCCGCCCATTGCGCACAAGCTGAAGGAAGGCGGAAAGTATTTCATGTATCACAACCACGACCGTGAGTTCATCAAGGTCGACGGCACCACCTATCTCGAGAAGCTCGCAGAAGCCGTGCCTGCGGATGAAATGGGCTTTACCCTGGATACCTTCTGGATTCAGGCCGGCGGCGGAGATCCCGGTCAGTGGATTGAAAAGTTCAGCGGCCGCGTTCCCTGCATTCACCTCAAGGATTATGCCTTTGGCCGCGAGATGGCTGTCGTCGGCGAAGGCAACATCAATTTCGACCGTGTCTTTGAAAAGGCAGAAGCTGCCGGCACGCAGTACATGCTCGTCGAGCAGGATGACTGCCACGGAGAAGACCCCATCGAATGCCTGAAGAGAAGTTATCTTTACCTGAAATCCTGTGGGTTTAACTGATTCCCCCCTTTCTCCCTCCCCCTTCCACGGTCATGCGTCCCTGCCCACAGAGGGGCGCATGGCCTTTTCTGTCTCTACTCCGCTCCATCCGCCAAACGACAGCAGAAGAAAGGTGAACACAGATGGACGTCACGCTTGTTCCGGTCCGCGAGGAGGACCTGGAGACGCTCTGGTGCATGCAGGTCGAAGCCTTTCAGGGCCTGCTTGAAACGTATCGGGATTTTGACACGAATCCGGCTGCCGAGCCCTTTGAAAAAGTGCAGGCACGGTTTCATCAGCCCTGGACTGTGTACTTCTTCATTACTGTCAGCGGCCACCGGGTCGGGGCCATGCGCATCGTGAACCGGAATGACGGAAGCCGCAAACGCATCTCCCCCATCTGGATTATGCCGCCCTGGCGCGGACACGGCTATGCACAGGCCGCCATCCGGAAAGCGGAACGCATCTATGGGGACAGGCACTGGTGCCTGGATACCATCCTTCAGGAGACGGGGAATCTCCATCTGTATGAGAAAATGGGCTATCACAGAACCGGAAAAGTGGAAAAGATCAACAGCCGGATGGATCTTGTGTTCCTTGAAAAAGACTGAGCAGCCTGACGGCGCATGATCTGCACCCGAAAGAAAAAGCAGTTCGCCACAGAAGAAAACCAGGGGGGAAGAACAACCGCATGAATGTCTATCTTGATATCGACGGGGTGTCATCGTCGGGACAGCCTCACCACAAGAGGATATTGTGGAACTGCTGGAGTATATTCTCGGGCAGTACCCTCATTCAGCCTACTGGCTGACCACCCACTGCCGGTGGGGAGAAAACCGGTGCGCGGATTGGCTCGAGCAGAATGGTCTTCCGTCCGGACTCGTTGCCAGACTTGCCGGGCAGGTCAACCCCACACACTGGAAAACACTCAAGACAGAGGCCATCGATTTCGGCGTCCCGTTTGTCTGGCTGGAGGACGCACCGCTCTACAGTGAAAGAGCCGTACTGCAGCAGCACCATGCGCTGGACAGCATCTGCATCATGAATAAGAAGGATGAAAAGATGGCCCTGAAAGCGTTGGCATTTCTCAAAGAGCGCGGAAATCAGGCATAATCCATGCCGTGGACCGGATTTTTCCCGGGCAGCCGCCAAAGGAGCACACTGAAAAGCCGTTCGAACCATTGTCGCCTGCATGAAGCATGTTCACTCTTCTGCGTTTTGATTCGCGCAGCAGGAAACCCGGAGTGTGACGGGCATCAGAACAGTTCATGCTTGCATCTTCCCCGCCCCGCAGATACAATCATACGCGCAGGGTCAAACATTCCCCTGTCAGAAAGGATCACGGCCATGTCCAGCAAAACGACGCAGACGCAGAGGCTTGACTATCTTGTCGATGCATTCATGGCGGATTCTGCCCGATACAAAGATCTTCAGCCTCCCCACGATACCCATGGAAAGAGACGCGTTCTCCGCTCTCTGATGAATATCCGGATGCCCGGAAGAATGGATGCTGCTGTTCTTGCCGTACAGGATGCCTACCTGCAGGAGCGCATCCGGGAGAACGGCATCGTGACACTCTCAGAGATTCCGGTTCTGGAGGGCGTTATCTCCCTCTGGCAGGGAGACATCACACGTCTGGCCGTCGATGCCATCGTGAACGCTGCCAACTCGCAGATGCTCGGCTGCTTTGTGCCCATGCACACGTGCATCGACAACTGCATTCACACCTTCGCCGGCGTACAGCTCCGCGCAGAATGCGACCGGCAGATGCGTCAGCTGCGCGCAAAATACGGACCGGACTATGAGCAGCCCACGGCCGTGCCGATGCTGACGGACGGTTATAATCTTCCGGCAAAGAAAGTGGTCCATATCGTCGGGCCGATTGTCTCCGGTGCGCTGACGCCTGACCTCGAGCAGGACCTTGCCCACTGTTATGCCAACACACTGAACCTGTGTGCAGAAAACGGCCTGCGGTCCGCAGCGTTCTGCTGTATTTCCACGGGCGTATTCCATTTTCCGCCCCAGCGTGCAGCCGAAATCGCCGTCAGCACCGTAAGGCAGTGGCTTTCCTCGCACCCCGGTAAAATGGACCGCGTCATCTTCAATGTGTTCAGTGACAGAGACAGGAGCATTTATGAGCAGCTTTTCAAATAAGCAGAAGGCAGACTATGGACAGTCGCTTCTCAAGGGTATCTCCTTTGTGCGCGGCTTCCGCGGCCGCCTGACCGATGATACCGGCAGCCGCGGAGACAATATCCGCCGCCTGAAGGAGGAAATCAGAAACGCCGAGGCCATCGTCATCGGCGCGGGTGCAGGGCTTTCCACATCGGCCGGCTTTGTGTACAGCGGCGAGCGCTTCGAACGGTATTTCTTTGATTTTCAGGAGACTTTCGACTTTTCGGATATGTATTCCGGCGGCTTTTACCCCTACCCGAACGAGGAGATCCGCTGGGCCTTCTGGGCGCGGAATATCTATATCAACCGGTATATGGATCCGCCCAAACCCGTGTACAGCGACCTGCTCTCACTGGTCAGGGACCGGAACTATTTCGTGATCACCACCAATGTCGATCACTGCTTCCAGCGCGCAGGCTTTGCGAAGGACCGGCTTTTCTACACACAGGGCGATTACGGCCTGTTTCAGTGCGCCGACGGCAGCATCAAAAAGACCTACGACAATGAAGCCTGGGTCAGGAAAGCCATGGCGGCACAGGGCTTTGTCCCGGATGCAGACGGCGTATTCCGGGTGCCGGAGGACCGCCGGCTTTCCATGCGCCTTCCTGCCGACCTGATTCCCGTATGCCCCGACGGCGGCGGGCCGGTATCCATGAACCTGCGGTCCGACCAGACCTTTGTGGAGGATGCCGGGTGGCATGCGGCCGCAGACCGGTATGCAGCATTTCTTCAGGAATGCGAAGGAAAGCATGTTCTGTTTCTGGAAATCGGCGTAGGCGGCAATACCCCCATGATTATCAAGTATCCCTTCTGGGCCATGACATCAGAGAATCCCCATGCTGTCTATGCCTGTCTGAATTACGATGAAGCCGTCTGCCCGGACCAGATCCGGACCCGGTCCATCTGTCTGGACGGGGACAGCGGCGCAGCATTCAGGGAATTGCTGGAAGAACCGGCCTGATCGCAGGCAGAGCATCGTCCCCAGGCTGGGGACGGTTTGAGAAAAGCTGCCCCGAAAGCCACATCACAAAGCGCATGAACGAAATGGAGGAAATGACCATGAAGATCGGATTCTGTGCCAAACTGGACAGACTTCAGGAAGTGGAACAGGCAGGCTTTGCCTACATCGAGCCTTCCGTGACCAGTGTCTGGGAGATGAGTGACGAATCGTTTGAAGCAGCCAGGCGTGCGCTTGCACAGGCCTCCATTCCTGCGACATCCTTCAACGTGCTCTTCCCCGGAAAAAGCCTGTATGACTGGGAGGAGACGGACCTGCGCGCCTATCTGCATCAGGCCTTCTCGCGTGTCGCAGCACTGGGCGGCAAAACGGTCGTTTTCGGCAGCGGCAAGGCACGCAAACGCCCGGAGGGTCTGCCGTACCCGGAAGCCTTCAGGCGCCTGATGGGCATCACCCGTCTGATCGGGGAAGAGGCTGAGCCGTTCGGGATCACCATTGTGATCGAGCCGCTGAACACCTCCGAGACCAACATGATCAATTCGGTGGCTGAGGGTGCCTGCCTCGTGGCCGCGGTGAATCACCCGTGTGTAAAGCTGCTGGCCGATTATTACCACATCGCAAGGGAACAGGAACGTCCGGGCGATCTCGAACGCCTCGGCGGCATTGCGCATGCGCATATCGCAGCCCTGGATGGACGCACCATTCCCCTTGAGCGGGATGAAGGCTATGTTCAGATGTTTGCTGCCATGAAGCATACGGATTACCAGGGCAATGTCAGCATTGAAGGAAAATGCGAGGACCTTCTCAGGGATGGCCCGCGGGCCATCGCGCTGCTCAGTGCCCTGTGGGCGGAAGCTTAAACGGAGGCGCGTATGAAAACCCTCTTTGCGCCCGGCTGTGCCCTGAAAAAGTACAAGCCGGAACTCATTGACCGCATGACCCGCTTTCTCTCAGAGCGCGGGCTGATTGACGGACTCTGGGATCCCTGCTGCAAGTCCGGAGAGCAGGTCCCGGAAGGCACCACCCTGATCGTGTGCTGTCCGGGCTGCGGCCATCACTTTGCCGAGGATCAAAAAGGCGTATCCATTGTCTCCCTGTGGAAGGTCCTTCTGGAGACCGACTTCCCCTTTCCGGACTATCACGGGGAGAAGATGTCCATCCATGACGCCTGCCATGCCAGACACCGCCACAGCCCCGAAATGCAGTTCTCCGCGCGGCAGCTGTGCGAAAAGATGCACATTGAACTCGTGGAGCCCGCGCTGACGCGGGATGAAGCGCGCTGCTGCGGCGGATCTGCTCAGGACCTGGACACGCGCATCGCCATGGCCCGCCTGCGCGCAGCCGATTTTTCCCAGAGCAGTGTCGTCGTTTACTGCACCGGCTGTACGCGCTCCTTCAGTGTCACCTCTGTCGCGCCGCGGCATCTTCTGGACCTGCTCTTTGAAGAGACCACGCAGGGCCTCTATCCGCCGGGATATCCCTGCACATAACCAAAGGCAGCACCCCAATCCGGGATGCTGCCTTCGTTTTGTTCAAATGTCTTATTCGATGCTCAGAGAACTTCCGTTCTTGCCGCTGGTGACACGCACTTTGGCGGGAATGCATTCCTCGAGCCGGGCCACATGGGAGATGATGCCGATCTGTTTGGTGTCCCCGGACAGTCCTGAAAGCACATCCATGGCCGCATTCAGTTCCCTTTCACCCAGAGACCCAAAGCCCTCGTCGACAAACATGGCCTCTGCGCTCAGCGCGCCGGAGCGCGCCTGCACCACACTGGAAAGGCCGAGGGCCAGGGACATGGAGACTTCAAAGGATTCACCGCCTGAGAGCGATTTCACATCCCGCTGTTCCCCGGTGATATGGTCGAGCACATTCATGTTCAGGCCGCCGAGCTGCGCCGCATTGTTGTCCATCCGCCTGTAAACCAGCTCATATTTGCCCCCGCTCATGGTATCCAGGTGCTGATTGGCTGCCTGCAGGATTTCCCGAAAGACATACGTCAGCACATAGCGCGAGAACGTCAGGATGCTGCCGGTCGCCCGGTCACGGTTGGCGAGTTCCGAAAGCCCGCTGATATGCCGGAACGCTTCGTCCGTGCCCCTGAGCGCTTCGCAGCTTTTGCGCACGCTCTCCAGGATATTCTCATGCACCTGCCGGGCCGAGGCAGCCTGCGTATGCTTCTCTCTCGCCTCACCCTTGGCCCGGACCGCTTCCTCGCTCCGCTTTTCAAGCGCTTCCACATCCGCGCGCCCGGTATGCTCCCCAACCTGCCCGCGCAGCATCTGCTCGGTCTGCTCCGCCGTGGTCCGTGCGGTGTCAAACGCTGTAATGGCATTGCGTGACTGCTTGAGGTATCCTTCCCCGTTTGTCCCCGCAGGTTCAAGCGCGCTGCGGTAAGCCGCTTCATCCGCAAACTCGGAGGCATCCACCGCTGCCGCAAACGCTTCCCTGGCCGTCATAAGATCGGCCCGGTTTTTCTCTGCCTGCGCCACCAGCGTCGCCTGCCTGCCCTGCATCTCCGAGAGCTGTTTTTCCGTCCGGGTTACATCGTCCTGCGCACGCCGAATGGCATCGTCGATGGCCTTCGCTTCCGCCTGGGCCCGGTGCATGGCTTTTTCCGCCTCCTCAAGGCTTTCAAAGTCCAGATGGATGGCATCCGCTTTGGCTTTCAGGGAAGGCACTTCAATGCCCAGGTCATGCACAGCCTGATCCAGTTCACGGATCGTCTGCTGTTTTTCTTCCTGTTCTGCGCGGATCTCAGCAGCTTCTCTCTCCGCCGCCTGTTTCTGCTCCACCGTTTCCTGCGCCTTC
>Ga0129306_1001598_pt1 | contig 24452 bp, 23 predicted proteins | sample P827metagenome_FD_94438 | JGI IMG/M metagenome (GOLD analysis project Ga0129306, IMG submission 94438) | Capybara group fecal microbial communities from Wisconsin, USA - P827 metagenome | ecosystem: Host-associated > Mammals > Digestive system > Large intestine > Fecal | place: USA: Wisconsin... | reverse complement strand
CGGCCAGCTCCAGCTAAATCTTGTCTAGGGGACCCGCAAAACGCAAAGGCACCGCTTTCTGTCGAAATCGGCGCGTATTCAGCATATTGTGCTTATGTTGGAACTTTTACCGGACAGCAATATTTCTATATGAACATTGTGGGATCCGCCTTTGTAACGGTATTGGACGGCATTGTATTTGCTGTAATCATTTTTAGGCAGACCAACGCCCCAGCCTACATAGGCGTCCCATTCGTAATTACCTTTTTTCAGGGTGTACTTGAGATTGAAAGAATACTTGCTGCCGTTGTCGCTCTTGGTGGGGGCGGGGTGTCCTTCCGAATCCTTGGTTACGGTTTCGATTGTTGATTCTGCGCTGCTTCCCGCGTCATTATAGACATACCAGTATTCACCGAGAGGGCTTTGGTTGTCGCCGTCCTCGAAATCGTCCACCAGGAGCTTTACTTCTGTTGCATTCTGAGTGGAATCGGCAGATGAATCGGCGGGAGTTTCTGGACCTGGTGTCGGTTTTTCCGAAACACTTACGGTGTTGTCGCCATCGCATGCGGAAAAACTCAGGGCAAAGGCACAGGCCAGGGGGATAGTCAGCAATTTCTTTTTGATCATAAGAATCCTCTTTCCTCAATATACATAAAGTGTCCCTTATTATTTGCTTACTTTTAGAAAAGCTCTGTTTACGGGGGAAAACGGGATGGGAGTAGTCAGTTGTCAGTTATGAGTTTTCAGTTATGAAGGAAACAAGACGATGCTCACTACTCATTACTCATAACTCAAAGGAAGCCCATGGCGACCGACCTCATACCCCTATCCCCTAGCCCCCATTTACTATCTTTCTGCTGTGGCTTATTTTTCCGAAACATATCACGAGTCCATCAAGTATGGACGGCAGGTGTCCGGCGACCCCGTTACCCTCCACTGGGAAAATTCTGGAAATGTTTCGAACCCCTATGCGGCGGGCAAGCGCTATGCCACCAACGGGGTCAAGGCGGGCCAGCGGAAAAAGGCCGCCTCGGAGGACCTATTCGAGATAACCCAGTCCTCTTCTACCTTGCTGAACCGCCTCTTTACCCAGCTGCAGAACGACGTTTCTGCCGATGGCCTGCACTCGGTAGGTGTTTTCGCCTACATAAAGGGCCAGAGCGTTCCTGACGACCTTTACAAGTTCGATTACGAGACCCGTGAACTGGTGGCCTACCCCTGGGAAAACGCCAAGCTGAAAAAGACCCGCCTGGAGGCTTTGGTCAAGGCCTTTGCCGACGGAAACTTTATCGAAGAAGCTCCCATTACGCTGTTCTTTACGGCACTGCTGGACCGTGCCGTCTGGCGGTTCAAGGAAGCGGCCTACCACGAGCTGGAGCTGGACGTAGGCTCTTACGTGGGACTGGCCTCCATTTCGGCCCGTTCTGCAGGAGCCATGGGCATTCCACTCGGGAGTTTTGTGGATGCAGAAGTAGCCTACGCCTTGGATTTGGGGGTGAGTGAAATCCCCATGGCCGCCGTGGCGGTGATGCCCAAGGCTCTGAAAAAGTATGAACTGGCCTCGCAGTTCGCCTATTCCAGCAGGGGAGAACTCCCTATGCAAGAAAATGCCGCCCTGAACCCCAGGGTGCGGGCCCGTTTCCTTTTGCAGAACAAGGCCGAAAGCATTACGGACCTGTCCAAGTGCGTCAAGGTTTTCAGGGTCCAGAACCAGGCCTTCGAAGGGGACGAATTTCCCCTGACGCCGCAAAAATACCCCAACGAGTTTTTCTTTAGGGAATACGACTTCTTGGGGCCGGGGGCTCTGGAACACAGACCCTTCAAACCCTGGACCGCCTCCCTGGACGATTTTTCTACGCTGCTCCGCTGGATGGAAATCTGCACCCTGAATGCCTTCGGGGCGGGACTCCTGAAAATCTGGGTGGCCTGCTTTGACGTGTCCCTGGTTTATCAGGGAATTTACCGTTACCAGCCTTCGAAAAAATCCCTGTACCTGCATGCCGGGAACTTGGATCGTGAAGGTTTCTTGAAAGCGCACCTGGACGGGGAAAGTCCAAAAGATGCGGCCTTCGCGGTATTCTTTACGGTGGACCTGAAAGACGCCTGCAATATCATGGGGGACCGCGGCTACCGCTGCCTGAACATGAATGCGGGCTATGTGGCCGAGATGCTTCGCGAGTCTGCACGGAGTCTCGGCAAGTATGCCCGTCGGGAGACCTTCTTCTACGAAGACGAACTCAAGCGTCTCATGAAGATTCCTGAAAGCGAAACCCTGCTTTGCGAAGTCCTGGTAGGGCGGTAGGCCGCCGTACCTGCGCCGTTCATTACAACTAAGAGACGGCTACAGCAACTCAATAACTATCGGTGCAATGACGGCCGTAAAAAGCCCGGCGATACCGATGGCAAGTCCGCTCATGGCACCTTGCACTTCGCCCATTTCCATGGCCTTGGTGGTTCCCAGGGCGTGGCTTGCCGTACCGATGGCAATTCCTTGCGCCACCTTGTGCTTGATGCGGCAGAACCTGCACACGGCAGGGGCTGTAACCGCTCCCGTGATTCCCGTGACGGTGATGGCGATAATGGTCACCGAGGGAATGCCGCCGATCTGTTCGGAGATGACGCTCCCCATGGGGATGGTGACGGACTTGGGAAGGAGCGACAGTGTCAGCGCCTTAGTGAGCCCCAAAAGCTTGCCAGCCACAATGACGCAGGTCATGGCGGTGATTGACCCTGCAAAAATCCCTGCAAGGATGGGTTTCCAGAAATGCTGGAGTTTTTGAATTTGTCTGTAAAGCGGAACGGCAAGGACCACGGTGGCAGGCGACAGCATTACAGAAATGTAGTCGCCGCCTACGTTGTAGCTTTCGAGGCTTACGCCCGTAATCAGCAGGAACCCGACGATAAGGACGTTGCCGATGAGCAGCGGGTTCAAGAAGGAATACTTGAACTTTTGGCTGATGAGCACGCCAATTTCGAAGGCCGCAAGCGTCAGCAAGATGCCGAACAGGGGAGAATTGATGATGGCGCTCATGGCTTGCCCCCTTCGGTCTTGTTCTGTGCAGCCCGCCTGGCAAGCCGCTCCGCACGCAGGGCTAGGTTTTCCCGGTATTCCTGCTTGCGGATAAGGAATTGGGTTGCCCAGCCGCCCATGGCGATGGTCACAAGCGTAAAGGCGATGCACAGGAACAGCAACAGCGGCCACTTGGAAAGAACGTCGTCGCCTACGGTCATGATGGCAATGCTTGGCGGCAAGAAGAACAGGGCCAGGTATTTCAGGAAAAAACTGGAGACGCCCGAAATGTGCTCCGGCTTGATGACTTTTGTACAAAGTAAAATCAGGAGAAGGACCATGCCGATGATGTTGCCGGGCAGGGGCACGCCCACGACGCGGTGGAGCACTTCTCCGGCGACACAGATGGCGAAAATGACGGCAAGCTGGAGCGGAATTCTCATGACGGCGGTAAAGGTAGAAAATGGGGTTCAATGGGCAAGAGAAAAAAATAGTCCTTGTCTATATTGGCCTCCGGTTTGCCGTTTTTCGCTCTTTTTCGCCTGTTTTGTATCATAAAAAAATTAAAAATATGCTACAAAAGCGTATAATTGCAAAATTTGGCGTGTTTGTATCAAAAAATGTTGCATTTCCCGAAAAAAACATCTAATTTCAGGGTATGCAATCAGTAACCAATTTTCAAGACTATCGCGAGTTCATGCGGCAATGGTTTGCCGAGAACAAACAGCGCCACAGCCTTACTTGGCGCGATTTTGCCCGGCGGGCCGGTTATGTTTCGCCGGTGTTCCTCAAGCTGGTCAGCGAAGGCAAGAGTTCCCTTCGGGGGACAGGCGCCGAGCGCGTCGCCCAGGCCATGGGCCTGGAGGGCTTCGAAAAAGCGTATTTCAAGTCCCTGGTCACCTACAACCAGTCTAAGTTGGGGCCCGCCAGAAAAAAGGCCTACGATGAGATGCAGGCCCTTGCCCAGGCCAACAAGGTGAACGTTCTGGGCAAGGATTCTATGGGGTATTACGAATCCTGGAAAAACCCCGTCCTCCGCGAGTTGGTTCCCCATGTGCCGGGGATGTTTCCCAAGAAGGTGGCGGACTGCTGCCTGCCCAAGTTGACGGCCAGTGAGGTGAAGGAATCCGTGCGCTATCTGGAAAGTCTCGGCCTTCTGGTGAAAAACCGGGATGGATCCTACAGCCAATCGGACAAGTCGGTCTCCACAGGTGAAATGAGTTTCGTTCCCCTGACCATTCAGCAGATGCATTTGCAAATGGGAAACTTTGCCTTGGACGCCATCAAGAACTTGCCTCTTTCGGAGAGGAACGTTTCGGGCATTACCATGGGCCTTACCCAGAGAGCCTACAAGAAGATTGTAGAAGAACTGGCGGAATTCCGCAAGAAGGTGGTGGCCATCGCCACCGAAGACGACGGCATGGACCGTGTCTACCGCCTGAACCTTCAACTATTCCCTTTGACAAAAAACATACAGGAGATGCAGAATGCTTAATATGGAAAAAAATCAGGTTGTTCTAATGCGAAAGTCATTGCAAAGGAGCGTAGCGACTGCGGCAATCTCCTTGCTTCTTTTACTTCTCGCCGCTTGCAGCAACGACAAACATGCTGGCGGCACCAGCGAAGAGACCCAGATTATTGCCATAGAAGATCGTACTGTGGCGGGAGTTTCCCAGAAGGGACCGTTCCTTCAGGGTTCAAGCATTACGGTGCAGGAACTGGATGGCGAAGCCTTGATTGAATCGGGAAAACTCCGCCAGACAGGCAAGAGCTTCAAGGGCAAAATTGCCAGCGACACGGGAACGTTTCTTATAAAGGACATTTCTCTCAAGTCGCAGTTCGCCCTGCTGGAAACGGAGGGTTTCTACCGCAACGAAGTGACCGGCGAGGTTTCCAAGAGCCAGATAACCTTGAACGCCCTGGTGGATTTGTCCGAAAGGGAAACGGCCAATATCAACCTGCTGACTCATCTGGAATACGAAAGGGTTGTTGAACTTGTGGGTTCTGGTGAGACGATTTCCTCGGCAAAGAAAAAGGCCGAGTCCGATGTGTTCAAGGCTTTTGGGATAGAGGTGGATAATGCCTCTGCCGAAGACCTGGATATCTTTGCGAAAGGGGATGACAATGCGGCCCTCCTGGCCATCAGTATCCTGATGCAGGGCAATCTTTCCGAAGGGAACCTTTCCAACCGTCTGGCAGGTTTTGCCAGCGACATCGAAAAGGACGGCTCTTGGGATGACGAGAATGAAAAGACGGATATCGCCGATTGGGCGAGCACTGCCGACCTTGCTAAAATCCGAGCCAACATCAGGTCCTGGGAACTGGGCGAAGATGTTCCTGCCTTCGAGAAGTTCTTCAAGCGATTCTGGTGGAACAACTTTAAGCTGGGCGAATGTGACGACGAAACCGCAGGGATGACCCGGAAAAATAAGAACGAGTTGAGTGCGACTTATGGCGAAGATTACCGTTGTGCCGCCAACGAGTGGAAACTGGCCTCCAAGACGGATGATGGCTCTTCGGACGATTTCAGCTATGGCAGCTTGACTGATAAGCGTGACAACAAGACCTACAAGACCATTGTAATCGGGAATCAGGAATGGATGGCCGAAAACTTGAACTATGCCTACAAGGCGGGCGGTTCGATTTACGGAAATACCTGCTATGGCGGCGATTCCGATAACTGTATCAAGTATGGAAGGCTCTACACCTGGGGCGCCGTGATGGATACGGTCAAGACGGGTTGTGGCATAGACATGGGCACGGGGCAAGAACCGACGGAAGATTGCGGCGCCTTGGAGAAAAAGGTCAAGGCCGGTGAACATGTCCAGGGTATTTGCCCTGATGGCTGGCACCTGCCGAGTCATACGGAAATTCTCACCTTGTTTAACTATGTGAATTCTATTACCGGGTATGACCCGATGGCGCATCAGACTGCTGCCGCCTTGAAGGAACTGATAAATTCTGGCAAGATTGATTCTCTTAAGAAAATTCAAATTGCGTCGCTGCTTGATTCTGTCAACGTTAAAGGAGATTCCCCGTTCAATGCCCTGAGGGCGAAAAACGACTGGGCCAAAAAGGGAACGGATATTGTCGGGTTCTCCGCGTTGCCAGCAGGCAAATGTGACGCGCGGACCTCGGCTTGTGACGGCAAGGGTGCCGCGACCGGCTTCTGGATGGCTGGATGGGACGAGGCCCCCACAGACCTGTATCCTAGCGATTATGCAGCTTGGATGAATGCGGCGGGGCTCAAGGTCCTTACGTTTACGGATGGCGTGCAATGGGCTTGGACGCGTGAACCGCCCGAAGGTCTGGAGTTTTCCGTACGCTGCGTAAACAACACTGCGAAAGAAAGCAAGATTATTTATGGAAGTCTGAAGGATTCCCGTGACACCAAGGTTTACAAGACCGTAAAGATCGGGGACCAGGTATGGATGGCCGAAAACCTGAATTACAAGGCCTATGGAAGTGTCTGCTACGGCGAAGATGACGCCAATTGCTCCAAGTACGGAAGGCTTTACACCTGGGGTGGTGCCATGGATTCCAGCAAGACAAATTGCGGATACGGTGAAGGTGACGGGTGCAGTGATTTGGCAGCCCTAGTCAAGGCAAAAAAAAATGTCCAGGGAATATGCCCCGCCGGTTCTCACCTGCCCAGTTACGACGAAATGCAGACAATGCTTACCCTTGTGGGTGGAGGTAACGCCACAGCCGAAGGCTCCGCGACGGCAGGGACGGCGCTGAAGGCCAAGTCCGGCTGGAACAGCGGCAATGGCACTGACACCTACGGATTTTCGGCTTACCCGGCAGGTCGCTGGGAAGAGGGCTATGGCGGAAGTTTTGAAAATGCAGGTGAAATGACCGGTTTCTGGTCCACCAATTTTGATAATTATTATGGACATGTCCTGCATGTCACATCCGGCGCCAAGGCGGAATACTGGCAGGCTCCAAAACAGTTGGGCTATTCCGTGCGCTGCATTGTGGACTAGGAATTTGTTGTCGATTTACTTTATAGAAAAAAAGAGTTCCCTAACCAGGGAACTCTTTTTATGAACAAAGGATTCTGTCCAAAGGATTTTACACCTTGGCGAGTTTCTTCAGTGTAGCGGCCTTGTCGGTCTTTTCCCACGTGAAACGGGCACCCGTGCGGCCAAAATGGCCGAGGGCGGCGGTAACCACGTAACCCGGCTTGCGCAGGTCCAGCATCTTTTCGATACCGGCGGGCGAGAGGTCAAATACCTTGGCGACAATTTCTTCGATCTTGCGGTCGTCGATCTTGCCGGTGCCGAAGGTATTCACCAGCACGGACACGGGCTTGCTGTAGCCGATGGCGTAGGCCAACTGGACTTCGCAGCGGTAGGCAAGTCCAGCAGCTACGATATTTTTTGCTACGTAGCGTGCGGCGTAAGCGGCGCTGCGGTCCACCTTACTCGGATCCTTGCCGCTAAAGGCGCCACCACCGTGACGGCCCATGCCGCCGTAGGTGTCGACGATAATCTTGCGTCCGGTGAGTCCGCAGTCACCGTGGGGGCCACCCACCACGAACTTGCCGGTGGGGTTCACCAGGTAACGGGTCTTCTTGTCCAGGAGTTTCGCGGGAATTACCTTCTTAATGAGCTTCTCGATGATTTCCTTTTCGATGGTAGAGTGCTTGAGCTCCTTACCGTTCACGAATTCGTCGTGTTGGGTGCTGATGACCACGGTATCCACGCGTACGGGCTTGTCGTTTTCGTCGTATTCTACCGTCACCTGGGACTTGGCGTCCGGACGCAGCCACTTGATGGTTCCTTCTTCGCGGAGTTCCTGGATCTTTTCCATGAGCTTGTGGGCGAGGCTAATCGGGAGTGGCATCAGTTCCGGGGTCTCGTTCACGGCGTAGCCGAACATCATGCCCTGGTCGCCTGCTCCTTGCTTGTCGTCTTTTTTGCCTTCGGCGGCTTTGGCATTAACACCCTGGGCAATGTCTGGGGATTGCTTGTCCATGGCGACGAGAACGGAGCAACCCTTGTAGTCAAAGGCCAGTTCCGGGTTTACGTAACCGATATTCTTGATGGTCTTGCGGGCAATCTGTTGGTAGTCGATTACTGCCTTGGTGGTAATTTCGCCGGAAATCACGACGAGTCCTGTGTTTACCAGTGTTTCGCAGGCTACGCGGCTTTTGGGATCCTGCGCGAGGCAGGCGTCGAGGATGGCGTCCGAAATTTGGTCGCAAACTTTGTCTGGGTGTCCTTTGGACACGGATTCAGAGGTAAAAAGATAGTGTGCCATTATGGCTCCTTGATGTTTCCAACACCGAAAAGAATGTCGCATTTTTGACCATTCCCAAGCGCAGGAAAAACGGGTTGAGTTATTCTATGCATAAATCTACAAAAATGCATAAAAGGTGGCAACGGGGGAGGGTAAAATAAGTGAAATCTGTTGCTGGGTCTTGCGCTCTTTTCTAAATTTGGCACCATGACAAAGTTTAGCGAATTCCCCTATGTTGCCGACCGCTTCAACGCCGTCCGCAGGGAAACTGTACAAGTCCGCGTTGGCGAGGCTTTGATAGGGGGGGGCGCCCCCATTTTAGTTCAGTCCATGACCACTACCAAGCCGAAGGACGTCGAGAAGACGGTGGCCGAGACTCTGGCGCTCGCCAAGGTGGGGTGTGGCCTGGTTCGCATTACCGCTCCCACATTTGCCGATGCCCAGGGCCTCGAAGAAGTGATGAAGCAGGTCCGCGCCGCAGGTTGCAAGGTGCCGGTTTCCGCCGACATCCACTTCCAGCCGAAGGCCGCGTTCGAGGCGCTCAAGTGGGTTGAGAAGGTCCGCATCAATCCGGGTAATTTCGTGGATACGGGCATTTTGACGCTGGACCAGCAGACGGACAAGTTGTTTGACGAGGGCAAGGAGAAGGTGGCCGAAGCCTTTACAACCTTCGTGCAAGAAGCCAAGCGCCTGGGCCGGGCCATCCGCATCGGTGTGAACCACGGTTCCCTTGCAGCCCGTATGATTTACCGCTACGGCGACACGGTGGAAGGCATGGTGGAAAGCGCCATGGAATACCTGGCCGTGTGCGAAGCCGAACATTTTGACCAGGTCGTTTTGAGCCTCAAGAGCAGCAACCCGCGGGTGGCGATTGCCGCCTACCGCATGCTCGCCGCGCGAATCAAGCAGGAAGGCTTTAAGCCGTACCCGTTCCACGTGGGCGTGACGGAAGCGGGCGCGGGTGCCGACGGACGACTCAAGTCGGCCGCGGGCATCGGCGCACTCCTGCTCGATGGCCTGGCAGATACGATACGCGTGTCCCTGACCGAAGATCCGGTGGCCGAAGTCCCGGTGGCGCAGGAACTCATCAAGGCATGTGCTTTGCCTGCTGCGCCGACGGCGTACAACGTGCCGGTTCTGGAGAAGGACCCGTACCATTACGAGCGCAGGGCGACGACGCCCGTCGCTGTTTCCGGCGTAGAAATCGGAGGTTCTCATCCGGTGAAGGTCGGCGTGAAGGCCGACGCGATTGCACTTACCGGCGAACGCCGCAACGCTGAATTCGCTCTCCCGAGTCTGGATGCCGCCCCCGTGGTGCAGTTCAAGGATGCTATGGACATCGCGGGGTTCGCCGCAAATCCGGCGACCGTGCCTGCGGGTTCCGTGTTCTGCTATACTGGAGCCGAGATGGTCTCCGGCGTGCGCGCCCTTGCTGCAGCACTGGATGCCGCAGGTCGCCAAGACCCGATTTTGCTCTACGCCAAGATTAACGACAACGAACGAGAAACGCTCCGCGTGTCCGCCGACATCGGAAGCCTCGTGACGGACGGTCTTGGCGATGCCGTCGTTATCGACGGCTACAAGGGCGCGAAGGAAAGCGTGCTCCTCGCATTCGATATTCTGCAGGCCGCCTACTGCCGCCGCAGCAAGACGAACTTTATCAGCTGCCCGAGCTGCGGCCGCACCCTCTACGACATCCAGCAGGTCATGGGCAAGATCAAGGCCCGCTTCGGTCACCTCTCCGACATTTCCATCGGCATCATGGGCTGCATCGTGAACGGCCCGGGCGAAATGGCTGACGCCGACTTCGGTTACGTGGGCGGTGGCCCCGGCCGCATTACGCTGTTCGAAGGCAAGACGGCGGTCAAGAAGAACATCCCCGAAGAGGACGCCATCGAGGAACTCGTGAATTTGATCAAGGAAAGAGGCAGATGGCAAGAACCTTAGAGGTATGGGCTATGGGGTATGAGCACGCCTTGTTTCACAAGGCTTTGAGCAAAAAATTGGCGCCGAAGGCGCGATTGTAAAAGCTCAAAGGCACGAAGTGCCGACCTCATAACTCAAAGCGAAGCGACCTCACAACTTTTTAACTTAAACAAAGGACATAAAAATGGCAACTATTAAGACGATGAACAACATTTCCAAGAAAGGCTTGAGCCTGTTTGGCTCGTTCTACCAGGTTTCCGACTCCGTCGAGAAGCCGGATGCCATCTTGGTGCGTTCCGCCCAGGTTGATACCGACAACTTTGACGGCCTGCTGGCTGTCGCCCGCGCCGGCGCTGGCGTGAACAACATCACCATCGACAAGGCTTCTGCAAAGGGCATCTGCGTGTTCAATACTCCGGGTGCAAACGCCAACGCCGTTGCCGAGCTCGTGATGACCGTGCTCGGCATGGCCGTCCGTAACGTGGACAAGGCTGCTGCATGGGTCAAGAACCTCGACACCACCGATCCGGACCTCGCGAAGACCGTCGAAAGCGGCAAGAAGAAGTTCGCCGGCATGGAACTCGCTGGCAAGACTCTCGGCGTAATCGGCCTCGGCAAGATCGGCGTGCTCGTCGCTAACTATGCCCGTTGGAAGAACATGCGCGTCATCGCTTACGAACCGTATCCGAACGCCGCCAACATGCACGAACTTTCCAACAAGGTTGAAATTGCCGACCTCGACACCGTGATTGCGAAGTCTGACTTCCTCACCGTGCACGTTCCGTTCATCAAGGGCGTGACCGAGAACCTGCTCAACCGCAAGAACCTCGCCGGCTTCAAGGGTAGCTACATCATGAACTTCGCCCGCGGTGGCATCGTGGAAATGGCCCCGGTCAACGAGATGCTCGCTTCCGGTTCTCTGCAGGGCTACCTCTGCGACTTCCCGGATGCCGACCTCATCAAGAACGACAAGGTGACCTGCTTCCCGCACCTCGGCGCCTCTACCGAAGAAGCCGAAGAAAACTGCGCTGTGATGGCCGTCGAAGAACTGAAGGACTACATCGAATTCGGTTGCGTCCGCAATTCCGTGAACTTCCCGGCCCTCGTCGATCACCCGCATGCCGGCGTCAAGAGCCGCGTCGTGGTCATCAACCAGGACGTGCCCAACATGATTTCTGAAATCACGAAGGTGTTCGGTGCCGAAGGCATCAACATTGCCAGCTTCTCTAACAAGAGCAACGGCAAGATCGGTTACAACCTCGTTGACGTCGAAAGCAAGGTGGACGACTCCATCATCGAGAAACTCTCCAAGCTCGACAAGGTCATCAAGGTCCGCGTGATTCACTTCTAATGGGCTATGAGGTATGAGGGCGGCGCAAGCGCCTTTGAGGTCGATTCGCTTTGGGCGTAAATAGCTCAGAGTGAATGCCGTAAGGCATGAACGACCTCATTGCTCAAAGCCTTGCTTGCAAGGCGACCTCAGCTCTGATACATCTTCCCGATTTCTTCGGCGTACCGTTTTTTTTTGCGACGGTGCGTCGTTTTTTTAGAAGGCTTCTCGCAGGTCGATGGTAAGGCCGATGTGTTTTCCGTCAATGAGGGAAATGTCTCCGCGGGCGTGGAGCTTTTCGGTTCTGTTCAAGGCCAGGCGCCCTCCGAAACCTACGGAGTAGTGCATTTTCCGCTTGAGCATTTCGCCAAAATAGGGCCCGGACTGGAATGTTTCTCCGAAGATGGTTCCTGCTAGCCGCCAGAACAGGGGCCTCCGGAATTCCATCTGGAAAATCAAGGCCTGGTTGTCGTTCCAGACCCCGCAATCCACACCGCGAAAACGGTCTGTACCGTCGGGACCGGCAAGGTAACTTACCGGAATGTCGCTGCCCCTGCTCTGCTTGAAATAGGCCCCCAAGGCAAGGGATGTTCTCCAGAACAGTGGCGTGTAGAACCGAAGGTCCAGTTCTTCGGTATGAAAACGGAAGTTTCCGCCGTAAAAGATTTCTTCGAAGGCCGTATAGTAGCCTTTTGTAGGCCAGTTGCGGTTGTCCCGTTTGTCCAGGACCAGCCTGTAGCCGCCCCCCAGGAACCAGCCGTCTTCGCGCCCCTCTGGGATGATTTTGCCCAGCTTGTTCTTTCGGGTTTCGCCATCAAGAACGGGTCCGTAGCGGAAGGGCAGCCAGTCAGGAATCCCGAAACTCAGCTCGATGGGAACATATCCTTTGAAAAAGGTCCTTTCGTAGGTGTCGATGGCGTCAAAGTTTCCACGGCTGCCCCTTTCAAAGAGGGATGATTCCCATTTGTAAAGCCTGAATATGGAGGGAATGTGTACCTGGTCTGCCAAGAGCCAAAAATCGGGAGATACGCGGAATCCGTACTGGTTGCGGGTCGTGCCCAGGGCCACCAGGTCGATGGTGGAAACGTGGGCGCTCCCTTCGAAGGGCTTGAAAAACAGCACTAGCAGCCCGCCGTATTCCAGTTCCGTTTCTTCGGAGTAGGCGATTACGGGCATGACCGAAAATCGCTGGAAATGCTCCTGCGCGCCATCGTCTTGCGCCCGAGCAAAAATGCTGAGCAACAGGCAGACCATAATGCCACGGACAAGCTTCATACCACACAAGTATAGAAAAGGTTTATTTGTTATATTTAAACAAAATTCATATTTCACACTTCACACCTCACATTTCGAAGCGAAGCGAGCTAATTATGGCCGAACAGAATAAAGCAGAAAAATTCGTTTTCTACATGTACAAGATGACCAAGTCCTATCCGCCTAACAAAGAGGTGCTGAAGGACATTTCTTTGAGCTTTTACTATGGCGCAAAGATTGGTATTATCGGCCAGAACGGTGCCGGTAAGTCGACGCTGTTGCGCATCATGGCGGGTATCGACAAGGAATTCCAGGGCGAAGCCTGGATTGAACCGGGCCGCACCGCAGGCTACCTGCCGCAGGAACCGCAGCTGGACCCGAACTTGACCGTCAAGGAAAACGTGATGCAGGCTGTCGCGAAAAAGCAGGCCGTGCTTGACCGCTTCAACGAGATTTCCATGAAGTTCGCCGAACCCATGGAAGATGACGAGATGAACAAGCTCCTCGACGAACAGGCGAAGCTCCAGGATATCATCGACGCGCAGGACCTGTGGAGTCTCGACCGCAATATCGAAATTGCAATGGATGCACTTCGCTGCCCGCCGGGCGACTGGCCGGTGACGAACCTCTCCGGCGGTGAAAAGCGCCGTGTTGCCCTTTGCCGCTTGCTCCTCGAAGAACCGGATTTGCTGCTCCTTGACGAACCGACGAACCACTTGGATGCCGAAACGGTTGCCTGGCTCGAACGCCACCTCCGCGAATACAAGGGCTCCGTGATTTTGGTGACCCACGACCGTTACTTCCTCGACAACGTGACGAATTGGATTCTGGAAATTGACCGCGGCCGCGGCATTCCTTGGGAAGGCAATTACGCCCAGTGGCTCGACCAGAAGCTGGAACGCCTCCGTGGCGAAGAGAAGGGCGAATCCGACAGGCAGAAGCGTTTGGCCCGTGAACAGGAATGGGTCAAGCAGAGCCCGAAGGCACGCCAGGCCAAGAGCAAGGCCCGTCTCAAGGCTTATGAGGAACTCTTGGCCGAAGATTCCCGCGAACAGATCAAGGTGGCGCAGATTCACATTGCGAACGGTAAGCGATTGGGCGATATCGTCATTCAGGCGGAACACCTGCAGAAGGCCTTTGGCGACAAGGTGCTCTTCGACGACTTGAACTTTAACCTGCCGCGCTCCGGCATCGTGGGCATTATTGGCCCGAACGGTGCGGGTAAGACAACGTTGTTCAAGATGATTATGGGTCAGGAAAAGCCCGATGGCGGTACTCTCAAGATTGGCGAGACTGTCGAAATCATCAGTATGGAACAGGGCCGCGACAGTCTCGATGACAGCAAGACCGTGTGGGAAGAAATCACCGGCGGGAACGACGAGATTATGGTGGGCGACCGCAAGATGAACGGCCGCGCCTATTGCGGGCTCTTCAACTTCACGGGTGCCGCCCAGCAGAAAAAGCTCACCACGCTTTCGGGCGGTGAACGCAACCGCGTGCTCATGGCAAAGAACCTGCAAAAACCGGGCAACCTGTTGTTCCTCGACGAACCGACCAACGACTTGGACATCGAAACGTTGCAGGCTCTGGAACAGGCTATTCTCAAGTTCGCGGGCTGTGCTGTGATTATCTCCCATGACCGCTGGTTCCTGGACCGCATCGCCACGCACATTCTCGCTTATGAAGGCGATTCGAAGGTGGTGTGGTTCGAAGGCAACTGGAGCGAATACGAAGCCGACCGTCGCAAACGCCTCGGCGAAGATGCCGACAATCCGAAGCCGATTAGATATAAAACTCTGAAGAGGTAATGCATAGTGTGGAGTGTGTAATGTGGAATGAGGGATAACCCATTTTACATTACACACTTCACATCACACATCGCGGCTTTGCCGCTCACATTTTTATGCTCCACGTTTTTAGACACGAAATCCGCCTGATATTCCGGGACCCGAAATTCTGGATTCCCTTCATTATCCCGCCGGTGATTCTCGCGGCGAGCCAGGGGATTGCGGTCTCCCGCTACGGCGGGCAGATTATGGAAGGCATGGAAGGTTACATGATGCTTTTGCTGGGGTGCCTCATGGCGCCCATGGGGGCACCCTTGGCCGGCGATTCCTTCGCGGGGGAGCGGGAACGCAATTCCCTGGAACTGTTGCAGCTTTCTCCGATAAAGCCTTCGACACTTTTCTGGGGCAAGCTTCTGGCCATACTCCCTTTCCCGGTGGTGTTCTCCCTTTTGGCCCAGTCGGCCTACTGGCTTGCCCATCCGGACATTCCTGCGGTGTCCGCGGTGGCTTCTATCCTGGGTGCCCTTTCGGCGGTGCTTCTCACGACGGCCTTTTCCCTGATGCTCTCGCTCCGGGTGAAGACGGTGCGGGCGGCGGCCCACATTTCCTTGTTCCTGATTGTGCCGCTGCTCCTTCTGGTGCAGATGTTCCACGAGGTGTTCTTGCAGGGGCTGTTTTTGCCGGCATTGACCTTGGCGGTTTCTGTCGTCTTGTGTGCAGTGTCCGTGAGTCTTGGGCTCCGGCGGTTCGTGTCCCTCTAAAGCGGTTTAGGCGCCGTGGCGGCAGGCCCCGCCAATAGACCCGAGGGAAGCCCCCGAGTCCAATACGGGGGCGGGCCCACGACACGGGCCAAACATACAAAACGCTTTTATTTTTCTTCGCGTTAGAAAAATGTAAGCGAAATGTAGATAAATTCATGGGATTCATTTCTAACTTTGGGGCCGAAATCCATAAAACAGAGAAGGTCCCCTCATGAAACTCACCAAAATTGTTGGCCTGATGGGCGCATTTTCGTCCCTGGCTCTGGCTAGCGGTCTGAATACCAACACCAACCAGTCCGCGGCTTACCTGCGTAACGTGGCCCGCTATGCCACTACCGAGGCGGACGCTCCCTACTACAACCCCGCCGGTACAGCCTTCATGACCGACGGATTCCATATTTCTCTCAACTCCCAGGCCTTCTGGCAGAGCCGTAACACCTATACGGAATCCCCGCTGTTTGGTGGGGAGAAAAAGTTCCGCGGCAAGGCCCAGATCCCCGCCATGCCCAGCGCCATGGTGACCTGGCATCGCGGCAACCTGGCCCTTTCGGGCTATTTCGGGATTACCGGTGGCGGTGGCGCCCTGAACTACAAGGACGGATTCCCCTCCTTTGACGTGGCCGTGGCCCAGATTCCCGGCATGCTGACCCAGAACGGTCTCGAAACGACGGATCACGAGGCGGACATTTCCTTGACGGGAACCTCCTACATATTCGGTTTTGCCCTGGGCGCCTCTTACCGCATTGTGGACTTTGCCTCTATCTATCTGGGCGCCCGCTTCAACTACGCCTACAACCACTACGAAGGCGAACTGAAGAATATCAAGGTGAACCCGAAGAACGAGATTCTCGGGCTGGACGGCAGCATGGTGGAGGCCGCCTCTACTTTCAATAATATTGCGGATTACCTGGCCGGGAAGGCAGGGGAGGCCGCCGGGGCAGCCGAGCAGTATGCCGCTGCCGCCGAAAAGTACGCCGCCGCCGGTGACAAGGCTTCTGCCGCCCAGAGCAAGGCCGCCGCCGAACAATACGGCGCCCAGGCCGAGGAACTCATGGTCAAGTCCAAGACTTTGGAGGCCGTGGCCGCCCAGGTTTCTGACAGGGAGCTGGACGTGGAACAGACGGGTTACGGCATTACCCCCATCGCGGCTCTTGCCATCAACTACAAGCGCCTCTCCTTTGGCCTTCGTTTTGAATACAACACTTCCATCGAGATGGAGAATGACACCAAGGTGAACCAGGTGGGCATTGACAACTACAATGACGGCGTCAAGAGCGACAACGACATTCCCGCCTCCATCTACGCGGGCCTTACCTACTCCCTGCTGGACAACCTGCGCCTGAGCCTGGGTTATGGCCACTGGTTCGACTCCAAGGCGAACCTCCCCGGTAAGCAGGAAAAGTATGCTGACGATACCGACGAGTTCCTTTACGGTGTGGAGGTGGACTTCTTGACCCGCTGGACATTGAGCGGTGGCGTGCAGGTGACCCGCTACAACCTCTCCGACGAATACCTGAGCGAGATGAGCATCATTCTGGACAATACCACCTTCGGTTTCGGCCTTGCCTTCAGGGCTACCGACTGGCTCAAGTTCAACCTGGGCTATTTCCATTCCCTGTATAAGGACTGGGAAGAAGACGTGGAATACGGCAAGAACACCTACAAGCGTGAAAGCCGTGGCGTGGGCGTAGGCATCGACCTGGATATTTAATTTCCTGGGGCTTGCCCCCGGATTTTAGCACAACTGTCACCCCGGCAACGATGTCGGGGTCGTTTTTTTAGGCCTTTCTCTGTATCCAATGTGTATTCAACCTACATTTGTAAATCTTTCTTAATAAAAAAACAACGTAAGGCTTATGTGGTATTGACTACAGGGCCTCTAGAATATATATTTGTACAAAACAAAACCCGTCTGGAGGTCTTTTTTTTATGTCAAAACGAATTGTAAACAAAAAGAATACAATTGTCCTGGCCTCGGCAATCTGTGCTGCCGGCTTCGGCCTGATCGGCTGCGGCGACGATTCTAAGGGTAGTGGCCCTAACGCCCAGGGAGATGTTTGCACCGTTGACAAGAACGGAAACACCCTCACCGTGAAAAACGATGTGAACGGGGTGGTCTCCATCAACATTTACGAATTTGGCGAAGACGGCAATATGGCTTCCCAGTCCACCGTTACCGACGTGGGGGCTGGCGGAGAATCTGCCTGCAATGCCATGAATGTGGAAGGTGTCTCCGAGGCCAGCTTTGAAGGCGGCAAGTGCACCGTGAAGACGACTGCGGGACTCATGCCTGGATCCATCGACCAGTTGGAACAGACCCAGCAGATGGCCTGCGATGCCGCAAACGAGGCGGTAAAGCCGGCTAGTACCGATTCCGGAAATAAGAACCCCTTTGCCAAGAGCAGCAATTCAAATGGTGCAGGAAACGATATCTGCTCCGTTACCAAGACGGGTACGACGGTTACGATAAAGGAGAATGTAGAGGGCGAAAGCTACACAACCGTATTTGTCTTTGCCGGTGGCGAGCTGACCTCGGTGGTTTCTACGGCTGACTTGTCGGCCATTGGGGACGATGTTACGGCCGAAGCGGTTTGCAACGCCTATGCCAAGGGAGGCGCTACCGCCAAGTACGACAAGGGCAAATGCACCGTTACTGAAGATGTTGAAATTTTTGGAGCGGCGACCCTGGACGAAATTTACGAGGACAACTTAGAGACTTGCAACGAAGCGAAGGCCGCCGCCAACCCCGCAAATGGCGGCGACGAAGGCACCACGCCTGGTTCTTCGGACTCTGGCAGCACAACCAAGACCTCCAGCAATTCCGGCAATAAAGAGAAGGTTGTTACCTTTGCGGACGGAATCATTTGGCAACCTTCTTACGAGTCTCGTGCTCGGACCTTCTTCGGTGATGTCAATGAATACAACTTCTTTGAAGAAAGCGCGGTGACCGGGGATAGTTCCGGCTGGTGGTTCAAGTATTTGGATGATGCAGATTTTGGCGCTTCCACCGCGGTAGGCGTTTTTGGTTCCTCTTCGCTGGACCTGAGCATCACTCTGAAATATATCGGTTGGCACAAGGCTAGTGATGGTCTCTATTACTACAATGCGCCGGACCCCTATCCCTATGCAGGTTTTGGATTCAAGTGGTCTAAAGACGGTTCAACTGTAGATTTGTCCAGTTGGAATGGCATTTGTGTAACCTACCAATCTTCCAAGGCTTTTGAAATTGCCCTTCCTGCTACGGGTGATGGTGGAATGGCGTACTATTATCCGGCGAGCTCGGCGACTTCCCCAAAAACAGTTGATATCGCTTTCCCCACTAGCTTGACTCGTTCGCAATATGCGAAAACATCCTTGACAAAGGCGGAAGCGCTGAAAAACGTGGAGGCTCTGCATTTCAAGTACACCAATGACGAAGCCAACGTTGAATGCGATTACGAGTATTATACTCCTTCAGAATGCGCGCTTTATGTGTCTTCTCCGACCAACACCATCAAGATTTACAAGATTGGAAAATACGGAACGTGCAACAGCGGCTCTGGAACAGTTTTGTAGTTTAAAGAAGTATGTCTAAGGAGAAGGCCCCCGCGGTAAGCGGGGGCCTTCGTTTTAGGGTAGTTATAAGCCGGGTTCTGTACCCCTTGCGGGGCGATGACCATCTCTCTGGACGTATCGTTACCGACCGCCTCAAGCGACCTACCCGGATATCCAACAGCCGCGGGCCGCAGCCGGTCCTTGCGGACGGAATCCTGCTTGGTCTTGCACCGGATGAGGTTTACCGTGCCATCCCTGTCGCCAGGAATGCGGTGAGCTCTTACCTCGCCGTTTCACCCTTACCTTGCCCGAGCTTGCGCCCGAACCTGGCGGTTTGCTTTCTGTTGCACTGTCTGTCGCGTTTCCGCGCCTGGACGTTATCCAGCATCCTGCCCTGTGGTGCCCGGACTTTCCTCCAGCATCGCTGCCGGCGGTCATCCGCTACCCGGGGGTAAATATAGAAAGTTTTTTCGATGATAGTTCCTGCGGATAGCTTGTGTTGATGCTTGTCCGGCCTGTGGAAAAGTTGGCGTTTGTGTGCGCCTTGGTGCGTTTTAGTGTATATTTATCCATATGAAGTCGTTTGAAAATAAAGTGGTCGTGGTGACGGGTGGGGCCCACGGGATTGGCGCTACTGTCGTGAGTGAATTCGAGAAAGAGGGCGCGAAGGTCGCCTACATCGACATCCGCGAGAATCCCTGCTTTGTGGGGGATCTTTCCAAGAAGGAAGTCCTTGAAAAGTTTGCACAGTTCGTCATCGAAAAGTACGGGCACGTGGATGTGCTGGTAAACAACGCGCTCCCGCTGATGAAGGGCATTGACGAGTGCAGCTACGAGGAATTCAGCTACGCGCTGGCGGTCGGCGTGACGGCTCCGTTCTACCTCGCGAAACTTTTCGCACCGCATTTCGGGTCGGGCGCGAGCATTATAAACATTTCTTCGAGTCGCGACCGCATGAGCCAACCGCAAACGGAAAGCTATACGGCGGCGAAGGGCGGGATAGCTGCCCTTACCCATGCGCTTGCAGTGAGTTTTGCGGGCCGCGTGCGCGTGAATTCCATTTCGCCGGGCTGGATCGACACGGATTTCAAAACTTACGAAGGGCCCGATGCCACGCAGCAGCCCGCAGGCCGCGTCGGGAACCCCTTGGACATCGCGAACATGGTGCTTTACCTCGCAAGTGAAAAAGCCGGATTCATTACCGGCGAAAACATCTGCATCGACGGCGGCATGACCCGCCAGATGATTTACCATAACGACTGCGGCTGGAAATTCGAAGGGTAAAATGCGGAAAAATTTGCGTTATTCGTGCGAAAAATGCAGAAATTGTTGCAAAATTGATATGAATAATGTAGATTTTGAAGCATGGAACGCGAAATACTGAAAAATTTCATAGAATGGATGTCTGAGCCAGGGCGTAAGCCGTTGGTGGTGACCGGGGTGCGTCAGTGCGGAAAAACCTACGCAATCAAGGATTTTGGGAACCGCTTTTTTGAAAATCTGGCGTATTTCAATTTTGAGGGAAATACTGCCCTGCAGTCCATCTTCGAGTACGATTTCGATGTCACTCGCATTGTGATGGAACTGGAACGTTATTCCAGGCAGAAAATTACGGATGGGAAGACGCTTGTCTTTTTCGACGAAATCCAGGCGTGCCCCAAGGCCATAACGAGCCTCAAGTATTTCTGCGAAGATCGTTCCGGACTTCATGTGATTGCCGCTGGATCTCTCCTGGGAGTGGTTATCCGCAAGTCGGCAATTTCTTTCCCCGTGGGGAAGGTGGAACACCTGCAGATGTTCCCCATGAGTTTTGAGGAATTCTTGATGGCGATTGATGACGGCCGGTCCTTGCTCGAAGGTCTTTCGAACTATGACCTGCGTCGAGCACTACCGGAAATGTACACCATTCCGTTACAGAATTATCTGAAACTTTATTACGTTGTCGGGGGTATGCCCGCTGCGGTAGCGTCTTTTGTACAGGAAAATGACTTTGAAAAAGTGGACCGAATCCTGAAAAACATTCTTTTGGATTATGGGGACGATTTTTCAAAGCATGCTCCTCCATCGGATATTCCGAAACTAGGGCTTATCTGGGATTCCGTTCCCAAGCAACTGGCAAAGGACAACAACAAGTTCATGTTCTCGCATGTGAAGGCGGGCAAGCGTGCTGCTGATTTGGAAGATGCGCTGCAATGGCTTTTTAATGCGGGACTTTTGCACAAACTAGAATGTGTGACGAATGCGGAACTGCCGCTATCGAACAATGCCAACGGCACGGTTTTCAAGGTCTATATGAGCGATGTCGGGTTACTGCGCGTGAAGTCTGGAATTGACGCCAGCACGATTCTTGAAGAAACACCGCTGTACGCAACTTTCAAGGGTGCGTTTACGGAAAACTATGTAATGAATGAACTTGTGAAGCAGGGGCTGCACCCTTATTTCTGGCGGTCCGAGAACAAGGCTGAACTCGATTTTCTGATTGAGATCAAAAACGAGTTGATGCCGATTGAAGTCAAGGCGGAAGAACGCACGAAAGCGAAAAGCTATGGCGTCTTTTGCAAGAGATTTTCGCCTAAGAAAGGATTCGTACTTTCGCAAAAGAATATCGCCGTGACGAATGACGGACAAACGGAAACATTGCATTTACCGCTTTACCTATGCGGAAAGATCTTCCGTTGACCATGATGGCCGGCGGCGAACACTGGTTTCACACCGCCGAGCAGATGGCCTTTCTGGATAGGTGGATTAGGGAATAATCATTTTTCATAAAATAGGGCAGCCTAGATTTGTAAATTATACCATCTGGTATTATACCAAATGGTATAATTTTTTTTGGTGGGGGGGGGAGAACGAAAAATAGCGATTCTATGCAAAAGTATTGCTTTTTGCAGTTATTTTGACTATATTTTGATATGATAATGCAGGAGGTCTGTATGCCGATGTCGGTTTTGCAAATAAGGATTGAAGAAGATTTGAAAAAACAGGTTTCCGACCTGTTTGAAAGCCTTGGGATGGATATACCCACGGCTGTGCGCATCTTTTTCAAACGTGCTCTTGTCGAAAATGGAATTCCGTTTGAGGTGAAGGGAACTCCTCCGACATATAAGGGTCATGATTTGCTTTACTACCTTAATGAGGCGCAGAAACAGGCCCATGAACATGGCGTTGACAACTTGAGCGAAGAAGAAATCGAGGCCGAAATCAAGGCTGCCCGTGCGGAGAGGAGAAAAAAGAAATGATATACGCCGTAATTGATACGAATGTTTTGGTTTCTGCAGCATTGGCTTTTGGAAGGGCGTTTTCTGTTCCCTATTCTGTATTCAAGGCTGTTGTTGAAAGAAAGTTTGTTCCTTTGGTTGACGATAACATTGTTCGAGAATACTGCGATGTACTTTCCCGTTCGAAGTTTTCGTTAAAGCAGGATGTTGTTGATGGCATTGTTCAAACGATTGTTCACGCTGCGATAAATCAGCCGGTTCAACCATCTGATATAGAACTCCCTGATAGCGATGATGTTGTTTTTTATGATGTGGCTAGGGCTCATCAAGATAAAGGTGCTTATCTTGTGACTGGAAACTTGAAACACTTTCCAAATTGTGGGTTTGCTGTTTCTCCCCGTGATTTTATGAATGTCATTACACTGAATAAGGGAGCGCTTATGTTGAATGACAATACGGTAGCTTACAATCCTACTCCTACGAAACAAGATGGTTTGAATTTGCTTGCCGCCTTGCACGAGGCGCAGCGTCAGGCTCATGAAAATGGGGTGGACAATCTGACCGAAGAAGAAATTGAAGCGGAAATTAAGGCTGCTCGCGCGGAGAGAAAGAAACGGCTTGGAACGAACGGATGAACGAGATTTCGGAAAAAGATGTAAAAAGGCTTTGGATCGAGAAAGACGCTGTTTGTGTCGAACTGAAAGACGGCCGAATCGGGCGTGAACTTATCCGCGATTACGAACCGCTGCGAAAGGCTACGCGAAAACAGTTGGAGAATTGCCGCGTAGATTGCGATGGCGTGTGGTTTGACGATCTGGACGAGGGGTTGGAACTTTCGGGATTCTTTTCGGGTGAAAAAAATAGCAGTCCGTGATGTGCGGGCGGCTTTGCTCTTTTATTGGCCGAATTCGACTTTGCTGAAAGACTTGTAATGGTTGCTAGTGTAATAGATGTTGCAGCCGCTGCTGTAGACGAGACGGTTCGTGCCACGGTTGCTTGCGAAGTAATCAACGTCGGCTTCGTACCAAGTCCCTTGGGGCAATAGTCCTTCGCGATTTTCGAAATAATCTCCACCGATCATCACGCCAAGTGTCGTAAGCGGATTGAAATTCCATTTGGTGAAATTCCGACCAGTTCTTTGCTCATAGAGCCTTTTGCCTTCGCTTTTGCTCACGTAGTTCGAAGGAAGACGCCCATTTTCGCAAATGTATTTGGCGACTTCGTTCTTTGATGTGTACTGTGCTCCTGGTAGGCTTGTTGAAACTATAGGGGTGGCACTTGACGAGGATGGAGACGATTTGATGACAAATGTATAGATGCCGGATACGATTGCCAAGATAACGCATAGCGCGAACATAAAACTGCGCAGCGATTTGTTCTTTTTATGGTAACCGATATTTGATGAGTAACGCGGTCGTGGTTCTTGGCGCAACGCAACGCCTTCGAGGGTACCTTTCTCGATTCTTGCGCCTTTCTCTGTTTTTCCGAAACTGCTGATAATAATAGTGTCGCCTACTTTTGGTGACCGAACGGGGTGCCCTAATGCAGAGATATGGAAAAAATATTTGGACCCGTTTGCGCTGGCGAATCCGAATCCTTTTTCCTCGTTCCATTGCGTGACTGTAGCTTTATTCGTGATAGGCATGGGCTGCTCCTGAAGGGTGCGTTTATCTCAGATTGAAATATAGAAAGACACTTGTAGAAGATGTTAATTCGGGGGTTTTAGGGGTGGAACCCACTAGGCGAGGGGGTAGCGGAAGACACGGCTAGGTTCCGGCTCGGAGGCCGGAATGACGCCGTGGCTGCAGCGACCTTTGGATACTTGGCCTTTAGGCCTTAGCGTACATGGCCACCTTTAGGTGGTGGGGTGGCCAAACTCTAGTGTGTCGACTCTGTCAACAATGCCGAGAATTCTTGAATCTTTTTTACGACGAGCTTCGGAAAATCAATTTGCTTCAGGACCTCGAAATGTGAATCGTTGGATACGATGTATGTCGCGTTTCCGGCAATTGCACAATCAACGAATTTGTTGTCATCAGGGTCTTGTGTTATCAGGTTGAATCGATAAAAAGTCTCGATTTGTTCTACGGTTGGAGCGTTCAATAAGGTCTGAATGACATTGGAGGCGATTACAGAGTTCGTGTTTTGAGCGAGAATTTCTTCGTATTCTTCGAGTATTTCGTTGGACACGCAAAGCGTGTATTTGCCTTGCTGCAAGCCTTTCCATACATTGAAGTACGCGCCTTTTTTGGATAGGGACGCTAGCAAGCAGTTCGTATCGAGAACTATGAGGCTTCTGCAGTTTGTGTGGAGGGGTTGGGAGGAGTCTAGGCAGCATCTTTCGCCTTTTCCCAGGGTAACGGCACCCTGTAGCAGCCGCATTTCAGCATGACCATGTCCAGCATGTTT